>Ga0181531_10001433_pt1 | contig 15076 bp, 12 predicted proteins | sample PEATcosm2014_Bin_38_FD_119743 | JGI IMG/M metagenome (GOLD analysis project Ga0181531, IMG submission 119743) | Peatland microbial communities from MTU Mesocosm Facility, Houghton, MI, USA - PEATcosm2014_Bin11_10_metaG | ecosystem: Environmental > Terrestrial > Soil > Wetlands > Peat | place... | reverse complement strand
TGCACATAGCCGACGTGGCTGAATACGTGCGCGCTGGAACGGATCTCGACCTGGAAGCGCGGCTGCGTGGAACCAGCGTCTACTTCCCCGACCGCGCCATTCCCATGCTGCCGCAAGAGCTATCGACCGGCATCTGCAGCCTGCGTCCCGGCGAAGACCGGCTTGTCCTGAGCTGCATCATGCAGCTCGATGCCAACGGCCGCATCGAGAGCTACGAGATTGTCGAAGGTGCCATTCGCTCCGCTGCGCGCATGACTTATACCGATGTGCACAAAATTCTCGAAGGCGATGCCGAGACCCGCGCACGCTATGCCGCGCTGGTTCCAAACTTTGAGCGGATGCGCTACCTTGCCGGCCTGATGAACAAGCGGCGCGAAGAGCGCGGCAGCATCGACTTCGACCTGCCCGAGCCGGTGATCGAATTTGACGAGCACGGCCAGATGCGCGGCATTACCAAGTCCGAGCGCACCTGGGCCAACCGGCTCATTGAAGAATTCATGCTGGCCGCAAACGAGTGCGTGGCCACATGGCTGGAAGACATGGGCGTGCCATCGCTCTATCGAATTCATGAAAAACCCGAGGCGCGCCGTGTTGTCCAGTTCGAGGAGTTGGCCGCATCCTTCGGCTACTCGCTGGGACTGGGCGCTCTGCCGGTCAAGCGCATCCAGACCCGCGGAGACCGTCGCGACGCGCAACGCAGCGGGCGCAATCCGCACACGCATGAAGTGCCCGAAGACATCCCGGTGACGCCGCGCATGTACCAGAAACTGGCTGCGAAAATCGAAGGGAAACCCGAGGAGCGAATTCTCAGTTATCTAATGTTGCGCTCTCTGCGGCAGGCCCGCTACTCCGAAATCAACGAGGGACACTTCGCGCTGGCCGCCCCCAGTTACACCCACTTCACCTCGCCCATCCGCCGCTACCCCGACCTGACTGTCCATCGCATCGCAAAGACTCTGCTGAGGGAAGGCGTGCGCGGCAAGGGAGAGATCGCCCATGACCGCCACAGTTCGCCGTGGACTCATCCGCATGAGGGACTTGCCGGAGTGCGTGTGACGCAGCCCCATCGCTCGGAAGCAGTCTTCGCCGGCGACCCTCCCATCCCTGAAGCCGAGTTAGCGCAGATCGCGGAGGAAACCAGCCAGACGGAGCGTCGTGCCGCCGAGGCCGAGCGCGAACTGATCGAGTGGAAGAAGGTTCGTTTTATGCAGGACCGCGTGGGCGAAGAATTTGCCGCGCTGGTGCTGAACCCCGCCAAATTCGGCCTTTTTGTCGAGTTGACCGATATGTTCGTCGAGGGATTGGTGCCCATCGACACCCTGCGCGACGACCGCTATACCTGGCGCGAGAACACGCATGAGATCATTGGCGAGCGCTGGGGACGCCGCTTCCGCGCCGGCGACCGCGTTCAGGTGATTCTGGACCGCATCCTGGCCCAGGAACGGCGCTTGCAGTTCTCCATTGTCGAAGAGGGTTTGCCGCTAACCGGCAGTCAATCCGCGAACCCGCCCAAGCCGAAGAAGAACAAGCAGAAGAGAGCAGCGCTGCCGGGATCGAAGTCGAAGAAAAAGCGGTTCGTCAAAAAAGGGAAACGGCGCTGAAGGCTGACAGCCCGCAACGCCGCTTCCTGCGCAATCGAATTCGCCTTCGCTAGTCCGTTGGACCTAAGTTCCGCAGCGAGAACCAGACCTTGATTCCCATATCCCGGCTTCGATTTATGCGCCTGCCTGCTTTGCGGCAATGTCGCTGATGATCGGCAGATTGAAGCGCTTGCCGTTGAATGCACTAAATACGCATGCAAGCCACAACACGAACCAGCCGAGTTCAAGAAGGCCCCAGATTACTGAGTGCAGGAACCACGGTAGAAAGAACGCCGCAATCCCGAGGACGATGCCAACCATGATATCGACGATGACGACTGTAATGGTCAGCAGAATCGATTGCCAGGAGTGGAAACGCACGTTGGCACTTTGGTTGTAGGGTGGCACCATCAGAAAGATGATGGCAGGAATGAACGTGACGTACGCGAGTGCGGAAGCGGCGTTGTCACTAAGGCCAGAGGAACCCGGCACGGGCGCCTGGAACTGTGGCGGGGGCGGCGGGGGCGGCTGATACGAAGAAGGATCGGACACGGTAGCTCCTTTGGATCGAGGCTGGACTGCTGGACTCGGTGTTCCACGCTCAAGCGTATGGAATCAAGAAAAGACGGATCTCCGGCGCACGTTCGCGCAAATTGAGCGCAGGGTTGGGTCGAGATAAGGAAAACCCGGATACTCATAATTGTCAAGAAGGATTTGTTCCGGCAGAACGGCCTTTGCTGTACCGCTGGGGAATGAGCGCCGGAAGCGGAGCGGCAGGATAGCGCCGTGCCAGCCCTTCCGCCGGACCACTCCCGATCCCATACAATGGGTTTTGGGAGCATGATCGATGGCACACATGGTATTTTGCACGCGCAACAAGAGGGAGATGGAGGGTCTGGACGAGCCGCCCTTCGACTCGGAGTTCGGTCAGAAGATCTTCAAAAACGTCTCAAAGGCAGCCTGGGCCGAGTGGGTAGACCGGCAGAAGATGCTGCTGAACGAGTACCGGCTCCAGCCCTGGACGCCTTCAGCGCAGCAATTTCTGGTGGAGCAGATGGAAGAGTTCTTCTTCGGCTCGGGCTCGGCGCTGCCCTCGGAGTACGTGCCTCCGTCGCACTGACGCTATGCCCAGCCGGTCACGGGACGGTCAGAATTTACGCCACAAATCGGATCGGCGAACCGCGCTGTGGGTCGGGACCATGTAGCTCCCCCAATTGGACTGTGACTCGCAAAATCCGGCGCCGACGGCAAGTAACTGCCTTGAATCTCCTCCGTCGCTACCATCCAATGTGGGTGGTAATGGACGCGGCGCCCCACTTCGGACCAAGAGCAGCCGATCTGCCCCGTCTCCACTCACCAGAATAGTTTCATTGCCGTTCACCTCCGGCATTCACAGTGAAAACGATATCGATGAAACTGCCATCGACCCCGATGGTTCCGTTCGTTTTACGTGAACCGTTGCCTTCTGAACCGCCGAAAACCCGCCAGACGATGCTGCTGGTAGAATAGAGATTGCCGCACTGTGTGGCACTTCGCCGCCGTGGCGCTTCCAACCCATTAGCCCCCTCGCTCGAACAACGGGGCCTGAACCAAAAAAGGAAAACCGCACCTGTGACCCAGACGATACGCAATATCGCCATCATTGCCCATGTGGACCACGGCAAGACCACCCTCGTTGACGCCATGCTGCGCCAGTCAGGCACCTTTCGCGCCAACGAGCAAGTAGCCGATCGTGTGATGGATTCCAATGAGCTGGAGCGGGAACGCGGCATCACCATCCTGGCCAAGAACACCGCCATCAACTTTGCCGGAGGCAAAATCAACATTGTCGATACACCAGGCCACGCCGACTTTGGCGGCGAAGTGGAACGCGCGTTGAAGATGGTCGACGGCGTCATGCTTCTGGTCGACGCAGCCGAGGGGCCGCTGCCCCAAACCCGTTATGTCCTGTCCAAAGCGCTCGAAGCCAAGCTCAAGCCCATCGTAGTCATTAACAAGATTGATCGCCCCGACGCACGCCCGCAGGAAGTTCTGAACGAAATTTACGACCTTTTCATCGACCTCGATGCGGATGAGACGCAACTCGATTTTCCGGTGCTCTATGCGGTGGCCAAGGCAGGCACGGCGACCCTGGATCTGGCCAAGCCCGGCGAGAATTTGCAGCCGCTGTTTGAGACCATCGTCTCCACCATTCCCGCGGCCACCGGCGACGAGGCAGGCACGCTGCAGATCCTGGTCACCAATCTCGATTACTCCGAATACTTTGGCCGCATTGCCATCTGCCGGGTATTCCAGGGCACGCTGCACGCCGGCGACGACGTGACTATCTCAAAGCGCGACGGCACCCTGCAAAAGACGCGCATCACCAAGCTCTTCACCTTCAATGGCCTCAAGCGGACCGAGACCACCGAAACTACAATGGGCGACATTATCGCCGTGGCGGGCGTGGAAGGCATTACCATCGGTGAGACCATCACCAGCGTGGAAAACCCCGATCCGCTGCCGCTGATCATCATCGACGAGCCGACCATCGCCATCCAGTTCAGCGTCAACAACTCTCCCTTTGCTGGACGCGAAGGCCAGTACGTCACCAGCCGCAACCTGCGCGAGCGCCTGGACAAGGAGCTGTTGACCAATGTTTCGATTCGCGTGGAAGACACCGGCTCTCCGGACACTTTCAAGGTGCTCGGCCGTGGCGAACTTCAGCTGGCGATTCTGATTGAAATGATGCGCCGCGAGGGCTTTGAACTCTCCGCGGGCCGCCCGGAGATCGTCACCAAGACCGTCGACGGCCAGCGCCTGGAGCCCGTTGAACACTTGACGATCGATGTCCCTGAAGCCTACACCGGTACTGTGATTGAGAAGCTCGGCCCGCGCAAGGGCGAAATGACCAAAATGCACAATCACGGCTCTGGCCGCGTGCGCATGGAGTTCCGCGTACCCAGCCGCGGAATCATCGGACTGCGCAGCGAGATGCTCACAGAAACGCGCGGCACAATCGTGATGAACGCGTTGTTCGACGGCTATATCCCGTATCAGGGCGAGATTCCGCAGCGGCCCACCGGCGCTCTTATTTCCGACCGTCAGGGCTTAACGACGACCTACTCGCTCAACGGCCTGCAGGAGCGCGGCATTCTGTTTACCGGCGCGGGCGTTGAAGTCTATGAAGGCATGATCGTCGGCGAGCACTCCCGCGACAACGACCTTGACGTCAACGTCGTTCGCGAAAAGAAGATGACCAACATGCGCGCGTCCAGCGCCGATGAGGCCATCCGCCTGGTGCCCGTGAAAGCGCTCAATCTGGAGCAGGCCATCGAGTTCATCGCGGAGGACGAAATGGTCGAGGTCACGCCCAAGTCGCTCCGCCTGCGCAAAAAGATTCTGCAGGCAAACCAGCGACCCAAGCGCTGGCAGAAGGGCGAGTAGTCCATTCCCCACGGCTTTCTATTGAGAATCGAATTCCCCAAAGCAAGCGGCTGCGCATCCACCCAGCCGTTCGCGAATTAGACTAAATGGAAAGACTCAGGATGCGGTTCAGGCGCTGTACAAACGTGGCCGGATCATCCAGCGGAACGCCTTCCATCAGCAGAGCCTGATCCAGCAGCAGCCACGCGGCGTCTTGCGTGGTGGCATCCTCTCTGCGAGCCAGCAGCTTCTTCACGATCTCGTGATCCGGATTGATCTCCAGCGTGGGCTTAGGTGCGGGAATATTGGTCTGCCCCATCGCTCGAAGCATCTGTTGCATTTTCATCGACGGCTCCTCCTCGTCGCTGACGATGCAGGAGGGGCTGTCCGCAAGCCGCACGGAAGCGCGCACATCCTTCACCCGCTCACCCAGTGTTGCCTTCAACTGATCGATCAGCGGCTTCAGAGCTTTCGCCTTGTCGGGCTCGGCTTCGTTCTTGAGGTCGTCGCTCGTCGAGGCCTTGTTCACGGCCTTCAGATCCATCTCACCGTACTTGTCGATGCCGGCAAAAACGATCTCGTCGATGTCGTCATCGAGAATGAGGACCTCAATGTCCTTCCTCTTGTAGATCTCCAGCAGCGGCGAAGTGCGCAGCAGCGACTCGGCGCCGCCGGTGATGTAATAGATGCTCTTTTGCCCCTCCTGCATGCGCGACTTCACATCGGCAAAGCTGGTGAGCCCCTCGGCTTTGGTCGATTTGAAGCGGATCAAATCAAGCAGCGTTTCGCGATTCGCAAAGTCGCCGTAGAGGCCTTCTTTCAACGGCCGGTTGAACTCGGCGATGAACTTCAGGTACTGCTCCGGCTGTTTAGCCGCGATGTTCTTCAGCTCGGAGAGAATCTTCTTCACGCTCGCGGTGCGAATGCTCGTCAGCACGCGATTCTGCTGCAGAATTTCACGGCTCACGTTGAGCGGAAGGTCCTCGCTGTCGATGATGCCGCGCACGAACCGCAGGTACTGAGGCAGCAAGTCCTTGGAGTCGTCCATGATAAAGACGCGCTTCACATAAAGCTTCACGCCTACCTTGTATTCAGCCTGATAAAGATCCAGCGGCGCCTTTGACGGCACATAGAAGAGCGTGGTGTACTCCAGGCTGCCTTCGGCTTTGGTGTGGAACCAGAAAAGTGGATCCTCCCAATCGCCCGAGACCGATTTGTAGAGTTCCTTGTAGTCCTCGTCCGTCAACTCATTCTTGGGCCGACGCCACAGTGCGCTGGCCGCATTCACCTGCTCAGTGGTGCGCGTCTTCACCGACTTCTTCTCAGCTTCGTTCCATTCGCTCTTGTCGAAGGTTAGAAATATGGGGAAGGCAATATGATTGGAGTACTTCTTCACTATCTCCTGAAGCCTCCAGCTGTTGGCGTACTGCTTTCCCTCTTCGTTGAAATGGATGAGGACAGTGGTGCCGGCCACGGAGCGTTCCGCGGGCTCAATCTCAAAGCCGGTTGAGCCATCGCTCTTCCAGCGCCAGGCCCGCTCTTCACCCGCCTTGCGCGTCACCACTTCAACACGGTCCGCAACCATGAAAACGCTGTAGAATCCCACGCCGAACTGGCCGATCAGATTCGAGTCTCGCTTGGCGTCGCCCGAGAGCTGCGCCAGAAAGTTTTTGGTCCCCGATCGCGCAATCGTTCCCAGGTGCGAGATCAGGTCCTCCTCATTCATACCGATGCCGGTGTCGGCAATCGTGAGAGTCTGCTTCTCCTCGTCAAGCTCCAGATCGATGCGTGGATTGAAGGTAAAGGACTTCAGCGCATCGTCGGTGAGCGTTAGATGACGCAGCTTATCCAGTGCATCGGAGGAGTTGGAAACCAGCTCGCGCAGAAAAATCTCGGGATGCGAATAGAGCGAGTGAATAATCAGCTGCAATATTTGACTGACTTCTGTCTGAAATTCGCGCTTCGACATCGATCGTTATCTCCACTATGAATGATATAAAATCAGCGTCCACACCGCGAGGCTACAGCCGCCGCTTGGCTTCCAGCACCCGCTCCAGCGCCTCATCTGCCGTCGCGCCCACTGAAGACAAGTGCCCCATCTTCCGCCCCACGCGCGGCATGTGCTTCTCATACAAATGCAGTCGCACGCCCGGCACTGCCAGCGCCGCACCAAAGTTGGGCGAACCATTGTGAGCATCAAGCCAAACCTCGCCCAGCAGATTCACAATCGCGCACGGGCTGATCAGTTCCGTCGAGCCCAGCGGCAAATTGCATGTCGTCCGCACCAGTTGCTCAAACTGGCTGGTCACGCACCCCCGCTCGCTCTGGTGATAGCTGTTGTGCGGACGCGGCGCAAGCTCGTTCACCAGCAACTCGCCCTGATGGGTAACAAACATCTCTACGCACAACAGCCCTTCCAACTCCAGACGCGCAATGATCGCCGCTGCCAGCGCCTCTGCCTGCAACTCAACTTCTGCGGGAATGTTCGCGGGCAACACACTCCATGCCAGGATCTGATTTTCATGATGATTCCGTGCCGCCGGATAACTCCGCACTTCGCCGGCCGGATTGCGCGCAGCCATTACGCTGATCTCATAGTCCAAATCCAGCGCCTCCTCGGCGACGCATGGCCGTCCGCCAAGGCTCAACCAGGCCGCCTCAATCGATTTCTCCGTCGCGGGCCCATCGAAACCAATGCGCGCCTGCCCGCGTCCGTCATATCCGCCGCGCCCAATCTTCAGGAACACACTACCGCCCAGCGCCGCAACCGTTTCCTGCAGTTCCGCCTCGCTGCGCACCACGCGAAAAGCCCCCACCGGAAACCCGGCATCGGCGAGCCATTTCTTCTGGATTGTCTTGTCTTGGATAATGCGAATCGCTTCCACACCGGGACGCAGCGGTGCAAGCCGCGCAACCTCTGAGAGTGCTTCCACTCCAATTTGCTCAATCTCCAACGTCACGGCATCCGCGCTGTCAGCGAGTCTGCGCGCCGCAGCTACATCGTCCCATCGGCCCACAATGGTTTCGTCCACAACAAAGCTGGCGGGACAATTTCGCTCGGGATCCATTACCCGCACTTTATAGCCCATTGTCCGCGCGGCCATTGCCGTCATGCGCCCCAACTGCCCGCCGCCGAGAATCCCAATCAGTCCGCCCGGTTGAATTATGCTCGGCTTATGTCGCTCCTTGCTTTCCGCCATGCCGCTCAACCGGGAAGCTCCTGATCGAGTGATTGCTCAAGCACTTCCTGCGTGCGCGCCGCGCGCCATGCCGCGAGACGCTCGTAAAGCGCCCCGTCAGTCGTAGCAAGTATCTCCGCGGCCAGCAGCGCCGCGTTCGCCGCACCCGCCTTTCCAATAGCCAACGTCCCTACGGGAACACCCTTCGGCATCTGCACAATTGAGAGCAGCGCGTCCAGCCCGTTCAGTTGCGTTGCCGCCACCGGAACGCCAAGCACCGGAACCAGCGTCTTCGCCGCCAGCATCCCAGGCAAATGTGCCGCACCGCCCGCTCCCGCAATGATGACTCGTAACCCTCGGTCCCGTGCCGTCTCTGCATATTCAAACAACCAGTCGGGAGTGCGATGCGCGCTCACGATCTTCGCTTCATGCGGAATCTCCAGCGCGCGCAGAATCTCTGCCGCCGCCGACAGCACGTCGTAGTCGCTCTTGCTGCCCATCACCACGCCCACCAACGGCTCTTCGCTCATAAGCTTGATTATACGAGCGCTCAAGCAGTCAACCGAACCTTGCTGCTGACCTCCAACCGGGTTGCATTCTCTTCGACCTCAGTGACGGATCCACGCATTTACGGCCACTTCGATCACCGCGAAAACCACGCTCACGGCCGCCATAAACCCCTTTGCCCGCTGCCAGTTCTGCTCGTGCCGGTCCATGCGCTTCTCGAGAGCGGCTATCCGCCCGCCATTCCCATCGCCCGTCAGATTCACCATCTGCGTCTTCAGCACGCTCAAGTCGCTCAGCACCTGCGCTTCGAATTCATTCATCATCCGCATTCGCCGGACCCCATCTTTTTTGAGTCATCGTGAATCGGCCCCAGCGGCCGGAAAATATCATCTCGTAACAACCGCCAACTATTCACTGTTAACTGCTCAGCGGCAAATTGATGAATAAAGCCGTCGAAAACTCCGAATAGTTCGGAGGTGTCGAGCCGTCATACATTCGAATGTAGAACCGGTCATTCGCGGTCTCGCGAGAGAAAGTCATATTCGGCAATGTGGCTCTCACTACCAGGTCCGGATCCTCTCCCGGCATAAAAGCAAAATCCCGCCGCCGTATCTCAAATCCACCACCCACGGGCGGAGTTACGCCGGCGCTGATTCCAACCGTGCTTCCGCTCAATGTAGTCACCGTCAGCCCAGTCAAATTGGCTGGATAACTCGGGGCGATCGCCGCAGGGAGCCACGCATCCGCAGGCACCGTCGCACTGGTCTTGATCGCCAGGTCGTCGGCCCAGTCGTTGGCAAACTGAATGACATACACCACTAGGTCAGGATAACTTGCCCGATAACTCACTTTCACCGTCCGCACCACCACTTGCGCGTTCAAGCTGGCTGAAGGCGCGTTCAGCAGCAGCGCATCGCCCGGCCACACGTCCGTGGCAAAACTTGTTCTGTTCCCTTTGTAAGTACCGCTCCACAGGGCACTGATCCCCCCTGCCGCTTGCTCTATCGCTATAGCGGCGTTCAGGCAGTCCGCCGAACTGCGCGCCCATGGCTCGGTCACCGAGCCAATCCATGCCGCCACGGCTGGGCTCCCCGCTAGCGTCAACGCCTGCTGGCTGGCGGTATTGACCGCCCGTCCCACCGCCCTCCCGATCGTGCGGTAACTCACCGCGATCTGCTCGCCTGCCACCGGCGTCGATCCGGTATAAAACACCACCCTGCCGATTCGCTCCAAATGGCACTCCGCCGCTTCGGCCGTCGTTCCCACCCGCCGTGTATAGGGATTTCCATTCGGCGGCGTACTCACCACCCAGCCCGATCCTAGATTAGTCAGATTGACCGCGCGCATCGTTCCAATCAGGTTGATGCTGCTTGCCGGAGCCACAGTACATGCTGAGAGTAAGCTTGCAATTGCGCCGTCGTAGAGGGTAACCGGTATCCCGCCTACCCCGTTCACAAATTCCTGTATTTCCAGCTGCAGCTTTCCGGGAGTTACATTCGTCTGCCCGCCGTATGTAATTGCTCCGCTATCTCCAAACGAACGATAGATCGATAGCGCCCGCTCATTTTCCGGGCAATGGACTCGCACACGCAGCGTGTACTGGTTGGCCGGACTCACCGCATAACTCGTGCCGGCGGGCGTCCCCCCGATCATCGGTTGCAATGTAACTGCGCCAGTACCCTGCTGCGCCGTCGCCTGGAACCCGGCAATGCACGACGATTGCGTTAAGAGACCGCCAAAGAATCCCGCCAGAATTCCCGTGCTTCCCGGCGAAAGGCTCACGCCAACTGCTTCCAGCAGTAAAGTTCCGCCCATCTCGACAGGATCGAGCCAGCTTAGTACTGTTTGCCCATCCGCACCGTTGCCGCCATCCATCACCAATCCGCCGGCGCCTGGCTTGAAAAATCCAATCCCTCCGAAATTACTCCAAACCTGCGGATTGATTGTCGGCTCGTTGAATAGCTCGCTGATGACAGTGGATTCTGATGCAGCTGGGGAGAACGGGTCAGCGGTTAGGTAGAACGTAGTTGTAACTCCGTCCCCCGGAAAGTATTCGGTTGCATACGCCACCGGTTCGTGCTCGCCGCAAACCGTGACATCGTTCGCCAACGCTCGTTTCACGCTCGCCGTCAACGAGAGAGCCGCCAGGTTCAGGCTTCCGTCGGTCTCATTCAGCGGATGCACCGTGCCCGGCACATTTGTGATGCTGAGCGCACCATTGATTGCCCGGTACGCAGCCCGCGCCTGGCTCGCGACTTGTCCGGCACTCTTGCTCCACGGCGCCCCTGGCGCCGGTACAAAGTTGCTGATTGCCGTGCTCAGGTTGACTCCATGCGTCGAGAGCGCCGCCGATCCGCTATGCGTCACCAGGTTCGTCATCAGCGCACCTGCGGTCTCGGCCGTCGAAACTGCGCTTGGCGGCATCAGCATCTGGTCCAGCAGCAGTTCATCGCTCACCGCCTGAATCGCAATCCTGTAGCGCGGGCCTTCCAATGCCAGCCCTGCATATTCAAGAAGCGGACTTACTGCAATGTACCCGGTAAAGTATGCTGTGCCGTCGTCGCCTGTTATCGCCAGATACTGGTTACGAGTCGGCATTGCCAGGCTCCCGTTTGTCGGAAGAAACAACCATAGCTGACTAATGCTTGGTTCATTCAGCTTGCGCTCAATCGTCAACGGCTCCGTCCCGTCGAGCGCGGACGTATAGTCCTGCCCCTGGATCGTAATCTTCATCGCTCACTCACTGACTCTCCGGCTCGTTGACTTACTAACTGACTCACTTTTTCACTCATTCGTCCATTCACTTCTTCACCAATTGGCTCGCTCACACCAGCGCCATGGCCGCAGGCACAAAACTCCGGTAACACGCCACGCGTTCACCATCCAGGGGATCGGTCACCGGCAGTGCCAAAAACTGTCCGTTGAGCAGCACCCGCGCCTGGCTGCCTTCGCGCTTCCCGTTCAATGGAACCACCGTTTCCTCCGCGCCGCTCATTGTTTGCAGCCGGGGATAATGAAAGAAGATCCTCTCTCCCTGGCTGCCCTCCATCACAAACAGCGCCGACCACTCCTGATAGAAACTGCCGCCCTCGCGATCCACAAATCCGATTACTGCTTGTAACTTCGCGCCAACCGCCGGTGCCCCTCCCGGGAGCGGCTCGGCAAGCGTAAGTCCCGTCGAGCTTACCTGCGAAATCAAACCGACGTTGAACGTCACGCGCCGCACATAATCCACATCCGTGAGCCCCTGCCGAACATACGCGCCGGAAACGGGAGCGCCCACAAAGCCCGTCTGTCCGGTGTAGTCCACATCCAGCGCAATTATTTGTCCTGCGCTGAACTTTGCCGCGTCCGTCGCGGCCAATAGAATCGACTCACCCGTAGACCCGCTTTGCGGTATCACCGCGGAAGTCGCCTGCGCGCCGTCCGCTGCCCCAATTGCTCCGCTTGCTGGGGCCAGCACGTTCATGTGCTGCGACCCGGTAGCAAGAGCCATCGTCAACTTGGTCCAGCTCAAGAACTGAAGACTAACTTGCGCATCGAGTGTCTCACGTACCTGTTCCAGGGTCGCCGCCGGAATTCCGGCCAACACCGCCGATGTTTTGCTCGCCGGCTTACGCTTGAATTCCTGAATCCACCCCAGGCTGATCCATGGGGCCGGCGGTGCATCCAGACTGAACGTTCCTTGAGTCGTCGGATCGAACAGCACCGGTGTCTGCGTCGCCCTGTTCACAGGCGCAAAATAACCACGTACCCGCCGCGTCACCGGTGCGGGAGCCAAATACCAATTTGCCGCCATTTACTCTCCCTGCTCCTGGTAGCCGTAAACCGTCACATTTGCCGAACGGCTGAGCCGGTCCCGCTGAACTGCAATCGGACCAAATCCCGGCTCATCCCAAAACACCTGTGTCAGCATCGCTGCCGCAGGCGTGGCCGTGTAGTTCAGTTTCGGGGTGTGGAATGGCTGCAGCATCGCCGTCAATTCCTCATCCATCTGGCTCAGCATGCGGCCGCGATCCAAGCCCCCGAAGCTTTGCGTACCGCACGTCTGGTAAAGGACCTCGCACTGTTCCGCCGCCATCGCGGATCCCAGATCAAGGTCCACGCCCACACCCTGCCAGCGCACCACAAATACATCGTTGGGGAGCTGGCTGAAAGGCGCTTCCGCTTCCTCCACCAGAATCCCAGGCCGCACCGCGCCGCGAACCAAAATCGTCCGCTCCGGATTGATTAAGGTCAGCCGCGTGCGCAGCGCCATATAAAACGAGTCCTTCGCATTTTGCATGGAGATAGCTTCCTCCAGCCAACAGCTCGCAGCTGACAGCTGACAGTTATATTTCGATAACTCCTTGCGAGAGGTGTTCAAGTTGTTACTGTGAGCTGTCAGCTGTTAGCTGTAAGCTGCCTAGACCGCCTGCTGGCGCGCTTCCCTGAGCAGTAGCCGGTAGAGATACACCTGGCCAAACGCTTCATTCGCCGCGATCGACTCAATCAGGTAATCCTGCCCCCCCACCGTAACCGTCAATGTCATGGCGAAGAGAGCCTGCGCCGAGGCGAGATCCAGCGCGCTCACCTGTTGCTGCACGCCGGTAGCCGAGACAAACAACTCCCACTTCGATTCCCCGCCCTCTTGCCACGACGGCCGTAGCTTCCGCATCACCACCGGACTTACCACCACATCGGCAAAGGCAGTTGACACCAGTCCTAACTCCGACATGTTAGTGTCCGGGCTCGCCCCTGTTACTCGCAGAAGGGCTGTCGTTCCTGTCATGCTTCGCAGCAGGGCATCCGCCAGCATCTGCGGGGCTCCCACCGGGTTCCGCGGCGCCGTATCGCTCATCGCTCACCCCAGCCTGTTCGCAATGTAAGGACGCAGCCACGCCTGCACCGTTTCGTCCAGCAGCGAACTTGAAAAATACTGCATCTGCATCGTGTCGATCTTGGTCTTGCTCGCATTCAGCGCCGGGGTCGACTGCGCATTGCGCACTAACTGCGCACACGCGGCCTTCACATCGTCGCCGATCGCAGACAGACCCGCCGTATACGTCACCGCCACTTCGTTGTACGGCAACCCCAGCAAATTCCACGGCAATGTCAGTTCCCCCGTGTTCGGATCAAAGTCCACGGAATTCGGATCGATCGTCGTCCACTGCCCCGGCAGCGAAAACGCCAGTGCCATCTCCAGCAACGGCCCGTTCGCAAGCTCTCCCCGCCGTGGTCTCGCATAGCGTCCCTCAATGCTCACAATCGCCGTTGTCGCGGTCCCAAGCGGAGCCAGCGGCAGATAAGTCAACCGGACCGTCTGCGATCCGCTGGGCATCCGCAACCGCTCCGTGTACTGGATAACATTCAGGTCCGGCCGCCTGCAGAAGCTGTTGATCAATGCCGTGGCGGCTGTAATCCAGTCCGCCGTCGTCCCCGCCGGCAATCCATAGTTCGGGTAATCCGCAGGCTGCAGATATGCCATACCCCACCCTTTCCTTTTGCTGCATCACAAATCTCGTGCTTACCAGCTAACAAAAGAGGCTCCATTTTGGAGCCTCTTTGCTAACATCGCTAACTCCTGTACTACCGGGTAACTGTAACCTGGCAGTGCGCAAAGCCCGCGCCCTTCACCACCGGAGCGCCAAACTTGACCGCGACATATTGGTAAGTCAGTGAGTTAGGCAGACCGAGTTGGAAAACGCGTGGCGCCGGATCGCCGAGCCAGTGGTACTCGATCAGGTCTTCGGTCACAATGTAGGCCGGCAGACTCGCCGAACCGTTGCCCAGCGCGGGATTGCCCGTATAACTCAGGCTCCAGTCCGGAATCAGCGGCAGGTCGCCCGCCTGCGTCGATAGCATCTTCACCCGCACGCCGCCGGTAATGCCTTCGGTGTTCAGAACCACGTTGAACTCCGTCTTCATCTCCTGATCGATTAGATCAAGCAGAATCGGATTGGCGTAGATAGCCGAGGGACGCACATGAAAGCCGTTGCTGGCCACCATGTTCGCCACAGCGGTCTTCAGGCCGTTCACAATCGATGCCGTCTCGCCGATGGACACGTTATTGGTTACGCCGTTGTAGCCGCCCGCGATCTGCGCCGCGCAACCCATGTATTGGTTCGTCACGGTTGCGGTTAAACTGGCCTCCGAGCCGTTCCACAGGGCCACGTCGTGCGTCACCATCACGCCGCTTACCGTATCCACCAGATCCTTCGCCTGGAGATAGGCAAACTGCTTCTGCTGGTCGCCCAGCTCAATGTCGAACAGGTTGTAATTGATCTGCGCAACAACCGCCTTCAACATCACGGCCATCTCCGTGCGAGTGGGCTGAACTACCGGCGGATTGATGCTGCGGGGATTCATGAAGCCGGCCGTGCCCGGATTCGGGATTGCCGTCTCCTCGAAGAACCGCGATGGATG
>Ga0181531_10001432_pt1 | contig 15082 bp, 12 predicted proteins | sample PEATcosm2014_Bin_38_FD_119743 | JGI IMG/M metagenome (GOLD analysis project Ga0181531, IMG submission 119743) | Peatland microbial communities from MTU Mesocosm Facility, Houghton, MI, USA - PEATcosm2014_Bin11_10_metaG | ecosystem: Environmental > Terrestrial > Soil > Wetlands > Peat | place... | reverse complement strand
TGCGCGACGGTGTGCTGGCCGTCGCAGCGCTCGATGATCTCGAAGCTGGGGCCTTGCAGGCGCAGGGCGCGCTCGGGCATGAGCAGCATGCGCGGTTCTTTGCCGGGGTCGCTGAGACGGCAACCGGGTGCGAGGCGTGGCTTGGTTTGCGGGTCGATCATTGCGGCTGCCAAGAGCTCCGCGGATTATAATTTTGCAAAATTGGGGCCTGGTACGACTGAACAGCTTGCCGAGATGGGGCGCAGCAGCGCTGAGCCCCTACAAAAGCGGGGCTGGGCGGCACAAAACCTTGAGATAGCGTGGCGTCGGTCATCAGAGGTCGCTCGGGCGGAAGGCGCCGGGCGGCGGATACGCTGGGTTTACGTAGGCATAGTAAAGCGCGTCGAGTTGCGCCCAGAGGATATCGCATTTGGCGCGCAACGCGGCGTAGGCGAGTTCCTGTTCGTCGCGGGTGCGCGCGTGCTTGACCACCCAATACATGGCGAAGTCGGAATCTTCGGTGGCTTGCGTGAGGCGGCCGCTGAAATAGTCGAGGCCGGTCGCGAGCCACGGATAGTGGTGCTTGAGGCGATCGATGCGCAGGGTGATTAGGTCCTTGGAGAAAAGCTCGGTGAGCGAGGAAGCTACGGCTTCGAGGTGCGAGCGCGTGGAAACGAAGTGCACGTAAGCATCGACGGCGTAGCGCGTGGCGGGGAGAATGCCTTCGCCGCGGACGGCTTGCATGCGCGGCAGGCCGGTGGCTTCGACGAGCTTGAGCCACTTCTCGATGCCGCCGAGATGGGTGCCGTCGCCGTCATGGTCCACGAGGCGCTTGCGCCACGCGGCGCGGAAGCTTGGATCGTCGCTGCGCGCAATCAGCGCGGCGTCTTTCATGGGAATGTGGCTCTGGTAGAAGTAGCGATTCAGCGCCCAAGCTTGCAGTTGCGCGCGGGTGAGCTGGCCCTCGTGCATCAGGAGGTGGAAGGGGTGTTGATGGTGGTAACGCTCTTTGCCGATGGCGTGAAAGCCGGCGATGAACTGCGGCTCGGGCAGAGAGTGGTGTTCGCTTTGCATGGTCGGAGTGGTCATCGTCGTTGCAGTATCGATTCTCGCCGCGCGCAGCGGTGTTTTACGACGCGCTGCCGGGCGTTTACCGGCCGCGTCACTGAGAATTAGAGAGTCAACTCCATTCCATCGTAGGCGATTTCAAAGCCCGCGGCCAGCACGGCGCGGTGTTCTGCGCTGTCTTGGTCAAGGATGGGGTTGGTGTTGTTGATGTGCAGGAGAATTTTGCGGGCGTTGGGTGCTTTGGGGAATTGCTCGAGCAGGCCGCCTGGTCCGGCGAGCGGGATGTGGCCGATTTCGCGGGCGGTTTTCTTGCTGCGTCCGGTTTGCAGCAGTTCGGTGTCGCTCCAGAAAGTGCCGTCGATGAGCACCACATCGGCGGAGGCGGCCCAGTCCTTCCATCCGGTGTTGCTGCTGGGCAAGCTGGGCGCGACGAACAGGCGCTTGCCGCAATAATCGAAGACGAAACCCATGACGGCTTCTTTCGGCGGGAGGATGGCGCGGAGCTTGCCGCTGACGTAGTCCGGAAATTCGCCGCCGAGCGAGATGGCGCGAGAGAAGAGCAGCGGCGGACCTTGCGGGTCGTACTTGCGCGTGGTGTCGCCGGGCGAGGCGACCTCGAGATTGACCCACTCGACCGGCGGCGCGGCGCGGCCGAGGACGCGGAAGATGGAGTTTTCTTCCTGCAGGATGCGGCGCACGGCGGGTGTGGCGAGGATGCGGAAGCCCTGGAACTCGCGGAGGTGCAGAAGGCCGGCGACGGAGTCGACGTCTGCGTTGGCGAGGTAGATGTCGCGGATGGGTGTGGAGCTGTGGCCGTCGCTGAAGGGGCGGAGCTCTTTGGTGGCCAGGATTTGCTGGCGCAGATCGGGCGAAGCGTTGATGAGCGTCCAGTAGACGCGCTGGGCGTAGGACGGATTGGCGTCAATGGCGATTTGCGTCTGGGTGCGCGCGGCGGCGCGGAGTTTGCCATCGCGGAAGCGGCGGCAATTGGGGCAGGAGCAATTCCATTGAGGAAAACCGCCGCCAGCCGCGGAGCCGAGGATTTTGATACGCATGGAGATTCAGTTCACGGAGATGGGCGTTGATACACCGATAATGAGGATCGCTTGCACGAACCGATGATACAAGCAGAACGGTGCGAAGGGTTAGGGCAAGCGGTGGGACGCTTGAGCGGACTTACGAGGCCGTGACGCTTTGGCAGGCAACGGCCGAGCCAAGTTGGGGTACGGCTGCCAAGTCCCGGAAGAGACTAGAGTTCGGCGTTGGCGTAGGAGCTAATTTCGCAGTTGAGGTCGATTTCTTCGTGTTGCGGGGTGGTCCATTCCATGAGGTGGCTCCTTGGGAAGCTTTGTGTGATTCGGGGAGAGAATATCACGATTTTGCGGGGGAACATAGCCGGTCTGAGGGTCAGGCGGGGTGAGAGTCGGCTGAAGCCACCAACTTCGAGTCTTTGGCTAAAAACCTTCCGCCGCCGAAGAGTGGCGGATTGGCGGCAGAGCGATGGCGTGGGCCGCGGATGATCGTGCAAAGAAGGTAGCATCCTCACTAGACCCCTTCCCCGATACAGCGATACAAAAAAGGGGAATATGCCAATGCGAGCTGACAGACGTAGCGAGAGACGGTATCCGTTTAATGCCTTGGCGGAGATTGTGAACGAAACCGAACAGGCGCGCACCTCGACGAAGATTAGTGATTTGAGCATGCATGGATGTTACGTAGAGACGACGAATCCCTTCCCGCAGGGAACGAATGTGACGATTGAGATTTTCACGGATTCGGAATCCGTGGAGACGGCGGCGACGGTGGCCTATCTGGAAGCCAAGCGCGGGATGGGCCTGGCGTTCCGGGAGATGCCGGACTGCTACACGAACACACTGCAGAAGTGGCTGGCGAAGGGGACGAGTAAACCCGCCAACTGACTGTGTGGGCGCGGCCGCGATTTAACCCCACAAAAGCGGGATGCCCGTCCCCTGAGCGTGGCGGAGCTGTGGAAATAAATGAGGTACTGGGGATTGTGGTGAAGGAAAAAGCTTGGCACAACGGGCGGTAGGGAAATACTGGGAATTGTAGGGGTATCTAGTTTTTGCAATTATTTTCAGAAAAACAGAATTTTGCTATTGACATGGTGGGAGTTCAGCATATTATGTGGTCCAAAGTGGAGTGAAGTGGGAAACAGTAGAGGACGGTAGAGCGGATTGGGCGGCAGTAGGGCAAAGGCGTTTTGGCGGCAAATAGGGCAAAGCAAGGGCAGTTTGGGCGCAATACCGGGGCTTTTCAACTAGTTTTTATCGATTTGGGCGGTTTGGTCCAAGCAACTTAGTACTAACTTCGGGCGCGCGGAGCTTATGAGCTACTCGCAGGCGACGACGAACACGGCGACAGGGATTGAGGCACATGAAGCTGCGCGGCAACAGCCCGGCGAAGGTGGACGAGAAGGGTCGGTTGAAGATACCGGCAACCTTTCTTGCGGAGCTGACGGAGTTCGGCAACCAGTTTTATGTGACCAGCCCTACGGGGGAGTCGGCGCGGATTTATCCCATGAAGGTGTGGGCGGAGATCGAGGACAAGCTGGCCAAAGTGTCCAGCCAGAACCCGGCGAAGAGAAAATTTCTGAAGCGCACGAGTTATTTCGGGCAGACGGTGGAGCTGGATGGGCAGGGGCGGCTCTTGATTCCCGCAGTGTTGCGGGAAGAGGCGCAAACCAAAGGCGACGTGGATGTGCTCGGGAGCCTCGACTATCTCGAGGTGATGAACCATACGCGGGTGATGGACGAGCTGAAGAACGAGCCGTTTACGGAAGAGGATGCGCGGACGCTGGAGGGGCTGGGGATTTAGCCGCGGCGCGGTATGCGCGGGTGGAGGCAAACCCTTCGCGCACAGCGCTCCGGGTCAATGAAAGCTTAGTGGCCAGAGCGATGTACAAGAAGCGCTGCGGGTAGATGAGATTGCGTGACGGGAAATTCGCCGCATACGCCGGTTTTGCTGGACGAGGTGCTGGAATGGCTGCAAATCAGGCCGGAAGGAAGCTACGTAGACGCGACCGCGGGAGCCGGGGGCCACTCGGCAGCGATCGCGGCACGGCTGACGTCCGGAAGATTGATCAGCCTGGACCGGGACGCACAGGCGTTGGAGTTGGCGAAAAGTCGCCTACTTGGCTTCGGCACCAAAGTGACGCTGGTGCAGGCGGCGTTCTCGAGGATTGCGGAGGTCGTGCACGAGTTGGGGATTCCGATGGTGGACGGGGTCTTGGCCGACTTGGGGGTATCGAGCATGCAGCTTGATCGCGCAGAACGGGGATTTTCGTTCCGCGAGGCGGCGGCCCTGGATATGCGGATGGATGCCGTGAACGATGAACTGACGGCCGACGAAATTGTGAATCAGTGGTCGGAGAAGGAGATTGCCGACCTGCTCTACCGCGAGGCGGATGAGCATGATTCGAGAAGAATCGCCAAGATGATTGTGCGCGCGCGGCCCATCCGCAACACCGCGCACTTGGCATCGATTGTGGCAGGGGCCCGAAAGCAATGGGGAAGGCAGAGACTGCATCCCGCAACAAAAACGTTTCTGGCGCTGCGGATCGCGGTGAATCGAGAGATGGAGGAACTCGGGCAGTTTCTAAGTAGGACCCCTACCACAATAGTTCCGGGCGGACGGCTGGTGATGCTGACGTACCACTCGAGAGAAGACCGCATCGTGAAGCAGGCGTTTCAGGCGGGCGAGCGGGAAGGCGTGTTTCGGGTGTTGACGCGGCACGTGGTGGTGCCGGGCGAGAAGGAGCTCTATGAAAATCCGCGGAGCCGGAGCGCGAAGTTGCGGTGCGCGGAGCGCGCGGCGGCGTAGCGGCTGCGGGGAAGCGCACAGACAAGGGTGCCTGTGCTACCGAAGCGAAATTGCGGTGCGAAATAAAGTTTGGAGTGGGTTAGCGGAAAGAAGCGGGTAAGGTTATGACGCGGCGAAGCTTGAAGAAGAAAAAGGTGGTGGCGACGGAGTACCAGACGGTGCGGCGGATTGATAATTCGCGGCTGGTGCGGAACGTGGAGCCGGTGAAGCTGCGGAATTTGTATCGCACCATGGCGCTGGGCGCGCTGATGGCGGCGTTTTTGACGCTCTACATTTACCAACACTTTCGCTGCATCGATTTGAGCTTTCAACTGGAAGCGGTGAAAGCGCAGCAGGCGGACGCGGCGGGGCGGAATGCGGCGTTGAACCTGGAGATTGCCGGCCTCTCCGACCCGCGACGGATTGACGCCATTGCGCGCGCGCGGCTGGGGCTGACGGAGATTCAGCCGGCGCAGGTGCAAGAGTACGCGACGCCGAGCGGCGCAGAAGTGGCGTCAGTGCGCTACACGCGAGCGAACCGTCCGTAAGCGCAAGGGCTGGCCGTCCCCGGCGAGCGTCAGTTTCCGTGGCGCAGATTTTAGCGGAGAGGCTTGCTGCACGACTGGTTTATTTACCGCGTGCGGATACGCAACGGAAAAATGCGGCAGCACTTCTCGAGGGGCTGAACCCCGATGTTTGCCAGACAGACAACGTCGGAGCGTTTCTCCCGACCCCCGGAAAAATCGATGATGGCCAAGCAACGCGCGCAATTTGCGGAAGTGGGCCGAGGTGCGGCCTACGGGCCGACGGAGCGTCTGCTAATCGTGGCGCTGCTCGCCGTGGTGTGGATGGGCGCGGTGTTCGGGCGGCTGGCGTACGTGCAATTGGTGCGGCACAGCGATTATCTGGCGCGGGCATTGCGCCAGCAGCAGCGCACGGTGGAGGTTTCGCCGAAGCGCGGGGACATTACAGATCGCAACGGGCATCTGCTGGCTGTGAGCCTTCAGGTGGATTCGGCGTTCGCGGTGCCTTCGGAAATTGCGGACGCAGGATTGGCAGCGAAGCTGTTGTCCGGCGTGCTAGGCATTCCGCGCGACGTGCTGGAGGAGAAGCTTGGCTCGGGCGGAACGTTTGTATGGATCCAGCGGAAGCTGCCCGCGGAGCAGGCGGACGCGATCGCGCAACTCAATTTAAAGGGCGTGTACCTGCAGAAAGAGAATCAGCGCTTCTATCCGAAGCGCGAACTGGCGGCGCATGTTATCGGGTTTGTGGATCCGGACGAAAAAGGGCTGGGAGGAATTGAGTCCGAACTGGACGGGCTGATTCGCGGCAAGAGCGAAAAAGTGTTGGTGCTGGCGGATGCGCGGCAACGCAAATTTGACGGCGGCGAAGCGCAGAAGGAGCGCGGGGCCAGCGTGGTGTTGACGCTGGATGAAAAGATTCAGTACATCGCGGAGCGGGAGTTGGCGGCGGCGATTGCGAAAACGCACGCGCCGGCCGGCACGGTGATCGTGATGAACCCCAACAATGGGGAAATTCTGGCCCTGGCGAACTGGCCGAAGTTCGATCCCAACGCGGCCACGATGGCGCCCGCGGAAAACCGCATGAACCGCGCGGTGAGCGCGATTTATGAGCCGGGCTCGACGTTTAAGTTGATTACGCTGGCGGCGGCGTTCGATCAGAGCGTGACGCAGCCCGATGAGGTGTTTGACTGCCAGAACGGCTCCATCGTGCTGTTTGGGCACCGCATCCATGACCATAAGCCGTTCGGTGCGCTGACGGTGTCGGATATTCTGGCGAAGTCCAGCGACGTGGGGGCGATTGAGGTGGCGCTGCGGCTCGGCGAGCCAAAGTTTTACGACTATATCAAGGCGTTTGGATTTGGTTCCCCGACGGGCGTGGATATGCCGGGCGAGAGCCGCGGTTTGCTGCACCGGCTGGAGCACTGGACGCCGATATCCATTGGCGCGGTGTCCATGGGGCAGGAAGTGGGCGTAACGCCGATGCAAATGATCCGAGCGGTTTCCGCGATCGCGAATGGTGGCACGCTTTTTCGGCCGCACGTGGTGGCGCAGTTGCGGCGCGGGAATGAGCTCCTGCCAGCGGAGGGCGTGTTGGAGCCAGTGGAGCCGAGGACCGTGATTCGTCCGGAAACGGCGGCGACGCTGCGGAAACTCATGGAAGGTGTGCTGCTGAAGGGAGGAACCGGGCCGCTGGCGCGCTTGGACGGCTGGACCGCCGCGGGGAAGACCGGGACGGCGCAAAAGATCGATCCGGACACGGGAAGATATTCGCCGACGAATCTGATCGCGTCGTTCACCGGATTTGCGCCCATTAATGAGCCGGCGGTGGCGATTCTGGTGTCCCTGGATTCGCCGGTGGGGCTGCATGAGGGCGGGCAAGTGGCGGCGCCGGTGTTTAAGCGAGTGGCAGAGCAGGTGCTCGGGTATTTGGATGTACCGCGCGATGTGCCGGTGAATGCCAGGCTGGTGCAGGCGGCGTATCAGCCGTCGGAGGCGGGTTCGCTGGGGGATTTTACGGCGGCGGATTTTTCGGAGGAGCCGGAGGATGTAACGGTTGGCGCCGCGGATGCCACAACGGCAACGGTGACCGCGAGCGCAGCGGGAGCAACGCGTGGCGCGGCGGGCGGTGCGGTGATGACCGCGAAGATTGGCAGGGTGCCCGAGGTGCCGCCGCCCCCGGGGCCCGTTTCCGTAGATGAGAGCGGGGAGATTGTGGTGCCGAATTTTCTGGGGAAGACCATGCGCGACGTGGCGGACGAATGCTTGCGATTGGGGCTGAATCCGGTGCTAGTGGGCACGAGCGTGGCGAACGGGCAGACGCCGGCGGCGGGAACGAAATTGCCGCGCGGGGCGAAGGTCACGGTCGAGTTTGGCGATGGCGCGGAGAAGGGCGGAAAATTGTCGAAGGCCAAGAAATAGCATGAGTGCGGGGATAAGTGGGACACGGGAAGAAGAACGCGAAGCACCGGCGGCGGCCGAGTCCGATGCGCGAGAGGTGGGGTCTGCGCGCGAGAGTTCTTCGATGGTGGCGCGCGGTATGAGCGGAACAACGCTGGAGAATTTGCTGCGCGGGGTGGAGTTGGCGGCGCCGGTAGGGCAGCCCGGCCTGGCAATTCAGCAAGTGGCGTGCGATTCGCGGCGTACCGGTGCCGGGTCGTTGTTTTTTGCGCTGCCGGGTGCGAAGGCCGACGGATTGGCGTTTGCGAAAGATGCCATAGCGCACGGCGCGATGGCGGTAGTCAGCGCGGAGGCCGCGCCTGCATGGCTGCCGGCGCATGTGGCGTGGGTGCAGGTGCGCGAGCCGCGCAAGGCGCTGGCGGAGGCGGCGGCTAATTTTTATAAACATCCGGCGGAGGCGCTGCAACTCGTGGCGGTGACCGGCACCAACGGAAAAACCACCACGACCTCTTTGATCGATGCGATGGTGCGCGCATCTGGCGCCCAGACCGGCCTCTTCGGCACCATTGCGTACCACACGCCGCGCGGAGAGTATCCGGCGCCAAACACTACGCCGGAATCGCTGGACTTGCAGAGATTTTTCGCGGAGATTCGCGATGCGGGCGGCAAGTACGCAGTGCTGGAGGCGAGCTCGCACGCGCTCTCGATGGAGCGGCTGTGGGGCTGCCATTTCGTGGCCGCGGTGTTCACGAATTTGACGCGCGAGCATATGGATTATCACAAAACGTTTGAGGATTATTTCGCGGCGAAGCGGAAACTGTTTGAAGGCACGGGGGCGGGCGCGCCGGACGTGGCCATCGTGAATGTGGACGACGCCTACGGCAAGCAATTGGGCGGGCTGGCGAAACGCACGGTGACGTATGGCCTGGACAGCGCGGCGGACATCACCACGAAGAAATTCAAGCTGACGTTTGCGGGTCTGGCGTTTGTAGCGGAGACGCCGAACGGCAAAATGAACGTGTCCTCATCGCTGGTGGGGCGCATCAACGTTTACAACATTCTGGCGGCCATTGGCGCGGCGCAGGCGCTGGGTATTGCGCAAGAGGCCATCGAGCGCGGCTTGCGGGAGCTGGAAAGCGTTTCCGGGCGCTTTCAGCGCATTGATGAAGGGCAGCCGTTTTTTGTGATTGTCGATTACGCGCATACGGACGATGCGCTGGAAAATTTAATTCGCACGGCGCGGGAGCTGAATCCGCGCGGGAGGGTAATTGCCCTATTTGGCTGCGGCGGAGAAAAGGACCGCACCAAGCGTCCGGTGATGGGAGAGGTGACGGGGACGCTGAGCGACTTGACGATTTTATCGAGCGACAATCCGCGCAGCGAGGATCCGCTGAAGATCATCAGCGACATTATTGTGGGCTTGCAGAAGACCAGCGGCAAATATCTGATCGAGCCGGACCGCGAGAAGGCCATCGGGCTGGCGATGGATGAAGCACGCGCCGGAGACATCGTGCTGCTGGCGGGCAAGGGACACGAAAACTATCAGATTCTGGCGAGCGGGACGTTGCACTTTGACGATCGCGAGATGGCGCGGAAAGCGATGCGCGCGCGGGGCTATGGCGCGGCGCTATGAAGGTCCGCAACGCAGGAGCGAAAGAGGAGCGAAGCTGGCGGCGAAACAGCGGCGAAAAAGAGTTTGGCACGTAGCGCGCTTTTAATTGTGGCGAGAACGGTGCGCCTAGCCGTACAGGGAGCAGCCGACCGGCAGCCGGCACCGAGCGCGCGGGGCGAATTTGTTACGGAATAAAAAGGAGGAGCCCTCTATACGGTGAAAACCAAGCGCGCGGTTCGCTTCGCTAACTCGTTGAGGAATGTATGCGGTGGACGCTACTACAAATTTCTGAGCCGATGCTGGCGAAGCTGGGGGGGCGCGTCGACGCCCTGGCCCGGGTGGCCGGCGTCTCGATTGATTCTCGCACGCTACTGCCCGGAGAGCTGTTCATCGCCATACACGGACCGAGTCACGATGGACACGATCACGTGGCGGACGCGCTGGAGCGCGGCGCTCTTGCCGCCGTGGTCAGCGAAGCGCGAGCGCGGAAATTTCCGGATGCCCTGCGCGAACGCTGTCTCCTCGTCGACGACACCCTACTCGCGATGCACCAGCTGGCACACGCGGTGCGCGACGCGTTCAGCGGAAAAATCGCCGCGGTCACCGGGTCCGTGGGGAAGACCACTACCAAGGAGATCCTGGCGGCATTGCTGGGCGCGAAGTTGCGGGTCTTGAAGACGGAAGGGAATCTCAACAATGCCTATGGGCTGCCGCTGACGCTGTTTCGTTTAGAGCCGGAGCATCAGGCAATCGTGCTCGAACTCGGCATGTCGCGGCGCTATGAATTGAAGGAACTCGCGGCGATCGCGCGGCCCGATGTGGGCGTGGTGACGCGCGTTTCCGCGGCGCACCTGGAATTTTTTTCGTCGGTGGAAGAGATTGCCTTGGCAAAACGCGAATTGATCGAAGGACTGAACGGCAGCGGCTCGACCGCGGTGCTGAACGCGGACGATCCGCGCGTGGCGGCGTTTGGCGCGCATGCGCCGGGACGCGTGTTGACCTACGGCATCAACGAACAAGCATGTTTCGCGGCAGAAAATATCGAGGACCGCGGCGCGCTCGGCTCGGCGTTTGACTATGTCAGCCAGGAAGGACGCGTGCGCCTGGAGCTTTCCGTACCCGGCCGCCACGCGATTTACAACGCGTTAGCAGCGTTGGCCGCGGCCAGTGTCTGGGACATCGGCGCGGAGGAAGCGCAGCAAGTGTTTCGCACCTTGCGCGCGCCGTCCATGCGCGGCGAACTTTTGCGTTTTTCAAATGGCGCGGCGCTCATCAACGATAGCTACAACTCGAGCCCCGCCGCGCTCGAAGCCATGACCGAACTCTTGGCCGCCACGCCAAATTTTCAGCGGCGTATTTTGGCAGCGGGAGAGATGCGCGAACTGGGCGTATCCTCTGCGGAACTGCATCGCGCGGCGGGCCGTTTCGCGGCGCAGACCGGGCGCATCGATTGGATTATCGGGGTGGCGGGCCACGCGGAGGTTCTGTTAGCCGGAGCGATCGATGCGGGCATGCCCAAAGCGCAAACAAAGTTTTTTGCCACCAGCGAGGACGCGGCGGAATTTCTGCGCGGACTCATTGCGGCAGGCGACGTGGTGTTAGTTAAAGGTTCGCGCGGCGTAAAGATGGAACGCATCGTGGAAGCGTTGATCGCGCGGCACGCGGAGCCGTCTGGCGCGCCAGCAACTGCGCCACGCGCCGAGGTCCGCCACTGACATGCTGTACTTCCTGCTCTACCGCGTACTGGTGCACTACTTCAGCCCGCTCAACGTATTTCGCTACATCACCGTGCGCACGGTGTACGCCAGCCTCACGGCGATGTTCCTGGCGCTGGTGTTCGGCCCGTGGCTGATCCGCCGCCTGGTGGCTTTGCAAATCGGGCAGTTCATTCGCGAAGAAGGCCCGGAAGCGCACAAGAAAAAAGCCGGCACACCCACCATGGGCGGCGTGCTGATCGTGCTCTCCACCGCTGTTCCCACGCTGCTGTGGGCCGATTTGAGCAATCCTTTTGTGCTGCTGACGCTCTTCGCGCTGTTCGGCTTCGCGGCCATCGGCTTCGTGGACGATTACGCCAAAGTGATGAAGCGGCAAAATCTCGGCTTAACGGCGCGCCGCAAATTTCTGTTGCAAGTTTCGCTCAGCCTGGCCATCGGCATCGTGTTGCTTGTGCTGGCCTCGCGCAGTGCGCACTCGACGCAACTCGTGTTTCCGTTTTTCAAACGCTTCCAGCCGGATCTGGTGGTGCAATCGCTGCGAGATCCCGCGACATTTGGCGGGCACTTGTGGCCATTGGCGTACATTCCATTTCTGGCGTTTATCGCGCTGGTGATCGTGGGCTCATCGAACGCGGTGAACCTGACGGATGGGCTCGATGGGCTGGCCATCGGTTGCACGGTGATTGCAGCCGGCGCGCTAACCATCCTCACCTACGTCAGCAGCAACTACCGCTGGGCGCAGTATCTGGACATTCAATACATTCCGCGCGTCGGCGAACTGACGGTCTTTTGCGGCGCGCTGGTGGGCGCCTCGCTTGGCTTCCTCTGGTACAACGCGCACCCGGCGGAGATTTTCATGGGCGATGTCGGTTCATTGTCGCTGGGTGGCACGCTCGGCGTGATCGCCGTGATCATCAAACAGGAAATTCTGCTCTTTTTTGTGGGCGGAGTTTTCGTGCTGGAGGCCCTCTCGGTGATTCTACAGGTCGGCTCATTCAAACTGCGCGGCAAGCGCATTTTTCGCATGGCCCCGATTCACCATCACTTTGAACTGTTGGGCTGGAGCGAATCAAAAGTCATCGTGCGTTTTTGGATCGCCGCTCTGGTGTTCGCGCTGTTTGCGTTGACGACGTTAAAATTGCGCTAGGAGGCGGTAAGAAAAGGTATGGCTGTACCGCTTGAGTTGCGAGGGAAGCGCGTGCTGGTCATCGGACTGGCGCGCACCGGCGTGGCCACGGCGCTTTTCTGTGCCACACGCGGGGCCCACGTGACGGCCACGGATTTGCGCGGCGAAGCGGAAATTCCGGACGCCGCCAAGTTGCGCGCTGCAGGCGTGCGAATGTATCTCGGTTCGCATGACGCCGCGCTCCTCGATCGGCAGGAACTGATCATCCCCAGCCCGGGCGTGGCCGCCGATGCGCCGCTGCTCGCCGCCGCACGCAGCGCGCAAATCCCCATTTGGAGCGAAATCGAGCTGGCCTCGCGTTTCTTGCACGATGGCAGTACCTTGGTCGGCATCACCGGCTCCAACGGAAAAACCACCACCACCTCGTTGCTTGCGCACATCCTCGAATCCAACGGCCTGCACACGCTGCTCGCGGGCAACATCGGCACCCCGCTGATCAGCGTCGTCGACCGCACCACCGACGACACCCGCGTGGTCGCCGAGCTGAGCAGCTTTCAACTCGAGTGGATCGCCTCTTTCCGACCGCACATTGCGCTGCTTCTCAATCTCACGCCCGATCATCTGGACCGTCATGGCTCGCTCGAAGCCTACGCGCGCGCCAAAGCGCGCATTTTCGAGAATCAGCAACCCGCCGACGCGGCAATCCTAAACGCCGACGATCCCGCCGCCGCAGCGTTGGTCCCATCTCATCCGCAGGTCTACTGGTTCAGTCGCCGCCACCCCGTCGAGCAGGGCACCTACGTGCGCGGTAACGAGATCGTCTTTCGCTCCCCAGCTATGCACACCGATGAACTCGTGTTGCGCCTGACGGACATCCCGCTCCCGGGCGCCCACAATCTCGAAAACGTACTCGCCGCTGTCACCGCCGCGCGGCTCGCGGGCGTGGCCGCGCAGGATATTCCGGCGGCGGTGCGCACCTTCCACGGCGTCGAGCATCGCCTCGAATTCGTGGCGGAAATTTCCGGCGTGCGCTATTACAACGACTCCAAAGCCACCAACGTCGATGCCACGCAGAAAGCCCTCGAAGCCTTTCCTGGCCGCATCCTGATCATCCTCGGCGGCAAAGACAAAGGCAGCGACTACACGGTGCTGCGCGATCGGCTGAAAGAAAAAACTATCCTCGCGATTTTGATCGGCGCTGCGGAGGACAAAATCGCCGGCCAGATTTCCGGCAGTGTGCCCCTCGAAAACGCCGGCACGCTCGAGCGCGCCGTCGAAATCGCACGCAACGCCGCGCGCCCCGGAGACATCGTCCTGCTCGCCCCGGCTTGCTCCAGCTTCGATCAGTTTGAAAACTACGAGCAGCGCGGGCGGGTCTTCAAACAACTCGTAAACGCCGCCGCCGACCGCACCGCGCAAGCCCGCGCCGGTGCGCGATTGCCGGCAGGAAGGTAAGGAATTATGCCCCGACGCCTGGAAATCGACCGCTGGCTCTTCGGCACCACCATCGCGCTCTGCCTCCTCGGCACGGTGATGATCTTCAGCGCCTCCGCCGTCACCGCCGATAGCCAATACGGCCACTCGTACATCTTTCTGCTGCGCCAGTTCGTGGCGCTCATCGCCGGCTGTATCGGCATGGTCGTGCTGCTGCGCATCGACTATCGCAAGCTGCGCGAACCGGCGGTGATCTACACCACGTTGTGCGTCGTGTTGCTGCTTCTCGCGGGCACCTTCTTTCTCGATAAATCGCACGCCACCCACCGCTGGATCAAAATGGGCCCGCTTAACATCCAGCCCTCCGAACTCGCCAAACTCGCAGTCATTCTTTATCTGGCGTGGGTGCTCGATATCAAACGCCGCGCCTCTGCCGCCATGGACTTCAACAAAAAAGATTTTCTGCAAACCATTCTCCCCGCTGCCGGGCCGGTGCTCATCATCGTCGGCCTGATTATCCTGCAGCCGGACCTCGGCACCTCTGTGGACATTCTGCTCGTAGCCACTACCATCCTCTTTGTAGCGGGCCTATCCTGGAAATGGCTGGCCGTCGCCGCCGCCGCCGCGCTGCCCATCCTCTACCTCCTGGTCACCGGCGTGGGCTACCGCCACGCGCGCCTGCTGGCCTTCCTCAATCCCAAGGCCGACCCACAAGGCGCCGGCTTCCAATTGATGCAGTCGCTCATCGCCGTAGGCTCCGGCGGCTTCTCCGGCGTAGGCCTCATGGAGGGCAAACAAAAATTATTTTATCTTCCGGAAGCGCACACGGATTTTATCTACGCGGTAATCTCGGAAGAGCTCGGCTTCATCGGCGCCCTGCTCGTGCTTGCGCTCTTCGCGGTCTACGGCTGGCGCGGTTTGCGCGCCGCCCTCCGCGCGCCAGACAATTTCGGCCGCCTGCTGGCCACCGGTATCACTGCGCTGGTCCTCACACAAGCCCTGATTAATTTCGCCGTCGTCCTCGGGATGGTGCCCACAAAAGGCATCCCCTTGCCGTTCGTTAGCTACGGCGGTTCGAGTTTGCTGATCATGCTGCTGGCCACTGGCGTGCTCTTGAACATCAGCCAGCAGGTGACGGAGACGCCGGACGCTCGGATAAGGTGATGAAGCGCCCGTGAAACTTCTCATCGCGGGCGGAGGAACCGGCGGCCACGTCATCCCGGCGATCGCCATCGCACAGGAATGGCTCCGCCGGGGCAGCGATCGCGAAGTGGTGCTGGTCGGCACGCAGCGCGGCATTGAGATGCGCCTGGTCCCCGCGGCTGGCTTACCGCTCGAGACCCTGCGCGTTGCAGGCTTAAAAGGTAAAGGTGGCATGACGCTGGTAAAAAATCTCGCCATGCTCGGC
>Ga0181531_10001431_pt1 | contig 15085 bp, 15 predicted proteins | sample PEATcosm2014_Bin_38_FD_119743 | JGI IMG/M metagenome (GOLD analysis project Ga0181531, IMG submission 119743) | Peatland microbial communities from MTU Mesocosm Facility, Houghton, MI, USA - PEATcosm2014_Bin11_10_metaG | ecosystem: Environmental > Terrestrial > Soil > Wetlands > Peat | place... | reverse complement strand
CCCACCGACTCCATGTAAAGCAGAATGCTCTTTGTGTGCGGATCGTCGCCAAAATGATCGATCAGATCGCCCCAGCCAACGTCCAGCATCGAACCTGTCGAGACGATGGCACTGAACCCGACTTCTTCGCGATAACTCCAGTCGAGGATGGCAGTCAGCAACGCGCCGCTTTGGCTGAGGAAGGCGACGCTACCCGGCTTCGGAGCATCTTTGGCGAAAGTGGCGTTCAATCCGATCGTGGGATTCATGATGCCCAGGCAGTTCGGGCCGATCAGGCGCATGGAGCCGCGGGCTAATTGTCTGCGGATCAAGGTTTCGAGAGCCGTGCCTTCGGGCCCGCGTTCCTTGAATCCGGCGGAAATCACGACGGCGGATTTTGCGCCGGCATCGACGCACTCTCCGATGATTTGCGGAACCGTCGCCGCCGGAGTGGCCACGATCACCAGGTCGATCTGTTGGGGAATGTCTCGAATGCTTCCAAAAGCCTTCAACCCGAGTACTTCCGGATGCTTGGCATTTACGGGATAAAGTTTTCCCTTAAATCCGCGAAGTAGGTTTTCAAACACGGTGCGGCCAACGGTTCCGGCGCGATTGGTCGCTCCGATGACAGCCGCTGAGCGAGGAGCAAAAAAAGAGTCGAGACTCGATCCGGCTGCCGGGGGCGCCTGTTCTTCGATCATCAGTTGTCCAGTACCCCGATATTCACTCTCGCGGCAAATGCAGGCGGTCCAAGAGTGTCGATGACATTGTTACAACAAATTCGCGCGAAGGGCACCTTAACCCGATCCAACCGTGGATGCACGGGCCAAATTCATCCTTTGAAAAAGACCCGCAACGCCCCTTTCGCCGCTTGGATCTTCTTCAATGCGTGCTGCCGTCGCGCACAGTCAGCACGGGACATATCGCCTGCGTCAGGATCCGGGCTGTCGTGCTTGTCAGGTGCGTGGCCATACCCAGCTTACCCTGGACGGCGCGCGCGCCGAGCACGATCAAATCCGCGGCATGGGCCATAGCCACCTGCAAAATGGTCTCAGCCGGCGGCTCGAAAATATGGCCGAACTCGATCCGGCATTCCGTATGACACCAGGATTCGGCTTCCGGCGGTACCAGCTGTTGCAGACGATCTAGTAACGAAGCCCTGACGCCCTCGCAATCGGTGATGCCGGCCTCGGGTTGCGCGACGACATGCAGCAAAGTCAGGGATGCCTCATCCTCCTCGGCCAGCGAGAAAGCAAAGGGCAAAGCGGCACGGGAGTCTTCGCTGAAATCGGTGGCGAAGAGGATATGCCGAAACGAGAGTTCACTCCCAGGCTTGCCGAATACGTGCGGGCCAACGCTTAGAACGGGGCAGGAAGCGCGACGGAAAATTTCCTCAGCGACCGAACCGAGAAAGAGCTTGCCGATACCGGACCTGCCATGGGTACCTAATACCACTAGATCGATATCGCGATCGGAGATGATCCCGGCCAGCACATCGGCGACGTTGCCCCGTGGCAACAATATCTCGTGAGGTACTTCCTGGAAGTGCTTTTCGAGATTTTCGACATAGTGTTTTACCTGTTCATCGTCGTCATCGACCACCGCCGGCCAGGCATCGGGCGACAGGACTACTTTGCTCTCCAATGTGGGGAGCACATTTGCGGCATGAACGGTGGCGCCATAACGGCGAGCCATCGCTAAGGCGTAAGGCAGGGCAGAGTTGGAGCAGAACGAGAAATCAGTCGCGAACAAAATGTTGCTAAGGGCGATTCGCTTTCCGGCTTCCACAGTATGCACAAGGCACCTCCTGAAGAGTGTTTCCGCCGGAGAAGGTGATTGTGTTGCTGCAGCGGTCACCTTCCCGGTGACGGCCCGGTCGTGTCGACCGTGAGGAGATCACGACCGCTGTTACATATTCCGTCCGCGATTGATGCGACTCGCATTAGAGCCGGATCAACATCCATTCGTGTTTTCTTGCGGCTTGCCCGCGCGGACGTTTGGTTCAAAGCGGGTCTTCACCGCGAGCGCTCGATATACCGAACAAAGGGCCTCAGCACGCTCGAGCAGTTGAATCGCTTGCTGGGTGGGATCGCCGGGCGTGGTGAGGTTGGTGCTGACTCGGATCTCGCTGAAGGTGTATCCAACGTCCGTTCTCTTGATTTCAGCGTCTACCTCAACCTGCAAGTCCACGTACGCGAACCCGGCTTGGTCCGCGACGGCTTGGAATGTGGTCGTGTAACAGCTGGCCACGGCGCACAGCAGCAAGTCTTCGGGAGTCCAACGACCGTTCCCTGAATTTGCAGAATGCGGTGAAGTAAAGTGAATTGCGCTCAGGGCTGAATCGGACTTCGCAATCCCGGTGCGTCCCGATGCCCACCAGGCGATGACCCGGAAATGGTGAACTGGTTCCATGAGGTGATCACCATCCTTCCTCGAGGTCGTTCCGTTTGTCTTGCGCTGGACTGTGTCTGATCCAATCTCCACCCGGTCTTGTCTTAGCCGATCTTGTCTTAGTAGGACAGTTGGAAATTGACCGTAATCGTGGTCTCTACTTCTACCGGTTCACCGTTCAGAAGGTAGGGACGATAGCGCCACTGCTGGACGGCTTCGATGGCCGAAGGCACTAGGAGCGGGTGCCCACTGATCAGCACCAGATTCTGCACCTCGCCGGTTTTCGAAATCACCGCGTTGAGATGCACCTCGCCCTGGATTCGCGCCGCGAGGGCGAGTGGCGGATACTTGGGCTCGATCTTGCGAATCAGGCGTCCCTCCGTCACCCCTTGCGAGATTCGGACGCGCTTTGCTACCGGCATCGCCAGTTTAGGCACGGAGACGGCGCTCGGAGTCGAGCTGAGAATTCCGCCAATGACGCCGCCCGGCTGACCTCCGGGAATTCCGCCCGGAACGCCACCCGGAACACCTCCGGCCGACAGATCGGGTGGGGCCTCATCTTCTTTAATCATCTGAACGGTTCGCGGAATTCTGCTCGGAGCGCGCAACCGTCCGTTGGCGATGTCGCTCTCCACGACCTTCACAACCTTGGCCGCTGCAACCGACGCAGCCGGCGGTGGCGGAGGTGGAGGCGGCGGCGCCATCAAGAATGTGAGCAACTGCTGTTGCGGAAGGGCGTCCGTGAACATCAGGGGGATTACCAGAAGCAGTCCCAGGATCAGGCATTGGACTGCGAATGACAGTAGGCCCGACAACGTGCGGCGGCGACGCTGAGGGCGGCTCGTTTCAAGGAGCACATCATCGAATATCCGTACTTCCTGGATTCGCAGCGCACTGGATGCCTGGCGAGGGCTCTCCACTTTGACTGGTGTTTGGGTCCCTTGTTCCCCAACTTCTGTCGTTGTGCCCATGGAGACCTCCTTGCGCTACGATCTGGAACTTTATGTGCCTATATTGTTTCGCCGCTTTCTGGCGCGGGCGATGCCCACAGTCACTGCGCTCCGTGACCCCAATCACGCTGTGGCTGGTGTTACAATTTTTGCTGAAAGTTATAGCGAATGCGGGCTCCCTACGGGCTGACCATCCTCGACAATTGCCTCACCTGCCCGACGCGGGAAGAACATCTGTTCTGCAACTTGTCGCCCGCCGCGGTTCAACACCTGAATGAGATCCGTTCGAGCGCGGTCTACCCGAAATCTGCGATGTTGTTTATCGAAGGACAGCAACCGCGTGGAGTGTTTGTTCTCTGCACGGGTAAGGCCAAGCTTTCGACGTCTTCGTCCGAGGGCAGAACGGTCATCACGAAGATTTCGGAAGCCGGCGACGTCCTCGGACTCAGTGCCACGATCTCCAATCGGCCTTATGAAGTTACCGCCGAGATGATTGAGCCGGGGCAGGCAAACTTCATCACACGCGATGCTTTGCTCCATTTCCTCAAGGAATACGGGGAAGTAGCTTTGCGGGTCGCCGAACAGCTCAGCCAAAACTATTATTCGGCGTATGAAGAAATCCGCACGTTGGGGCTGACCAATTCACCTTCGGAGAGATTCGCGAAATTGCTGCTCGGCTGGTCCCGCCAGTCGAGTGACCCGACAGAAGTAAAGTTAACGCTGACCCACGAGGAAATCGCGGAGATGATCGGGACCACGCGCGAAACCGTCAGCCGTCTGTTCTCGCAGTTCAAGCGTAAACAGATCGTGCAATTGAAGGGCGCGACACTCACCATTCGCAACCGGGCCGCGCTCGAAAAAATGCTCGCTTCTTGAGCGATCGAAATTTCTTCTGCTCTGCCTCTTTCCCAATCCGCTCTAGTCTTTTCGCCTCGAGCGCGCAGTGACCTTGCGGGGATACTCCCTTGGTGCCGTGAATCCTCTCGATGTGTGATTCGGATCACCATCGCGCACCCCGATTTGCTCTAGTCTGAAATCAGAAACTTTCATTTTCCTGTTGAAAGGAGAAACGCGTGCCCACCCTTTCAAAGCCACTGCCTCCGACCGAGGACAAGCGCTGGCGTCTGGTGGATGCGACGATGCGGCGTCATGGGCAGCAACCGCGAGGTTTGATCGAGGCGCTGCACACCGTCCAGGAAGCGTTCGGGTATCTCGACGAGCAGTCCTTGCGTTATGTAGCGACGTCGATGCGAGTGCCGTTGAGCCGTGCCTATGGCGTTTCGACTTTCTATCACTTTTTCACCCTCAAACCGGCAGGGAAGCATACCTGCGTGGTATGCACGGGGACGGCCTGTTATATCAAAGGCGCCCAGCAACTGGTCGAGACCCTCGAAGCCGAATTGAAAATATCGGCCGGTGAAACGACGTCGGACGGCAGCGTTTCTTTTCTCACAGCGCGGTGCCTGGGCTCTTGCGGGCTGGCGCCGGCCGTAGTGTTCGATCAGGAGGTAGCGGGCAAGGTTGAGGCCAAAGCACTCCGAGATCGTCTTTCCCAATGGGCCACTCCATGACCCCTGATGAACTCGAACAAATTGCGGAAACTGAGCGCGAATCACGGGGCCGATTTCGCCACACAGTGAATGTCTGCCTGGCAGCGGGATGCATGTCATGTCAGAGCCAGTCGGTCAAAGATGCGCTGGATAAAGATGTCGCACGCCGAGGCTGGGGTGATCGCTGCCAGGTAAAAGGGGTCGGCTGCATGGGGCTGTGCTCGGAGGGTCCACTGGTTTCGACGGCGTCCTCCGCAGCCGATGTGTCGACGGACGGACGCCTCTATAAGCGGGTGGCGGCGTCCGATGCCTCTGAGATCGTCGAGAGCTTAGAGAGCGTGCCGGTAGAGCGCCTGTACTGCGCGACGGACGTACCGTTTTTTCAGCGACAGAAGAAGATTGTGCTGGAGAACTCCGGCGTGATCGATCCGGAACGGATCGAAGACTACATCGCGGTCGGGGGATACCGGGCGCTCATTTCGGTTCTGACCGAGATGACGCCGCGCGAAGTCATCCAGGAAGTGACCCAGAGCGGCCTGCGCGGACGTGGCGGCGCGGGATATCCGACCGGCTTGAAGTGGAGCACAGTCGTGAAGTCGTTCGGAACGCAGAAATTTGTCATTTGCAATGCCGACGAGGGGGATCCCGGAGCCTTCATGGATCGCAGCGTGCTCGAGAGCGATCCGCACCGGGTGCTCGAAGGGATGTTGATCGCGGCGTATGCGGTGGGCTCGTCGGATGGCTACATTTATGTCCGCTCGGAGTACCCGCTGGCAGTGAAACGGCTGAAGACTGCGATTCGTCAAGCCGAGCGGGCCGGCTTGCTCGGTGCGAACATCTGCGGCACGCGTTTCAGCTTCAAGGTCGACCTGCGGCTTGGGGCAGGAGCTTTTGTCTGTGGCGAAGAAACCGCGTTGATCGCCTCGGTCGAGGGCAAGCGCGGCACGCCGAGAGCGCGGCCTCCGTACCCTGCCATGCAGGGATTCCTGGGACAACCGACGCTGATCAATAACGTGGAGACGTTCGCGAACATTGCCCCCATCATCCGCAACGGGGGTGATTGGTACGCGCAAATCGGTACGGAAAAAAGCAAAGGCACGAAGGTCTTCGCCTTGGCGGGGCGCGTGCAAAATACCGGGCTGGTTGAGGTTCCGATGGGAATCACGCTGCGCGAGATGGTCTACGACATCGGGGGCGGGATTCCGGACGGAAGAAAATTCAAAGCCGTGCAGACGGGAGGACCTTCGGGCGGTTGCCTGCCGGCCGAAGTACTGGATATGCCGGTCGACTATGAAACGCTGGCGCGCCTCGGCTCGATTATGGGGTCGGGCGGCATGATCGTGATCGACGACAGCTCGTGCATGGTCGACGTGGCTCGGTATTTCATGGATTTCTGCATGACCGAATCCTGCGGCAAATGCGTGCCATGCCGGGTCGGCACCTATCAGATGCATCGTCTGCTGACCGCGATCACGCAAATGACGGCGACGCCGCAGGACCTTGCCATGCTCGAGGAGTTCTGCGATCTGCTGAAACAGACCAGCCTGTGCGGGCTGGGGCAATCGGCTCCCAACCCCGTTCTGAGCACCCTGAAATCGTTTGGCGACGAGTACAAGGCGCACATCGAAGATCACACCTGCGTGGCGGGAGTGTGTGGGAAGCGGGCAACAGGAGGGCGGACATGACTCCGATTGCGAGCGCCGATGTCAAGACCTTCAAGATCGACGGGCGGGATTTCAGCGCGGGCCCGGAAGAGACGATTCTCGACGTGGCTCGCGAGAACAAGATGTTTATCCCCCGCCTGTGCGAACTGGACGGCCTGTCCACGGTGGGCGCGTGCCGCTTGTGCCTGGTGGAAGTCAAAGGATCGACCAAATTGTTGCCGGCATGTGTCACCAAGGTGGAAGAGGGCATGGAAGTCACGACCACCTCGGAACGCCTGACCCATTATCGCCGGATGATCGTGGAGCTCCTCTTTACGGAACGCAATCATGTCTGCTCGGTTTGCGTGTCGAATGGACACTGCGAACTGCAGACCATGGCGCAAAAACTGGGGATCACTCATGTTCGTTTCCCCTATCGCTATCCGCGTGTGCTGGTGGATGCCTCGCATGATCGTTTCGTGATCGATCACAATCGCTGCATCTTGTGCACGCGTTGCGTCCGCGTATGCGACGAAATTGAGGGGGCGCATACCTGGGACATCATGGGCCGCGGCGTCGAATCGATGGTGGTGACCGACCTCAACCAGCCGTGGGGATCTTCGGAAACCTGCACCAGTTGCGGCAAGTGCGTGCACGTGTGTCCGACGGGCGCCCTGTTCGAAAAGGGGCGTTCGGTGGCGGAGATGGAAAAACGGCGGAACTTTCTGCCTTATCTGACGATGATGCGCGAGGAGCACGAGTGACCAGGAAACGTCTTGCGACGGTATGGCTCGATGGCTGCTCCGGATGCCACATGTCATTTCTCGACATGGACCTGCGCCTGGTGAGGCTCGCCGAAATGGCGGAGCTTGTCTATAGCCCCCTGGTTGATGCCAAGGTCTTTCCCGACGGTGTTGATGTGGCTCTGGTCGAGGGCGCAGTCTCGAGCGAGGAAGACTTGCACAAAATTCAGATCGTGCGCGAGCGCACGACGACGCTGGTTTCGCTGGGCGATTGCGCCGTGACCGCGAACGTGCCGGGCATGCGGAATCCGTTCGGCGTCAAAGCGGTATGTGACCGGGCTTACCGGGAGAATGTGACCTTTGAGGCCGGCGTTCCCGATCAGGTTGTTCCACGGCTTCTGCCCTTCGCACGACCGGTCCATGAAGTGGTCACGGTGGACGTCTTTGTTCCCGGGTGTCCGCCGTCGGCAGACGTCATATTTTATGCGGTGACCGAGTTGTTGAGCGGCCGCACCCCCGACTTGAGCGCCATGACAAGGTTTGGATCGTAGAAACTGGAGTGGCAGTGGACGAACGCAAAACCATCGTGATCGATCCGGTGACACGGATCGAGGGACATTCGAAGATTACGCTGCACCTGGACGATCAAGGGCATGTGGAAGACGCGCGTTTTCACGTGACTCAGTTCCGAGGGTTTGAAAAATTCTGCGAGGGGCGCCCCTTTTCAGAGATGCCATCGTTGATGGCACGCATCTGCGGCATCTGCCCGGTCAGCCATCTGATTGCATCGGCCAAGGCGTGCGATGCGTTGATGGCGGTCCGCATTCCGCCCACGGCCGACAAGTTGCGGCGTCTGTTTGGGATGGCGCAGGTCGTACAGTCGCACGCATTGAGCCTGTTCCACTTGTCATCGCCCGATTTGCTGCTGGGGATGGATGCGGATCCATCCAAGAGCAACCTGTTTGGCGTGCTGGAACAGAATCCGTCGCTGGCTCGGGACGGGATTCGTCTCCGGCAGTTCGGACAACAGATCATCGAGCGTCTGGGAGGGAAACGGATTCATCCCGCATGGGTCGTGCCGGGAGGAGTCAGCGAGCCCCTGACGGTGGAGAATCGCGACGCCATTCTCGAGTCGATTCCCGAAGCCCTGGCGATCGCTGTTCGCACTATCGAATGGTTCAAGGGAATCATGGAGCGCTTTCGCGAGGAAATTGCGACCTTCGGAAATTTCCCAACGCTGTTCATGGGTATCGTCAAGGAAGATGGGGGCCTGACGTTCTATGACGGGAAAATTCGCATGGTCGACGCTTCCGGCAAAATCGCAGCGGACGGGCTCGATCCCGCGAGGTATTCCGATTACATCGGCGAGAAGGTCGAGTCCTGGAGCTATCTGAAATCCGCGTACTACAAGCCGAATGGATTTCCCGACGGCATCTACCGCGTCGGTCCCCTCGCGCGTCTCAACGTGGTCGACCGCTGCGGCACGGCGAGGGCCGACCAGGAACTGGCGGAGTTCCACGAATTACAGCGCACGGCGGCTCTCAGTTCGTTTCACTATCACCACGCCCGGCTGATCGAAATTCTTTACTGTGTCGAGCGCATGGGACACCTGCTGGAGCATCCGGAGATTCTCGACAAGCATGTGCGGGCCATCGCACGGCCCAATGCGCTCGAGGGTGTCGGTGCCGCCGAGGCGCCGCGCGGCACTTTGTTCCATCACTACAAGATCGACGATCAGGGATTGATCCGCTGGGCCAACCTCATCATTGCGACAGGTCAGAACAATCTGGCCATGAATCGCAGCGTGCTGCAGGTGGCGAAGCATTATGTCCACGGCGACCGGCTGACCCCGGGAGCCTTGAATCGCGTGGAGGCGGTGATTCGAGCCTATGACCCGTGCCTGAGCTGTTCGACTCACGCCAGCGGACGAATGGCTTTACAACTGCAATTGCTTGCGCCCGGCGGAGAAGTGCTGGATGAAGTCGTCAGTTCGTAACTGGTAAGCGGGATACGGTTGAGGTCTTCGATGGCGAGAATCGTAATGATCGGCTATGGCAATCGACTGCGGTCCGATGATGGTGTCGGATGCGCAGTGGCGGAAAAGTTGGCCAGCCGTCTGTCGTCACCGCAAGTCGAGGTGATTGTATGCCACCAGCTGACCCCGGAACTGGCGGATACAATCCGCGACGCTGAGATAGTTTTCTTCATTGATGCCGCCCGTCAAGGGGTTCCGGGAACTTTTAGCTGCAACCGCGTCAGCACAGGAAGCCGCGCGAATTCATCGCACAGCGGCTCACCCTCGGGGCTCCTCGCTCTTGCGGGGCGGCTTTACAATGCTCAGCCGCAGGCCTTGTCGGTAACGTTGCCGGGGACGTGTTTTGATCATGGCGAGGACCTCTCCCCGGAGTTGAAAGACGCTGTGCCGCGGGTGGCTGCCTACATCGAGATGCTCGCCGCCGCGATCCTGGAGAGTCGCGAGATCAACCTGCTCGATGGTCAACCCACCTCTTCGAGAGCGGCTGAAGTTTCGTCAGAGCCGAGCGGGTGTTGAGAGTGCGCACGCAGGGTCAGGCGACATCCACCAATTCGAGATCCACCTCTTTGCGTAAGGTTTCGATCAGCGAAAGTGGAATCCTCATCTTTCGCGTTTTGTGGGAAGAGCGGGTCACGCCTTCCACGGCGAATCCGTCCCCATCCGGTACCGGATTCGAAATCAGAACAAACTCCTCTCCATAAAGCCGGATTCGCTGGTTGCGTTGATATCCAAGTTGTTGCAGTCTCTGGCAAATAATCTGGAGCTTTTCACTTCGACTTGACATGGATCGCCCTGTGCGGCCCTTCCCTGACCGCGATTCGTTCGGGCAGCTAGTGAACGGGTTGCGCCGGTGCTGCCTGTGGCCGGCACAGCCATTTGGTTTTCTCGCAGTATTCGTAGAGTTCTTCGCGAAAGCTTGGATGCGCGATTTCAATTAAGGCCTGCGCCCGTTCGCGAATCGACTTGCCGTGCAGATAGGCAACGCCGTATTCGGTCACCACATAGCGAATGAGGCCGCGCGATGTGACCACCCCTGCTCCTGGACTAAGCATGGGAACGATGCGCGAGATCGTGCCATTCTTGGCCGTCGAGGCGATGGCGATAATGGGTTTGCCTCCCTTGGATCGCGAAGCGCCTCGCAAGAAATCGACCTGGCCCCCGATGCCGCTGTAGAAATGCGTGCCCATCGAGTCTGAGCAGACCTGACCCGTCAGATCGATCTCAAGGGCCGAATTGATGGCCACCATATTGTCGTTGCGAGCAATCAAGCCGGGATCGTTGGTGTAGGCGGTGGGGTGAAACTCAAAGATCGGATTGTTATCGACGAAATCAAAAAGCTTCTTGGTGCCCAGGGCAAATCCAAGAATAATCTTGCGCGGCTTGAAGTTCTTCTTTGCGCCGGTGATGACCCCAGCCTCGATCAGAGGGATCACGCCATCCGATACCAGTTCACTGTGTACGGCGAGATCGCGGCGGTCTCTGAGCAAGGGAAGAACGGCATCGGGAATACCCCCGATTCCGGTTTGCAGTACAGCTCCGTCTTCGATCAGGGTGGCGACGTTTCGCGCGATTGCGACGTGCAGTTCCGTAGTTGGAGGTTTTTTCAGAGCGCAGAGCGGTCTTGAGGACTCGACCACGATATCGATATCGCTGAGATGAATAAAGCTGTCGCCATTGGTTCTTGGCATTTCGCTGTTCACCTGGGCGATGACGTAGCGCGCGCATTTCGCGGCGGTGAGCGTCGTATCGACGCCCACGCCAAAGCTGCAGAACCCGTGCGAGTCGGGTGGCGATACTTCAATGAGGGCAACGTCGATCGGCATCGCGCCGCTTTCGAACAGGCCTTCGATCTCGCTGAGATAGATGGGAGTGTAGTCGGCGCGTCCATCGTTGATGGCATCGCGCACATTGCCGCCGATAAAGACTGCATTGTGCCGGAAGTGGCCTTGCATCTCAGGAGCGACATACGGGGCGCAACCCATCGTCATCATGTGGACGATTTCCACATCGCGAACGCACGGGCCTCGCCGCATGAGAGCTTCGACCAGGGTTTCCGGTTCAGCGCACCCGGGCTGGATGTACACGCGCATCCCGGATTCGACGCAGCGCATCGCGTCGTCCGGACTCTGTACTTTTCTTGCGTATTCGTTCTCCCACGACATTCGTTGCCGTTCCTCCATGGTCAGGCGCTCTTGCACGACGTCCCGATTTCGCCGAGCACCTGTTCCTTGATCGCCAATTCGTAGCCGACAGACGCGTGATAGATTGCGTCGTCAAAGAACTGCTCGAGCAACTGCTGCATCTCCAGTTCACCAAACACTTCGACAGGCCGCCCGAACGACGACTCCTTCTTGATGAACTCCCAAAGATTTTCTTTTGTCTGGACGATCACCCAGATCAACTCACTCATTGGCACGCTTTGCTGGGCGCGCCGCGCACCAATCTGCATGTAGCGCTGCGCCAGATGCGATTCGTCCTTGCCAATGAGCCATTCGCCCAGATGGCGGTAGATTTCATAGACCGTCTGTTTCAGCTCTTCGCCGGGGACATGCTCCTGGTAGTGCGTGGCCAATTCGGAAGTCTCGACCCGTGTGAGAAGGCCGGCAGCCAGTGGTTGGGAGTGGGTCTCGATCAGGCGGACGAGTCGGTACAACATCATCATGATGACGCCCCCATCCTGAAGCTATGTCTAGTTTCCTCGACGAGGCGCAGGGCGAACCATGACGCGGGGTACAGCGCGTTGTGACGTGGATCACAGGGGGGCTGAGTGCCAAACTCCTGAGATCCAAACTGGCGCAAGGATTCTATTCAGCGGCCGGCTTCGAAGCGGTAGCCGATTCCCCGGATCGTTTTCAGGTAGCGCGGATGGCGCGGGTCTGGCTCGATTTTCTCGCGCAATCGCCGCACGAAAACGTCAATCGAGCGGGGAGTGACAAACGAATTTTCTTTCCACACCGCATCGAGCAGTTGGTCGCGAGTAAATACGCGGCCACGGTGGCGCACAAGATATTCGAGCAAGCGGAATTCGCGCACCGTAGTCAGAACCGTCGTGCCCAGCACCCGCACGGTCATCGAAGCGAGGTCAATCTCGAGATCGCCGACCTCAATCGTTTCATGTCCGCCAACCGGCGTCGGTATGCGGAGCAGATTGCGCACTCGCGCCAGCAATTCACGCGGACTGAATGGCTTGGTGATGTATCCGTCGGCCCCCACCTCAAAACCCTGCAGGCGGTCCGGTTCTTGCGCTCGCGCGGTAAGGAATATCACAGGCGTTTTTTCCAGCAACTCATGCTGGCGAATTTGGCGGCACAGGTCAAAGCCGCTGATCCCGGGCAGCATGATGTCGAGCAGAAAGAGTGCGGGCTTGACCTTCACCGCCGTAGGCACGACCTGGGCGCCGGAAAAAAAGGTGGAAACTTCATAGCCGGCTGTGCGCAAGTTGTGTTCGATCAAGCGCGAAACGTCAGGATCGTCTTCGACTACGTAGATCAAGTCGGAATAACCCGGTTTGACCGCCTCCTCTGCAAGCTCCATGACTAGGGAAGACCCTCGCCCTCTTCTGACAATCTGGGTGACACACAAACCTAGAGTGAATCTGTTGCAGGAGTATTGCGGTCCTGTTAAAGGAGAGTGAATTTAGAGGAACTTTGCGGCGACGTGCTCCCGACGGGAAGGCGCGCCGGGAGGGGTCAGAAGGGCGTCGTCGCCGCTAAATTAACATTGGCGTAACAGTTGTTGAGTATAGTTTCGCCCAATCCGAGTCACAGTTCGCGCAACCGCGTCCTGAAAATCCACGAAAAGAGGGCATCGACGAAATGGCCACAGCCTCGTCCGCACTGCAGTCGAAACTGAATCGAAATCCGGGCATGATCGGCATGATCGGCTTTGGCATCGTCCTGGTGGTCGGGGTGATTTACTCGGCATTTCACCTGCTTTCAGATCTCTCCAGCGTGCACAACAGTTCGATCACGCCCTACATCTTGCTGGGTGTGGCACTCCTGGTGGCCCTCGGATTTGAGTTCGTCAACGGATTTCACGATACGGCGAACGCCGTGGCGACTGTCATTTATACCCACTCGCTCGAGCCGCATATCGCGGTGGTGTGGTCGGGGTTCTGGAATTTCCTGGGCGTCCTGACTTCCAGTGGGTTGGTGGCATTCGGAATCATCTCGTTGCTGCCTGTGGAATTGATTCTTCAGGTCGGAAGCCAGGCTGGATTCGCCATGGTGTTCGCTTTGCTTGTGGCTGCCATCATCTGGAATTTGGGAACGTGGTATTTTGGGCTCCCGGCTTCCAGTTCTCATACCTTGATTGGATCGATCATCGGAGTTGGCATCGCGAATCAGCTGATGTCTCCTAAAACCGGCACCAGCGGCGTAGATTGGGGGCAGGCCACAAACATCGGAAAGTCGCTGCTCTTATCGCCGATTGTCGGATTTGTATGCGCATTTCTGCTGTTGTGGCTGATGAAGGCAGTGATCAAGAACCGCAAGTTGTACGAAGCGCCTGAGGGAACTGAGCCACCCCCGTTCTGGATCCGCAGTTTGCTGCTCCTGACCTGTACCGGCGTCAGTTTTGCGCATGGTTCGAACGATGGGCAGAAGGGGATGGGACTCATCATGTTGATTCTCGTCGGCACCGTGCCAACCGCCTATGCCTTGAACCATGCGATCACTCACAAGGATTCCGATAATTTCATCGCCGTCTCCCAACAAACGGCGACGGTTTTGTCGAAGTACGTGACCCCTGATGCCGTTATCGGAGACGACCGCGAAGAGGTTACCGACTACATCCGCACTCGGCAGTTCACACCGAACACAATGCTCGGACTGCGACAGTTGGTTAGCGATATCGGCAACGAAACCGTGCTGTTTGGAGAAATGGGCAAGATCCCGAATGACCGGGTGCGGAACTTCCGCAATGATATGTACCTGGTCAGCGAAGCACTGCGCCTGATGAAGAAGAACAACCAGCCGACGATCAGTGCGGCGGATTGGCAAGTTCTGAATAACTATAAAAGCTACCTCGATAAGGCAACCCGCTTCATTCCGGGGTGGGTCAAGGTAGCGGTCGCTTTGGCGCTCGGTCTCGGCACCATGGTCGGCTGGAAGCGGATTGTTGTTACGGTCGGTGAGAAGATCGGCAAGGAACATCTCACCTACGGGCAGGGAGCCGCGGCGGAAATCACCGCGATGGCCACGATTGGAGCCGCCGACTGGTTCGGGTTGCCGGTAAGTACGACGCATGTGCTGTCGTCGGGCATCGCAGGTACGATGGCCGCCAACCATTCGGGCCTGCAGTGGTCGACCGTCCGCAATCTGGCGATGGCCTGGGTACTGACTCTGCCGGCGTCGATGGTGCTGGCCGGTTTCCTGTTCTGGGCATTCCGAAGATTGTTTTGAACCGGAGGGCGGAACATCCGGCAGCTTGCTCTCTCTATGCTACGATCCGCCCATTCTGTGCTACGCTATTCGCCATGTTTCACGCTCCAGAGGGTGTTACATGGGAGACTTAAGCCGCATCGGGGTTTCGATTGACTCGGATCTGCTGCGACGTTTCGACTCGTTCATCGCCCAGAAGGGATACGAGAATCGCTCCGAGGCCTTCCGCGACCTGATTCGAGACCGGCTTGTCGGCTCCGCTGTAATCGGGCCCAACGCCTTGGTCGTCGGCACGGTCACTCTCATCCTGAAGCAGCCGGAGAATCAGCCGCACCGCGGCGATGTCGCGAAGATGCTGGTGCACCGCGGTGCGCGCCGCCGGGGTGTCGGTGCGTTGCTGCTGGCGGCGGTGG
>Ga0181531_10001430_pt1 | contig 15097 bp, 10 predicted proteins | sample PEATcosm2014_Bin_38_FD_119743 | JGI IMG/M metagenome (GOLD analysis project Ga0181531, IMG submission 119743) | Peatland microbial communities from MTU Mesocosm Facility, Houghton, MI, USA - PEATcosm2014_Bin11_10_metaG | ecosystem: Environmental > Terrestrial > Soil > Wetlands > Peat | place... | reverse complement strand
TTTCACGCCGATCAACCGCACCGCGATCCAATGATTTCCCTGTGCCGCGGGAGAACTGCCTCCCTCATTCCGGAAAAGCTGCGCATCTTCCCCGTTATTGCTCTCCAGGAAATCCTGCCACCCGTCGTTGTCGTAATCTCCCACCGCGAGCCCACGCCCCACGCGCGGCTTGCGAAAATCCTCGCCCTCGGTGCGCGTAGCGTCCACGAAATTCCCGTCGCCGCGATTGCGATAAAGGATCTTCTCTTCTTCGTAACGGACTTCCGGGTGGTACAGCGCAATGTTGTCCAGAATATGTCCGTTGATCACCAGCAAGTCGCGCCAGCCATCATTGTCAAAATCGAAAAATCGCGCCCCAAAAGCGCTCCGTAAAATATTCGTCTGCCCGATCCCCGAAGCAATCGTGTAATCCGTAAACGTCCCATCCCCATTATTCCGATACATGCGATTCAGTTCGAAATCCAGGTGGCTCACGAAGAGATACATCAGCCCATTGTTCATCACATCCGCCGCATCCGCGCTCATGCCCGCTTCCGGGCGCCCGTCCTCGCTGAATCCCGCGCCCGATTTATAGGTCGCGTCGCGAAACGTGCCGTCACCATTATTGAGGTACAGAAAATTCCGCTGCGTGTCGTTCGCGATGAATATATCGGTCCAGCCGTCTCCGTTCAGATCCGCCAGCACGACCGCCAGGCTCTTCCCGTCCGTGTTCAGCAAACCCGCTTTTTCGGTGACGTCCGTAAATGTGCCGTCGCCATTGTTGTGATATAGCTTCGCCGAGCTCCCGTGAAAGCTGTCCGGATGGCAATACGCGCTGGTCTGCGGAATTCCCGTAAATCCCGGACGTATATCGCCGCACAGCACCGGATGATCCACGTCGTACTGCACGTAATTCGTCACCAACAGATCCAGCTTGCCGTCATGATCGTAATCGAACCACCCCGCCGCCGTGCCCCAATTTCCGTCGTCACCCACTCCGGCCTTCGCAGTCACGTCCGTGAAAGTCCCGTCGCCATTGTTGTGCCAGAGCACCGAATGGCGGTAACCGGTCATATAAATGTCCGGAAAGCCGTCGTTGTCGTAATCGCCCACGGCCACGCCGAAGAAAAACGTCCCGTCGCTCTTAATTCCGCTCTGCTCCGTCACGTCCGTAAAAGTCCCATCGCGATTGTTGCGATACAGCGCCGGCTGCGGTGGCACCAACGGGTGATAATAAGGTGTGTAACCGCTGTTCACGAAAATCGCGTCCAGATATCCATCCTGGTTGTAATCAATCCACCCGACGCCCGCTCCCATCGTCTCCGGGTACAACCGCTGCGGCGACGAAGCGCGTTCGTGATGAAAATGAATTCCCGCCGCGCCGGTCACATCGCGAAATTCCACGTGATACGGATTCGTGATCTCGCTGCGGTGCCGCAACCTTACAGTGTCATCTTGTTCCGCCCCAGCGGATTCCCCGTGCGCCGCCGGCTGGGCCGGTCGATGCGCAGCCTGCTGCCCGCGCGTCGCAATCAAAGTTCGATACGCTGCGCGCGCCGATGGGCCCAGCAATGCGCCGGACACATCTGCAGTCGCCATAATAAGGATAGAAAGAGAAATCAGCAGGGGCGTGCGCAGAAGGATTCGTTGCTGTGTCATTGCCGGACAGATTCTAACAGCACATCCAATCTATGTACCACGTCACACCCTGTTGGATAATGTCCGAGATCGACTCGCGAACGCATCGCTTGAGAAGCACGCTTGGCGGCACTGCCGCATCGTGCTTCGCCCAATTTCACCGGCCTAGCCGATTTTGGAATGCGGCGGCTTGCCGCCGCTTTCGTCGAAGCTTATCGCCCGGCAACAGAACGACCTAGGCGAGGCTTGCCTCGCCTGCTCGCGCCGCTACTTCCGCACGCAGCTGATTTACTCGCTCGCAAACAACGAAGCTACCGCGCACTTCGACACCATCAAGTTTGACGCGCGAGCTCGCTCCGCAGATAGCAACTCCGTGCCCGCTCACTCGCAGCTGCGGAAGGCTCTTTCCAAATTTCATACAGCCCTGTTCTGTTGTGGAACTCATTCGCGGTCTGTGGAAATCTTTCGCTCGCTCTCAGTTTCGTGTTGACTCCGCGCGAACCCAAGGATAGCCTGCTTCCATTCTTTGGGCTGGGGGGCCCTCGTCCGGAAGTGATTCCTATAATTAGTCCGCAGTTCGCGAAGTGTAGCGACGCGAAATTCTCGCCCCGCTCTCGCGGTGTGAGTAAAGAAGCGCGCGTTGCCACGCGCAGCTCCGAATCGCGCAGCGCAGCGTTCTCCGTATTCGTCACAATCGTTCTCGCCCTGGCCGCTTTCCTCGGCACTCCCGCGACGCGCGCGGACGAAAATGCGCGCTCTGCCGCCGGCGCCACCCCGCCCGCAGCTCCCAAAAAAGTCATCATTGATACCGACCCCGGCACCGACGACGCCATCGCAATTCTCCTCGCGCTGAATTCGCCGGAACTGGATGTGCGCGCTCTCACCGTCGTCCCCGGCAATGTGACCGCGCAGCAAGGCCTGGAAAACGCTCTGAAACTCGCGTCGCTCACCAATCGCTGCGACATCCCCGTCGCTGGCGGCGCGCAGCATCCGCTGTTTCAAAAATTGATCACCGCCGAACTCTGGCACGGCGCGAACGGCCTGGCCAACGTGGATCTGCCCGCGAGCAAATGCAAAGCCGATCCGCGCTTCGGTCCCGACCTGATCATTCAGATGATTCACGAGTCGCCGCACGAGATCACACTGGTCCCCGTCGGCCCGCTCACCAACATCGCGCTCGCTCTGCTGAAAGATCCTTCGATTGTTCCGCTGGTGAAGGAAGTCGTAATCATGGGCGGCTCGATTTCCGGCGGCAACGTGAACGCCGCCGCCGAAGCCAACATCTACAACGACCCCGAAGCCGCGCAGATCGTCTTCCACGCCGGCTGGCGCTTGACCATGGTCGGCCTCGACGTCGGCGACAAGACTCTGTACGACCAGGCGCATCTCGATCAGCTGGCGAAAACGCACGGCCCCGAAAACGATTTCATCGTGAAAGTTCTAACTTTTCTGCTCGGCCAGGAAGCGAAGTACGGCGCGGGCGGTGGTTCTCCTATGTACGACCCGCTCGCCGTAGGCACCGCGGTCGATCCGTCAATCGTCGTGACCCAAGCGATGCACGTAGACGTCGAATCGCGCGGCGAATTTACCCGCGGCGAAACCGTCGCCAATCGCCACAATGCTGTCGAACGAAACGTGCTGCACGGTGACCGCTACATCATCGAGGGCGTGGACCACGTTGAACCCAACGTGCAGGTCTGCACCGGCGTCAATGCCGAAAAATTTCTACAGCTGCTGAATTCGCGGCTGGCGGGCAAATAGCATGAAAAACGAACACTTCGCGCATTCCGGCAACTCAAATCTCGCAGTCGATCGCTCCACACCCAGAGGGAGAGTAACGATGAAAATGGTGAAGGTTGTGTTTCTGGCAGCACTGGCCGTCGCGTTTTCGCTCGCGAGTCTTCTCCTCGCCGCCCCCAGCGCTCGCGCGCAATCCGTAGAGCGCGGTGAAATCCGCGGCTACGTTTACGACACCACCCATTCCCTGGTGCCCGGCGCGAAGGTCATCATCTCCAATCCTTCCACGGGATATTCGCGCGAGGTGGATACCGACCAGTCCGGCTCCTACACCTTCTCGCAATTGCTGCCCGGCGTTTATAAAATACACGCCGAGGCGCAGGGTTTCGCCGCTTCTGAAATCACCGACATCCACGTGGAAATCGGCGCCAGCCTGGCCCTTGATGTAACCCTCCCTGTCAAAGGCCAGACGCAAACCGTGACGGTCACCGCGGAATCCACAGGCGTTGTGGACACCTCCACCGCCGGCATCAATCAGGTTATCAATCAGCGCGATCTGGAAAGCCTGCCCCTCTCCGGCCGCGATTATCGCGACCTGGCCGAACTCAGCTCCTCCGCGCAAGTCGTTCCCGGCCTGCGCGGCGGCATCCGCCTCGGCGGCCAGCAGAGCGATTACGCCGCGCTCGTCATTGACGGCCAGGACAGCTTCAACAACTACTTCGGAGAGTTCTTCGGCTCACTGGAAACAAAAAATTTCACGGTGCCTCTTGAGTCGGTCGAGGAATTCCAGGTAGTCACCAACGGTTTCGCCCCCGAATTCGGTCACGCCACCGGCGGCCTGGTCAACGTGGTCACCAAATCCGGCACCAACGAACTGCACGGCGAAGCTCACGAGTATTATCGCGGCGGCAGTCTCACCGCCAACGATGCCATCGGCAATCCGCCCAACATTGACAATCAGAACCAGTTCGGGGGTTCCGTCGGCTTCCCCATTCACAAAGATCGCCAGTTCCTGTTCCTCGCTACCGACATCCAGCGCGAAAACGGCCCTCTCGCCACGAATTTTTGCCCGGGTGAAAGCATTGCCGCTTGCTCCGCAAGTTTGGCTTCTTCTACGGGCCCTGTTTTCGAGAATTGCACGGCCGCAACCTGCACCGGACCTGAGATCCCGCTCCCTGGTCCTTCCAATGCGGGGTTTTCCCTTCCGGCAGGTTGCAAAACGCCGACGGCGGGTCAATCCTTCCTCAACGCCTGCTTCGGAGTAAATTCACTGGCTGACATGCAGGGGTCCAGCAACCAATTCCAGAATCTCTTCACGGTGCTCGGTCACTACGATTATCAATTCAGCCCCGCCAATCACTTCAGCATTCGCGGCTACGGCACCAGGAACCACACCAGCGGCTTTACCGGCGGCCTCGGCCAGAACGAAGTCCCCGCCGCCTTCAGCGAGACGGAAAACTTCATCAACCAGGGCGTCAGCGGAACGTTCGACCTCAACACCGTCCTCGGCCGCAAGGTCAACGAAATTCGCCTGAGCATCGAAGGCGAGACTCGCAAGCGGCATTCGAACGCACCGGGAACTCCGACCGTACTGATCGGTTCCGACATCAATTTCGGCCAGCGCTACTATCTTCCGATCAATGGTGACGGTGGCAAGCTGGAAGCGGCCGACAACTTCTCCTACTCCTTCGGCAAGCACGATGTGAAATTTGGCGGCGACACCGACACCTATACCGACCGCAAAGACACCTTCGTCGGCTGGTCCTCCGGAGAATACGAGTTCGGCTCGCTGGATGCCTTCAACGGAATTCTTTCGGGCGGGCCCACAGGCGACAACCCTTCAGGAAACGTTAGCCCGTTCGCCCTGATTCAAAACCTCGGCCTCAACGGCAAGCCGCTATTCCAGTCAGGCACCCTCTATCATAATTACAACAGCGCCTTGGGTCTCTACTGGCAGGACAAGTGGCAAATCACGCCGCGGATCACTCTCACTTACGGCTTGCGCTGGGAAGGCTCTTGGTATCCGCAGCCACAAACGGCGTTCCCGGGCAGCGAGACTTATACCGGCACCGGAGCCAACACGCGCACGATTCCGATCCCCCAGCGCGTTCCCGACGACTTCAAACAGTTCGGCCCGCGCCTCGGTCTCGCCTGGAACGTGGGCTCTAACGAACATCCCACTGTCGTCCGCGCTTCTTGGGGCTTGTACTATGCACAGATTCCCCTGCTCTTCTTGCCTACCGCAGGTGGCGGAAACACTGTCGGACTGTTCTGCTTCTTCAATCCAACCTGCTTGCCATTGCAGGCTCAGGGTGCAGTTGGATTCCCCTACCTCTTCCCCAGCAGCACAACGTTGGGCGTCAATCAGCTTTGCACCACGGCGGATCCATCCAACGGCGTCGTTTATGGCTGCCCTGGACCTAATCTGGTCGACCCGGAATTCCGGAATCCGCAGATTTCGAACCTCACAGCCGGTGTGGAGCACACTTTCGCCCGCAGTTGGACGGTCACGGCCACTTTCGCCTGGGTCAATTCGCAACACTTGCGGACGGGCGGTTACGGTTCGGAAGAAGCTTGGTACCGCAACTTCATTCCAGACGGAAAGGATGCATTCGGCCGTACCCTCCTTGCGGGGCAGACCAACTACGTCTGCGCTGTTGCCGGCCAAACGCCGTGTCTGCAAAACGCGTTCGGTAGCTTCAGCGCCACTCCGCTTGACCCGACTTTGAGCACAACCACAAACACGACTGCCAGCTACGCGCACGGCAACTATGAATCGGCGGTCTTGAACGTCACCAAGCGTTTCTCAGACCACTTCCAGGTGTTTGCAAACTACATCTGGTCCGAAAATAAAGACAATGGCGCGAGCGAGCGCGATACCGATACTTACTTCGGCCAGCAAGACCCCTTCAATCTCGCCTTGGACTACGGCCGCAACGGTCTGGACATCAAACATCAATTCAAGGCGGCGGGCGTTTATGAACTGCCGAAGGGTTTCGCGGTCAGTTCTTCGTTTATCGCTCACAGCGGCGTGCCCTACCCGCTTTACATCGACGTCGACGTCAACGGTGACGGCGTGGCCAATTCTGGCTACTCACACAACAACGATCGTCCCACTCTTACTCTGCCCAGCGGCAGGACCGTGTTGCTCGATCGGTATCCTGACAACCAGCCCGGTTTCGCCGAATGGGATGCCCGTCTCCAGAAGGACTTCGCCTTGGGTGAACGTTACCGCGTCCAGTTGTCGGGCGACTTCTACAACCTCACCAATCGCGGCAACGTTTACTCCAATCCGGATACGAACGGCACCATCGACTACTCCGCAAATTGCGCACCCAACACGCCTGCGCCGTCGCCCACGTTCGTCGGTTCGGTGGCCGGTGCGATTGGCTACAGCTGCACGCCGTACACGGTCGCAAGCATCAAGGCGGCAATGGCGGCAGCGAATTATCGGGGCATTAATCAGATTGCTCCCGGCAGCACGCCCTTCGCGTTCCAAGCAGGCGCCAAGTTCATTTTCTAATGACCTCGGGGCGTCTGGGACGCAGGCAGTTTTTACAAACCGCAACCAGTTCAGTGATCACAGCTGCAGCCGGAGGCGAAAGCCTCCGGCGCGCTGCCGCCTCCACTTCATCACCTGTACGTGAAAAGGTCCGCTGGCCCAAACCCATCGGCAGTCCCGTCCTCGACAGCCTCCCTCCCGTCATCGAAAACTCGCGCGATGTCCACACCAACGTGGACAAGCTCGTCGAAGTCGCCGGGTGGATGGCTTACGAAGAACTTCCCATGCCCGATTATTTCCTGCCCATGGGCGTCGGCGCCGGCGATGCCGACGAAACCATCGATTTCATCATGGTCGCAGACGTCATCGACACCGCCTTCACCGACTTCACCACCCACATAAAATTTCAAGTGGATTACGCCGGCCAGCACTGGTCGGATTCCGACGCCGAAGTCGCCTGCCTGAAGCGCGCCATGGACCAGGGCATCCCCATCCTCGATGGCCACTACCTCGCCCAGCTAACTCGCCCGCAGATGGAAAAAATCTTCGCGGGCAACATCGAAATCCCCATGCTCGATGAGAAGCTAGAGCTCTGGCGCCAGGCCGGCGCCGTGCTCGCCGCGAAATACAACGGCCGCTTCCACAATTTCATGCGCACCTGCTCGCCGCGCCTCTACGATCACGGCCAGGGCATGGTGGACCGCCTCGTCGTGGAATTTCCGCGCTTCAACGACGTCAGTATCTACGACGGCCATGAAATCAAGATCTACAAACTTCCGCAGCTCGGCCTATGGTTCCTGTATTCCGGCCTGCACAAATCCGGAAAATTCCAGATTGAAGACATCCACTCCATGACCGCCTTCGCCGATTACATCGTGCCCGTCGGCCTGCGCCTCATGGGCATCACTTCGTATTCCCCCGCTCTGGAAAAAGCCATCAATACGCACCAGCTGATCCCGCGCGACAGCACCCAAGAAATCGAAATCCGCGCCCATTGCATCTATGCCACCGCGCTCCTTACCGAGGAAATCAATAAGCTCCGCGCCCCCGACGCCCAAATCATCATTCCTCAAATCGATGCCCGCATCTGGACCCACTATCACACCACCGACTGGCCCCATCACCTGACCCGCACCATCATGTACTAACGGCGGCACAGCCCTGCCCGCCCAGAGCCTGCGCGAAGGGGCCTGTGCGCCGTTATCTTTCTCTGTGTTCTCCGGTTTTTCTCTGTGCGCTCTGTGTTAAATCTTTTGACTCTCTCTGCGCCCTCTGCGCCTCTGCGGTAATCCTTCGCCGTTGCCGTTGCATCGCTCTAGGGCTGCCGATCCATTTGCCGTGCCCGTCGACGTTGCCGCATACTACCCGCAACGCCAATCGCCATGCGCCGCGCACACCTAATCGAGCTCCACGAACAACCGTGGTTCCCCAAATTCCTTCGCGATGAAATTACCGACACTCTGCAATCCGCCATGAACTTCTTCGGCGCCTACGCCCCCGTCGCCCCGCTGTTGCAATCCGCGCTGGACGCGACGCACAGCCCCATCATCGTGGACATGTGCTCCGGAGGCGGAGGCCCCTGGCTGAAACTTTCTCCCCGGCTGCATGCCAACAATCACGCCTCCCTGCAAATCCTGCTCACTGATAAGTACCCAAACCTCGGCGCGTTCCAATCCGCCAGCGCCGCCTCACAAAATCACATCGCTTTCCATGCGGCTCCGGTTGACGCCACGAACGTGCCTCCGGAATTGCGCGGCTTCCGCACCATGTTCACCTCCTTCCATCACTTTCAACCCGAAGAAGCTCGCGCCATCCTGCAAAATGCCGTGGATTCGAGCCAAGGCATCGGCATATTTGAAATCACCCGCCGCGCCCCGTCCGCAATCGCATACATGATTCTTTGGGCGCTGCTTCCGTTCTTGTTCACCCCGTGGATCCGCCCCTTCCGCTGGTCGCGCCTGCTCTGCACCTACGTCCTTCCCATAATCCCGCTGGTCCTGCTCTTCGATGGAGTCGTCTCCTGCCTGCGCACCTACCGTCCCCAGGAACTCCGCGAAATCATCGCAAAACTATCCGCCACCGAATACCAATGGGAACTGAGCGAGGGCGCCAACCCCAGCAGCAGAGTCCCCATCGCCTACCTCATCGGCTACCCCCGCCCGAAGTCTGTGACTTTGTAGCGGCGCACTTCAGTGCGCCATCGATGGCATAAGTTTGCGTGTACTGCGATCGCCAGATTGATCCTCGCCACGCTGCAATCAAACATCTCCACCCGATCCGCGCCGAGCCTTTTTTAAAGTGCGGCGGCTTGCCGCCGCTTTCGTCGAAGGTAAATGTCCGGTAACAAAACGCTCCAGGCGAGGCTTGCCTCGCCTACTGCCTCCACCACATCCACACACGGCTCGCAAACACGGGTTCGCAGCTCCAGTGACTTTGTCGCTCGTAGCCGCAGCCACAACATGAGCCCCACGAAGTCGACGCGGTCTTATCCGCTCAAATATCATTTTTGGTTGTGCGACGCAGGCTCTAACAGGCGGGAACCGCAACTTCGAAGTTCACTACTCTCGTAAGGCCAAGCCCCGACGACAGCGTCCGATCCGCAAGCTGACGGACCAGACGCTCACATCATCGGGGGTTTCCTCGTTCGAGAAACTGACCGAGCCAAAAATTAGTCCGGATGCGAATGACGCCAATTCCAGTAGTCCCTCTGCTCTCTGCGATTGGCGTGCGCGTACTCGTGATCCGGCCGGTGGTTGCTCGTCAGGTACAATCCCCATGCGTGACGCTCGTGGTCATCCCAGTTGTGATAATCGTGGTGATCCCGATCGTAGACGCGTACCTGAACGCCGGCATCTTGCGGCACAGGCGCGGCCATCATTGACACGGGGGCCGCCAAAGCGGCAGTTAAGAACAACGAAGCGACGTAACGATGTGCACGATGCATGGAGAAGGCCTCCAGACCCAGAATTCCGCGCTTGTTCCACGGTAGCCCGACTATGCCTTCCGTCACTCTTCAAATATGTGCAATACCGCACACTGTATCGCATAAAACATCCTCGCCCGTCGCTCGCGCCTGTGTCAGAACAAACGTCACTTCGCCTTGAAGTTGTCCGTATGCCACCCCGGATTCACCCACTCGCCGTTCCTGTGCACGAAAATCTCCGTGGCCCGCCCCGAAACCACCTCGCGTTTCCCGTTTTCCTCCGTCTCCACCAGATACGACGTCCAGATAATCGCCACGTCGCCAAACCGCTGTATCTCCGTATGTGGAAATTCCAACCGGACCAATTTCCCGCCGTCCGCCTGAAATTCCGCCGCCGTCCGCAAAATATCAGCCTGGTTCTTCCACGTCTCCTGATCGGAACTGATCACGATCGTGTCCGGCGGCACCAGTCTCTCCAGCGCCTTCGCGTCGTTCGCAAACCACGCCCGCCACACGCTCTCCCGTACCTTCAGAATTTCCCCGCGATCGTCTTGCCCGTACGCCATACCCGGTCCGATCAACATTCCTAACACGCAGATACCAATCATCATCCGTACTGTGCGACGCATATTTTCCTCCTGTGAATTTAGCTTCCCGCTCGGACACACCCGTACACTCGATAAAATCCCGAAATACAAAACTTCATCGCGCAACGAATGCTGCGCGCCACGCGTGGAAAAACATCCGCTCACTGCGCCAGAATTCAGTGCGCGGCCTTCGCCGGCTGAGTCCGATACCCTCCCGGAACCGTGCGCGAAGAAATCGCCAGCCGATTCCAGGCATTGATCGCCGCCACCGCTAACGTCAGGTCGCAAATTTCCTTCTCGCTGAAATGCGCCCGAGCCTCTTCGTACACTACGTCCGGCGCGTGACCATTCGTAATCAGCGTCACCGCCTCGGTCCACGCCAGCGCCGCGCGCTCCCGCTCCGTGTAATACGGGCATTCGCGCCACGCGTCCAACGAATACATCCGCTGCTCCTTCTCGCCAATCGCCCGCAGATCCTTCCAGTGCATGTCCAAGCAGTAAGCGCAGCCGTTCACTTGCGAAGCGCGCAGCTTGATCAGGTGCAGCAGGCCCTGTTCCACAGCACAGCTCTGCAGATATTTCTCCAGGCCCAGCATCGCTTCGTACACCCCCGGCGCCGCCTTCATAAAATCAAATCGCGCTTCCATAAATCCTCCTTTGGTCACGTTCACAATATCTTGGATCATGCTACTCACGTTTTCGCACTGCCCTTTCGATCCGAGTAAACCGCCACCAAAACCGCTCCGGCCGACGCCGAAAACACCGAATAATCCATCGGCGACTTGATCCCAAACGAAATCGCCATCGCAGTTCCAAACAGCACCAGCAGCAACGCGCTCGCCAAAGCCACCCAACGCGGCCACAAACCAAGTATCAACAGGATGCCCAGAGACAACTCCGCAGCTGTGGCCGCCCACGCCAAAAACGGGATCGTCGCCGCCGGCATAAAAGAATTAACCTTCGCCGTATACTCCACAAACCCCGCAAAGTTTCCGTATCCCACGTTTCGGCCCGTGTACAAACCGAAACGGTCGGCTATTCCCGATAAGAACGCCGCGCCGAGCGCCAATCGCGCGTAAAGTATTGCCCACCGCTCCCAATTCACTTTACCCGCACCGCTCGCAATTTCGTGCGGCAGATTCGCCGTCCCTGACGATGTCTCGCGCATGTTCACTTCCCTCCCGGCCCCGAGTCCTCGGGCGCCGCCACGCTCAACGGCGCATCGTGGTCGCAAACAAAATAAGCAATCAGCTTTGCTGGCTCTGTCTCGCTTGCATTTGCGGAAACGGCATGCACGCCATTGGCTGGCTCGTAAAAACTTTCACCCGCCTTGTACACCGCTTCCTTCTCGCCGCGCACCTGCGTTCGCAGCGCACCCGCGATGACATAACCAATCACCGGGCAAGGATGGCTGTGCGGCTGCGACGATTCGCCCGGCCCGTAATTCACCTCGACTACAGTCGCCTTCAAATGCCCGCCATCCATGTTCGGAAGCGCCTCAGCCAGCACGATTCGCGCTCGTTCACTCTTTTCCGCCCGCTGGGTATCGGAGCGCGCCTCTTCCCACCTCAGAAATCCCGCCGCCACCACACACAGCGCCGCAACTGCGCTTCGTCCCGCCATTTCGTAAACTCTCATCGCTTCCTCCCGCAGTGTCGAACTTAAATCCATAGCGGTCCATTCACAAGGTCCATTTATGCTATTCTGCCTGTACCACTTCCATGGCCAAACGAGCCACCACGTTCGAACTCGCGCTTCCCGCAAAAGATTCAGCAGCCCCCGCCTACCGCTGGCTCTACGCTTCCCTGCGCTCCGCCATCCTCGAGGGCCGCCTGCACCCCGCTTCCCGTCTTCCCGCCACGCGCGATCTCGCCCGGCAATATCGCCTGTCGCGCGGCACCATCGTCAACGCTATCGAGCAGCTCAAATCCGAAGGCTACGTACAAGCCCGCACCGGATCAGGCACCTACGTCAGCAGCACTCTCCCCGACGAATTACTCCAGATCGCGCGCGGCTCCCAGCCGCTGCAACCGCCGCAAGAAAAAACGAAGCCGCGAAGGATTTCTGGCTACGCCGCGCGCGTCAGTCTGTTCCCGAATTTCGCGCCGCATCGCACTCGCGCGTTCCGTCCCAATCTGCCCGCCTTGGATCTGTTTCCCACCACGCTATGGGCGCAAGTCGCCGCCCGCCGCCTCCGCAAAGTCGCAACCAATTTCCTGCTCGGCTGCGATGCGCTGGGATACCTCCCGCTCCGGCAAGCCGTCGCCGACTACCTGAGCACTTCGCGCGGCGTGAACTGCGTCGCCGAGCAAGTGGTCATCGTCTCCGGCGCGCAGGAAGCCCTCGATCTCGTCACGCGCCTCCTCGTCAATCCCGGCGATCGCGTCTGCATGGAGAATCCCGGATATATCGGCGCGACGGCGGTATTTCGATCGCTTGGCGCGAAAATATCGTACGTGTTTTTGGACCAAGAAGGCATGAAGCTCGGCGAAGCCACTCTGCGCAGCGCGCGCCTTGTTTACGTCACACCCGGCCATCAGTTTCCACTCGGAATCACGATGAGCCTTCCCCGCCGCCTCCAACTTCTCGAATCCGCCCGCAAATCCGGCACGCTGATTCTGGAAGACGATTACGACAGTGAATACCGCTACTCGGGACGCCCCGTCCCTGCGCTGCAAGGCCTCGATTGCCACGGCCAAGTGCTCTTCATGGGAAGCTTCAGCAAAGTTCTCTTCCCTTCGCTCCGCCTCGGATATCTCGTGCTCCCGTCAGATCTCACAGATCGCTTCGCCGCCACACTCTCGATCACCCGCCGCCACGCTCCGCTGATGGATCAAGCCATCCTCTCTGATTTCATCACGGCGGGACACTTCGGCCGCCACCTTCGCCGCATGCGCCAAATTTACGCGGAGCGGTTGAGCGTCCTATTGCACTCTGCAAAACGAAATCTAGCGGGCCTTCTGGAAATTTCAGGAGTTGAAGCGGGCTTGCAAACAGTAGGCTGGTTGCAACGTGGCACAAACGGTGAATCAGCCGCGGCAGCCGCGGCCCAGCGAAGCGTAGAGGTCATCCCGCTGAGCGTCTACAGCCACGGCAATGTCGCATCAACTGGATTGCAGCTGGGATTCGCGGCGGTGGACAGCAAAGAAATCCGTCGCGGCGTGCAAGATCTAGCCATCGCGCTCGAAGCCGCTCGCAAATCTCCGGACGGCCGGGTCAAACAAAACTCACTTTGATTTCTGCTCGGCGATCCACTTATCCGTCCGCGCTTCCAGCAAATCCAAAGGCAAAGTCCCGCCATTAATCATCGCATCGTGAAAAGTCCGTATGTCGAACTTCGCGCCCAATTCCGTCCGCGCTCGCTCGCGCAATTCGCGAAACTTCAGCTGCCCGAGCTTGTAACTGAGCGCCTGCGCCGGCCAGGCAATGTACCGATCGGTCTCCGACTGAATCGTCGGCTCGTCCACCGCGCCAGACTTGCGGAAGAATTCCACCACCTGCTCGCGCGTCCAGCCCTTCGAATGAATCCCCGTATCCACCACTAAACGCACCGCGCGAAAAAGTTCCGACGACAGCCGCCCGTAATCCGACACCGGGTCCTGGTACAGTCCCGCGTCCTTTCCCAGCTGCTCCGCGTACAAAGCCCAGCCTTCGGTGTAAGCGTTGAATCCCAAACCGTGCAGCCGGAACTTCGGTAACCCGGTGAGCTGCTGCTGCACGGAAAGCTGCAAATGATGCCCCGGAATTCCTTCGTGGTATGCAATCGCTTCATCGCCCACCAGTGACCGCTTCGCAAAATCCGATGTCGCCACCACCACGCGTCCCGGATGCTTCCCGTCCGGCGTTCCCGTTACGTAATGCGTCGCCGCAGCCGCCTGAAAAGCAGGAATCGCCTCCACCGTCACCGGCGATTTCGGCAGCAAAGTGAAAAGCTCCGGCAGCTTCGGCTCCATCTCCGCGATGTAGTGCCGGAAGTCATCAAGGATCTGTTCCGCACTGGTCGGAATATATTTCGGATTCTTTGCAATCGACGCGCGGAACGAAGCAAGGTCGGCAAACCCTTCCTTCTTCGCAATCGCGGTCATCTCGCCCTCGATGCGGTCGATTTCGCGCAGGCCAAGCTGATGTATTTCCTCCGCCGACATGTGCGTGGTAGTGCGCCCGTAAATGTCGTTCTCGTAGCGCTTCTCACCATCGGGCAACGAAGTCACTGCCAGGGTGGTTCGCCCCTGCGGCGCGTATTCCGTGCGCACAAAAGCCGCAAACGTGCGATAAGCCGGAATCACATCCTTGTTAATCGCGTCCGTGATCTCCAGCGTCAGCCGCTTTTGTTCCTCAGCTGAAATGTCCGCGGGATATTTCTTCGTCGGCTGCAGAAACGGATCGGCCTCAATAATCCCGTCGCACTGCACCGGAATTTTCTCGAGCAAGAACCGCACCGGCATCAGTTTGTCCCGCATCCCCGCGCGCAGTACTTCGCTCGTCTGTTCGAGCGCGCGCGGAATCTGCTGCAGCCGCGCCACGTAGTCCTCGTAATGCTTCACCGAATCGAGCGGCACGGAAAGCGGCAGGTCGGCCAGGCTGGTATGGATGCCGTTCTGCTGGTTCACAGGCATCTCATATTCTTTCAAATCGAAATCAGCCACGCGCTGCTGCAGCACGCGCGCCATCACGTCATGCGAAAGCTGATCCTGATCCTGGAATCCTGTCGTAGGACCCGCGGTCAGCTTC
>Ga0181531_10001429_pt1 | contig 15098 bp, 18 predicted proteins | sample PEATcosm2014_Bin_38_FD_119743 | JGI IMG/M metagenome (GOLD analysis project Ga0181531, IMG submission 119743) | Peatland microbial communities from MTU Mesocosm Facility, Houghton, MI, USA - PEATcosm2014_Bin11_10_metaG | ecosystem: Environmental > Terrestrial > Soil > Wetlands > Peat | place... | reverse complement strand
GGCATCACGACGAACACGGAGAGGATGGCGAAAAAGGATGGGATCATCGTCATCAGCCGCGCCGAAGGGCTGCGAAAGACGATCAGAAAGGCGACGAAGATGACGCTCGCGGTGAGTGCGAAACTCTCGGTGAGCGTCGGCAGCAAACGCTGGCTGATCTCCGCCCCGAGCACGCCCTGTCCCACCACGCGCCCGCGCACGGCGCGCAACACCGGATCTTGCGCCTGGGCCTGCGTCCATCGCTGCTCGACGAACGCCCGCATGGCCCCCAGCGGGCCGAAGAGCTTCGCGCGGCCGCGAATCGAGAGCCGTACGTTGGACAGATCGTTCACATCGACGTACTCGCGCGCACCGGGCGCGGTCAGCAGAATCTGCTCGAGGTCCTCGGCCAGCTTGGGCCAGTCGGCCGGGGCGGCGCTCAGCTGGTCGGACCCGGATTCGATGTAATGCGCCCAGCGCAGCACCGAGGTGGGACCGTCCACCGCGGTGATGCGCGGATCGCGCTCGAGCTTCTCGGTCAGTTGCTCGAGGGCCTGCAGGAACTTTGGATCGAGCGCCTGGCCCGGAGCGGTCTGCAGCCAGAGCTCGACGACGTCGAGCGCGTTCGACTCCTCGAAGTGACGGGTGTCCTGCGCGACGCGCTCGCTCGGATTGACGTACGTGAGCACATCCATCTCCAGCGTCAGCGGCGCGAGGACGCGCGGCAGGCCGAACAGGGCCACGGCGCCGCACAGCATCATGGCGAGCGCGAGGCTCACGAACAGCCAGCGGTAGCGCCGGGTCATCGGCACCAGCACCTCGACCAGGCGCGAGAACCAGGGTGCGATCGGCCGCTTTTCGGAGCGCATCGGGGTCTTGAACAGCGACTGCAGTGCCGGGAACAGCGTGAAGCAGCCGACCCAGGCCATGATCAGTCCGAAGGCCGTCCACACACCCATCTCGCGCACGGGCCGGATCTCCGAGACGAGCAGCGCGCCGAAGCCCACCGCGGTGGCGAACATGGAGGCGGTGCAGGGCAGAAACTTGTTGGCGATGGCGCGCGCGTGATGCTCGAGGAGCGTGGGTGAGTCGTCGGGCTCGATGAATCTCGAGTGGATGTAGACCAGAGTCGCCGTGGTGGTGACCATGACGGTGAGCGGCACCAGGGCCGAGATCACGGTGTGTGGCCAGCCGAAGATGGCCGCCACGCCCATGGCCATGGCGACGAGCGCGCCGAGCGTGCAGATGATGGCCGCCAGCGCGCGCCAGGAGCGGTAGATGATGAGCACGAGGGTCATCAGGAACAGGCCGAAGAGCGGCATGAAGCGCGCCGTGGCAACGTCGGCCTGGCGCTCGAGCCACGCGTCGAGCCAGGGCGAGCCTACGCGCCGCACCTTGGAAAAAGTCGAGCCCGCGGCCTCGAGGGGCAGCACCAGCGCATCGATCGCCTTGAGCGCCTCATCGCGCTGCGCAGGGGAGCCGACGCGCAGATCGAGCGCGATACCGAGGTCATGCTCGCCGAGCAAGCCCGCCCGCCGGAACAGGCTCGTGCCGGTCGCAAACTTGCGGATCCGTTCGGCCTGCGGCGCATCGATTGGCGTCGCCGCAGCGCCGTGGCGATAGAGGTCGAGAAGGCTGCGTGCCTCGACGTGCGGAATGGCTGCGAGCTTTTGCTCGAGCTCATCGGCCGCGCGCAGCGCCGGCGCGCCCAAGGGGTCGGGGGATTCGAGCAGGATGAGGGCGGGCTCGCCCTCGGGAAACAGCCGGTCGAATTCGGCGGTCGCGCGCGCCACGGGATCATTCGAGACGATGAGCCGCTCGATGGAGGGGTCGTCGGGAATCCGCAGTGCACCGGCGATGCCGAGCGCGGTGAGCACGAGGAACACCGCGACGATCCAGCCGCGCGCGCGCAGCACACGAAGGAAAAAACCTACGATCGCCGGTGAAGCGGGCACGGGCATGGTCTGAAAGCTCGCTCCGAGTAGCTCAAGTTTTCTTTGCGATGGCGCATGATAGCCTAAGGGTATGGGCTTCCCGAGGGCGCCATGGGCTTAGCAACCGCCGTCGCTGCGACCACGCTGATCTTCTGCGCACCCGGTTACCCCGGGGGCGCGGGCGATGCTCAACCCTTGCTCGATCAGTTCGCGAGTGCCGCGGTCAAGAATGCGGGCTGGCCTGCGGGGAGCCTCGGCGCGCTCTACGATCCGACCGCGAGCGGCGGCGTTGCGAAACTCGGCGGGGCCGAGGCGGCGCTCGCCTTCGTGCCCTATCCCTTTTATTACCAATATGCCGCGCAGCTGCATCTCAAGCCGCTCGTCCAGGCGGACGTCGCGGACGTCGGGCTCGAGGAGCACTGGACGCTCGTGGCGAAGTCCGGCCGCAGCGTCACCGCGGCGACGCTCGCCGGGTACACAATTCTGAGTGTCGCCGGTTACGCGCCGGACTTCGTGCGCAAGGCAGCCCTCAAGGATTTTCCGCTGCCCGCGGACGTCAAGATCGAGGCGACGGGGCAGATCTTGAGCGCCCTCAGGCGCGTCTCCGCGGGTGAGCCGGTGGTCGCGCTGCTAGATCAGACCCAGGCCACTGCGTTGCCGACACTGCCGTTCGCATCGCAGCTGCAGACCGTCGCGCACTCGGCCGCACTGCCCGTGGCCTTGATTGCGCTTGTCGATGCGCGTCTGCCCGCGGAGCGAGCCAAGTCGCTGCAAGCGGGGCTCCTCAAGATGAGTCAGGGCGGCTCGAGCGATGCCTCGCTCGCACCGCTCAAGCTGCGCGGCTTCGTGCTGCCGAAGCTGCCGCCCGACAGCGCCGGGCCGTGACCAAGCTGCTCGCGTGCACATCGCTGGCGCTCGCGCTCGGCGCCTGCGCGGCGCGCCCGCCATCGATGCCGGGCCCTCCGGCCGCATCCTCCGCATCGTCCGCATCACCTGCAGCGCTCGCCGCGGCCATCGCCGCGGACGCCGAGCGCAGCGATCGCAGCGACGATGCGGGGGCTCGTGCGGCGCTCGCGGCGGACGCCGAGCAGGATGCCCGCGCCTGTCTGGCGCAGGAGCCACAGAGTGCGGCGTGCCAGTACGGAGATGCGGTGGCGCTCGGCCTCAATGCGCGCGCGCATCCCACCCGGTCCGGCCAGCTGCTGGGTGAGATGCTCGAGTCGCTGACGCGGGCCGAGTCAGCGGACCCGGACTACGATGAGGCAGGGCCCGCCCGTGTGCGCGCGCTGGTGTTGCTGCGAGCGCCCGGGTGGCCGCTCGGTCCGGGCGACCCGGACGCCGCACTGGCCGCGGCGCGGCGCGCCGTGGCGCGAAAGCCCAACTACCCGCCGAACCAGCTTGCGCTCGCGGAGGCGCTCGCCAAGACGGGCGATGCCGCGGGCGCGCACGAGAGCTACGCGCGGGCGCGCGAGGAGGCGCTCGCCGCGCCCGAGGGCGCCGAGCGCGAGCAATGGTTGCGCGAGGCGCAAAAGGGGCTCGCGCATCCTTGAGCGCCGCGCGCGAGCCGTCAAAGCAGCGCGGGCAGCTCCGCGAGGGAGCGAATCTCGTGCTCCGGTCGGCCCGGCAGACGCTCGAGCTTGTGCCCTTGCCGATTACACCAAACGGTGCGCAGCCCGAAGACCGTCGCGGCGTGCGCGTCCCAGGCGTTGCTCGACACGAAGGCAATGGCCTGTTTCGGAACCTCGAGGCGATCGACCGCGAGCTGATAAACGGAATGATGGGGCTTGTACACGCCGACGGACTCGACCGAGAGGACCGCATCGATGAGAGCGGCGATGTGCGCATGCTCGAGCGCGGCCTCGAGCATGCGCGGCGAGCCGTTCGAGAGGACGGCGGTGCGAAGTCCCGCCTCGCGCAGGAGACCCAGGGTGGCGGCGACGTCTGCGAACACCTCGAGCTCGAGGTACCCCTGCAGCAGACGCTCGCGCAGCGCAGGATCGCGGAAGCCGTGCGAGTCCAGCGCAAAATCGAGCGCATCGCCCGTCACCTGCCAGAAATCGGCGTGCAGCCCCTGCACGGCACGCAGCCAGGTGTACTGGAGCTGACGCTCACGCCAGAGCACCTGGATGGCCTCGAGCGCTCCGCCGAGCTCCTCCCGGGCATGCGCCGTCGCGGAGCGCACGTCGAACAGCGTGCCGTAGGCATCGAACACGCAGGCGCGAATGCTCTCGAGGCTCACCGGCACGACGCGCACCGCGCGTCCGCGGATGTGTGGCGCTGAGGCCCGGAACGCGAGGCAAGCTGCTGCGGCGCCTTTCCTACAGCACCCGCAGCCATCCTCCGATACCTCACCAATCGAGGGCGTATCGATGATAAAGGCGCACGACTCATCACGATCCGTCGCGTGCGTTTGAGAAGGAACAACACATGGCAAGAAGATACAGCAAAGCGTCGAGCGCCAAGGTCAAGAAGGTCATGGAGGAGCGCAAGAGCGGTACCTTGCGCAGCGGCCGCTCCGGCAAGAAGGTGACGAGCCGCAAGCAGGCCATCGCGATCGGCCTGTCCGAGGCGAGGCGCGCGGGCGAGAAGGTGCCGGCGAAGAAGACGTCGGGCGGGCGGCGTCGAAGAACCACCGGTGCGCGCAAGCAAGCCTCGGGACGCCGCCGATCGGGTTGAGCTCGCGGGGGTGGCGCGCCGCGATCAGGCGTCGCGCGCGGGCGCGCGCTGCGTCGGGATCGAGTAGGTGCCGACGGCATGCGCCACCCGCTCATCGCTACCCTCGGAGTATAGGGCGACCTCTCCCGTCGCGAGGCTGCGCCCCACCTTGAGCAGTGTGCATACACCGATGATGCTTCGGTTCGGCGCCGGCTTGCGCAGGAAATTGATCGTCAAACTCGCGGTCACCGTCAGGGGCACCATGCCGATCTCGGCGAGGATCGCCACATAGAGAGCGACATCCGCGACCGTCATCAAGACCGGCCCCGCAACCGTTCCGCCCGGACGCAGCTCACCCGGGCCGATCGGGTGTCTCACCCGCGAGGATGATTCACCCACCGCCTCGACGATGCAGCGGTTCTGAGGAAACTCGCGCTCGAAGAACGCGACGATCTCGGCGAGGGTCAGCATCGGCACCGTTCGCGGCGACGGGTACGGGGGCGAGTGTCAGCGGCAGTGCTCTTCCCGCGCATCGCAATCGCGCCATTGATGCTCGTGATACCAGCGATGGTGATCGCGATCGTAATAGCCCTCGTTCGGCTCACGCTCACGCTGACAGGCGGAGCCGAGCACAGCCAGGGCGATGAGACAGGTGTTCATGAGAATCACGGGAGGCAGCTTCCGCATGGATGCTCCGGGTGGCTGATCGTGGGTGTCATTGTAGAGCAGCCGTGCGTCGTAGAGCAGCCGCGCGTCGTAGATCAGCTCGCTCAAGCCCGTGGGGCTGCGAGCAGCTGTACCCAGTAAAGCCCGCGCCGCGACGCGCGGCCGGGGGCGTAGGCGATGCCCATCTCGGCGAAGCGCGCATCCATGATGTTCTCGCAGTGGCCCGGGCTGTCGAGCCAGCCCTGCACGACCTCGTCGGCCGTCTTCGGCCCGTAGGCGATGTTCTCACCGACGAGCTTCTCGTGGTAACCGACGGCGCGCACACGGTCGGCCGGTGTATGGCCAGCCAGGTCCTCGTGCTCGAAGTAGTCGTGCTCGGCCATGTCGGCCGCGTGACCGAGCGCCACACCATCGAGCGTGCTCGACAAGCTCACGGGCGGCACGGGCGCATAGGAGTGCGCGCCGCACTGCGCGCCACGCGCGCGCGCGGCGTTCACGAGCTCGAGCACACGGCTCGCCAGATGCGGCGCCTCACGAATCGAGGGCGCGCTGCGCGCGCCGATCACCACCCAGACATCCTGCGCGCGCTGGTACAGGCCCACGTCGCGAAAATTTCGGTCGGCGAGCGTGCGACACCCGGAGCGTCTGAGTCCCTCGAGCAGCGCGCCATCCGAGCCCTTGAAGTGCCATCCCGCCGCGACCTCACCCGGGTAGCCGCTGCGCTCGGCCGCGCTCGCGAGCGGCCGGCCGGCCGACCAGCCCGCCGCGACCTGATCGAGCGCCGCCTCGTGGGCGAGCGCCGGCGCCGCGGGCTGGGTACCGCCGCAGCCGCCCTCGCGCAGGATCTGAAGCGTATGCAGGGCGTCGGCCTCGGCACTGCGCATCGTCGCGAACGTGATCGCGAGGAGCGCTGCGCGCTTGAGCAGACGCCCGACGATCCGTGGCATCGCCCGCCGGGGGCCTGTCATTCTGTCAACTGTCCCACCCATCCGCGTGACCCTCTGCCGGCTCATCCGCTGCGATTCGACGTCCCTTCAGAGCGCGAACGCACAGGGTGTATCGCGGATGACGGGCGCGGCGCCGACGGCGTCACAAATGAGCATAAGATCGCGCGAATGAGCGCTGCCCCCAGCCGGCCGATGGCGATTGCGGTGAACGATGCAGTCCAGGTCTCGGCGCTCTGGCAATGTCCCGCAGACCCCTGGGCTGGATTCGTCTTCGCCCACGGCGCGGGCGCCGGCATGACGCATCCCTTCATGGAGCAGATCGCCGCCGGCCTCGCCGCGGCCGGTGTGGCGACGCTGCGGTTTCAATTCCCCTATCTCGAGCGCGGCAGCCGGCGGCCGGATCCGCCGGCGCTGTGTCATGCGACGGTGCGTGCCGCGGTGGCCTGTGCATTGCCGCTGGCCGCCGGGGTGCCCCTGTTTGCGGGCGGTAAGTCCTTTGGCGCACGCATGAGCTCGCAAGCGCAGGCCGCGGTGCCGCTGCCTGGGGTCGCGGGGCTGGCCTTCCTGGGCTTCCCGCTGCATGCGGCGAAGCGCCCCGCCATCGAGCGCGCCCGGCATCTCGCGCAGGTCAGCGTCCCGATGCTCTTTCTGCAAGGCGACCACGACGCACTCGCGGAACGGGCGCTTCTCGAGCCGGTCATCGGGCAGCTCGGGCCGCTCGCCACGCTCTGCTGCATCGAGGCGGCCGATCACGCGTTTCACGTGCCGGTGCGCAGCGGCCGCACCGATGCCGAGGTCCAAGCGCAACTCGTGCGAGAATGTGCCTCATGGATGCGGGCGCAGAGTGCCCGAGCGAAGGAGCCTCCATGATAGCCCGCGAGGTGTTCATCACCTGTGCCGTCACCGGATCCGGTGATTCGGTGGGCAAGAGCCCGCATGTGCCCGTCACCCCGCGACAGATCGCGCAATCGGCGCTCGAAGCGCACGCCGCCGGCGCCGCGATCGTGCATCTGCACGTGCGCGATCCGGCCTCGGGCGCCGCTTCCCGCGACCCCGTGCTGTTTCGTGAGGTGGTCGAGCGCATTCGTGAGCACAACACCGACGTGCTCCTCAATCTCACGGGCGGCATGGGGGGCGATCTGTGGTTCGGTCCCGAGGAGTCGCCGCTCGAGCTCAAGGCGGCGACCGATTTCGTCGGCCCGCGCGAGCGCGTCGCGCACGTGCTCGAGCTCAAGCCTGAGATCGGCAGCATCGATTGCGGTTCGCTGAATTTCGACGAGACTCTCTACGGTACCACGCCGAGCTTCCTGCGCCGGATGGCGCGGCTCTATCGCGAGGCGGGCATCCGCCCGGAGATCGAGGTGTTCGAGCTCGGCCACATCGAGCTCGCCAAGCAATTGCTGAGCGAGGGGCTCATCGAGAGCCCGCCGCTCTTTCAGCTCTGCCTCGGCATCAAGTACGGAGCCCCCGCGAGCAGCGAGGCCATGCTCGCCCTGCGCGATGCGCTGCCGCCGGGTGCGCTATGGTCGGCGTTCGGGGTGGGTCGAATGCAGTTGCCGATGGTGGCGCAGGCGGTGCTGCTCGGAGGCAACGTGCGCGTCGGACTCGAGGACAATCTCTATCTCGAGAAGGGCGTGCTCGCGACCAATGCGCAGCTCGTCGAGCGTGCCCGCACTCTCATCGAGCAGCTGGGCGCGCGCGTGCTCTCGGCGTGCGAGACTCGCGAGCGGCTGACGGCGAGCCGCGTGCATTGACGCTGCGGCGCTGTGCTATGGTGCGGCCGTCGAACAAAAGAAGGAGCGTCCATGACGACCATCAAGGTTTCGCAGAGCGGCCCACTTCAGGTCGAGGGCGACGTCCAACTCATCGACTGGAACGGCGCGCGCTACCCGGTGGCGAAGCAGCCGTTCTACCTGTGTCGCTGCGGCGCATCGACGAACAAACCGTTTTGCGACGGGACCCATTCGAAGATCGGCTTCAAGGCGGCCGAGTCGGCCGTCCCCGGCAGCGAGGATAAACCCGCCCGCTGATCCACCGCGCGCCGTGGCCTCGTAAGAGCTCATGTCCTCTGTGCTGCAGCCCCTCACGGCAACGGCGTCGCTCAGCCGGGACCAGGTGCGCGGATTCTGGGCGGCCTGGTCGGGCTGGATGCTCGATGGCATGGACTCCTTCATCTTCGCCCTGGTGCTCACCCCCGCGCTCGCCGAGCTGCTGCCGAAGTCGGGTCTGGACGGCTCCCCCGCGCACGTCGTGTATGCGGGCTCGATCCTGTTCGCCGTCTTCCTCGCCGGCTGGGGCACCTCGCTCATCTGGGGCCCTCTCGCGGACCGCTTCGGCCGGGCCCGCACGCTCTCCGCCGCGGTGGCCTGTTACGCGCTGTTCACCGCAGCGGCCGCGCTGGCACAGAACGTGTGGCAGCTCGGGGCCTTCCGCTTCCTGGCCGGCGTCGGCATCGGCGGCGAATGGGCGCTGGCCGGCACCTATGTCGCGGAAGTGTGGCCGGAGTCGCGGCGCAAGATGGGGGCGGGCTACCTTCAGACCGGCTATTACGTCGGCTTCTTCGCCGCGGCGGCGCTCAACTACACCGTCGGCGCGAGCTTCGGCTGGCGGGCCATGTTTCTGTGCGGCGGAGCGCCGGTGCTGCTGTCCCTCTATATGCTGCGCAAACTGCGCGAATCGGGTCGCTGGACGCAGGCCGTCGAGTCGAAGGCGGGGCCAGGGCCGCTGCGCGCGATCTTCGAGGCTCCCTATCGTCGCCGCACGCTCGTGAACGGCGCGCTCGTGACGGTGTCGATCATAGGTCTGTGGGCGGCCGCGGTGTATGAGCCCTCCGCGATCGTGATGCTCGCCAAGCAGTCCGGCTACGGCGCCAAGGAGGCGGCGCGGCTCGCCTCCTGGGGGACGGCCCTGCTGTCCCTCGGCACGGTGCTCGGCTGCCTTGCTGCCCCGCCGCTCGCCGAGCGGCTCGGCCGGCGCAGCGCGCTCGCGATCTACTTCGCCGGCATGGCGCTCGCGATCGGCCTCGCCTTCGGCTGGGCATTCTATGTTCCCGGCGGTTTGGCCCTGTTCATCGGGCTGTTGTTCGTGCTCGGCCTCTTCGGTGGGAATTTTGCCCTCTACAGCCTGTGGCTGCCGGAGCAGTACCCGACGGTGATGCGTGCGACCGCCTTCGCCTGCATCACCTCGATCGGCCGCTTCATAGGCGCCGGCGTCAATTTCATCATCGGATGGGCGGTGCACGCCCACGGCAGCATGGGGATGCCGGTCGCTGCGACCGCACTCGTGTTCCTCTTAGGGGTCGCGCTGTTGCCGTGGGCGCTCGAGACCCGCGGCGAGCACCTGCCCGCCTGACAACCCCGGCATCGAGCCCGAAGGGCTCATCATCCTGCCGCCCTGGCAACGCTTGACCCTCTTCTCGGTGCGCGCCGAGCAGGCCAACATCGACAACGCCTCCGGCGCGACCCTCGATACGCAGCCGGTGAGCGTGAGCCTCACGGTGCGCTATTCGATCAGCCCCAACAAGGTGAGCGAGGTGTACGAGAAGTACAGTCACAACGGCGACCTCTCCTCCTATGTAGACACGGCCACGCACGAGATCTTCAAGGCGGTCACGGCGCGCTACACGGCACCCGACCTCATCACCGAGCGTGCCAAGGTGTCGGCCGACGTCAACGCTGCGCTCGGCGCAAAGCTCGCGGTCTACGGTGCGCAGGTGATCAACATCGACATGCGCAATTTCGCCTTTCAAGACTCCTATATGCGTGCCATCAACTCCAAGGTCGAGCAGGAACAGCTGCGGCTCGCAGCGGAGAACAAGCTCAAGACCGTCGAGGCCGAGCAGAAGCAAAAGGTGGCGATCGCCGAGGCCGAGGCGAGCGCGGTGCGCGCCAAAGCCGACGGCGATGCGTACGCGATGCTCAAGAATGCACAGGCACAGGCCGAAGCGCTCAAGGCGCAGAACGCGGCGCTCGCGCAGAGCAAGGATGTGCTCGAGCTGCGGCGCATCGAGGTGGAGATGAAGAAGGCCGAGGTCTGGAACGGTCAGCTGCCCCAGCAGGTGTTCGCCGGTGCGCCGCTGCCGTTCTTCAATGTGACCAAATGAGCGGAGCGGGCGCCGCTCCCGCCATCAGCGCTCCGCGCCACTGAGCGCGCGCGAGGCCTCCGGGGTCCGGAACACGAGCGGGCGCTCCTCGGTGCCGGGCGCCTCGGGGCGCGCTTCGGCGCGCGCTTCCGCACGCGCCACGGCCGCGAGCACCCGGTCATGGTAGGGCGAGAGGTCACACACGGGATCTGCGTTCGCCGCATCACCGGTGAGCAGGTACGCCTGACAGCGGCAGCCGCCGAAGTCGCGCCCGCGCTCGGGGCAGCTGCGGCACGGCTCCTTCATCCAGGCATCGCCGCGGTAATGGTTGAAGCCTTCCGACTCGTACCACACCTCGCTCATGCTCGCGGTGCGCACGTTGGGAAAGCTGAGTCCGGGGAGCATGCGAGCAGCGTGGCAGGGCAGGGCGGTGCCGTCGGCGGTCACGGTGAGAAAGATCGATCCCAGTCCATTCATGCAGGCTTTGGGGCGCCGCTCGAAGTAATCCGGCACCACGAAGAAGATGCGCATCGGCCGCGTTTGCCGGTCGCGATAGCGCTGCGTGACGGCCTCGGCGCGCTCGACCTGGCTGCGGGTCGGCATCAGATGCTCGCGGTTCTGCCATGCCCAGCCGTAGAACTGAGTGTTGGCGAGCTCGACGTACTCGGCACCCATGCGGTCCGCCATCTCGAGGATCGCCTCGACATGATCGATGTTGAGCCGGTGCAGCACCACATTCAGCACCATCGGAAAGTCGAATTGCTTGATGAGCGCCGCGACGCGCGATTTCAGCTCGAAGGTGCGGGTGCTGCTCAAGAAGTCGTTCATCTGCTTGGTGCTGTCCTGGAAGGAGAGCTGGATGTGATCGAGCCCCGCCTCCTTCAACGCCCGGATGCGGGTCTCATTCAGTCCCACCCCCGAGGTGATGAGATTGATGTAGTAGCCGAGGCGGTGCGCCTCGGCGACGAGCACCTCGAGATCATCGCGCACCAGCGGCTCCCCGCCCGAGAGGCCGAGCTGCACGGCGCCGAGCGCGCGCGCTTCGCGCAGCACCTTCAGCCAGTCCTCGGTGGCAAGCTCGGAGCTCTGCATCGCGAAATCGGTGGGGTTGTAGCAGAACACGCAGTGCAGCGGGCACCGGTAGGTGAGCTCGCACAGCAGCCACAGCGGTGGGCCGGGTTTGACGCGGGCGCTCAAGCGAGCACCAGCCATTGCTTCTGCAGGGCGTACTCCACGAATTCGCGCACCTGGGTCGTAAGTCCCGCGGTCGCGAAGGCGCGCTCCAGTTCCGTCGTGATCTCCGCGAGCGTGGCGGTGCCCGTGCAGCGCTTCAAGATCTCGCCCGCACTCTGGTTCAGCTGGATCATGCCCTCCGGATAGAGCAGCACATGCGCACCCTGCGCCGGCTCGAACTGCAGACGGAAGCGCCGCTCGATCGCCGGCCGGGACTCGCTCGTGAGCCCCTCGCTCACAGCGGCACCCCATACTTGACCGCCATGGCGTCGTTCATCTGCCAGAGCACGTCGAGCTTGAACTTCAGCACCTCGAGCGCACGTTCCTGCAGCGGGCGCGTGTCGAAGTGCTCGAGCGTGAAGCGCAGGCCGAACTCGACATCGCGGCGCGCCAGGCTCACCCGGCTCTGGAAGTAGCGCAGGCCCTCCTGGTCGATCCAGGGATAGTGCTGCGGCCAGTTCGCGAGACGCTGCTTGTGAATCTCGGGCGCGAACAGCTCCGTGAGCGAGGAGCAGATGGCCTCGGGCCATGGCGCGCGGCGCGCGAAGTTCACGTACGCATCGACGGCGAAGCGCACCCCGGGCAGCACCTGCCCGAGCCCCTCGACCGCGGCGCGCTCGAGGCCCACCGCCTGCCCGAGCCGCAGCCACGACTCGATCCCGCCCGCATCCTCGCCCTGGCCGTCATGATCGAGAATGCGCTGCACCCAGTTGCGCCGCACTTCGCGATCCGGACAGTTCGAGAGAATCGCCGCATCCTTGATCGGAATGCTGATCTGATAATAGAAGCGATTGGCGACCCAGCCGCGGATTTGCTCGGGACTGGCGCGCCCCGTGTTGAGCAGCACGTTGAAAGGGTGATGGATGTGATACGCCGCCCCCTGCTTGCGCAGCTGTGTCTCGAACTCCGCCGCGCTCCAGGGCTCGCGCGCTGCGCTCGAGGGTCCGCTCACAGCGTGATCTCCAGTCCGTCGCGGGCCACCTCGACGCCGCGCCGCGCGAGCTCGGCATGCTCGGGCGAATCCTCATCGAGTATCGGGTTCGTGTTGTTGATGTGGATGAGGATCTTGCGGGTGCTCGCCGGTAGTTTATCGAGCCATTCGAGCATGCCCCCGGGGCCGCTCTGCGGCAGGTGACCGATCTCGCGGGCCCGTTTGCGCGAAACTTCGAGGCGGATCATCTCCTCATCGCTCCAGAAGGTGCCGTCGACGAGCACGCAGGCCGCGCTCTGCATCGCACGCCACACGGCCTCATCGATCGCCCCCAGGCCCGGTGCATACACTGCCGAGCGGCCGGAGAGCGCATCCTCGATGACGAGCGCGATGTTATCGCCGGGCACCGGCGCGTCGCGGTTGGGCGAATAGGGCGCGGGCTTGCTCGCGACCGCGAGCGCGCGCCAGCGCACGCGCTCGAGCGGGGCGACCTCGAAGGGTTCCTCGAGCTCGATCCGGTGTCGCTCGATGCCGCTGTACGCTTTGAGCACTTCGAGTATCGGATTGCCGCGGGTGAGATCGGCATAGGTACTGTCGGTGCACCAGACCGGCCACGGGCGGGGCGATTCGCGCAGCAGGTAGAGCCCGGTGGTGTGATCGATTTGCCCATCGACCAGGACCACGGCCGCGAGTGCGGTGTCGCGGCGCTCGCGGGCGGGCTGGAGATCTGAGTAGGTGAGCAACTGCGCCCGGATGTCGGGGGAGGCATTGACGAGGACCCAGGTGTGCGGGTCATCGCCCCGAACCGCAATCGAGGATTGGGTGCGTGCGGTGGCTCGCAAGGTGCCGGCGCGCAGCCCGGCGCAGTTCGGGCAATTACAGTTCCACTGGGGATAGCCGCCGCCGGCGGCCGATCCCAGCACCCGAATTCTCACGCGCGGAGAATGAGCGTGCCTGCAGGACTGCAGACACGCTCAAGTGCCTTTCAGCGATTGGCCACGTACATGGTGATTTCCATGCCGAAGCGCAGCTCGATCGCTCGAGGGGTTTCCCATATCATGTCGAATCTCCTCAATGTGGGCAGGTCCATCATCTGCGGCTCCCGGGGCGGCTGCATCGAGGCGCCCATGAAAGTGGCCTCATGATTTTCATGAGCCGGGGCCCGGCCACCCAGCCGGTGGCCCGGCCCCCAAATTGCGCCGCGGCATCCCTGCTACCATCCCGCGATGCGGCTGCGAACCCGACTGAACCTGATCGTCGCCCTTCTGAGCGCCGCCTTCGTCGCCGTGCTGATCGCCGCCGAGATCGAGGCTTCGCGCGACTCGGTACGCGAGGAGATCGAGGCGGCGCACCGGGTGGCGGCGCACCTGCTCGGCCGCCTGGCTTCGGTGTACTCGAACATCGGTGGTCCGGAACTCGTCGTGCAGCTCGTGCAGCAGCTCGGGCGGGTGCGCGCCAATGAGGTCTACCTGCTCGCGCCCGGCGGTGAGGTGCTCTATCGCGCCCCGCCGGCGAGCTACAAAGCCGGGCGGGAGGCGCCCGCGTGGTTCGCCCGGCTGCTCGCGCCGGCGCCCGAGCGCGAGACGTTCATCCTGCGCGGCGGCGTGCAGCTCGTGGTCGAAGCGCAGCCCTCGCGGGCGATCCTCGATGCCTGGGATAACACCGTGCGCCTGTCGCAGATCGGCGCGATGATGCTGGTCATCGTGAATGCACTCGCCTTCTGGTCGCTCGCCCGGGTGCTGCGCCCGATCCCCATCGTTGCCCAAGGACTCGAGCGCATCGAGCAGGGTGAGCTGTCGTTTCGCCTGCCGCCGCTCGCCGGCGATGAGATGCGCGCGATCGGCGCCGCCTTCAACCGCATGGCGCAGGCCGTCGAGGACAAGGTGCAGGCGCAGCGGCAGGCTCGTGACGCCGAGACCCGTCTGGAGGAGCGGCGCGAAATGGCCTCGCTCGCGGATCAGCGGGTCGAGGAGGAGCGGCGCTTGATCGCGCACGAGCTGCACGACGAGTTCGGTCAATCGGTGACCGCGATTCGCAGCCTCGCCCAGGTCATCGCCACTCAGCAGGGCCAGGATCCGCGCACCGCCGAGGCCGCAAGGCTCATCTCGGACGAGGCGGCACGCCTCTACGATGCCATGCACAGCCTGATCCCACGGCTCGCGCCGCTGTCGCTCGACACGCTCGGCCTCGCCGCCACCCTCGAGACGCTGGTGCACGACTGGCAGCGCCGGCATCCGACGGTCGCCATCCATCTCGAGCATCGGCTGCCGCCGGACTTGGGTCCCTCCGTCACGCTCGCGATCTACCGGGTGGTGCAGGAGGGTCTGGTGAATGCATTGCGACACGCCCAGGCCGCGCGCATCGACATCGTCATCGAGGGCGATGAGCAGCGCGTCGGCGCCTCGGTGGCCGACGACGGGATCGGGCTGCCCGCGGACTGGTCGCGTCCCGGGCACTATGGCCTGCGTGGGCTCGCCGATCGCATCGAGCAGTTGCACGGCACGTTCACCGCGGCGCACCGCCCCAAAGGGGGCACCTTGATCGAGGCGCAGATTCCGCTCACGGTGACCGCGTGATCCGGGTGCTCTTGGTCGATGATCATGCGGTGGTGCGCACGGGTTTTCGGCTGCTGCTCGAGTCGCGCCCCGACATCACCGTGGTCGCCGAGGCCG
>Ga0181531_10001428_pt1 | contig 15101 bp, 9 predicted proteins | sample PEATcosm2014_Bin_38_FD_119743 | JGI IMG/M metagenome (GOLD analysis project Ga0181531, IMG submission 119743) | Peatland microbial communities from MTU Mesocosm Facility, Houghton, MI, USA - PEATcosm2014_Bin11_10_metaG | ecosystem: Environmental > Terrestrial > Soil > Wetlands > Peat | place... | reverse complement strand
CCCGGTGGCGCGCGTCTCGGGCGGCGGCTGGGCAGAAACTCCGCTGGACGACTGGATCTTTGCCCCCGACCATGCGGTTCCCTTGGTCGAAAATCATTTTGGCGTGCTGTCCCTTGAGGGTTTCGGACTGTCGGGCAAGACGGCGGCAGCATCGGCGGCGGGCGCAATCCTCTACTACATCCGTTCGACGCAGCGGGGCACGCTCGACCATGTCGACCGCATCGGGTTCTACGAGCGGCAGAACTGCCTGGTGCTGGACGCGGTCACCGTGCGCAACCTGGAGTTGATTGATCCGCTGTTTGCCGGAACCGACGCCGGCGTCACGCTGTTTCGCAGCCTCGATTCGACCGTGACGCCCATGGGCAAGCGTCTGTTGCGCACCTGGATGCTGCGCCCCTCCGTCGACCACGCGGAAATTGAGGGCCGGCTTGATGCCGTGGAAGTCCAGACCAAAGACACAGTCCATCGTGAAGAACTGCGGCGCTCGCTCGACGGAATTCTCGACCTGGAAAGGCTACTGAGCCGCGTCACGCTCGAGACGGCGAATCCTCGCGACGTACTTGCGCTTGCCGCCTCCCTGGCGCGCATCCCCAAAGTGCGGGGAGCGCTGGCGCAGCTCTCTTCAAGCCGGCTGGCAACGCTGCACGCAGTCATCGACGAACTGGCCGATTTGCGGGAGAAAATTGAGCACACGCTGGTTCCCGAACCGCCGCTGACACTGAACGACGGCGGAGCGATCGCCGCCGGCGTCGATGAGGAACTCGATGATTTGCGCGACCTGAGCCGCAACTCGAAACAATATCTCGCACAGCTCGAACAGCGCGAACGCGAACGCACAGGCATTGCTTCGCTGAAAGTGAAGTTCAATTCGATTTTTGGTTATTACATCGAAATCTCGAAAGCCAACCTCCACCACTCGCCCACGGATTACGAGCGAAAGCAGACCCTGGTGAATGCCGAGCGCTTCACCACTCCCGAGCTGAAGGAATATGAATCGAAGATTCTCGACGCTCAGGAAAAGATCGTCGAGATTGAACGCCGGCTGTTTGCAGCGTTGCGGTCGACGATTGCGTCCGAAGCGAAGCGCATACGGCAAACGGCGCTCGCGCTGGCGGAGGTCGATGTGCTTGGATGCCTGGCTCATGTGGCCGCGGTACGCAACTATTGCCGTCCGCGCCTCGAACGTGCCGACGACGTTGAACATACCGGAGACCTGGAAATCGTCGAAGGACGCCATCCGGTGATCGAACTGCAGGAACTAGCCGGCGGCAGCGAACGGTTCGTTCCCAACGATCTGTTTTTGAATTCATCTTCGAAGGGTTCGTCGCACAATATCATCGTGCTCACCGGTCCGAACATGGGAGGCAAAAGCACGTACCTGCGTCAGGCGGCGCTGATCGTCATCATGGCGCAGATGGGCTCATTTGTTCCGGCCCGTTCGGCGCGGCTCGGAATTGTTGATCGCGTGTTCACGCGCATCGGGGCCAGCGATAACGTGGCGAGGGGGCGGTCGACATTCATGGTTGAGATGACGGAAACGGCGGCCATCCTGCACACGGCAACCGCACGCTCGCTGATCCTGCTCGATGAAGTTGGACGCGGCACCTCGACCTATGACGGGCTAGCCATCGCGTGGGCAGCGGTTGAGTATCTGCACTCCCATGTGCGCGCGAAGACCCTGTTCGCCACCCACTATTTCGAGCTCACGGAGCTAGCCGAACAATTGAGTGGCGTGAAAAATTATCACGTCTCGGTCAAAGAAACTGGCGGTAGCGTCGTGTTTCTACGGCGCGTCGAGCCGGGAGCGGCCGATCGCAGTTACGGGATCGAAGTGGCGAAGCTGGCAGGACTGCCGAATGAGGTGGTGGTGCGCGCCCGTGAGGTGCTGGCTGAACATGAATCGTCGGAGCATCGTCTCTCGGGACAGCTGACGCCGGGTTCCTCGACGGCAGCAGAGCGCCCCGCGCAATTGACCATCTTCACCCCGTTGTCGCAGCCCGTGCTGGAAAAGCTTCGCGAGGTCGATTTGAACCGGCTGACGCCGCTGGAGGCGCTAAACTTGCTGGCGGAATTGAAGAAGGAAATCTGACCGGCAAGGACGCAGGATGCGCCGAGAAAACTTGGGATACGCGAATTGACATCGAATATCGGCCAGCTCCTTATCATCGGATTCGACGGAACTGAACTGTCGCCTCGCGTCGCTTCCCTGCTGACGAAGATCCAGCCGGCGGGCGTGATTCTGTTTGCCCGCAATATCGCCAGTCCCGCGCAGACCCACGCGCTCCTCCGCGAATGTAAGAAACACGTCGCCGCGCCGCTCTTGACCTGCGTCGACCTCGAAGGCGGAACGGTTGACCGTTTCCGCGATGTTCTGGGCGCCGCGCCGTCTCCAGCCGAGGTTTTTACTACTGGCAAGAAAATCCTCTATCGCAAACACGGACGCATCATCGGCGAAAACTGTCGGGCTCTTGGCTTCAACGTCGATTTTGCCCCCGTGCTCGATCTGGCTTTCGAGGCGTCGCGTTCGGTGCTGAGTTCGAGGGCGGTGTCCGATGATCCCGCACAAGTGGTCACTTATGCGCGCGAGTTTCTCCGCGGACTGTCGGAGGCGCGCGTGCTCGGCTGCGGCAAGCACTTCCCGGGCCTGGGTGAGGCTACTCTCGACACCCATCATGAGCTTCCCAGCGTCGACAAACCGCTGCGCAAGCTGTGGGTTGAGGATCTGGCACCCTATCGCACACTGCGGCGCGCGTTGCCGATGGTCATGGTGTCGCACGCCGCATTTCCGTCGGTGACCAAAGATCGGACTCCGGCATCGCTTTCGGCGAAATGGATCACCGATATTCTGCGAAAAAAGATCGGCTATCGCGGCCTTGTCTGTTCCGACGATCTCGAAATGGGCGGAGTGCTCGCGGCCGCCCCAATCGAAAAGGCGATCGTCGCGCACATCCGATCCGGAGGCGACCTCGGCCTGGTCTGCCATCAGCATGAGCTCGTCGAGCGCGCGTATGAGGCACTGCTGGGTGAGAGCGAGCGCGACCGGCGGTTCACCCGGCGTGTGCAGGATTCTTTGCGGCGCGTCGCGGCCTTCAAGAAAAAACATCTTGGGGGCCGGACCACTCCTTCTCCGACACGACGGCGCGTCGAAACGTTGACTCGCCGCCTTTGGGAATTCAGCGAGGAAATACGGCTGGCGACGCTGTCGCGTGAGGACAACGCATGATCGTCGCCGGCGTGATGAGCGGCACCTCAGCCGACGGAATCAATGTTGCCCTGGTGCGATTGACGGAAGACAAGAAAAAAGCTCCGCGCTACTCATTGCTGGCGCATGACGAATACCCGTTCCCCCCGGCGGTTCGACGGGCGATCCTCAGCATGATGAATGCGGACACGGCCCGCGTAGCCGATCTCGCGCGGCTCAACTTTCTTCTCGGCGAGCTTTACGCCGAAGCGGTCAAGAAAACGGCGCGCCAACACCGTATTAAGCCCCAACTCGTTGGCTGTCATGGACAGACGATCTACCATCAGGGACACGCGCAGCCGTTTCACGGGCGAAATCTCGCCGTGACCTGGCAGACCGGCGAAGCGGCCGTAATCGCTGCCCGGCTTGGTGTGCCAGTTGTTTCCGACTTTCGGCCGGCCGACATGGCGGCAGGAGGCAAAGGCGCGCCGCTGGTTCCGTTTCTCGATTATTTTCTCTATTGCGATCGCCGCCTCAGCCGGATCGCACAGAATATCGGCGGCATCGCCAACTTGACTGCGATTCCAGCGGGCACGTCGATCAGCGAGGTGATTGCGTTTGATACCGGTCCCGGCAACATGGTCATCGATGCCGTAATGGAGAAACTCTTCGGGCGCCGATATGATCGCGACGGCAAAGTCGCGGCATCGGGAAGCGTCATGGACCCAGTCATCACGCGGCTCATGCGTGCACCCTTCTTTCGGCTGAAGCCACCGCGAACCGCCGGGCGCGAGGAGTTCGGGCAAGCCTATGCCAGCCAGTTTCTCCGCCTCTGTCGCGGCCGGGCGAAGGCCGATGTCGTTGCGACTGCAACCGCGCTCACGGCACGCTCCATTGCCGATGCCGTAGACCGATTCGCGCTGCCGCGGATGCGGCGGCGAGCGGGAAAGGATGCCATCCAGCTGATTGTTTCAGGCGGGGGAGCGAAGAACCCTGTGCTGATGGCGATGCTGCGCAATGCCATTGCGCCCCTTGGTGTGGAACTGCACTTCTCCGACGAGTTCGGCGTCCCGGCGGAGGCCAAGGAAGCGGTTGCCTTCGCCGTTCTGGCTTACGAAACATGGCATCGGCGTCCGAGCAACGTGCCCTCAGCGACGGGCGCGAAACGGCCGGCAATCCTGGGGAAGATTTCCTATGCGTAGGTTGGCTGCGAGAGCCGGAAATCACTGGTCCTTCTTTCCGTTCCAAGCGAAGATTCTTCTGGTCCCAATCGTGGCGTGCATCCTGCCGCTACTTTCCTGCTCGCAACCCGCCGACCCGAACACGCTCGTCATGATCATTGAAAGCAGTCCGACGAATCTCGACCCGCGCGTTGGGATTGACGGGCAGTCGGAGCGAATCGACGAACTTCTCTTTGACGCGCTTCTCACTCGCGACGAGCATTTCAACGTCCAGCCAGGGTTGGCGGAACGCTGGGAGACTCCAGATCCGCTGACGTACGTTTTTCATTTGCACTCCGGCGTCAGTTTTCATGACGGCCGGCCTCTCACTGCGCGCGACGTGAAGTGGACTTTCGATTCGTTGCTCCAGGGGAAGATTCGCAGCACAAAAACCTCCACGTACCGGTTCGTCGATCATATTGATACGCCCGACGACACCACCGTGGTGTTTCACCTGAAAGAACCCTATGCCAGCCTGTTGTGGAATCTCTCCGAAGGCGCCATTGGAATTGTTCCCTACGGATCGCTCGATGAGATGACGCGGCATCCGATTGGGTCAGGTCCGTTCAAGTTTGTCAGTGCAGAACCCGACAAAGAGGTGATCGTCGTGCGCAACGACGGCTATTGGGGAGCGAAAGCCCGGTTGTCGCGCGTGCGCTTCGCGGTTGTGCCTGACCCAACGACGCGCGCCCTCGAACTGCGCAAGGGAAGCGCGGACGTGGCAATCAATGCGCTGACTCCCGACACCGTGGTGGCCCTCGAGAGCGAGCCCAATCTCAAAGTCGAACGCGGGCCGGGAACGATCCTTGCCTACATGGCCTTCAACACGCGCGATCCGCTGCTGCGCGATGTACGGGTGCGGCAGGCTATCGCTTGCGCCATCGATCGCGCTCCGTTGCTCGAATATATCTGGCGCGGGTTCGCTGAACCTGCGTCGAGCGTGCTGCCGACGGAGAGTTGGGCGTATGCCGCTGTGGATGATGCCTTCACCTATAATCCCGAACGCGCCCGGCAGATTCTCGACGAAGCGGGCTATCGATCGGAGAACGGCATCCGCTTTCATCTGACGATGAAGACTTCGACCGAAGAGTCAACGCGGCTTCTGTCCGCTGTGCTGCAGCAGCAATTGCGCGCGGTGGGCATTGCGCTCGATATTCGAACCTTCGAGTTCGCCACCTTCTTTGCCGATGTGACCACGGGAGCGTTCCAGTTGTATTCACTGCGCTGGATCGGTGGAAACGAGGATCCGGACATTTTCGAAACCTTCACCTCGAAACGGTTTCCGCCCAACGGCACCAACCGCGGTTTCTATTTCAATCCGCGCATTGACAGCCTGATCGATGAGGCACGCCGCGAACCCGATCAGGAGACTCGGAAGAGACTGTACGCCGAAGTGCAGGGCATCCTGGCGAAGGACGTGCCTTACGTCAACTTGTGGTATCTCGACAATGTGCTGGTGCACACGCGCCGGGTCGAGGACATCGCTTTGAATCCATCGGGGAATTACGACTTCCTGAAAACCGCGACACTCAGCCCCCACTAGGGCTTTGACGGCCATCCGCCCAGGATTTTTCGCGTGATACCATCGAAGTCGGGTACTCGCGCGAAGTTTGCGCGACGTCCTTTAGACTGAGAACTTATTTTGAAAATTCTTTTTATTGGTGACATTTTTGGACGCCCTGGGCGGACAATTGTCAAAGAACGCTTGCCGCACCTGCGGCAGCAACACGCTCCCGACCTGATCATTGCCAACTGCGAAAATGCCGCCGCCGGATTCGGCATCACCCCTCCGCTGGCCGAGGAGTTGTTTGATCTGGGGATCGACGTGATGACGACCGGAAATCACGTCTGGGACAAGCGCGAAATCATCGAATACTTCCAGATGGCGGATGGGAACCCGCACAGTCCTGCGCGCCGGTTGCTCCGGCCGGCCAATTTTTCGCAGGGACTGCCGGGCTGGGGACTGTACGAGGGCCAGAAAAACGGCGTGGCCTATGCCGTCATCAATCTCCAGGGACGGGTGTTCATGGGCTCAGCCGACGATCCGTTCCGATATGGCGAGCAACTGTTCGAGAAGGTCAAGGCCCGGATTGTGTTCATCGATTTTCATGCCGAGGCCACTTCCGAAAAAGTCGCGTTTGGCTGGTACATGGATGGTCGCGCGACAGCCGTTGTGGGCACCCACACGCACATCCCGACCGCCGATGAGACGGTTCTGCCGAAGGGCACGGCTTACATCACCGATGTAGGCATGACCGGACCGTATGACAGCGTCATCGGTGTGAAAAAAGAACTGGTCATCGACAGGTTTCTGAGCGGGATGCCGGCGCGATTCGAAGCAGCGAACGGCGACGTGCGTTTGTGCGGCGTGGTTGTGGAGTGCGACGATGCCACGGGCCGAGCCTCGCGCATCGAACGGGTAATGTTGCGTTGATTCTCTGCGTGGCTACGCAAGCCGATCCGCAGGTTTCGCCGATCATTCGCGTCACCGTCGCGAGGTCATAGTCACGCTGTTCGGTTGCGGTTACGAGGGTAGTCCGGTGGCCCGCATTTCGCTTGCAAGACGGCCAAGGGCCGGCATTCTATAGTAGATACTATGCGCTGGATCTCCACCGGAGTGTGTCTGCTGCTGGCCGCGACCTGCGTGGCCGCCAACACTCTGTCCGCGACACCGCCTCAGCTCTGCTCCAGCGTGAAAGGCGCGCCAGCTTGCCACGGCTCATCCAAAGATTTAAAGGAAGCCCATAAGGCGTTCGAGCGCGGACTCAAGCTCGAAAAGTCACAGGGCAAGGACCCCGAAAACCTGCAAGAAGCACTCTACGAATTCGAGGAAGCTGCGCGACTGGTCCCGCAGAATGTCGAATACCTGACGGCGCGCGAGGTGACGAGGCAACATCTGGCGGGGATGCATCTGGAGCGCGGCAACGATGCACTGCTGAACGGACGACAGATTGAAGCGATGGCGGAGTTTCGCACCGCCCTGAACCTCGATCCGCAAAACGAATTCGCGCTGCAACGAGTGACCGACGCGCTCGGTCCGGCTCCAGTGCATACCAGCGCACCACCACAAGTGGTCGAACGCGCCGACGTGCTCACCGTCAAACCCATCGAAGGACTGCATGACTTTCACTACAGCGGCGACTCGCGCGGCCTGCTGACCGCGGTGGCCGCCAGTTTCGGCCTGACGGTTATGTTTGATGATTCGATGCCGAGCCGGCACGTTCGCTTCGAGATCACAGGAGCGAATTTCGCCACGGCGCTGCAGGCGGCTTCTGAGGTGACCAAGAGTTTCAGCGTAGCCCTTGAAGACAAGGTTTTGCTCGCTGCCGCCGACACGCCAGAAAACCACCGCATTTTCGACCGCATGGGAATGCGCTCGTTCTATGTGCCGGCAGGTGGATCTCCGCAGGAATTGAACGAATTGATGAATTCCCTGCGAACGCTCTTTGAGTTCAAATTCGTCAGCCAGAATGCCGCAGCCAGCACCATTACGGTGCGCGGTCCGCAAGCGGCTCTCGAGGCCGCGACCGAGTTCCTGGAGCAGCTGAACAGTCCGGTTCCGGAGGTTCTGCTCGATGTGAAGGTGTATCAGATCAGCCACACCTACGCGAAGAACATCGGGTTGCACGTCCCCGACGATTTCAATCTCTTCAATATTCCGGCCTCGGCGCTGGCGGCGCTTGGAGGACAGAACATCCAGCAACTGATCAACCAGTTGATTGCTTCGGGCGGAATCAACCAGGCAGGCAACACGACAATCGCCGCGCTGCTCGCCCAGTTACAGGGACAGCAAAATTCCATTTTCAGCCAGCCCCTGGCGACATTCGGCGGCGGCCTGACCTTAATGGGCTTGAGCCTCGATCAACTGTCGGCGGTGTTAAGCCTGAACGAAAGCGACGTGCGATCGCTGGAACACGTGCAGCTGCGCGCTTCGCATACCAAAGAAGCCACCTTCAAACTGGGCTCCCGCTACCCGATTCTGAATGCGAGCTTCGCCCCCATCTACAACAACTCCGCCATCGCGCAAGTGATCGGGAACCAGTCGTTCCAGGCGCCGTTTCCCTCCGTCAACTATGAGGACATCGGCTTGACCATCAAAGCGAAACCGACCATTCACAATAATTCGGACGTGGCGCTGGAATTGGAACTTCAGTTCCGCACGCTCGGTACGACGAATACCAACGGCATTCCCGACATCTTGAATCGCGAGTACAAAGGCGGAATTCTGGTGAAAGAGGGCGAACCGGCGGTGGTGGCGGGAATGGTGACCACATCGGATGAACGAAGCCTCAACGGCTTGCCAGTATTTTCGAACATCCCCGGCTTCGGCGTTCTGACTTCGCAGAGGAATTCACAAAGCGAAGCGGACGAACTGCTCATCCTGATGACACCGTACGTGGTTCGCAGTCCAGAGCGCAGCGAATCACCCGAAATCTGGATGACCCGGTAAGTTCCTCCCTTCAGCGCCAATGTAAAGAATCGCTTCCGAATTGACCGCTGCAATCGACGTAAAAAATCCGACTTGTCAGGACTTCCCTCCTCAGCCTGGGGGATAGGGATGCTTCCAGCAAGCTGAACCCCCAGGCGCCAACGGACGGCGTTCCTGGGGGAACGGCTCTGGTGCGAATGCGGCCCCGGCTGCTGGGATTCGCTTCTTCTACGGCCGGACGAAAGTGAAGTCCTGATCTGAGTCGTTGACTCCAAAGACGCCGGCTCCGGACCCGACGGAAACACTTTTGAGAACACCCGAGACCTGGACAAACGATTCGCTGCTGGAGTCGAAGCGGAAGATATTGTTGGATGTGTCGATGAGCCAAACTCCATCCCCCCCGGCCGCGACTTGACCGGTATTTCCCCGTACGCTGTTGAAAGTGTGACTGGTGGGATTATAGCGAAAGACACTGTTGGAGCTGTTCACTCCCCACACGTCATTCACTCCCACGGCGATCTGTGTCAGCGAACCTGTGACTGTCGCGAACGACTGGGTGGCAAAGTTGAAGTGGAAGATGTGGAACGAGCTATTGATCCCCCAGACATCGCCTCCGCCGGTGGCAACCTGAATCAGGAGACCACTGACTTGGTCGAACACGCTGGTGCAGTAGTTGTACCTGAAAATAGCATCGGCCGAATTGACGCCCCAGACTTCATATGGATGGCAATCGTCCTGGTTGCCGACCCCTACCGCGACCTGCGACAGAACGCCCGGCACTTGATCGAACGCTTTGGTGCTGTAGTTGAACCGGTAAACGTTGCCGCTAGCGTCTATTCCCCAGACCTCATCAAGCTGGGAGGTGGTGCCCCCGCCCACCGCGATGTTGACCAGAAGCGCATGCGCTATTTTGCTGAAAGAGTTCGTGCTGGCATGAAATCGCCAGACTGCGGCATGGATATCAAAGCCAAAGATCTCGTTTCGGCCAGCGGAAACGCTGGCGAGAGTGCCCTTAACCTGCTGAAAATGCTGTGCCGATGCTGGGACAACCAGCGCGGAGCAGCAGACTAGAGTCAGAAGAACGCTCGAAAGAGCGGTTTTGCGCGACATAGAAATCTCCTTGAGGATTTTTTTCTTTTGCGGGGATACCGAGCGTGGAAGCCGAGAGCTTGTGGCTCCGGGATTCTGATTTGCCCGGAATCAGCGGTCCGTGTGGAACATCGTGATAAAATTCCACTCCAGTTTCGGGCCTGCGCCGTTCCGACATCCCCCACGCGGCAAACGCTACTTCACATGTCCCTCAAATGTCCTAAAACCGGCGATCAAAACTTCTCAAAACCTCCAAGAAACTTGCAATGCCCATCCTGAGTAACAACTTGTACCGGTTCGGTGAATTCAGCCTCGATGCACAGGGCCGGGTATTACGGAGGGGGACAGAGCCTGTGCCCCTGACCCGGAAGGCCTTTGACGCCCTGCTCCTGCTGATTCAAAGCGCGGGGAGGACTGTAACCAAAGACGAACTAATGGAGGCGGTGTGGCCAGGCAGTCTGGTGGAAGAATCGAACCTGACACAAACGATTTTCATGGTGCGAAGAGCGTTGGACGAGACGGCCGAGCGACGCTACATCCTCACCGTGCAGAGCCAAGGCTACCAGTTCCTTGTTCCAGTTACAGAGGTAGCAAGCAGCGAGCCGCTGACAGAGACACCGTCCATCGCCCCTCCCGCTGCGACGGATGGGCGCGAGATCGACTTGCAGTCGCAGCGCCAAAGCCTGGGTGGTTGGAAATCGGCCATCATTGGTCTGGCCGCTGTCGCGTTTGTCCTGACAGCGGCGCTTACCATCTGGCCCTGGCGTTCGAGGAAGGGACCCTCGGAGCAGCCTGACAGAATCTTGCTAGCGGTCCTTCCGTTCCAGAACCTTACGGGAGATAGTGCGCAGGAGTATGTGAGCGATGGCCTCACCGAGGAAATGATTACGCAATTAGGGAATATCAACCCCCAGCGCCTCGGAGTCATTGCACGCACCTCTGTGATGCATTACAAAAACGCGCAAACTCCCCTCGATCAGATCGGGCGCGAGTTGAACGTCCAATACGTACTGGAAGGAAGCGTTCGGCGAGATTCGGAGCGTGTACGCATCACTGCCCAGCTTATCCAGGTCAAAGATCAAACCCACGTCTGGGCCCGTCAGTATGACCGCGAGTTGAAAGACCTGCTTCCCCTCGAGGGTGAGGTGGCCCAGGAGATCGCGGAAGAGATTCAGCTCACCTTCGACGGCCGCAAGAAGTCTGGAAGTCAACTGGCAGTGCCGCCCCAAACTTTCGAGAGTTACGATCTTTATTTGAAGGGGCTGTATTTCTTCAACAAGAGGACGCCGGCAGACTTGGAAGAGGCCGTTCAGTATTTCCAGCAGGCCGCCGCGAAAGACCCCTCTTCTGCGCGTGCTTACGCGGGACTTGCCAAGGGGTACGCGATCCTCTCTGCATTCAGCGGTCAGGGTGCAATGGAGTTCATACCAAAGGCGCGCGCAGCGGCGTCAAAGGCACTCGAAATCGATGAGAGCTCGTCGGAAGCGCACACCGCGATGGCCCTGATTGTTCAAAACTATGACTGGGATTGGCGCACGTCGGAAAAGGAATTCCGCCGGGCGATCGAATTGAATCCGAACGATGCAACCGCACACCACTGGTACGCGGAGCATCTGATGTGGCGCGGACGGTTCGATGAGGCGCTCGAGCAAAGCGAGCGGGCACATCAGTTGGATCCGCTGTCCTTGATTATCACCGCGGATAACGGAGCCATCCTCTACTTCTCACGCAACTACGATGCCGCGATCGAAAAATGGCGTTCCGTGCAGGCCATGGATCCTGGCTTTATGCGTGCCCACCTCATCGTGGGGGCTTACGTCGAGAAAGGGATGTTCGCCGAGGCCTTGGCCGACAACGAAAAGCTGCGGCCAACGATTTCGGGCGGGGCATATTGGTCGTGGCGCGCCTATGTGGAGGGACGCGCCAGACAAATGACAGAGGCACGGCAGGCCACTCACGAGTTAATGGAAATTGAGAAAAGGAGCCCCGTTGATCCCGCTTCTATCGCTCAAGCTTTCGCCGGTATGGGAGACAAGGACCAAGCCCTTGCCTGGCTGGAGAAAGCTTACGCACGACGCTCGAACGGACTCACGTCGTTGAAAGTAAATCCCGCCTATGACCTGCTACGCGGTGACCAACGGTTCGAGAATCTGTTGCGCCGCGTCGGACTGGAATAGTAAGAACTGCTGGGCTTTCGTCCCGCAGACTACTGCCCGCTCTTTTCCTGGCTGGCTTCAAAATCGGCAATTTTCTTCAATACGTCAGCAGGCGCTCCCGCCGGGACGCTGCGGCCGTTGATATAGAGCGTCGGCGTGCCGTTCACGCCCACGGATTTGCCAAGCTCGACCGATGCCGCAACCCTCGCCTTGGTTTCGGGCTTCACGGCGCAGGCTGCCGTTTCGTCGCCATTTACTCCCGAGGCCGTCGCAATCGCCTTCAGCTTCTCGTCAAGGTTGGCCTCGGTAATGTTGGACTGATCTTCAAACGTCTTCTGGATGAATTTCCAGACGGCATCGTTCGAAGCGCGGCCGACGCAATCCACATAGCCCGCCGCCTTTTCGGCCCAGTTGTGGATGGGGATGGGAAAATTCTGAAAAATAAAACGCGCGTCGGGCTCGAGCGCCAACAACTGCTCGATGACCGGCGCCGCTTTCTGGCAATGCGGACACTGCATATCGCTGAACTCGACAATGGTCACGGATGCCTTGACGGGCCCCTTGGCCGGTCCGTTCACGCCTTTTTCCAGCTTCTTGCGGTCTTCCTCGAACGGTTTCGCGCCAAAGGGTAGAACGTCTCCTGTAATTGCGTGCCGGCCATCAGAACTCACCAGCAGCTTGTTGGAATTCGACCCTTGCGGATTGCTGACAGTGACTAAGACCTCGGCCAGTCCGGGGATCTCGGAGGGACGAATATCATTGATCTTCCAGGTGATGGTTGGATCGTAGCCGAACATCTGGAACAGAAACGAGTTGATCGTATCCTCCGAAGGCAACGCGGTCGCCGGCTCAGTCGCGCGCGCGGGCGCGGCTGCTTTGGTGGTGTGGGAGCTTTGAGCGATAGCAAGAATCGACAAGAGAGCTGCGGCGAGTAGACAGCGAACAATTTTCATAAGGGAAGCTCGATTGTTACAAAAAGCGGCGCGCTTGTCATATCACGAGATCGCGACTGATCGACAAGCGCCAGCGCACTCGGCCTAGAACTCGGATTTCGCAGCGATGGGAAACCGGCGTCCGTACCCGAATGCCTTAGCGGAAATCTTGATGCCCGGAGCCGCCTGCTGGCGCTTATATTCGCTGCGCTCCACCATGCGAATGACGCGTTTGACCAGTTCGAGATCGAAATTGTGCACGCGGGCAATCTGTTCTGGAGAGAAAGAATCTTCGACAAAATCCTCGAGAATCACATCCAGCACATCGTAGGGCGGCAGTGAATCGGAGTCTTTCTGATCCGGACGCAATTCAGCCGACGGCGGCTTCTCGATGGTGTCTTCTGGAATCACTTGGCGGCGCGAGTTCACGTACGCGCTCAGGCGATAGACCAAAGTCTTTGGGACATCCGAGATCACTGCCAGGCCTCCCACCATATCACCGTAGAGGGTGCAGTAGCCGACCGCCAGTTCACTCTTGTTTCCGGTCGAGAGCACTAAAGCCCCAAACTTGTTCGACATCGACATCAGCAGCAAACCGCGGGCGCGTGATTGGATATTCTCTTCCGTGACGTCTTCCGGCAAGCCGGCAAACACCGAAGCCAGCGTTTCGGTGGCGGCTTTGTAAATCGAGTCGATCGACAGCAGCTCGAACCGGATTCCCAAATTGCTGGCGAGAGAGCGTGCATCGTCGATCGAACCTTGCGATGAGTACGGTCCCGGCATGCCCACGCCAATCACGTTTTCGTGACCCAGCGCATCCACCGCAACCGATGCGGTTAAGGCCGAATCGATGCCGCCGCTCAGCCCGATGATCGCGCGCGCGAATCCGCATTTGCGAACATAGTCGCGCGTGCCGAGAACCAGCGCTTCATAGGCGCTCGCTTCTTCCCCTTCAATCTGCGGATGCAGGTCTCCGGTAAGCGTCTGCGCGTCAAAATAAATCAGATCTTCGGCAAACGACTTGGCTTGCGCGATGACTCTTCCGTCGGGAGCGATCACGATGCTGGAGCCGTCGAACACCAGGCTGTCGTTGCCTCCCACCTGATTCACCATCGCTACCGGAACTTTCTGGTTCTGGGCAATCGATGTCAGCATGTGGCGGCGCAGCTCGCGTTTGCCCATCCAGAATGGCGACGCGGAAATATTCAGCACGAAGTTGCCGCCCGCCCGCACCAGTTCTTCCACCGGATCAACCCCATAGAGCCGGCGGTTCCAGAAACGCTTGTCATTCCACGCGTCTTCACAGATCGTCAGCGCCATCTGGTTGCCGCAAAAGCTAAACAACTGCTGGCTCTTGGCGGGAGCGAAGTTCCGCATCTCGTCGAAGACGTCGTAGGTCGGCAACAACATCTTGGACTGAATGAACTCGATATGGCCCTCGCGCAGCAATGCGGCCGAGTTCATGACTTTCTTGCCAGAATCGGCGTGCGCCGGAGTGACTGTCCCGCAGATGACCGCAATTCCCTGGGACTCGGCGGCGATCTTCTCCACCGTCGTACGGCTGCGCGCCACAAACGATGGGCGGTCGACCAGATCCCGCGGCGGGTAGCCGGAGACGGCAAGTTCGGGGAACAGGATCAGGCCCGCACCGGCGGCCCGTGCCTGCTGGGCAAACTGAATAATCTTGGCGGCGTTGCCAGAGAAATCACCCACCGTGGGGTTGATCTGGCCTAAGGCGATCTTCACACTTCTAGTGTAGAGGCTGCCCACGGGAGGACGCCAACCGCCGCACAGGGACAACGTGACACTCTTGATCCGCGAGGCATCGGCATTTATATGACGGGTGAGGCTTCCCAATCAGGGCCAGGACCGCTGTTCGGAGGAGCCGGCGCATCGGGCGGCGCCATGAGCGGAGGAGCCGGAGAATTTGCGGGTCGATTATCCGGCATATCTTCACCGGGACGTCGCAGCGTCGGCGCGGTCACCGGACGATCTTCCTGCTTCTTCGCGACTGTCGGGGCGTTTAGCTCGATTTCCTTGTCGACGCGCACGATTTTCTGGCCATCGACTTTCATGGTTTCGACGCGGATGACT
>Ga0181531_10001426_pt1 | contig 15109 bp, 13 predicted proteins | sample PEATcosm2014_Bin_38_FD_119743 | JGI IMG/M metagenome (GOLD analysis project Ga0181531, IMG submission 119743) | Peatland microbial communities from MTU Mesocosm Facility, Houghton, MI, USA - PEATcosm2014_Bin11_10_metaG | ecosystem: Environmental > Terrestrial > Soil > Wetlands > Peat | place... | reverse complement strand
GAGAATCGAGTCGGCGCCGTACTCGCGCAGGTACGCGAGGATCTTGCGGTTGCCGGGGCGCAGGAACCGGCGGCTGCCGCGGCCGAATGCCTGACTGGTCTTGCGCACGTTCAGCATGCGTTTGGTCCAGGAGAGGAGTGAGCTCGGATCGCGCAGCTGCGCCTCGACGTTCACCGACTGATAGCCGTAGACCGGATCCATGATGGGCGGCAGGTAGAGCCGTTGCGGGTCGGCCCGCGAGAAGCCTGCATTGCGGTCCGGGCTCCATTGCATCGGCGTGCGCACGCCGTTGCGGTCGCCGATGAACACGTTGTCCCCCATGCCGATCTCATCGCCGTAGTAAACGATCGGCGATCCCGGCATCGAGAACAGCAGGCTGTTCATGAGCTTGATGCGCTCGTGATCGTTCTCCATGAGCGGCGCGAGGCGCCGGCGGATGCCGAGGTTGATGCGCGCGTGCGGATCGATCGCGTAGGTGTTGTACATGTAGTCGCGCTCGCGGCTCGTGACCATCTCGAGCGTGAGCTCGTCGTGATTGCGCAGGAAGATCGCCCATTGACAGCTCTCGGGAATGTCCGGGGTCTGCTGCATGATCTCGGTGATGGGGTAGCGGTCCTCCTGCGCGATCGACATGTAGATGCGAGGCATGAGCGGGAAGTGGTAGCACATGTTGCACTCGTCGCCATCGCCGAAGTACTCGCGCACATCCTCGGGCCACTGATTGGCCTCGGCGAGCAGAAAGCGATTGCGATAGCGCGCTTCGATCGCGGCGCGCAGCTTTTTGATCACTGCGTGGGTCTCGGGCAGGTTCTCATTGCTCGTGCCCTCGCGCTCGACCAGATAGGGGACGGCGTCCAGGCGGAAGCCGTCGACGCCCATGTCGAGCCAGAAGCGCATGATCTCGAGCACCGCATCGAGGACCTTCGGATTGTCGAAGTTGAGATCGGGCTGGTGGCTGAAGAAGCGGTGCCAGTAGTAGGCCTTGGCGAGCGGATCCCACGCCCAGTTCGATGTCTCGGTGTCGATGAAGATGATGCGTGTGCCGAGATACTTCTGATCCGTGTCGCTCCAGACGTAGAACTCGCGCTCGGGCGAGCCGGCGGGCGCGCGGCGCGCCGCCTGAAACCAGGGGTGCTGGTCCGAGGTGTGATTGATGACAAGCTCGGTCACCACCTTGAGGCCGAGCCGGTGGGCCTCGCGCAGCATGGTGCGAAAATCGGCGAGCGTGCCGTACTGCGGATGCACGTCCGTGTAATCCGCGATGTCGTAGCCGTCGTCCTTGAGCGGCGAGGGATAGAAGGGCATCAACCAGATCGTGTTGACGCCGAGGTCGCGGATGTAGCCGAGTTTGCCGGTGAGGCCCGGAAAATCGCCGATGCCGTCATCGTTCGAGTCGAAGAACGACTTCACGTTGAGCTGGTAGACGACGGCATCCTTGTACCAGAGCGCGTCCTCGATTTCGGGCTCCACGTTGGCCGCGGTGGCAGGCGGGGCGATGACGGCGTCGTTCATGCGCTATCCCGTCACGAGTAGTAATCGAAATCGTGCTCGCTGCGCACGTGCCGGCGCAAGCGCAACACATGAGCGGGCAGGCGATCGGGATCGAGCGTCACGAAGTTGCGCGCGCCGCGCCACTCGAATCGCTGCTCGGACAAAAGATCGTGCGCCTGATAGGGGCGCTCGGCATCGAGCGCGAGCGCGGCGAGATCGAGCTCGAGCCATCCAGACTGCACGTGATGCGGATCCAGGTTGACCACGACGAGCACGAGATCGGTGCGCGCCGGATCGCTTTTCAAGTAGGCGATGAGCTGATCGTTGTCGATGCGCACGAATTCGAGCGACTCGTTCGATTGCAAGGCACGATTCTCGCGCCGGATGCGGTTCACGCGCACGATGAGCGATGCGAGGCTGTCGGGCCGGTCGAGCGTCCAGTGGCGCAGCTGGTATTTCTCCGAGTCCCGGTACTCCTCGCTCCCGGGCTCGCGCGGCGTGCTCTCCATGAGCTCGTAGGTGGGCCCGTAGATGCCGTAGCTCGCCGAGAGCGTTGCCGCGAGCACGAGCCGCGCCGCGAACGTCGCGCGCAGCCCGCTTTGCAGCGCCTCGTGCAGGATGTCCGGCGTGTTCGGCCAGACGTTCGGGCGGAAGTAGCGCCGGCCGGGACCGCGTGCGAGCTCGGTGAAGTACTCGGTGAGCTCGCGCTTGCTGTTGCGCCAGGTGAAATAGGTATAGGACTGACTGAAGCCCACCTTGGCGAGCCGATGCATGACCTTCGGCCGTGTGAAGGCCTCGGCGAGGAAGATGACGTCGGGGTTCTCGCCTTTGATCTCCCCGATCAGCCATTCCCAGAACGCGAACGGCTTGGTGTGCGGGTTGTCGACGCGAAAGATCCGCACGCCCTGTGCCATCCAGAACTCGACGATGCGCTTGAGCTCCGCCCACAGGGCGCGCCAATCCCCGGTCTCGAAATCGAACGGATAGATATCCTGGTATTTCTTCGGCGGGTTCTCCGCGTACTGAATGCTGCCGTCCGGCCGGTGCTTGAACCAGCTGGGATGCTCGCGCACATAGGGATGATCGGGCGCGCACTGGAAGGCGAGATCGAGCGCGACCTCCATCTTGAGTCCGCGCGCGCAGTCGAGCAGATGCCGGAAATCCTCGATCGTGCCGAGCGCGGGCAGCACCGCGCAGTGCCCACCCTCGGCCGATCCGATGGCCCAGGGACTGCCGACATCCTCGGGCGTGGCCTCGAGCGCGTTGTTGGCGCCCTTGCGATGAACCTTGCCGATGGGCTGGATCGGCGGCAGGTACAGCACATCGAAGCCCATGCCGGCGACGTAGGGAAGGCGCGCCTCGACATCCCTGAAGGTGCCGTGACGGGCGGCCTCCGGCGCCGCCGAGCGCGGGAAAAGCTCGTACCAGCTGCTGAAAGCCGCGCGCTGTCGGTCGGCCACGAGCTCATAGGATGCCTCGACCGCAAAGCGTCGATCCGCATGGCGGCGCAGGATGCGCGCGCGCGCCGGATCGAGCGCGAGCGCCTTGAGCGAGGCGGCGTCGACCGCGGTATCGGTGCGGCGCGCGGCATGCTCGAGCTCTTGGGCCCACGCGCGCAACGAAGTACCGTCGGGGTCCGGCCCGCGCGCCGCCGTCCGGCGTGCGGCCGTCTGGCGTGCGGCTGCCTGCTCGATGAGGGCGCTGCCGACTTCGAGTGCGACACGCACATCCGCAAGCTCCACGCGCCGTTCGAGCTCGGCGCGCCAGGATTCGAATGCATCGACCCAGGCGATGACCTTGAAGCGGTAGCGTCCGGGCACGGGGGGCGTGAACTCTGCGCACCACACGTCATTGCCGAGCGCGGTCATCTCCACCTCCTCCTCGCCGGCGTCCGCGGGCATCGAGCGCCGCCAGCGCAGCACCACGCGCAATCGGTCGTGACCGTCGGTGAAGCAGTGTGCCTCGACGCGCACCGGCTCACCCGCGAGACATTTCGCCGCAAAGCGGCCCGCATCGACCACGGGGGCAACGGCATCGATGACGGCGCGCACGCGGCCATCCATCGCCTCGAGTGTCGCGTTTACGGTGGTGGCGCGCGTGCCGGACGGCGTCGCGCTCGCGCGCCGCCGGACGGCCGGCTGTGTGCGCGCGGCCTCAGCCATTGCCGTCGAAGCGCAGCATGAGAGTGGCGAGCGGCGGCACGGTGAGGCTCAGCGACTCGGTGTGCCCGTGCGTGCTCACCGGGACCGATTCGACGCTGCCCAGGTTGCCCCAGCCCGCTCCCCCGTACTCGCGAGCATCGCTGTTCAGGATCTCGCGCCAGCGCCCCCGTTGCGGCACCCCCACCAGGTAGTTGGTGCGCGGCACCGGAGTGAAATTGCACAGCACGAGCACCGGAGGACTCGCATCAGAGGCGCGACGCACGAAGGCGATCAGGCTCAACTCCGCGCTGTCGACGTCGAGCCACTCGAATCCACGGAACTCGAAATCGATCTGGAACAGGGCAGGCTCAGAACGGTAGACGCGATTGAGGTCGCGGACAAAGCGCTGCACTCCGGCATGCTCCGGCAGGCCAGTCACCCACCACTCGAGCTCTCCTTCGTGCGTCCACTCGCGCCTCTGCGCGAACTCACAGCCCATGAACAGCAGCTTCTTGCCCGGATGACCCCACATGTAACCGAACAGCGCGCGCAAGTTCGCAAACTGCTGCCAGTCGTCCCCCGGCATCTTGCCGATGAGCGAGCCTTTGCCATACACGACCTCGTCGTGCGAGAGGGGCAGCACGAAGTTCTCGTGGAACGCGTACATGATGGAGAAGGTCAGTTGCCCGTGTGCGTAGCGGCGGAAGATGGGATCGCGCTTGAAGTAGGCGAGCGTGTCGTGCATCCAGCCCATGTTCCACTTGAACCCGAAGCCCAGGCCGCCGAGGTACGTGGGGCGGGACACGAGTGGCCACGCGGTCGACTCCTCGGCGATCGTGGTGGCGGTCGGGAAATCGCGATACACCGCCTCGTTCATCGAGCGCAGGAACCGGATCGCGTCGAGATTCTCCCGCCCGCCGTGGGAGTTCGGAATCCATTGACCTTCGCGGCGTGCGTAATCGAGGTAGAGCATCGAGGCAACCGCGTCGACGCGCAGGCCGTCGATATGGTACCGATCGAGCCAGAAGCACGCCGAGGAAATGAGGAAGCTGCGCACTTCGTTGCGGCCGTAATTGAAGATCGCGGAGTTCCACTCGGGATGAAAGCCCTGCCGCGCGTCCGCGTGCTCATATAGATGAGTGCCGTCGAAATAGACGAGCCCATGGGCGTCGGCCGGAAAGTGCGAGGGTACCCAGTCGAGGATCACGCCGATGCCGCGCTGATGCAGGTGATCGACGAAGTACATGAGATCCTGCGGCGTGCCGTAGCGGGCGGTGGGCGCGAAATAGCCGGTGGTCTGATAGCCCCAGGAGCCGTAGAAGGGATGCTCGGTGAGCGGCATGAGCTCGACGTGAGTGAACCCCATGTCGCACACATAGTCCGCCAGGGCGTGTGCGCACTCGCGATAGCCGAGAAACTCGCCGTGCCGGCGCCGCCACGATCCCAAGTGCACCTCGTAGATCGCCATGGGCGCATCGAGGCCATTGCGCGCCCCGCGTCCGCGCATCCACTCCTCATCGCCCCAGCTCCACTCGAGCGACCAGGCGCGCGAGGCAGTGGCGGGCGAGAGCTCACTGAAAAATCCCACGGGGTCAGCCTTGTCGGCCTCATAACCGCCGCCTCGCGAGCGAATGTGATACTTGTACGCCTGCCCATGGCGCACGTCGGGAATGACGCCTTCCCAGATACCCGAGCCGTCCTCGCGAACCTTGAGCGGATCGGCGTGCGCCGACCAGCCGTTCCAGTCGCCCATCACGCTGACGGCATCGGCATTCGGCGCCCACAGCGCGAAGCTCGCGCCGGCGCCCGAGGCGCTGAGGTGGCAGCCCAGCCCCTCGTAGAGTCGAGCCAGCGTGCCTTCGCGGAACAAATACCGATCGAGATCCGTCAGCACGGCGGGGGTTCTTCAAAGAGCATTCTTGTCCTCGGTCGGGTTCGTCGATGTCCGCAGGCGTCGTCGAGCGGCGGCATATACAGTCGCATTACACGCAGCACTACACGCAGCACTACACGCAGCCGCAGCATACGCAGTGGAGTGCGAGAGCGGATGTCGCTTACGCGCCGGGAAGGATTGTAGGACATGACCGGGGAGCGAGGGGGCGGGAGGTGGACTCTGGTTCGGGGTGCCGGCCGACAGCAATCATGTGAGGCGGCCGAATCTAGTCGCCGCTTCCTGCCTCATTCTTTTTGCCGGAAAATCTGCCGTAAGCACTGTACCGGGGCTCAGGGCGCGGCGAGTACCTGACGGGCGGCGCGCACGCCCGATTCGAGGGCGGCGTGCACGGTGCCCCACTGATCGGCGGTGTGCGTGTGCTCGCCCGCGACAAACAGCGTGTCCTCGACCGGCGTCGCGAGCTGCGCGGCGGCGTCGAGCGCGCCGACCGGCACGTAGCTGTACGCGCCGCGCGCGTAGGGATCGCGCCGCCAGTCATGCATGTGGCACTCGATGAGCGACGTATCGAGCCGCTCGTCGGGGAGCCCCAGCACGTGTGCGAGCGTCGTGATGCAGCGGCGGCGCAGCGCTTGCGAGTCGCTCATCGCAGCCAGCTCGTCGTAGAGGCGCTCGGCGCGCGGACCGCCGGCCCAGCCGGTGAGGAGCGGCGTCGGATCAGGCATCGGTGTCCACCACGTCGCCGGCGTCTCGGTCGGCGTGAACAGAAAGCTCAATGAGCGCAGGCGCGCGGCGAGATCGGGCCGCGCGGCGAGCTCGGGCCGCGCGGCGAGCACCGCATCGTCCTGCCAGATGGCGTGCGAGAATTTCAGCACCACGCGCACCACGTGCCCCATCTCGAGGCGGCGCGCCTGCTCGATGAGCGCATCGGGTCGTGGATCGAAGGCCGGCGTGCCCGCCTGCAGCACGCCCAAGGGAACCGTCAGCACGAGGCAGCGTGCGGCATACTCGGCGGGCCGCCCGGACTGATCGCTGCATTCCACGCTGACGGCACCGCGCTGCCAGGTGATGCGTCGCACCGGATGCGCGATGCGCAGCTGTCCTTCGGCGCGCACGAACTCATCGGCGAGATACTCGGGCAGGCTCGCGTAGCCTCCGTGGATGCGGAACAGCCGATCGCCCTGGATCGCGTCCTCAGCGCGCTGCTGGCGCGCGAGCGCGGTGACGCTGATGCGGCGGACATCGGCGGCATTGAAGCCCTCGACGTAGTTCATCGCGGGCTGCGCGGACTCGCCGGTGATGCCGCGGGCGATGAGATAGTCCGCGAACGTGAGGTCGCGGTCGGGCGCGCGATGCGCGATCCACTCGGTCATGTCCTCGAGCATCTCGTAGGCGCGATCGGGAGGGTCGGTGGGACCGCGCAGGGTGCCGCCGGCGCACCACACCTGGCTGCCCTGGAGCTCATAGGTGGGCAGCTGTGCCTGCTCAATGAGTGCCCAGAGCGAGGGCGGCCGGCCGTGAATGAACTCGGCGCCGAGTTCGATCGGGGCGGCGCTGCCGCCGCGGCTCTCCTGTAGCGTGAAGATGCGCCCGCCGATGCGATCGCGTGCCTCGAGGATCATCACGCGGCGGCCGGCGCGCGCCAGCTCGAGTCCGGCCGCGAGCCCCGCGGCGCCGGCCCCGATGACGATGACGTCGAGCTCGCTCACGCGGTGGCGCCGCCGGTCAGGCGGTGCCGCTTGCCGCAGCGCTCGCGCCGCCAGCCGCGCCGCCGCGTTGCTCGAGCCGCTTGAGGAGTGCGCGGGCGCGCGAGCACACCACTTCCACGGTGAAACCGTATTCGCGCAGCAGCACCTCGGACGGCGCGGAGGCGCCGAACCGATCGATACAGAGCGTCTCGCCGTGACAGCCCGTCCAGCGCTCCCAGCCCTGCGACACGCCGAGCTCGACGGCGAGTCGCGCCGGGACGGTGGGCGGCAACACCGCATCGCGCTCGTGCGGCGGCAGGGCCGCGAACAGATCCCAGCTCGGCATCGACACGCAGCGGGTGGGGGTGCCCTCGTGCTCGAGCTGCTCGGCAGCCGCGAGGATCAAGGCGACCTCGGAGCCGCTCGCGATCAAGATGAGTTGCGGGTGCCCCGATGCGGCTTCGCGCAGCACGTACGCGCCGCGGCGCACGCCATCGGCCGACGCAAAGCGTGTGCGATCGAGCGTCGGCAGCGATTGGCGGCTGAGCGCGAGCAGCACGGGGCGATCGCGCATCTCGATGGCGATGCGCCAGGCAACCGCCGTCTCGTTGGCGTCGGCGGGACGGATGAGGGTGAGATTCGGGATGGCACGCAGGGTCGCGAGCTGCTCGATGGGCTGATGCGTGGGGCCATCCTCGCCGAGCGCGAGGCTGTCATGGGTGAAGATGTGAATCACATGCAGGCCCATGAGGGCCGCAAGTCGAATGGGGGGACGCATGTAATCGGAGAAGATCAGAAAGGTCGAGCCGTAGGGAATGAAACCGCCGTGCGCCGCGAGTCCGTTGACGATCGCGCCCATCGCGTGCTCGCGCACGCCGAAGTGCAGATTGCGTCCTGCATAGCTCGCCTCGCCACCCTCGGAGGCCTTCGCGCGCTGAGCCGTGGGGAGCGGCGGATTGAAGTCACCGAGCCCTTTGAGCGCGGTCTTCGTCGAGGGATCGAGGTCGGCCGAGCCGCCGGTGAGCGCCGGCAGGCGTTTGGCAATCGCGTTCATCACCTCACCGCCCGACTCGCGGGTCGCGAGTCCCTTGGGGTCTGCGGGAAAGGCGGGAATCCCTTCGTCCCACCCGGCAGGCAGCGCATCGTGCATGCGGGTCGTGAGCTCGGCGTGCTCCTTCGAGTACGCCGCCGCATACGCATCGAGGCGCTCATTCCAGCCAGCCTCGGCCTCGACACCGCGCAGGGCGCAGGCGCGGAAATGATTCATGGCCTCGACGGGAATGAGAAAGCTCGAATCCTCCGGCCAGCCGAGCTTGCGCTTGGTGGCGCGCACGGCCTCGGCGCCGAGCGGGGAGCCGTGCGCCTTGAAGCTATCCTGGAGCGGCGAGCCGTATCCCAAGTGCGTGCGCACGAGAATGATCGAGGGCCGCGCGGTCTCGGCGCGCGCGGCGGCGAGCGCCTGCTCGAGGGCCTCGAGGTCATTGCCGTCGGCGACGCGCTGCGTGTGCCAGCCATAGGCATCGAAGCGCTCGGCGCGGTCTTCGGTGAAGGTGATGTCGGTGGCGCCTGCGAGCGAGACGGCATTGTCGTCGTACAGGCAGGTGAGCTTGCCGAGTTGCAAGTGTCCGGCGAGCGAAGCGGCCTCGGAGGCGACACCCTCCATGAGATCGCCGTCGCTGACGAGGGCGTAGGTGTAATGATCGATGACGGTGTGGCCCGGGCGGTTGTAGCGCGCCGCGAGCTGCGCCTCGCCCACGGCCATTCCGACCGCATTCGCGAGTCCCTGACCCAACGGGCCTGTGGTTACTTCGACTCCCGGCGCGAGTCCGCGCTCGGGGTGCCCGGCTGCCTTGCTGCCCCATTGCCTGAAATGCCGGATCTCATCGAGCGACAGATCGTAGCCGCTCATGTGCAACAGCGCGTAGAGCAGCGCCGAGCCATGGCCCGCGGAGAGCACGAAGCGGTCGCGATCGAACCAGTGCGGGTGCTTGGGATCGAAACGCAGCCAGCGTGTGAAGAGGAGGTACGCCATCGGCGCGGCACCCAAGGGCAGGCCAGGATGGCCGCTATTGGCTTTCTGCACCATGTCGACGGCGAGAAAGCGCAGGGTGTTGATGGACAGCTGATCGAGATCGGTGGGCATGTGATACTTCCGATGTGGAACCAATGCGATGTGGAACCAATGGTTGAAACCCGCAGACGCGGCAACTCCCATGCCGCCGCGAATTGTCGCGCATTTGGCGGCGGCCCACGCAAAAAATCGCGCAGGCATTGTAGTTAATGCAAATCGTGCGCTACGCGGCGCTCGTATCCACACCGTGGAAGAACGGGGCAGGCATCACGCGGGAGATCATCCGGCAACCCAACACCGGCCACTTCCGCTGGCGATTGAGTCTGGCTGACATCGCGCAGTCGGGGCCGTTTTCCGAGTTCACGGGTTATCGGCGCATCATGGCGCTGCTCGAAGGTAACGGGGTCGTGCTGCGCTTCGAGGGAGGCGAGAGTCGCACACTGCTCAACGCGGGCGAGCATGTAGAGTTCAGCGGCGGAGTGCGCACGCACTGCGAGCTCATCGATGGGCCGTGCGTCGACCTCAACCTGATGATTCTTGAATCGCTCCCGGCGCCGGCGGTGCAAGTCCTCGAGCCCTCGGCGCTGCGCGAGCGAGCCACCCTCCATGCCGCTGCGGATGGCGTGACCGTGGTCGTGGCGCTTGCGGGCGGGATCGTGCTGCAACCCACTGCTCCCGGCCACGGCGCACCTGGTCGACTCGAGCGCTGGGACAGCGCGGTGCTCCTGCCGGGGGACGGGGCCGTGCGGCTCGCCGCCGAGGGCGGCGGTGGTGGCGTGGTCGGCGCCGCAGCGCACGGCGGCGCGCGCGGCGCCGCGCTGGGGGAGCGGGCATGGGTCGCCGAGCTCAAGGGACTGTAGGGTCAGGTCATGGGGCGCCGCGGCATCATGGGCGTGGGGCTGCGGCGCAACAGGTCACGTGCATGACGATTGATCGAGCGATCGCCGAAGGATCACCAGATCGTCTCAACGTGACCCCATTTGGCAATGCGCTCGTCCCGCGTGATCACGGGCACTTTCATTTCGAGTGCAGTAGCCACGATGAACCGGTCGGCCGGATCCCCGGGGAACGATCCGACGAGGCCGGCGGCGCGAATGGCCGCGGCCGGAGTGAAAGGCAGCAATTCGATTCTGGGGCGCTCGAGAGCATGCCCGACCCACGTCGAGACCTCGATGCTCAGCTTCAGTCGTCCGCTGTTGGACAGCATCGCGACTTCCCAGCACGATATGGGATGAACGCCCAGCGCCTCGGTGCGACGGATACGCGCCTTGGCTCTTTTCGACAGAAGCGGATCCTCCGAGGCGTACCAGATCCAGGCGTGCGTATCCAGAACGATCAAGGTGCACTGTCCCACTTCTCCTTGAGCGGCGAGATCAAATCGGCTTGAAAGACGATGCTGCCTCTCAACGGGTTCACGTTCGCGGCACTCTTGGGGACATAAGGAGAGACCTCGGCCACGGGCTTACCGTGACGTGTCACCAGGAGGGGCTGACGGGTCGCCCGTACCTCTTCGAGCAACGCCAGGCAGTGCGTCTTGAATTCAGTGGCCGGAACCGTTTTTGGAGCCTTCATGCTGCCTCAAATTATGGTCCATAAATAATGGACCATATTATGTGGCCATTTATGCCGCCTGGCAAGTCGTGTAATCTTCATCTGCGTGTGAGTTCGCCGCGGAGATCGGCGTCAGGGCGGGGTGTGAGATGATCGTCAAGGTGTGCAAAATTTCCCTCGCGCTCGTTTGCGCCGTCGCGATCAGCGTCACGTCAAATTCGATTTCCAGGTCGGCCGACGCGGGCTCGCGCCACGTCGAAGCTATCTATGTGGTGCGCTCTCTGCGCGATGCGCGAGTGGCGCCCACCGAATTCTGCGACAAGTCGCGCACGGGCTTCGAGGGATCCAACTCGCAGGACCATTTCACGTTGAGATCGATCTCCGTTCGCACCTCGGATGGGCTCCTGGTCGACAACAATGTAAGGAAGGTCGGCGAGCTCCGCGCGTGTTTCGCACCCACCGCCGATCCCAAGCTGACGAACTTCTACGCGGCGGGCGTTGTGGGAGGTGTGCACTTCACGGGGCGAGGCGAATGCCTGGCAGGGGTCCCAGATGTCCCGGAGCCGGGCATCGTGCACGTTCGCTGCTTCCTTCACCTCGCGGATCTCAGCCCGCCGTACGCAGACGGAGAGCTCACCTCGAACTCCGTCCGATCGCGAAAGCTCATCGGCGCGATCTCCGATCCTGCAGGCTACACCCAGCCGTCGATTGTCACGATCCGGCTTTGGAGACCAACGGGATCGCCCTGACGGCGCGCGCCGGGTGGCAGCCGGCGGGCGCACCGAACCACGGTCCCTAAGGGGACCACCCGGACGACGAGAACTGCGACTGTAGTGAACAACGATAGTCAGATAAGCAAACAGCTCCCAGGGGTATGGACGGACCGCTGAGCTTCTCGGACGCATAGATGCCGTTCATCAACAGTGTGGGATCCACATTCTCCTCTGAATAGTGCATCCCTCGATTGCCGAAATTGGACTCTGAAAGCTGCGACGCGTAATCCGTAGCGCACGCAGATAACGCCAGACAGATGATCACGGAAGAAATGACCTTCATGCAATTCTCCGATGCGGTGGTCGCCGTAATCCAGTTTCAATAGCACGATCAAAAGATCCTGGCAACCGGGCTCGACCGCGGCTGCTAACGGCGCACCAGCGTGTCCATCAGATGCTCGAGCGCCGCCTCGATGTCGGCGCAGCGGCCGGTGTGAACCGGAGACACCTGAACGATCGTGCTCTTCGGGGATACCAGCCAATGGAAGCGTTCGCGTTCGGTCATCGCGCCGATCGGTCCCGTGCCGGGACCGCCGGCGCACAGCACCGGAATGACCGCCAGAGCCTCTCGAATCGAGTCGAGATCGGCACGCGCGTCGATGGCGAGCACCGCGCGTTCATCGAGTTCGATGCGCGCCCGCAGAATGCGCTCGATGTCGCACGACAGGATGATGCCGGCATTGACGAATTCGCCGCGATCGACGCGCGGGACCACGCGGACGATCGCATAGTCGTAGGTGCGATGGCGGGTCATGACAGAGCCTCGCGCGCGCGCAGGGCTTCTTCGACGAACGCCCGCGAGCTCTCGAGCCGCCTGCAAAAGAACTCGAGGTAAGCCCGGCGCTGTTCCGACTTGCTCGAAAATCCTGCATCGGCCGCGAGCCACGATTCCGGTATCAGATCGACGAGATTCGACAGCACGTCCGCCGTCAGCAGCGGCTTCATCTGCGAATCGGCGGCGCCGAGGGAACTCGCCAACCCCAGCAACACATGATCCTTGATCAACGGAAAGGGTGCTTCCGCGTGCCGATCATCCCGAGTCCAGGCATGGTGGAAATAGAGCGCCGCCCCGTGATCGATCAGCCATAGTCGACGATGCCACATCAGCATGTTGACGTTTCGTGCCGTCCGGTCCACGTTGCACACGAAGGCGTCGAACCAGACGATCGCCGATGCGAGCTCGGGCTGCGGCTGGTGGACCAAGGGATCGAAGGTGATCGACCCGGGCAGATAATCCAAGCCGACATTGAGGCCCTCGCTTGCGCGGATGAGGCTTTGTATCTCCGGATCCGGCTCGGTCCGCGCGAGTTCGATCGGCAGCTCGATCAGCACGATCTCAGGGACCGGCAGGCCGAGAGCCCGCGCCATTTCCCCCGCCAGCAGCTCGGCGATCAGCGCCTTCGGACCTTGCCCCGCGCCGCGGAATTTGAGGACGTAGAGCCCCTCATCATCGGCCTCCACGATGGCGGGCAGCGATCCCCCCTCGCGCAGCGGAGTGACATAGCGAACGGCGGTAACGGTTCTCAAGATGCCGCAGTTTATCGCGTAGCGGGGATTTCGGCTCTCCGGGCCCGCGAGCGTCGCGAGTGAGCTCGCAGCTGCGCAAGGCGCGCGGCGTCCCGGTGAACGGGCGTTGCCGATGGTCCAGGAGAAGCTTCGCGACGCGGTCGCGTTCGCGCGGATTTAAATAGCAGTTAGCCGAAGCCCGCCAGTCAAGGCAGATCCTGCAGCATTCCAAACGTACCGGGTGAGGTCGCGCTCTGCAGCAGCACGCCTGGGTGCGTGGTCACCACACCGCTCACGATCGGATTGGTCACGCCATTGCTCACGACGATGTCGGGCTTGCCATCGCCGTTGATATCCGCCACCGCAATCTCGTAGGCACCCGGGGCCGGGTACACGGTCGCGGCCATGAACGTGCCGCGTGCCGCGGGTGCGTGATTCTGCAGCAGCACGGTCACGGTCTGCTGACCGCCGATGACGATGTCCGGCCGGCCATCGCCATCGACATCCGTGACGGTGATCGATTGGGACAGATCCTGCGTCGTGAGCGGGTAACTCACCGCGGCCAGGAAGGTGCCGGGGCTCAACGAATCCTGCAGCAGGATATTGACGGTCTGGGCCATACCCCCGGTCGGGCCCGGGTCCGTGATCACCAGATCATTGGCACCGTCGCCGTTCACGTCGGCGATCGCAATGATGTTCGCACCGATGACGTACGCGTTCGCGGTTTGCGTGAAGACGCTGACCGGCGCCGCATAGGTGGTGGCGGAGGCGGCGCCCGTATGAAAGAGCACCTTGACGCCGACGCCATCGGTCAACGCCACGTCCACCGCGCCATCGCCATTCAGATCGCCGAGCGCCACCCAGTTCGCACCCCCCGAATACAGGCTGATGGGTGCGGCGAAGGTGCCCGGAGAGGTCTGCACGAACAGCGAGACACCAAAGTCCGCCGACACCAGGTCCGGCAGTCCATCGTGGTTCATGTCGGCGATGGCCACCTGCGAGGCACCGGGACTCGTGAGTACCAGCGGCGTATTGAGCGTGCCCGGGCTGCTCTTGTCGTTGAAGAACACTGCCAGCGCGCCATCGTCAGGGCTGGCGGACACGACGTCCGGAAGGCCATCGCCATTCAAGTCGGCGCTCGCCACATACACGGGGTTGGTGCCGTCGGCCACGTACACCGGTTGCGCAAAGGTGCCCGCTGCGGTCGACAGGTACACCTTGAGATTGTCGGTGCCCTCGGCAGGATACGGCTCCACGGTACTCGCCGCGACGATGCTGGCAAGACCATTGCCGTTGAAGTCCCCGGCGACCACACCCTGTGAGATCTCGAACGGCGTCTCACCGCAGTAGCCGCAGTTGTAGTCGTAGCCATCGTCGTTGCAGCTCACCAGAACCGGCAGCAGCGCTACGGCGAACAACGCACGGGGAGCCGACAGACGGCGAAACGACGACGGCAGATCGGTCGAGCTGGGCATGACGGCCTCCAGGCAAGGGGCGCCGAGACGAATTGCGTCCGGGCGGGTCAAATGCGCAGAACCTAAGCCACGCGCGGTCTGGAAACCAACGATCACCGCACAATAATTAGGATCCAAAGCGGTGGGGTATGGATTTCAGCTCAGAACGGTCACGTTGAGGGCTACGACTCGCTTGAACGCCGCGTCGCCGGTCAGGAATGCATGCTCTGGGCCGAGCTGCAAGCAACTTGCAGCCTGCAGCGCGTCGGGCGTGCGCAACCCGTGCTGAATGCGTACGGCGGTGGCGAGCTCCACGACATCCCGCGTCAATTCCACCCAGGTCAGGTCAGGCCGAGCGAAGAATGCATCGAAAGCCGCCAAGGTATCGGCATCGAAGAAGGCAATCACGTCCAGCCATCGCGCTCGGCACGCAGCGATTTATCGAGCTGCTCCTTTCGTTTTGCGCTCCTCGTCGGTTGATTCAACAGCCACTGGACCGCTGTCATGCCGGGCAAACTCTTGCCATTGCTTTTGACCTTGCGG
>Ga0181531_10001424_pt1 | contig 15114 bp, 10 predicted proteins | sample PEATcosm2014_Bin_38_FD_119743 | JGI IMG/M metagenome (GOLD analysis project Ga0181531, IMG submission 119743) | Peatland microbial communities from MTU Mesocosm Facility, Houghton, MI, USA - PEATcosm2014_Bin11_10_metaG | ecosystem: Environmental > Terrestrial > Soil > Wetlands > Peat | place... | reverse complement strand
GCCGTAGGCCAGTCCCGTTAGTCCCGCCGTGTCCTGCGTTTTTTGTTTTTTGCGCGGCACTTCCTCTGGCAAAGCGTGAACTTAACGTGAAGCGAAAAATCGCCGTGATCACCACCTCGCGCGCGGATTACGGTCATTTGTACTGGCCGTTGCGTGAGCTTGCCGCGCATCCCGAATTACAACTAGAACTGATCGCCATCGGCGCGCACCTTTCCCCGGAATTTGGCGCCACCATTCGGGAAATCGAGAAAGACGGCTTCGCAATCTCCGCGAAGCTCGAATGCTTGCTCAGTTCGGACAGCGATGTGGGCATGGCCAAAACCATCGGGCTGGCCACCCTGAGCCTGGCGGACGCGCTGGCCGCCCTGCGCCCCGATATTCTCTTGCTCATCGCGGATCGCTACGAGATGCTCGCCCCAGCTTCCGTAGCCCTCGCGCTGCGCATCCCCATCGCGCACATCGAGGGCGGCGAGTTGAGTGAAGGCGCCATCGATGACGCCGTGCGCCACGCGCTCACCAAAATGAGCCACATCCACTTCACCTCCACGGAAGCGGCGCGGCGCAGAATCATCGCTATGGACGAAGAAGCATGGCGCGTACATCGCGCAGGCGCGCCGTCGCTCGACCATCTGCGGCGTAGCACCCTCCCGGTGCGCGCGGAGTTGCAGCAAAGGCTTGGAATTACGCTGCGCGATCCCGCGATTGTCGTCGCCTATCATCCTGTAACTATTGCCCGCGACACCGTGCAGGAGGCCGAGGAAGTCTTCGCGGCCCTCGAGCGCGTCGAGGGACAGCTGTTGTTTTGTTATCCAAATGCGGACGCCGGAAGCCGCGAACTAATCGAACGCACCCGTGCGTTTGTTGCGCGTCGCGAGGATTCGCACGTGTTTGTAAATCTGGATGCGGTCACGTACTGGGGTTTGCTGCGCCAGGCGGAACTCTTCGTAGGGAATTCGAGCAGCGGAATTATGGAGACGCCGTCTCTGGCTCTGCCCACCGTGAATATTGGCCTGCGTCAGCAGGGTCGCGAGCGGGCCAAGAATATTGTCGACGCTGCACCGCACGCTGCCGCGATTCTGCAAGCGATAGAACTGGCGCGTAGTGCGGCATTTCGCAGCTCGCTTGCGGGCATGACGAATCCCTATGGCGAAGGCCGTGCCGCGGAGAAAATTGTGGAAGTCCTGACCGCGGTGCCGCTTACGCAGGAGTTGCTGATGAAGCGCCACAGGCCGGAGCCGTTGTGACGTCATCGGTCAATCAAAAAGCGGGGTTCGATATTCCCCTCTCGGGCCCCGACATCACCGAAGCGGAAATCGCCGCCGTAACCGCGGTACTGCGCACGCCCCGCTTAAGTTTGGGCCAGCAGCTCGTCGAGTTCGAGTCTGAGCTGGCGCGCTATGTAGGCAGCGCGCATTGCGTGGCGCTCAGCTCGGGGACCGCCGGACTCCATTTGGCATTGCTGGTAGCAGGTATCGGACCGGACGACGAAGTGCTCGTGCCCTCGTTCGCGTTTATCGCGGTCGCCAACGTCGTGCGCTACGTCGGTGCGCTCCCCGTGTTCGTGGACATTGATGCGCGCACCTTGAACCTTGCGCCCGCCGCCGTGGAGGCGGCAATCACTCCACGAACGCGCGCAATTATCGTCGTGCATACCTTCGGCGTGCCGGCGTCGCTCGACGAACTGTTGCATATCGGTCGCCGCCATCATTTGCGAATTATCGAGGACGCCTGCGAATCGCTCGGCGGAGAATACCAAAGGCGCAAATTGGGTTCCTGCGGCGACGTCGGCGTCTTCGGTTTTTATCCCAACAAACAAATCACCACCGGGGAAGGCGGAGCGCTCGTCACCGACGATGCGGCCATGGCCGCACGCGCCCGCTCACTGCGCAATCAGGGACGCGGAAATTCCGGCGATTGGTTCGAGCATCAGGAGATTGGTTACAACTACCGCATCTCCGAATTGAATTGTGCGCTGGGCCGTGTCCAGCTCTCGCGCATCGACGAAATTCTCGCCAAGCGCGAAGCCGTGGCGCAGATGTACGCTGCACAGCTTGGCGGAGAAACGCGTCTCGAGTTGCCGATGACCGTCGCAGCGGACGGAAAAATCAGCTGGTTTGTCTACGTGGTGCGGCTCACGCAGAACGCCGATACCAACATGCGTGACGGCGTGGCGCGCTTTTTAACGGAGCGCGGGATCGGCTGCGGCCGATATTTCGCTCCGATTCACCAGCAGCCGGCGTACCGGGATGTGCCGCACCGCTGCATGGATCTGCAAGTCACTGAGTCAGTCGCCAGCCGCACTCTAGCCCTGCCCTTTTTTAGCGCCCTAACGAGCGCACAGGTAGATGCGGTTTGCGAAGCGCTCCAGGAATCCCTCGACATTCTGGCTTTGTAGTGGCCGCCTTCTGCCTGCCCCGGTAACACCGAGGAGGCGGGCGCCTTTGCTTGTTCTACCCAGCGCCTAGCTCCAACGGTTAATCTCCAAGAATCCCGCACGCCCCGCGTTCCCAAGCGTTGCTCCATACCTCGCAACCCACTCATTCCGCACCATCTACAAGCCCCACCCACCACCGCCGTACACTCTACCCCTTTGTTTTGATAACGATACAGCCTCCAGCCCTATCTAAGCCAGCAACTCCTTTACTTTGATAACCATACAAATTGCTCCCCACGCAACTCCCTTATTTTGATAACGATATGAAATACCCATACATATACCCTTCCCCCATCCAATTTCTCGCCTATTACCCGAGGAAGCCGAGATTGTTGGTCGGGAAATTCGCCAGGTTCGGGAAAATGCTCGGCAGATCCGCCGCCGCTACGCCAAACCACGAGGCCAGCGTGGCCGCGTATTGATCCACGGACGTCGTGGGAATCCAACGGCCGTTGCTGCCCGTGTCATCGGGACCGCCGGGAGTCAGCGTCGGCCACGTGCCGTACATTTTGTTGCCCTGCACCGCGCCGCCCACGATGATTTGGTGGCCGCCCCACGCGTGGTCCGTGCCGCCGTTGGAGCCGGGCTGAAAGGTGCGCGCGAATTCGGACAGGGTAAACGTGGTGACGTTGTTGGCCACACCCAACTCCTGCGTCGCCTGATAGAACGCCGCAATCGCCGGGCTGACTTGCGAATACAGTCCCATCTGCGTAGGCAACTGGTCGCTGTGCGTATCAAATCCTCCTTGCGAGCAAAAGAAAATCTGCCGGTTGATGCCCAGCGCGCTGCGCGCCGCGATCACCTGTGCCACCTGCTTTAGCTGCGCGGCGAGTCCGTTCTTCGCGGGAAACACCGTCTGGATTGCCGGAATATTTTTCAGAGCATTCGCCAACACCACCCCTTCTTGAATGGCTTGACTGGTCACGCTGCTCGCCGCCTGCACGAGAGAAAGTCCCGTGTCGAAGGTAAGCAGTTGTTGCAGCGCTTGAAATCGCGCCTGCCCCGCCGCGGAGCTATCGAAGCCCTGTACACCGGGCGTGCTGCCGGGATTCATGGAAAATGGACGGGTGACATCGCCGGTGCAGAAAATCGGACTGCCGGCCACGGAGAGAATCGGTGGGAACGTCGCGCCGCTGTTGTACGTGGGATTGAGCTTATCCGCGACTTTGCCGGCCCATCCCGAGTTTGGCAGCCCGGAGAGTTGCGTGGTTTGCCATTGGTCTTGCTGGTCGGAGTGCGAAAACAGATTCTCCGGCAGATTCTGATACTTCTGATATTGCGCGCGCGTCGTCGGCTGCACCAGCGTGCCCACGTTCGCGAGCACGGCCAGGGATTTCTGGTTGTTGAAGAGCCCTTGCAATTCCGGAAGATTTGGATGCAAGCCAAAATTGGCCGAAGAGCCCGTCTGCAACGGCAAGATGGATCCTTGCGGGATGGCGAGATTTGCGCGCACCGTCTGGTAATTGGCATAGCCCGCGGTGTCGATGGGCATAATGAAATTGTTCGAGTCGTTGCCGCCGAAATAGAAGATGCACACCAGCGCTTTGTAGTCCGAGCCGCCGGCAAGCGCGCTCACCAGCCCGAATTTGCTCAACCCGCCGACAATGGACGCCGTGGCCGCCGAGCAGCAGGCCAAGCGCATAAAATCTCTTCGTGTGTGAGGCGTCATTGCCGATTCTCCCTTGGCGCGCGAGCGCCCTACCGAATTCTGTGACGCTAGCGTTGCACCTGATACTGCGACGATGAAGTCACCAAATAAATTGCCGTCTTGGCCTGATTCTTGGTGTCCGTGGCGGATAGTGCGGCGAGTGCGGTCGAGATGCTCGTCTGCATGTCGCTGGACATGGTGCCGTGTAGAAACAAGGTATTCAGCCAGGCGACCATCTGGTCCGGCGAGCCGGCGTTGATCACGGGAGTAAAGTTAAGTGTGGTGTTTCCGCTGATCTGTCCGTAAACCATGGCATTAATGAAATTCACGCGGCCCAGCGCCGTATTGGTGTTAAAGATGGCGAATTCCGGTCCGTTCAGCGTGGTCTGTGGAATCAGCGATTGCGGAGGATAGAAATTGAAGGTGCTGGGCGAATTGAAAATATCCTGCGACATCAGGCTACCGTTGTATTCAAATCCGCTGCCGTCGGTTACCGCGTGGAAGGCCCGCGCGATGCTCACTTCCATTACGATGGGTTCGCGCAGCTTGCCGTCGCTGGCCACGGTCGTCCCAGGGGAATCGCCGCGGCGCGCTTCCGGATCCTCCAGAATCGCGGCAATGGTCGCTTGCATGTCGCCGCGCTTGCCCGAACCGTAGGAATTAAAGGTTCCGCTATTGAAGGCCTGCGCCACACGCCCCACGTACGCGGCGCTCGGATTGCTGGTCACCAGTTTTTCGATCAGTTGCGTGGCCACAAACGGCCCAAGATTCGGGTGATTGAAAATGATGGTCAGGACCGTGTCGAGTTCCTGCTCGGCGGATTGTCCCGCTGGCACGGACTGCCCCAGAAACGTTTTGGCGCCGCTGTCGTGGTCCGCTTCCGAGCCCACCACCATGTTCCCGCCGTAGTACGACGGGTTGTGCTTCATCAACGTCGCGCCGGGCATCGTCGGATACGTCCATCCCGTGTAGGAGCGCCCCAGCGCCATCACATCGTTCTGCGTGTAGGTGGGAATCGGCGTGCCCGTACCGTCCAGCATCGGTGTCCCATCGGGATTCAAGAGGTTCAGACCCAGCGTAAAAAGTTGCATGCACTCGCGTGCATAGTTTTCGTTGGCGTGCTGCCCGGCCGCGGGCGCGACGTTATCCACCATGTCCAGCCAGTGGCCCATGGCCGGCGTCAGCGTCACATCCTTCATCACGTTGTAGTAGTTGGTTAGACCATCCTTGTTCAACACCATCATGTAGTTCGAATAGCCCGTTGGGTCGCTGACCTTGTTTTCGCCGACGACCCAAATTTCGTTGAGCGCGAAAGCCACGCGCTGCCGCAACTGGTCCGGATCGTTCACCGCGTTGGCAAAGAACGCGGTTTGCACATTGCCCAGACCCATGTCGGTCACCGCCGGCGTGGGGTACGTCGATGTCGGCGCCGCAAACTGGCTCTGCAGAAACGTGTCAAAGCCCGTCTGTTGCACCTGGTTGATCAGCTCCGGCGTGGGGCCGAACGTGGACTGCTCCAGGAAACGGTCCGCCGCGGCCGCAGACACCACCCGCCCGCCATTGACGATTTGTGCGGTCAGTCCGCCGGAAGTGGAGCCGCCGGGATCGGGGTTCTGTACGGTCACCGACACCGATCCAACTTGTGAGACGGCAGCTGTTCCGTTCGCGGTCAGCTCGCTAGCGGAAACAAACGTAGTGGTGAGGGCCTGTCCGCCAAAGTTCACCGTCGCCCCGCTCACGAACCCCGTTCCGCTGATGGTGATCGAAAACGCTCCCACGCCGATGCTCGCCGGGCTGACGCTGCTCACCGCGGGCACGGGATTCAACAGCGTTACCGCGGCGCTAGCCGATTTGGTGGGGTCCGCCGCGCTGGTCGCCGTGATGGTGATGGTGTTCGGGCTCGGCAGCGACGCGGGCGCCGTGTAATTTCCCTGCGCGTCGATGGAGCCGATCGTCGAATTTCCAGTCCCCTGCCCGTTGACGGACCAGGTCACCGCGGCATTGGAGCTGCCGGTCACCGCCGCGGCAAAACTCTGTGTGGCCGCGGCGCGCACGCTCGCGCTTGGCGGCGAAACCACCAACGCCACCGCCGAAGCCGGCGTAACTTGCGCCGTCAAAGTCGACGAAGCAATGGGCCCCGGACTCGGATTGCTCACTAAGATCGCCACGTTTCCCACTTGCGTGCTCGTGGCATTGCCGGTAGCGGTCAGTTGCGTTGAGGACACGCGCGTTGTCGAGAGCACCGTGCCGTTGAAGCTGATCGTTGCGCCAACGGCAAAATGCGCGCCGTTCACCGTAATCGTGAAAGCGCCAACAGGAATCGACGTCGGGGTGATGGTCGTAACCTGCGGCGTGGGATTTTGCAGCGTAAGCGTGGCGCTGGCGGTTTTGGCGGCGTTGGCCGTCTCCGTAGCCGTCACCATCACGGAACCTGTCGCCGGCGGAAACTCCGGGGCCACATACTGTCCAGCGGCGGAAATCGTGCCCAGCGACGCGTTGCCGCCCGCGATTCCATTGACGGACCACGTCACTTCCGGCGTACCATCCGCCTTCGCCAGAAAAGCCTGTGAACCCCCGCCGCGCACCGTCGCCACCGATGGTGTGATGCTCAGCTCTGCCTTGAGTGGCGCCCATTCCGAACTAGTAAGACCGGAGCAGCCCGCCATAAGCAAGGCCACCGTTCCTGTAAAAGAAAGAATCGTGCGGTTCACAGCGTCTCCCCGTCCGGCTGCGGCTGCGGACAATTACTTCATGTGCAGATTTCTTAGGTTCTGCTCGCGAAGGCGTTTCTCGCGTGTGGACTAGGTAGGCGGAGCATAGGGGAGTTCGGGAAACGACACTACTGGTCGCGCGGACAGTTTTAGGTCAACGTTCCTAAGTAACGGGCCCACGTCCCATTGCAAAATCTCGCCTGTTGGGACAGTGAGCGAACTAGCTCACGCCGCGCGCGGCAAGCCACGAAACGCCACAAACAATTACGATTTATGGGTTGGAAGCAGGCGGCGTGCGGGAACGCATTTGAATCATGCAGATCTTCGTGCCCGCGGGATCTGCGGACAGCGTAACCGCGCGTAGATTTCCCGCCCGCTCCGCCAGAAATGCAATGTCGCCATCGGCAACCGGCACCGCACCGAAAGGTTCCGACAACGGACGCTCCGTGGATTCGTGCCGCGTAAATTCCGGGCTGAGATGTTCGCCATACCAATTGCTCACCGCGTCGCGATCGTCCTGTGTCTGGTAGGTCACGGTGGTAATGCCGTCCTGTGCTTGCTGCATCGCGGCGCCGGTGTTGTCCGTTCCCGGCAGACGCAACGAAGAACGCGGATACACCGGCAGGCCCGGCCCCACCTGGTCTTGTTTTTCGAGCCGGAAACTTCCCATCGGCGTGCGCAGCGTGTTCTTGTTCGTGCTCGAGGCGGCCATGCTCATGCTGTGCAGCAGCCCATTGGCCAGAAACAGTCCGCCGGCGAGCATCACGCCCAGTCCCGCAAAAAGCGCCACCATCATCCACATCAGGGACTTCGAGGATGAGGAATCGCCAGAGCTGGAAGAATCGGACATCGACAAAACGCTCCCACGGGGCGCGCCGTGGACAGCCGAGCCCCAGCATAGTTTGGCACAAGCGCAACGCCGTAAATCGGGCCATGCGTCCGGGCGGTGCCCTATGCGTTCCTGTTCTTTGGTGCAGGCTAACGGCGTTTCAGTTACTGCTTTGCGCGTGGATAATTCAGCGGCTGCAGCGTCACGTTCACCAGCAGTGGGTCCGCAAATTCCGTGCGCTCCCCGGCCGTTTTTCCCGCCACTGGCAACAAGCGGATGATCATCGGCTTCCGCGCGCGGTACGCTTGGCTCGCGGCGTTCACGATAATCAATTCCAATTGGCTGCCGGAGACGTCTCCCGGCAGCGGCACCGCGTCGAGCCCGGTGCTTCCGGCGGAAAAATAGTCAAGCAGCGTGTCGATACCCATGCGGCCTTCGCTCCAGCGTTGCGCCAACCGCCGGTCCTCCACGATCGGCAGCGGCACACCGCCGAATCCCGTCTGCTTCAGGCTCACGTCGTGGATCGCCGCCGCCAAAGTCCGCGCCGCGGCCACCGCTTCCGCCGAGCCCGCCTGGTGCCCGGATAAACCCTCGAGCGCCGCGCCGATCGAATCGTCCTTCGACGGCGCCGGCGAAACATCCATGCCCACGTACGCCCATCCCGTCTCGCCGTCCACGCGTCCGGCGTGATCGTCGATCTCGTAGGCCTCCGCCGCTAGCGCCTCGGTCACGCGATGCTTCGCGGTTTCGTTGTCCGGTGCGCCGTTCACAATCGTGGCCACCAGGTTCCCGGACTGCTCGCTAATCGCAAACTGATGCCCGAAGCCATCGACGTACGCCGCCGGAAACGATGGCGTCAGCGGCGCCACCATGGCCAGCGCGGCAAAGCGCAAATTGCCCTCGCTGTGCGGCGTCCCTGCGGAAAGCTTTTGCATGACTCGGGCAGCAGCGCCCGCCGCGTTGGCGTGCAGGCCGTCTTTATCCGCCACCACCACGCTGCCGCTGAGAAACTTCGTGTTGAGCAGAATCGTCGCCAGCAGTTCCGCCTGCGCCTCGCTGTCGCGCGCGTGATACATCGCCGGGCCGATCGAGATTTGCACATTATCTTTCGCCGCCAGCGCGTCCAGCTCCTGAAAAAATTTCACCGTATCCGCAAACGCCAAATCCTTGGTGTATGCGGGAAAGGGCTGCGTCGCGATGCGCAGATGCTGCACAGTGTAACCGCGCGATTCAAAAATAGTTTGCGCAAAGCGTAGTGATTTGAAAGCGTCGGCGATCTGCCCCTGATATTGCGCGCGATCCAGGTTCAGAAAAAATGTGATGCACTCGATTTTAGGTTTGCCGGCAGGCGGAGGAGCCGTTTGTGCACGCATCGGCAGTGTGCCAATCAGCAGTAGTAAGACGATCGTCAAGTTGCGTCGTAGAAGGTGCGCGGAGCGCATAGAAAAATCTCCAGTGTAAACGAACTACCCAAACGCCGAGATGCCGGTAATCCGTTCGCCGATCACCAGTTTGTGAATATCGTTCGTACCCTCGTACGTGTACACGCTTTCGAGGTTGTTCATGTGCCGCATGATGCAGTAATCGTCCACGATGCCGTTCGCGCCCAGGATATCCCGCGCTTTGCGTGCCGTTTCCAGCGCGATGCCCACGTTATTCATCTTCAGCATGGAGATGTGCGAAGGATCCACCTTGCCTTCATCCTTCCTCCGTCCCACGTGCAGCGCCAGCAGCTGGCCTTTCACGATCTCGGTAATCATCCACGCCAATTTTTCCTGCACCAGTTGATGCGCAGCGATCGGCTTGTTCGCAAATTGTTTGCGCGTCTTCGCATACTGCAGTGCCGTGTCGTAACACGCCATCGCCGCCCCCAGCGCGCCCCAGCCGATTCCGTACCGCGCCTGATTCAAGCAGCCCAGCGGTCCTTTCAAGCCAGTAATGGTCGGAAACATGTTCTCTTCCGGAATTTCGCAATCCGTGAACGCCAGCCCCGAGGTAACCGACGCACGCAGCGACCATTTCCCATGCACGTCCCACGCCTTGAAACCCGGCGTGCCTTTTTCCACCAAAAATCCGTGAATCTTTTCATCCTGGTCGGAGCGCGCCCACACCACCGCCACATCGGCAATCGATCCGCTGGTGATCCACATTTTTTCGCCGTTCAAAATATATTTGTTGCCCTTTTTCACCGCCCGCGTCAGCATCCCGCTCGGATTCGAGCCAAATTGCGGTTCCGTCAGCCCAAAGCATCCGATGGCCTTGCCCTGCTGCAGCAGCGGCAGCCATTTGTCTTTTTGCGCGTCGCTGCCGTACGTATAAATCGGATACATCACCAGCGCGCCCTGCACTGAAACAAAACTGCGCAATCCCGAGTCGCCGCGTTCCAGTTCCTGCGTCATCAAACCGTACGCCACGTTGGACATTCCCGCGCAGCCATACCCGTGCAGATTGGCGCCGAAAAATCCGAGTTCGCCAAGTTGCGGCACCAGATGCTTCGGAAACGTCCCCTCACGGCTGTGTTTCTCGATGATGGGAATGATTTCGTTCTCGACGAACTGCCGCGCCGTTTGGCGCACCAACTTTTCTTCATCATTCAGTTGCGAATCGAAATCGATAAAATCTACGCCGCCGTATCCAGCCATACTGCGCTCCTCGCGCGCCATCACTGCGCGCCCATTCGTTGTGAAACCACGCTTCTCGGGGAAGTTAACCGCGTGCCGCGGTCTCCTGAAACATTGCTCTGCGGGCGCCATCCCAGAAACAGTTGCTGTCATTCACAGGTTTAACTTTCCAATTGTAGCAGGCAATTCGCTTTAAGTAGCACAGGCACTCTTGCCTGTGCAGCAGCGCCGCTCACCTATCTCTCCGCGGCTTGCCGCAAGTCGTCAATCAAATCGTCCGCATGTTCCAGCCCCACCGAAAGGCGCAGCAAATTCGGCGGAGACGTCGAGCCCGGCCCTTCTGCGGACGCGCGATGCTCGACCAGACTCTCGACACCACCCAAACTCGTGGCGTTCTGAAACAGTTTCACGCGCGACGCGAACCGCACCGCTTCGTCCCAACCGCCTTTCACCAGTATGGAAAGCATTCCGCCAAATGCGCTCATCTGCCGCGCCGCAATCGCATGGCCGCGATGCGTCGGCAGGCCCGGATAGAAGACCATCTCTACCTGCTCCATCTCCGCCAAGGCACGCGCCACCGCCAGCCCGTTCTCACTGTGCCGTTGCATCCGGCACGCCAGCGAGCGCAATCCCCGCAGCACCAGCCACGAATTAAATGGCGAGCACACGGCGCCGAGAATCATGCGCAAATGAAAAAGCTTGTCGTACAGTGTGCCCCGGGTTTTCAGCACCAGGCAACCGCCTTGCGTGTCGCTGTGGCCCCCGCAATATTTTGTCGTGGAATGCAGCACCAGGTCCGCGCCGTGCTCGAAAGGCCGCTGCAACACCGGCGAGGCAAAAGTATTATCCACCAGCGCCAGCGCGCCCGCTTCGTGCGCGATCACGGAAACTGCCGCGATATCCGTGATCTCCATTCGCGGATTAGAAGGTGTCTCCATCCAGATTAATTTGGTATTCGCACGCACCGCGTGTCGCACGGCCGCCAGGTCCCCCACGTCCACCACGCTCACGTCAATTCCCCACTTCGGCAAAAATTCGCGATGCGCTACCCGCGCGTGCACGTAAACGTCTTCGGGAAAAATTACATGCGAACCCGCCTCCAGCGACTGCAGCGCGGCAATCGTTGCGCCCATTCCGGAGGCGAACACCAAAGCGTCTTCGCCGCCTTCGAGCGCCGTCATCGCTTCTTCCAGCCGATCTTGCGTGGGATTCTTGTCCCGCACGTAAAGGTATCCGTGCAGATCCTCCGTCGCCGGCCCGTGTTCGAACGTCGTGGAAAGGTGAATCGGTGGCGCAATCGCCCCGGTCGAGCGATCTGGTGTCCCGCCCGCATGCACCACGCGTGTCTCGATTTTCATCGCCAGCCCTCGCGGGCGCACTTGCATCTGGCGCCCGACAACATACTATTCCGCACTCGCCGCGGAACCAATGTTCAATCGGAAGCGTCATCCGGCCAAAACGGCCCATCGTGTCCACCCTCCGTGCTTGACCCGCCGCTCCGTAGCGGTGACACTTTTCTACTTCCGCTTTCGCAGCGTTCAACGCTGACGCGGCACGCGAGAAGAGCTGAAGGAGTTCATGGCGCATCTGAAAGTTGCAAAGAAATCCTCGAAATCGAAGTTGCCGCGCGCGCCGGAAATTCTCATTTTTGACGTCGACGGCGTCCTCGTGGACGTGCGCGCCACCTACTGGCGCTCGGCGTTGCAGACGGTGCGGCACCTCACGGGAAAGCGCGTGAACTTCGCCGAGCTGCACCAGTGGAAGAGCAAGCCTGGCTATAACGACGACTGGAAGATGACCGCCGATTGGGCCACGTCTGTGGGGCGCCCGACCACCTACGAGCAAGCCAAGAAAGCGTTCATGCGATTTTACTGGGGCACGCGCGACCAGCTCGGAAACGTGCGCAACGAAAAATTGCTCGTCACGCCGCGCCAGATTGCCGCCTGGGCCGCGCGCTACGAACTGAATCTCTTTACCGGCCGCAATCGCCGCGAATTTACATTTACGTTCAAGAACTGGCCCGGCACCGGATATTTCCAGAAGGTCGTCACCATGGACGATGTGACGCGCATCAAGCCGCATCCTGAGGGCTTGTACAAAATTCTGGGAAAGCGTGACCCCGCCACGGCCCTGTATCTCGGCGACAACATCGACGACGCCTTGGCCGCGCAGGCCGCCGGCGTACCCTTCATCGCCATTCTCGCGCCGGGCGAACACGGGGCGCGCTCTCGCGCCAAACGCTTTCGCGAACTGGGAGCCTTGGCACTATTGCCCCGCGCTACCGGATTGACGGCGTGGCTGAAGAATTCTTTTGGTTAGTGAGACGCACTGGCGCGAAAGAGTGAGTGCCAATCGCGCTGCGCGGTCTTTCCTCGCTACTGGCGAAGTTGCCCGGGCTCGACGCCCTTTTTGCGTGCCTCGTCAAGCAGCGCATCGATCTGCGACTGCAAATCCTTCTTCTTCGTCTGCAATCCTTCAATCTGCTGCTGGATGGGTTGGTTGCCGTAATTTTTGTGAAACTCGCGATCGCTGGTGGAAACGGGCTCTCCAGCCGCGAAATCTTTCAGCGATGCTATTTCTTTATCCGCGGCGGCCATCTGCCCTCGCAGCTTTTCCAGTTGCTTGCGCGCCGTGTTGATGTACTGCGCATCCGGCGCGCCTTGCGCGATAGTCTTGGACTTCCCGTTGCGTGCGTCGCCCACCACCGAGATGGTCCCGCCCAACCCCGAGACGTCTTCGTTGGTCCATACCTTTTTCGTTTTCGGTGCGGGCGGATTTGCCGTGCTGCCTGCGGCGTCGGCAGTACCAGGAGCCGTTGTTGCCGGCGTTTGCGAAGTATTCTGGCTTGCGGAACTGCTAGGAGTTGCGGCGGGCGATTGCGCGGCTCCCATGGCTCTAGGATGCAAGCAAAAAAATGCCGCAACAATGCACTGCAAAGCAAAAACGTAACGAATGGACGGCCGTTGGCGAATCATTATGCCTCCAGTCCCTCATGTACGAGGACTTTCGGCTGGTTCTACCATTGTTGGCGAGCCACTATGCCGCCGCAACTGGCCTTGTCCTACTCGCCATGAGCCCCATCCTTTGCCGACGCCGCCAACTCCCGTTTCACCGCTTCCAGCGCTTCTTTTGGCGGCCCGATCCGCAAGTATTTCGAATAAAACGTGCGCTCGTGCAGTGCAAAGCTCGATAGAAATTTTCTGCCGTCAAAGTCATACTGAGAGAACGACGGAAACCACAGTCCCGGCGCGAATTCGTAGCGCTCCTGCATGAAGTGGCTGCCCTTGTTCACTTTGGCGAGAAACAGCCCTACCGAAATATCGTCCGTCACTTCCCCTTCCACGCGCGCCAGTTGTCCCGCTTCCTCGTCGATCCACACGTAGCCCTTCACCTTCGCAAAGATGCTTGTCGCCCGGTTGGTCGGCTTGAACTTGGGATTCGGCGTCATGCGATATCTCGCCAGCAGGCGTTCGCCGCGCGGTTCCCGATCCACAAACGTAAAAATAAATGCCGCCCGCGTGGCGTCGATCAATTCGTCGCGATCCTTGTGCTTCTTGGCAATCTTGTCGTACGCGTCCTTCTGCGCGCGCCCGTCGCCCGCTGCAAACGATAGCGCCGTCGCTAGCTTCTCCAAGGCCGCGCGGTATGCCGCCGCATCGGTAGGCGTGCCATCCGGCCCCACCGGTATATGGTCCACCCCGGTTCCCGCGGGAATCACCCGCGAGGTCCGCACTTCCGGCGGTTGCTGGTCTCCCGCGCTCTTTTTCACCTCCACCCGCTCTAGTCGCTCATACAGATCCATGGCCGCGTCATTCTTCTTTTGGTTTCCAATCACGCGCTCAAAGGTAGCGCTCTGCTGTCCAGCCTCCGGAGCGTCAGAAGCCAAGGCCTGCTGCGCCATGGCGCCAGTCCCCGTCGCCAAAATCGCACTAATTCCAATGGCAATAATGAGATACGGCCGCATGAGTCCTAAAATGCTCCGTCTGCGAATGGTCCTTCGATTCAGTCGCCGCCTCAACTGTTGCACAACTCCGTACCTAGCGCGACTCCAGCGAATTTGCCGCCGTACAGAACGCCAATACTACTGAGTTTGCCATCGGGCGCAAGGCCACAGGGCTGCGCAAGAGCCGCACCCACAGTGAGCTTAACCCCAACAGAATGAACACTTACAAAAATTTGCGGCGCAACCCTATTAGAATGAACACTTACAAATTGAATTGGCGTAATTCTATTTAACTATTTTATAATCAATACGTTACAGCCATACCCCCCTCCCTATGTGCCTAGCACCCTAGAATTGAACCTAACTTCTTTACTTTGTTACAATTGCAGGAGAATTTCGAGCATAACCCGTTGTTCATTCGCAAGAAAACCCGTTTCACTGCCAGAATCGTCGAACCCACCCCACGGTGAAAACCAAGCTCCCAAGGTGAAAGCAAACCGCCCCCAGATACGTCTAACCTATAGCTGCAGCTAAGCTAACGCCCGCGAGGAACGAATCGGCTCTCTATCTCGTATTCCCAGTGCAAGCGCAAGCGCGGTTGTTCTTCGAGGCCGGGTGTGCTCAGGGCTTCAGATTTCACATACGTCGCCCAGTGATTAGGTTCACGAAACGTCACCAGATACGCTGTAAAATGGATGGCAGCAGGATGCGGAGGCGGTTTTGGGCTTAGCCCCCATGGAACATTTGAGCGCAGCACCACCGATGGTCGGAGTCCGGGGAATCGTGCCTTCGCGCGCAGCCCGTCTGCGTGCCGGCCTGGTTACGCTGTTGGAGACCCTGCGTCTCGCTCTGGAATCGCTGCGGGCGCACAAGTTGCGCAGCTTTCTCACATTACTCGGCGTCATTCTTGCCGTCACCACGCTCGTCG
>Ga0181531_10001421_pt1 | contig 15128 bp, 17 predicted proteins | sample PEATcosm2014_Bin_38_FD_119743 | JGI IMG/M metagenome (GOLD analysis project Ga0181531, IMG submission 119743) | Peatland microbial communities from MTU Mesocosm Facility, Houghton, MI, USA - PEATcosm2014_Bin11_10_metaG | ecosystem: Environmental > Terrestrial > Soil > Wetlands > Peat | place... | reverse complement strand
TCCAGCAGAACCGGCAAACAATACTCGTGATGGATTCCGGCCAGCGCCGTGTAGAGCGCCATCTTTCCGATCGGAATGCCCATGCCGCCGGCGCCCTGATCGCCGAGGCCCAGGATGCGTTCGCCATCGCTAACCACGATCGCCCGGACATTGTCGTAGCGCCTGTGCGAGAGAATCTTCTCGATGCGCGCCTTGTTCGGATAGCTCAGGAACAACCCGCGCGGCTTGCGCCAAATCTCGCTGAAGCGCTGGCACCCCTCGCCCACGGTGGGCGTGTAGACGATTGGCATGAACTTCTTTACATCGGAGAGGATGAGCGCATAAAAGAGCGTCTCGTTGATGTCCTGGAGATCGCGCAGGAAGGTGTACTTCTCAAAGGGCGTCTCAAACGGATCGAAGGCCTTTTGCCGCCGGGCGATTTGGTCGGCGAGCGTTCCAACATGCGGCGGCAACAGCCCGTGCAGATCAAACGCATCGCGCTCCTCTTCAGTAAACGCTGTGCCTTTGTTGTAGCGAGGATGATTCAGGAGGGTAAAGCCGAACAACTTTGTGCGGATCATTGGTTCTGTAACAGCTTCTGTTACAAGGTTCGTCATGGGGCACGCCTCAGGGGAGAGATGCAAAGCCGGTACACAGCGGCAAATTCCGGCTCATCGAGGAATTTTATCTCCCGTCTTCCACTACTCCCGCAAACATTCCGGCATCGGCCATTACCGAAGCCACACCCCGCTGCGCCGCCAGCAGGTATCGCTCGAACCGCATCGCATCCCGCACATGCTCGCCCACCCTCTCGAGCACGCCCTGCTGCGAACGGTGTTTCTGGAACGCCTGAAGCTTGCGCTCCGCTAATTCACCCAGTTCCAAAGTCAGCGACGATGGGACTGTCGAAGTGTTGGAAAGCTCCGGCCGATCGCGAACGCTCACAAACGGCGTGCTCGAGTAATACAGCTTCTGCGGAGCATACGGTTTGAGATCCGAAGCAAACAGCTCTGCCCGACCTGCCCAATGAAACGCGGCCGTCGTCACCACCGAAATCATCGTGTGGTCGCGATGCAGATTGACCCCGCCATCGCCGCCAAAAGTAAGCACCACCTGGGGCCGCCAGCGGCGGATGTGCTCGACGACCAGACCGACGAGCTCCTGAAAACTCTGCTGGGGCAGGCCGCCGTCGGGAAACGCGAGCACGTCGCACTGCGTCACGTCCAACGCCGCGCATGCCGCGTCCATTTCGGCGCGGCGCAGCTTGCCCAGATCGGCATCGGGGGCCGCGTCGCCGCGAAAATGCGCCGCCTGCCCGTCGGTGAAGCACAGCACAAACGTCTCAGCGCCGGCCTCGCGCGCGAGCATCAGCGCGCCGCCGAAAGCGCCGCTTTCATCGTCGGGGTGGGCTGTCACACAGAGGAGTCGATAGGGCAAACGGATTCGTCCTCAGTCACGGCAAGATCGCCGGACAGCTCATCCCACGGCAGGTCTGCCTGCATTACGGGAGTAAAACTTTTTCGGTGCAGTACGCATGGTCCGTGGTTCTTGAGCGCCTCACGATGCTCCGGCGTTGCGTAGCCCTTATGCGAAGCCAGCCCATAGCCAGGGTATTGCGCATCCAGCTCACGCATGCGCGCATCCCGGTAGACCTTGGCGACGACCGATGCCGCGGCAATCGAAATGCTCAATGAGTCGCCATAGACGATTTTTGTCTGGGCATGAGTCACATCCAGCCTCAGAGCGTCGATCAACAAGTGATCCGGCTGCGGATCGAGGCGCATCACGGCCGCTGTCATGGCCATCCGGCTTGCCTGATAGATGTTGACGCGGTCGATGGTCTCGGCGTCCACTTCCTCAATGGCAATCGCAATCGCCCGTGTGCGCACGACCGCCTCCAGCCGCTCGCGATCCTCGCGCAGGAGTTGTTTGGAATCCCGCAAGCCGCGAATCCTGGTATCGGGAGGAAGGATCACGGCCGCCGCCACTACCGGGCCAAACAGGGCCCCGCGGCCAACCTCATCGACGCCGGCAATGACGGTCGCGCCCTGGGCGCGGGCTAGTTTTTCGTACTTGTTGCCGCAGGCGAGGGAGCGAAGCATCCGCATCTTTCGCGTCGACGCACATACTTCATCGTCGGGAAGCTTCCTGCGCCCGCGCCTGGGAATCAGCTCGCCATCGAGCTGCATGGTGCCCATGAGGCGAGTGTAATGCTCTGGCCGCTGCGGACGCTGGTGGAAAAACTGTCCCAAACACAAACGCCCCAGCCGATCCGGGCCGGGGCGTGAGCGTTTTCCCACAACGCTGTCTGCTATCGTGTGTCGACTTCCTTGAGGCGAGCCGCCTTGCCGCGCAGTCCGCGCAGGTAGAACAGGCGGGCGCGGCGCACCTTCGCCGACCGCACCTTCTCGATCTTGTCGATGACCTTGCTGTTGAACGGAAAAATGCGCTCGACTCCCTGGCCGAAGCTCATCTTGCGCACGGTGAAGCTGCCCTGCGCCCCGTTCTTCTTCGCGATCACCACGCCCTCGAATGCCTGGAGACGTTCTTTATCGCCTTCCTTAATCCTGACCTGCACGCGAATGGTGTCGCCCGGCCCAAAGGGGGGCAGATCGGTGCGGTTCAACTTGTCGGCAAGACGCTGCATGACTGGATGGATCGACATAAGCTCTCATTCCTGAAGGGAAAATTGCAGAAGTCTCAGTTTACAGGAAATTCACGGGTCTGGCTCACTTAGAGCCGATATTCGGCCATTGCACGATCAGGGCAATGGCTTCGTCCACTTGTTCAACAAAGCTGGAGGCCGCGCTCGCTCCGCTCGCGATACCACATCACTGCCGATTTTATCCCTTCGAGCGCCTCCGGAGGGATCTCCAGCCGATCAGCCGGCATGAAGCTTCGCCGCGATCTCGCGTCGCGAATGGGCCCAGGAAATCGTCCTCACCCGGCCCGAATCCAACTCCCCGATCCGCCGGGCAATCTCCCGATCCCACTCCGCCTCGGCCGTCTCATCCACCGCTTCATCGAGGCTCTCCAGAAGCGCGCCGGCCAACGCCGCCCGCGCATCGCTGGGAAGGGCCATCGCCTGCTTCAAAACCTCGGATATATCCTGCGCCATGCCCGCATTTCAGTCAGGGCGCCTTTCGATCTGAAGTTCCAACTCCTGCCCCCGGGGGGGCCTTTGAGGTCCCAAATGTAGTAACATAACTACATCGGAGCCGCGATGGCCATCACCACCATCTCCAGCCGCGATTTTAATCAGAACGTCAGCCGCGCCAGGAAGGCTGCCGGCAAGGGCCCCGTCTTCATCACGGACCGCGGCCGTCCTGCGCACGTCCTGCTCTCCATTGAGGAGTACCGCAAAATCACGGGCAAGCACGAAAGTATCGTCGACCTGCTCGGCGATCCAAAGGCTGCGAAAATCGACTTCGAACCGCCTCGTCTGACCCGCCTTCATCGGCCTGCCCAACTCTCCTGATGTTTCTGCTCGATACGAATGTGGTCTCCGAGCTGCGCCGGGCTGGCGGCGCGAACCCTCGTGTCCGCCGCTGGGCCGGCCTCATTGCGCCCACCGAACTCTACCTCTCCGCTATCTCGGTTCTCGAATTGGAAATTGGGATTCTGCGCGTCGAGCGGCGCGATCCGCCGCAGGGGGCGAATCTCCGCTCCTGGCTCGAAGAACGCGTCCTGCCCACCTTTGACGGTCGCATTATCCCGATCGATACCGCCGTTGCGCGACGCAGCGCCCGCCTCCACATCCCCAATCCGCACTCTGACCGCGACGCCCTCATTGCAGCCACGGCCCTTATACATGGAATGACCGTGGTCACCCGGAACACCGCCGACTTCGAGAAAACCGGGGCTGCTCTCCTCAATCCTTGGGAGACCTGACCCCGCCCCGAACCTTCATCCGGCCGGATGACGATTGCCTCATTTGATCCCGGTCCCCGCGTCCCGGCCCCATCCCAACCCCTGCAAAAACTGCCGGTCGCCCTCGCTCATCTCCGCTCCGTCCAGCAGGTCGGGCCGGTTGCGCCACGTCTTTTCGAGGGCCTTCTCCCGCCTCCAGCGCCGGATGGCCGCATGATCCCCCTCGGTCAGCACGGCCGGCACGGCTGCCCCGCGAAAATCCGCCGGCCGCGTGTAGTGCGGATAATCGAGCAGCCCTCCAGAGCCATGCGTGGACTGAGGCGGATCTCCCTTTGCAACCCCAGATCCGGGATCGGCAGGCCCGAAGCTCTCAAACTCGCTCGAAGCCTCGTTGCCCAGCACCCCAGGCAGCAGACGGGCCGTCGCGTCCACCACGATGGCGGCGGCCAGTTCGCCGCCCGAAAGCACATAGTCTCCCACGGACAGCTCCCGATCGCACAGCAACTCGTTGACCCGCTCATCCACGCCCTCATAGCGGCCGCAAAGCAGGACAATGCGCTCCAGGCCGGCGAGTTCGCGCGCCACCGCCTGCGAAAAGCGCGCGCCCTGCGCCGAGAGCAGAATCACCTGCTCACGGCTCCGCCCTGGCTCCCGCGTCCGCTCCGCTTTCCGGGCGATTCCCAGCGATTCCACGGCCTCCGCCAGCGGCTCCGGCTTGAGAACCATGCCTTCCCCTCCGCCAAACGGCCGGTCGTCGACGGTCCTGTGCCGGTCGTGGGCGAAGGCGCGAAGATCGTGGACCCGGACCTCGACCAGACGTTCTGAAATGGCGCGGCGCAGCACCCCATGGCTCAGAATGCTCGCGAAAAACTCCGGGAAAATCGTGATCAGGTCGAAGCGCATGGCTATCAGGCGAGGCCCGTCGATGGCGTTCGTGCGGAACCGCCGTGGCTCTCGCAACCGCATCTCATTCTGTCATGATGGTGCGTTCCCAACCGTGTGCGCACCAGCATTGGCAAGCGTATGCGTGCTGTTGCTATAATCCGCCCCGCAGGGGTTTTGCCGAATTTCTGGCATACTCATACAGCGGTGCAAACTGACTCGGAGCCCGGAGGGCAATTCTGATGCAGGACGACTACAGACTATACGCAAGCGCGGACGGCGAATTCGAGCCCGAAGCAGATGACGATTTGGAAGAGCTGGAGGACGGCTTCGGCGAAGACGAGGAGGAAGAGGAAGTGGAAGTCTCCACGACGATCTCTTCAGATGATGACGAACTGGGCGACGAGGATGAAGGCTTCGGTCCTTCGGAATCCGAGGCTGCGGCTCCTCCGCCCGCGAAGAAAGCGGCGAAGAAAGCTCCGGCGAAGAAGGCCGTAAAGGCAGCGCCGGCTAAGAAAGCTCCAGCGAAAAAAGCAGCGAGGAAGGCTCCGGCGAAAAAGGCTGCGAAAACCGCCGCGAAGAAGGCTCCGGCGAAAAAGGCGGCCAAGAAAGCCGTGAAGGCAGCACCAAAGAAGGCCGCGAAAAAGGTTCCGGCAAAAAAAGCCGCCTCGAAAAAGAGCGCGAAGAAGGCCGCGAAGAAATCTTCGAAAAAGAAGTCGCGCCGCTGACTTCGCCGGTCATCGCCAGCAACAAAAAAGGCCGCTGGGCATGCCTGCCTCGCGGCCTTTTTGGCGGAATGTTGCTCGCCAGCGGATGCTCGATCGCTCTTCGCTACGGCAGCGGCCATCCGGCTGTCAGATCCGAGTTCAGAAGCTCGTAGAAGTCGTAGCTCTCGTTGTCCACTTCACTCCCAAGCTCAAACAAGCCGCAGGGCGCCGGAATCGGCGGGGTCACGATGGGTAATGCCGGGACCGAGTAGTCGGGCTTCTTGAAATTCAAAGCATTCGCCAGATTGGCGATCTCGTTGGAGGCGTCGCGCTTCGTCAGCGGCGGCAGGTTGTAGCGCCATTCGATCAGCTTCAGCACCGACGTGTGGTCGTAAAGGCCTGAGTTGATGCGCGGCGTTGCCGTGTTTCCCCGCGTCCATGGCGAAATGACCAGCGTCGGCACGCGGCAACCGAGGAGCGCGTTGCCGTCCACCAGATCTGTATCCAGATCGTTCGGCGCAATCACGCGGGGCGGAGTTACAGTGTCGAAGAATCCTCCCCACTCGTCGCGGTTGATGATGAGGACGGTGTTCTTCCACCCCGGTCCACTTGTGACCGCGTGGTAGATCTGGCTCAGAAACGCCTCGCCAGCTTCAACGTTGGCGTGCGGGTGATCGTCGTTTCCCTCGCCGTCGTCGAGAATCGTGAACCTGGGATCGACAAACGACACGGCGGGCAGATTCCCGCTGGCTGCGTCCAGAAGGAACTGGCCGTACAGCGCCGAAATTCCGATATACTTCGCCCCCCACAACGCCAAAAACGGCACGTTAGAGTAGTAGTACTTGTTGCCGATCCCCGCCGCCGCCAGATTGTCCCAGATGGTCGGGAGCGTCGAAATGTTATAGGTATTTGACAGACGGTCGGTCTGCGCCGCGTGCTGAAATACGCGGTTTGGAAACGTTGACGACAAAATCGAAGCAAAATAGTTATCCAGGGTGGTGAAGTTGCGTGCTGCCGCGCTGAAAAACGGGAGGTCGGCCTCTTCGTAATAACCGATACAGAACACATCGTTAGTTGTGGTGCGCAGCCAGCCGTCCATCTTTCCGTTGTCGTACTCGCTGCGCCCGCCCGCGTAGGAGTGGTCCGGATCGGGATGCGAACAGCCCACATCGGTCGTGAGATGCCACGTCGGGTGCGCTTCGCCCTCGCTGTCGAGATACCTCAGTCCCGCCTGCCTCCCCTTCGCGCCGGGAAGCCAGCCGAGAAAGTGGTCGAAGCTGCGGTTCTCCATCATCACCACCACGATGTGGTCGATCTGGGAAGCCGAGGGCGAGGGCAAATCCTGCGCCTCTCCATCTTTCCCTTTTACCGCCGCGGCCAATGCCGCCGCCGATGCGGCACCCGCCGCGCTGCGAAGAAAATCTCTGCGATTAATGCCCACGGTCTGCTTCTCCTCAGCGCCGTGAGATGCGGCGCAGAGTTAATTCCAGGTAAACAGGAGGTAAATCGCGGGGCGCCGGCAGTCGAAAAGCCCGTACAGTGGTCAGTGAACGGGAGCGGGTTGTCGATTGGAGATTGTTTCGGTTCAGGCCTGATTTCAACCCAGACGGCGCAGCGAAGGAGCTTCGTATCATGCGACCCGATATTGTCCCAGGCGCGCTATTTCCGGACTACGCACTCACCGACCACACAGCGAAGCACCGCAAGCTTTCCGAACTGCAGGGGCAGCATCCGATGGTGCTGGTCCTCAGCCGCGGGGGGTATTGTCCGAAGGACCGGCGCCAGGCCGAGCTGCTGGTCCAGTTCCATCGTGAAATGGAGGTGGGATACTGCCGCCTGGTCACGATCAGCACAGACAACATCACGGTGACAAACGAATACCGCTCAGGGGTCGGAGCTCACTGGCCATTCCTCTCCGACGCCGGACGAGTCGTTCAAAAGGATCTCGACATATCCGAATACACCGATCCCGACCACAATCCGATGATTCCGCATGTCATCGTGCTCGAGCCGGGACTGGTCGTCTACAAAATCTACAACGGCTACTGGTTCTTCGGCCGTCCTACGCTTGAGGAATTGCGTCAGGATCTGCGTGCCCTCACCCAAAAATGCCGGCCGGATTGGGACATCACCACCGCCGCCATGAAGGCGGCATGGAAGGAAGGCCGCAAAGACCTCTTTTATCCGTATGGCAAAACCTATGCTCAAACACTTGGTGAGCAGGACTAGGGTCCGGGTGCAGATGTCCGGTCTCGCTCCGCGGCTTCCCGTTTCTCTTCTTCCGTCAAGGGAGCATTGATTTCGAGCAGGCCCGCAGGCAGCCGCATCTCGAGCAGCCGATTCGCCACGTCGATGCGGGTCAGGTATTGAGCCACAAAGGGGATCAGCAGTTCTTCATTCCCCAGCCGCCGACGCCGCCGGAGCACCAGCAGCTCGGTGCTCGAGGAGTCGCGGTCAACGTCGACGATTTCCCCAATCTCGGCTCCATCGAGGTTGAGATCGACGACCCGGCAGCCAATCAGTTCGCTCACGTAGACCGAACCCGCTTCCAGGGGCGCGCGCTCCTCAACAGGAATCGCCACCTCGAATCCGCGGAGAGCCTCAGCATCGTTAATGGAGTCGACGGCCTGAAACTTCATGACGATCCTGCTGCGCAGAGACCAGAAGTTTTCGAGCAGGACCTCGCGCGGCCGCGAACCCACTCTCTCCGGTGGGATCAAAAAAAGGCGTGGGCGCTGGTGGAAGCGCTCCGGAAAATCTGTCAGGACCTCGGCGACTAATTCGCCGCGCCTTCCATGCGGCCGGATCAGCCTGGCCAGCAGCACCCATGTGGGGGCTGGCGCAGCGCGATTCGGCGGCCGTTCCCGAAGATTGGCAATTGAGAGGGGAGCGGACACAGTGCCGCCGGCAGCCGTGGTGGTAACGGCCGACTCGGGCGTGGATTGGCCCAGACTTTCGCGTGAGATGGATGGACGGGGGGACTTCATTCCTCTTCCCGCTCTCGCTTAGGCCTCGCTGATGGCTCCCTCGTGGTCCTCTTCGAGAATATCCAGCGTGTATCGATGATGGTGCTTCATACTGACGGCACCAAGGATCGTCCGCACCGAACGAGCGGTTCGACCCTGCTTCCCGATTACTTTCCCCACATCTGTGGGAGCAACCCGGAGCCTCAATACCGTGCTCTCTTCTCGCTCCACTGCCTCAACAACTACAGCCTCGGGAACATCCACCAGCGCTCGTGCAATTTGTGTAACTAACTCCCGCATGTCATCGGGTTTATCTGTCGTGGTTTTCATCCTGCCCCCATCTGGGAAGACGCAAATCATTCATCTCCCCGGGGCTATCGCGGATACTACTGCAAGGCGGCGACTAACAAAAGACATTTCGCAGACTTTTTCGCCCCGGAGATTGCAAAAGTAACTTTCTCGGGAGGTGCCGGGAGCAGGCGAACGGGCGAACCCTCCGTAAGTGGACTGGATTCAGGCGGCTGTAGAGGCCTCCGCCCTTGCCGAACTGCTCTCTGGCGGCACAGTTGGGGGACTGGCCGTCGAAGCCTTTGAACTAAGAAGCTTAGCAACTCTGTCAGAGGGCTGGGCGCCTTTGCCCTTCCAGAACTCGATGCGTTCAAACTTCAGATCCACGGAAGCCGGGTTGGTTCGCGGATTGTAGGTCCCAACTACCTCCACCGAGCGTCCGTTCCGCGCCCGGTCCTTCTCAATCACGACCACGCGGTAATACGGTTGTTTGCGCGCTCCTACGCGCGCGAGGCGAATCATCAGCACAGTTCAGTTGTCCTTTCAAAATTGCAAGTCTCGGCTTTGGATCCACGGCCCACCCTGCCAAGGCACGCATCTCATCCAGATTCCTAATATATCAGGGACTTCGACGCATAGGCCGCTGCGATCGACGAATGTTGGGCGGCTTTTGGCAGGGTTGTCCTGGAACAGCACAGCGTGGGGCGAAGGAAACATTCCGACGAAGCCGCGCGTTCCGGCTGGAATCCGAATCGGTCAGCCGGAGGATTCCTGTTGAGGAGAACCGGATGGCCCCCCCTTCTACTTTAGCCCGCCTCGGGTTGTGGGTTCAGCGCCGGGGTGGCCCGCTCCCCTCGTTCCACAGACTGCCGAAAATATTCGAGGCTCAGCTTCAAGCCGGTTCTCAGATCGATTTTCGGCTCCCAACCCAAAAGGCGTTTTGCTTTCGAAATGTCCGGCTGGCGCTGAACGGGGTCGTCCTCCGGTAGTGGCTCAAATCGAATCCTGCTCGATGAGCCTGTCACTTCGAGGATCTGCTGCGCACACTCGAGAATTGTCCATTCCACCGGATTGCCGATGTTTACGGGCAGGCGCTCACTCGAACGCGAAAGCCGGAGAATGCCGTCAATCTCGTCGGAGACGTAGCAGAAACTCCGGGTCTGAGTTCCATCGCCGTAGATGGTAAGATCTTCGCCATGAAGGGCCTGCGTCATAAGATTGGAGATGACGCGCCCGTCGCTGCTCTGCAGGCGCGGCCCGTATGTGTTGAAAATACGGACGATCCTCGTGTCTACCTGGTGATAACGGTGGTATGCCATCACCAACGCCTCGGAAAAGCGCTTCGCCTCGTCGTAGACCGAGCGGGGCCCGACCGGGTTCACATTTCCCCAGTAAGTCTCCGACTGAGGGTGCTCGGTGGGATCGCCGTAGCACTCCGATGTGGAAGCGTGCAGAAATCCCGCTTCGTACCTGCGTGCAACCTCGAGGGCATTCCTGGTCCCTTCGGATCCGACGCGAAGAGTTTCGATACCGGACCGCATGTAGTCCACCGGACTTGCGGGTGAGGCGAAGTTGAAAAGGAAATCGACTTTGCCGAAATCGAAAGGCTCGCAGATGTCGTGTTCGACGAGTTCGAACCGGCTCTCCCCGCTCAAATGATCGAGGTTCCTGGCTTTCCCCGTGCGCAGGTTGTCGACGCCAATCACGCTGTGGCCGAGGGCCAGCAGCGCGTCGCAAAGATGTGATCCCAGAAAACCTGCCGCGCCCGTTACCAGAACCCGCATAGGCGGTGCGTCGCTCTTCTTATCCAAGATCCGGCATACCCCTCAGCTTTCAGATCGAAATTCATTCTGTCGCGCTAAATTGATTTTCGGCAAGTACGATGGAGTACCGTAGTCGAGGCTTTATTTGTCTCGCGATAGTCTGGATGTTAACATTTTGCTGGTGCGTTTTCTACGCTTTCCCCCAGACATCCAGAGCGGCAACGTGAAGCCGACTCCGACTGCCGGGCTTGCGCAGGCTCAATTCGCCCTTGCGAAGAGCCGACCTTCGAGGTGTCCGGCTACGCCTGATCGGAGCGGCTGCGTCCAGGCACGATGCTGAAGCGAATCCTGAAGATGATCGTGGCTCAGGGGGCCGGCGTCGCGGTCGTCCTGATCGCCCAGGTACTGCTTCCCCCCATCTTTCTTCACTCATACGGAGTCGCGCCTTACGGCGAATGGCTTGTGCTCTCCGCCACCATCGCTTATGTATCCACTCTGAATTTCGGGGTTACCACCTACGCGAGTAACGAACTGACCATCCTCCAGCAGCGCGGCGATTCCCTTCAGTACCGCCGCCTGCAGGCAAGCACACTGGCCCTGATGCTGGCTCTGATTGTTTTCGGCACTGCAATTACCGTCGGAATCAGCCTGTTGCCTCTGGACACTTTGCTGCACCTGCATACCATAAGCCGCAAAGAAGCAAGCCTCACCGCACTGTTCCTGGGCTTGCAGATGGTGGTCCAGATTATCGGGGGCTACTACATCAACCTCTTCATGGTGATTCAGGAAATGCATCGGGGAACGATGTGGCTCAACTTCCGCCGTCTGGCAGCCACCCTCGTCGCCGCCGTGCTCGCTCTGTTTCATTTCTCTTTCGCGGCCAACGCCTTTGGCCAGCTTGCAGCAGTCCTGCTGCTGGCCGCGGCAACGGTCGTCGATCTGCGCAATCGCATGAAAGGCCTTCCCATGGGCATTCGCGATGCGGACTGGACGACCGCCAAAGCGGCTCTAAAGCCCAGTGGCATGTTCGCCATGGTCCTTATGCAAAACTTTCTCCTCTTTCAGGTTCCCGTAATCCTCCTGCAGCGCCTTCTTGGCCCGGAGGTCGTAGTTCTCTTCACCATCGCCAGAACAGTGCTGGCTACCGCCCGACAGATTCTCTCCGTGGTAACCGGGGCCATCGGCCCGGAAATCACTATCAGTTTCGGCAGCGGCGATCTGAAAAAGCTGCTCCAGATCTTCCACGATTCCGAACGAGTCGTCTTTTCGCTGATCCCGGTCGCCAATCTGGGAGCCTATCTGTTCTCACCCGTGCTGCTGAGCATCTGGCTGCACAAACCAGGCCTGTTCGAGCCCTATACCTATGCCCTGATGGCTCTCATCTCCGGCATCATGAGTATCCGCGAGCACAAGATATTCTTCCAGTTTTCCACTAACAGGCACGCTCGTCTGGCACATATCATCTTCTGGGGCCAGCTTGCTATGCTCGCGGTTAGCATTCCTATGACGAAGTGGCTTGGACTGCTCGGCTTTTTATATACGTGGCTGCTGTCGGAGATAACTCAGACTATCCTGCTCTACTTCGAAAACAGAAAGCTATTTTCCCACGACCAATCGATTACGATGATACCTGTTTTGAAACTGGCAGCCTTTCTCGGTTTTTCTCTGCCCGGTTGCGTGTTTCTGGTCGACTATGCGCGGCGCCGTTCGCTTGTAACCGTTGGCGTTGCCGCAACCGCCGCCACGATAGTCATCTTCGCTGCTTCTTATTTTGTTTTTGGTCTGAAGATCGTTCAGGAAAAAGTCTTCGCCCGGGTGGCGGGCCCGTGACTGTGCTCAGGAAGCCGGGCGCACCGGCTGTGTCGTCACGGAAACATGGCTGCCATAAAGCTGAACGCCGCACCGGGAAATGCAGCGGTTCCTTCGCCATTTCGCGCCGAGACAGATGTCTGGCGTTTTCGGTACAATTGCTGTGACAGCTGTGGTATTCGAAGTAGCCACGCTAACCGGGAAAGCTAACTCGCGACATAGTCATGCGCTTTCACCTTACTAATATGTGTCACATGGGACAAGATCTATGAGAACTATTGGCACCGAAAGGCTGCGCGAAGTTCAAATTCAACGCGCTTATTATGCACAGACCGCGCGCCTCTATGACGACATGCAGGTGCATGAAAATGACCCACATAGTTTCGCGCTGCGATTCATGATTTCAGTAATAGATTACCTCGAGATAAGGTCAATACTGGACGTTGGCTGCGGCACCGGCCGAGGACTCCATAAAATAAGCAGAGAAATGCCAGGCATTTCAATAGTGGGTGTCGAACCGTCGGCAGAGCTTCGGGAAGTTGGGCATGCAAAGGGATTATTGAAAACACAGCTCATTGACGGCGACGCAATGAACCTCGATTTTGGCGATGGTTCTTTCGATCTTGTTTGTGAATTCGGGGCGCTTCATCATATCCCTTTGCCGTCGAAAGCAATATCCGAGATGCTGCGTGTATCACGTAAGGCCATCTTCATATCAGACTGCAACAACTTTGGACAGGGATCCGGATTTTCTCGCCTGCTTAAACAAGGCATCAACGCCTTCGGCCTTTGGCCTTTGGCGGACTGGATAAAGACGAGAGGAAGACGCTACATCATAAGCGAAGGCGACGGCTTATCTTATTCGTACTCCATATTCAATGACTACAAACAGATCAAAGAGAAGTGTGAATGTGTCCATCTGCTCAATACTGCCGATGCAGGTCCAAACCTCTATCGCACCTCAACTCATATGGCGCGTCTCGGAATCAAAGCCGGCTGCAAAACGATGTCCTGAATCTCGTGCGTGAGCCCTGGCCCCGCTTAGAGGCAAGAAATCCCAGCATCATCCATTGCCACGGCACCGCCTTGGCAATGGGGCCATGGGGTAGTGACGAGCAAGGCCCTTCGATCATGCCGCCGGTGCGTTCCAGTTCTGCGACACTGCCGAAAATGGCAGGCCCTGAAGCATTGCTGCAATAAAACCCTGACGATACAATCACCGCAGTTCACCGATGACGACCTCCCGACCCTTCTTTTGTGCCGAGGCCCGCCGCAGTAAGGTTCCCTATCCCTTCCCGACTGCCTGCGCCCGCGCTTTGCATCTCATTTCCGGCGCTATTCTGTTGGGACCATCAGCGCGCTGTTCCCCTGCTTCCTGCGTCGCCTGTGGCCTGAACCTTATCCGAACGGGACAATCAAAGGGCTGAACCCGAACAATGAATTACAGAGTCGTTCTCGGTCATCCCGGCGGAAACGAAAACGTGAGGCAGGCATTGCTCGCGTTACAGAATGCGGGCGTTCTCGAAAGCTTTGTGACAACGGTTTGCGCGGAGCACGTTCCGCTTCTTGCCCTTTTTCCTCGACCCATACGGAAAGGAATAGAGCGCCGCTCGTTCTCCTGTGTCGATCCTCGTCAAATACGCTCGCATCCATTTCAGGAGGTGTTGCGCGTGGTGGGATCGCGGCTGGGGATTGCGACTCTTACGCCTACGATAGACGACGTCCGCCGCTCTCTCGACAGGCATCTCCTGGACGAAGTGCGGAGAAGCAGGAGTCGGAACCTTGCAATCTATGCCTATGAAGACAACGCATACGCTACCTTTTCAGCCTTCCCAAGCATTCCTAAATTCTACGAACTGCCGATTGGCTATTGGCGCGCAGCGCATACGCTTTTTGCCGAGGAACAGGCAATCAATCCCGAGTGGGCCGCAACACTTATCGGTCCTACGGACAGCGAGGAGAAACTCGAACGGAAGGATATTGAACTTGAATTGGCGGATCGTATTATCGTTCCAAGCGAGTTTGTGAGATCGACTTTGCCGATGAAATGGGAAGCTAAGACCACAATCGTTGAATACGGTTGCCCTCCGCCAGTCAAAGAAGCTCATTGGAAAGGTTCAGAAAACGGACCCCTGAAAGTCCTCTTTTGCGGCTCTCTCACTCAACGAAAAGGCATTTCCTACTTGTTTCAAGCTGCAAAAAGAATGGGACGACGGATCGAACTTACGGTCATTGGGGCCGAACTCGTTCCATGCCCCGCTGTGCGGCGTTCATTAACCGAGGTTACCTGGCATCGCACGCTTTCCAATGCCGACGTTCTCGAGACGATGCGCAGGCACGATGTTTTTGTATTGCCCACATTGTTTGAGGGGCGCGCGCTCGTGGTTCTGGAGGCGATGTCGCAGGGTCTCCCGGTCATAACCACAGCCAATTCCGGCGCGACTGACGCGGTTGTTCATGGCAGGTCAGGCTTTGTTATCCCTATCCGTTCAAGCGATGCCATCGTTGACTGTCTCGAGAAGCTCGATGCAGACCGAAGCCTGCTCAGGCACATGAAAGCTGAGGCGCCGGCAATAGCGGCCACGATTACCTGGGCCTCGTATCGGCGCAACCTGATAGCCGTCCTCAAGAGATACCAGGAATTGAATCAGGACGGTTGGCATTCGGGGACTGCGGACGGCATCGCCGACGGATAACTCAGGTTAATGGCAGAGGCTGCAACGGATTATCAATGACCCAAAACCCAAAAACCAGGCCGGGTTTTCCGGGGCGGGTCACAGGCCGAAATCTCTGACTTCCTGCGGCCGAGTTTTCCGGGGCGGGTCATCCGCCTTTAGCTTTCATTCAGATGAGGCGTTTAGACC
>Ga0181531_10001420_pt1 | contig 15131 bp, 15 predicted proteins | sample PEATcosm2014_Bin_38_FD_119743 | JGI IMG/M metagenome (GOLD analysis project Ga0181531, IMG submission 119743) | Peatland microbial communities from MTU Mesocosm Facility, Houghton, MI, USA - PEATcosm2014_Bin11_10_metaG | ecosystem: Environmental > Terrestrial > Soil > Wetlands > Peat | place... | reverse complement strand
GATGGACACCGACTGGTCCAGGACTGATCGAAGACCTGAGCAATATGCGCTGCCCTGAGCCTGCCGGACGCGGCGACTCCATCAGGCGGCGAGCCTACATCGAGTCGCCGCCTTCTCGGCATTCCCCTACTTATATAGCTTTGCCTTAGCCGTGGCGACCTTATCCATGGCCGCCACCCGCTTTACTGAGTACTTGACCAGCGCCTTCTCCTTCGCCGTGACCACCTTACGGCTCACCTGGGTCATCTTCCTTGTCCCTTTCAGACTGTCGATCCATTCGCGCAGGCTCTTGCTGCTGTCCGCCTGGCCAATGTTCTGGATGAACGGTGGCTTCGTTTCGTCTACCCACATCAACTGCTGCCACTCGTCCTGCACCGTGTTCACCCAGGAAATGTATCCGCCAGGCAGAATCTGGCGCGGCGCTTTCACCGCCCCGGTAAAGCTATAGCGCGTCCCCGTCGTCGTAACCGGATCGTAAAAATGCGGCGTAATGAAGTCCGACACCGCGATTCCGTTGATCGTGTAGGCGTAGCTGTTGTCCTCGCACGGGTCGCACGCCTCCACCAGATATTCGAACTGCCCCGCACCGTCCTGAATCTTGTTCCCCACGACTTCGATCGCCACCGACGACTGCATCCGATTCCCCCATGGATCGACCAGCATCTCCAGAATCTCGTGGCTCGCGTCGATCGTCCACGTCGAATCGCTCGGCGTCGCAATCACCTGCGAATACGGCTGCTTGTGCTTGTCCGAGTGAAAGCCTCCCTCATCCGGCGGCAGAGTCTTCACCAGTTGCACCGGCCAAACTCCCGCCGGCACTTTGTTCGCGTTGGGAAGGTACATCACCGTCGCCGTCATCGGCCAGAACTGCGGCAGATCGCGCGTCACCTGAAGGTTGAGCGCAAGCGCGGCTGAATGGACCAGATCCACATCGATCTGACCCGTCGTATCCACCAGACCTACCTGAATCACTGTCATAAGAGCTCCTTGAGAAGTGCAAATGGAAAAAACAAGCGCAAACGCACCACCGCTTTCGCTAAGGCAATTGCGACAGCAGACCCTGAAACTTCGCTGCCACCGCGGAGAAGCCGTCCTTGCCGGGGGAGAGCGGGTCGCCGCCGGTCGGGTGCAATTCGTTCGCCCAATAGTCGGTGTAGCCGGCGGCGTTAGAAAGCGTCCCCCGCAAATTGAGATACTTCACATTCGCGAATCCCGGCTCACCCGCGACGTTCTGGAGCATCGTGTTGAACCGGTCGATCAGCGCCGCCATCATCTGTGTCGTCACGCCGGGAAACACAAACGGGAACCGCTTCTCGTCGAAACCCGGCTTCAGCCATGGTCCAGGGAACGGCCACCCGCCCAGAAACCCTCGCCCATCCGGAACCGGATAGTCATACCCGTGCGCAATGATGGGGAACGTCTCGTTCAGAGACTGCTGGCAGATCGCGTTGATCGTCGAGAACATCATCCGGTAAGCCCCGGCAATGCGGGTGTCGATCACCCCCGCGACAACCTGCTGGTTCCAGCCACCAATCGGCGTATCGAAATCGTTGATCAACATTCCGAATTCCTGGCCGGCGATGTCGTCGCCGCCGCCCGAAATCAGAATCGCTTTTGGTTTCGCTCCCAGGGCGATGACTTTCTCCAGCAGCCGGGCAAACTGATCCAGTTGCCCCACTTTCGAAACCATCAATTCGATCGGATCGCCCCTATGGGCCGACGACTCGATGTTGTAACCATAGTGGTCGTCCAGGTTCGTGAGCACATCATGGATCGGATAGTCGAACCACGAGTCCCCAACCGCGATCAAATAACCCGCGGTCTGCACGGTCGTCTGTACCGGCGCAGCCGCAGCCTCACTGGCCGCCGCGCCCGTTTTGGCTGCCGCCGTCGGTTCTGCCGCCGCGCCCGCGTGCCGGACCCGTGAGATTTGTGTCGTGATCGAGAGAGGCCCAGGATGCATCGAGAGCGCATCGGCCCGGCTCGCCCGTGCTTGCTTGCGCCGCGCCAGAATTTCCGTCGCGTGCTCCGCCGCTGCCTGCTCGATCGAAGATGGTTCCGGATTCCCGTTCGCCATGGATTTCCCCCTGCGGACTCGAACCATCGCCCGCACCCTGCGGGAGACTCACTCCGGACACGCACACCTGTTCGGCACGCCCGTCATTCGGGTACGGCGCTGAGGAAAGATAAACGCAACGACATCAGGACATCGAGAGAGGACCGGGGGATGTGCTGTGAAACTTACGGCCAGGCCCGCCAGCCTGTCAAGCATCGGCTTCCGGCTTCACACGAATTCAATCGTTCTGCAATATTTGGGTGGCGGCTGAACTGTGCGTTGACTAAACGCCGGACTGGACGGGAAATTGCGGGAGGTGGTCGCTCCTTAAATCGAGGCCTCCATTCCACCAGCTTCAGGTAGAGTTTCCAGAATCCCCCGCTTGCCGAGCACGAGCACGACAACCGCTCAGTCCAAATGACAACCAGAATCCAGTCAACGGCGAACTGTCAAAATCCAAACTGTCTCACTCCAGGGGTTCACCCCAGGAACTGTCAACTTCCGACCTCTTCACCAAAGTAACCCGCGCTGATTCGGCTCCACTTCCAAGCCGAACTACCCCAACAAAGTTGGCAGCTTTTCCCTTCCAATCTGCTATTCTGAACTTAGGATAGAAAAAGAAAAGCCCGCCTTCACTGGCCGGGCTTTTTCCGTTGGAACACAAACTCGGCCTCCCGATTTCGACGATTCGCTCGACAATCCCCGACAACTTGCCTTGCCCGTCCCGCCTGTGCGGGCCCTGGCGCTCCTGCGGATCGCGACCCGGAGCCGGAGACTGACAACTGGAAACTGATAACTGGAGACTGACGACGTGAGACTCACGACTGGGAACCCGAAGAACGGGCATAAGATTAGCCGAACATCCCCGGGTGTTATCAAGCTTGATAACATCATTAAGCCTATTGTTTCGAGGAATATACGCAGAGAAGACAAGGGGGGGTCCCCCGGGAAGGTAACTGAATCCCATAACTTCAACATCGCGCCCATTGGGCAGTCATGGAGAACCACCGCAATGGCCAGCCGCATGCCCCCTCAGCTGGCTATGCCAACTTTCACCCAAGTGGCTATGGCAACCTGCCACCCAACTGCGGCACACTTTCCCACAACCCGTTCCCCGGGAGGCCGCACCATGAAAATCCGTCTGCTCCCCGCTCTTCCTCTGGCCCTCGCAGCACTCCTGCTTCAGCCGACCCGGCTCTGCGTCGCCGAATCCCTCCCGCAGATCCCTTCAGCGCCAGCCTCGCACTCCATGTCGGCCGAAGACCGCGGCGATCTCTTCATGGCCCACCAGCAATATCTCGCCGCCATCGACGCCTACCGCCAGGCGCCCATGGACGCCGTCGTCCTCAACAAAATCGGTATGGCCTACCATCATCTCTTCGCTCTCGACGAGGCCCGCAAGGACTACCAGAAAGCGCTTCTTATCCGCCCCAATTACCCTGAGGCCATCAACAACCTCGGCGCCGCCGACTTCGCCCAGGGCAACTATAAGGAAGCGATCCGCCTCTACCGCCGTGCCCTTAAGCTAATGCCCCGCTCCGCGGTCATCGCCGCCAACCTTGGCACCGCATGGTTCGCGCGCGGGAAATACAAAAACGGCCTCGAAGCTTATCAGACCGCCTTTTCCCTCGACCCCACCGTCTTCGATCCCGACTCGCCCTCGCTCATCCAGGGAACCACCACCGCCAAAGACCGTGCCCGCCAGGACTACTGCATCGCCGAGCTATTCGCCGAAGCCGGCAATCGGGACCGCGCCCTTGAATATCTCCGCAAAGCCCTCAACGACGGCTTCGACGACCGCAATCGCCTCATGCAGGACACCGACTTTGCCCAGCTCCGCAAAACCCCCGAGTTCGCCCAGCTCATGGCCGAAGAAAAGCTCCGCTATCACAACTGAGGTCGCCCCGTATTTTGACTTCACCCAAATCACTGCCTTCCAGCCGGAGTCGCGGCGTTCTCGAGGCCTCCCCGCACTCCGGCCCCTTTTTGCTCGCCGAAGCCGCTCCTCGCGAGCCCGCCGCCACTTTCGTCCGGCTCGGCCGCCTTTTCATCGGCGTTTCCCTGATCTCTTTCGGCGTGCAGCATTTTCTCTACTCCGGCAATGTCCCCGATCTCGGCCTCGTCCCGGTATGGACGCCCGCCCATCTCCTGTGTGCCTGGATTGCCGGCGCCGTTCTTCTCATCGCAGGACTCTCCGTCCTCACCGGAATTTACGCGCGCCTCATAGCCACGCTCATCGGCTTTGTGTTTCTTCTTTCCGCGTTTCTTCGCTTCTCCACGCACATAGCCGGCATGCTCCACAACATCGGCGATCGCGGCGTCTTCTTCGAACTCCTCGCGTGCGCCGCCGGCTCCTGGATGTTAGCCACTCTCTTTAGCGCCACGGACTCAGCGTTTCCCGCTCCTTCCCTCACTCGACACCTCGCAACCGCCGGCCGCTGGCTCTTTGGCATGGCCTTCGTGGTCTTCGGCTCCCTGCACCTCCAGGCACCCGCCTGGATTGCCTCCCTCATCCCGCACTGGATTCCCTTCCATCTCTTCTTCGCGTACCTCACCGGGTGTGCCCTGGTGACCGCTGGCTTTTCCATCGCAACGCAGGTCTGGATGCGCCTCTCCGCAGCGCTCCTGGCCCTCATGCTTTTTTCCTGGGTCGTCATCGTGCACGCACCGCGCATCGCTCACGCCCTGCACGATGGCGACGAATGGAACTCGGGCTTTGTCTGTCTCGCCATGGCAGGCTTCGCTCTCATCGCCGCTGCTATCACGCGGCGCTCATCGACCACCACCGATTGAATAATTCCCTGTGTACATTCTTGCGAGCGAAAAAAGCGGTTCTCTATTTCGAAAGCCGGCCGGCAAGGGAGAGGTCAATCGCGACGTCTTTGTCCGCTTTCCAGACGAAAAAGCTTGGATCCTTCAGTCCCCATTGGATGTACGGCACGACAAAATGGGCCTTGACCGTTGCGGTTGTGCCTTCAGGATTGACAAGCATGGGGATGGTGATCTCGTGCGGCGTGCCGAGGAGCGTGAAGATACCCGTTACCTGGATGTTCGAGTCGCCCGATGCAGCGAGGACACCAGCGTAAGACTTCGGCTCAAACGACACAGTTGCGTGCTGTTCGACCTGCAGGATCTCCTTGTACATCCTTTTGTCGCGGCTGCCATTGCCGGTCTTGCCGCTGCCGGCGAGCACGACCACCGCACCTGACATCTTAAAAGTGCTGGGGTCAAAATCCACCGATCCAGTTTGGACGTGAAAGGCGCCGTTGACGAGTTCGTGGGTCGTTTTAAGCGTCATCCTCACCTCGCTGGCATCGGGATTGACGGCGAAGGTCTGATGCTGCGCGAATGCGGCTGGAGCGAGTATCACCGCGAGGGCCAAGACTAGGAAGAATTTCATTGCATTTCCCTGGACTGTTTTGAAGTAATCGGAGTTGTTTTGGCGGGGCTCGATTTCAGCTGGCGACTGCCTGCGGAGCAACCGCGGCGTGGTGGGTGACTCGTGTAAGCGTAGCCGTCACCCGCATTGCGCCTGGCCAGACCCGGAGGCAAAACGGCAGCACAGCGCGCGCGAGTGCGTTGTTCAGGCCATTGGCGGCCAACTCGGCGAGGCGCATCTGGGCCAGCAGCGCGGAACGCAGTTTTGGTTGGAAAACGGGGGCCGGCTCCTGGGCGAGATAAGCACCGGCGGCACAGCGGGCAGTGTGTAGCGCGATCGAGATGCCGTCGCCGGTAAACGAGGGGATCACGGCTGCCTGATCGCCGATGCAGTAGAGCCCATCCTCGGTTGACCGGCGGAGATAGCCGTACGGGATGTGAGTGACTGTGATCGGCTTTTCAAGCAACGGCTCCGCACCGTCAAGCCGCATCGCCAGGTGGGGACAGTCCTGCCGCATCTTCGCAAGAAGGCCCTCCCAGCGGAGACCCGCACGCGCAAAATACCTCCGTTGAACGACACAGCAGAAATTCGTGATGCCGTCTTCCACTGGTTGGATACCGCCGTAGCCTCCCGCATAGAGTGTCAACTCGGAGGCGTCCGCCAGGTTAGCGGTCTGGTCGGCGGACATACGGTAATACATCTTGAATGCGACCCATTGGTCAGGGTCCTTCGGTCGACCGTAGCCGCGCAGATCGTGCTTTCCCGTGGCGAGAAAGGCCGTTGGAGCTTCGCATGTGGTGCCGTCGTCAAGCGCAGCTTGCCAGAGATTACCTCTCGAGCGGTGGAGCGACTGCACACTGCGGCCACGCTTCAGGCGGACTCCCGCTGAGATGGCTGCGGCGATGAGCACCGTATCGAGCGCCTTGCGAGTGAGTGAGGCTGCCGGAAAAGGCAGCGGAGCCTCGGCGGCGCGTCTGGCTGCGGCGAGGCGAACGTAGTTGATGGGTACGGCGCCAAACGAGGCTACGTCGATGCCCAGCGCATGCAGATCCTCGAGGGCCTCGCCGCTCAGAAACTCTCCGCAGACCTTATGGCGCGGTGTGGGCTCCCGTTCAATCAGCGTGACGCGGCGTCCCTTGCGAGCCAGCGCGATCGAAGCGGCACAGCCGGCCACTCCGCCACCAAGGATGAGAACTTCGTCTTGCAAAGCATTGCTCCTGATCACCGGTTGTTTCTATCGATTTCCAGCGGATCCCTTGTTTCTAGTAGACGTTCTAAAAGAAGTCTGGGACCTCATTTTGTACAAATCTTCATTTAGCGCCGACAGGACGATGCCCTGAACATCTCCTGTCGACCATCAGTTACGGCGAGTGGTGAGCTCGCGCCAGTTGAGGCCGAGGTCCACGATCAGCAGCGAGGCAAGTGTGAAGGCGATCACGCCGATGGCGGAGAGAACGTCGCCCAGGTGGCTCCAGTAGGCGGGCACAAGATTGAACACGCGGCCGGAGACAAAGGTAAACGTGACCGCATAGGAGCGGGCCATCCATTGGCGATGCTGCACGATTTGACGGTTGCGCGCGGTGAGGAAAGCGGCGGTGGTGCAGACCATCCAGGCCGCGGCCTGCATGGAAGTTCCGGGGAGGCCCGGACGTCCCCAGGCGAGAGCAATCCCAGTGAACGAACCGACAAAAACGGAAACCACGTAGATGCGGCCGAGAACGCGATGGAACGTGAGATGACGCTGCCGGATCCGCGAGGAGAAATTAACAGGGCCAATCAGAAGTGCGAAGATTCCGGCGAGTGCGTGCGGGATGAGGAGATGGCGATCGGCGATGACCTGCAGACGGTAGGCGTGGTACATCGGATAGTCGGTGATGAGGAGAACTTCTGAAGTAACGAAGACGAAGAGTGCGGTGAGGCCAAGCGAGACCCATAGAACCGTCTTGAATCTGGAACCGGAGGCTTTGAGCGCTGGCAGGGTGGAAGTTGACATGATTCGCTCTCAGATGGTTAGACGTGATGAGTTGGGCCAGGGGTTCAGCGACAGCGAGAGCAGCTCGCCACAATCGACATCCGTCCGCGCCAGCCAAGCCTCAGCCGCAGCCGGGCCGCCCCCTGCCGACACTGGCTCACTTCCACCGCCCCAGACACAACCGTCCCGGCCACCAGTGCTCTACCGTCACAGCCTCCCGCGGAACCGCCGCCGCCGCCAGCAACCGCAGCCAGTCCTCCTTCCGGAAGGCCCGACGGAAGGACACCGGTCCATCATGCCGAACAAACCGGTGCCATCCCACCACCTCCCCCACCCACCCAAAAATTCGGCAACGCCACTCCGACCGCTCCAGATCATTGATAAACCAACCTGCCTGCGCGGTCGATTCCATCCACCGCAGCAACGCAATGATCTCGTCATCCTCCAGATGATGCGCCATCAGCGAGCTCACGACGATATCCACCGGCTTCTTCGGTCCATACTCCAGAGCGTCGCTAGTCACCCACGCAATGCCGAACTCCTTCGGCGTGGACTCCACTGCGGCACGCGCTGCATAAGGATTCAGGTCGATCCCCGTCAACTGCACGGCAATCCTGCGCCTGCGCGCCCAGCCGGTAATCTGCCGCAGCAGATCGCCGCCGCCACTGCCCACATCCACAATGTGTACCGCATCAGGCAGCCCCCGCGACAACCGGGCCATCGACCGAGTCAGCCAGGCTAGTGTCGGCCGATAGCCCAGCAGCCAGCGGTTGACCTGCTCCAGATGGTGCAGGCAGCCACGGAAATCCTCATAGCTGCAGTCGCCATCCATCAACTCCGGCAGATCGCGCGGAGGAACCCGCCGTCTGAAGTCGATCGCCGCACTAGACCGCATGGAAGCGCATCGTCTCCGCTGTCAGCCCAGGGCCAAAGGACATCGCGCATCCGCGCTGGCCTGGCTGCGCCTGCTGCATCATCCGCTGCAGCACAAACATCACCGTCGCCGACGACATGTTGCCGAACGCCGACAGCACCTCGCGTGACGCCGCCAGTGCATCGGGCGGCAGTTCCAGCCCCTTCTCCACCGCATCCAGAATCGATCGTCCGCCGGGATGCACTGCCCACAGGTCGATGCCCTCCCGCTCGGCCATTAACTCGCTCTCGTGCAGCGCGCGGCCTAACTCCGCCGGCACCTGCCCGGAGAGGAGCATGTCAAATCCGAGGCCGCGGATTTTCCAGGTAATCAGCCCCCTCGTCTCGGGCACCATCACTGCCTTGAAGCCGTCGAGCGCGAACCCCTGTTCGAGCGCGGTAATCAGACTCGCCGCCGCACCATCGGCAAATATCAAAAATGAGAGCACCTGCTCCAGCTCCTGCGTCTCCTGGAAGTGCAGCGTACACAGCTCCAGGTTCAGCATGAGCACACCCGCCTTCGGTTCTGAACGCATAATGTGCCGCGCCAGCTTCAGCGCGTTCATCGCGGCATAGCATCCCATGAATCCAACCATCGTGCGCTCCACACCCGCCGAAAGCCCCAGGTGGTCGACGATCTCAAAGTCCAGCCCCGGCGCATAAAACCCCGTGCAGCAGGTCACCAGCACATGCGTAATACCGGAGCGTTCCTCCTCATTGAGCGCTAGCCGGTCCACGGCCTTCCTCATCAGCACCGGAGCGTTCTGCTCAAACAGCTCCATGCGCCGCGCCGTGCTGGGAAAATTCCCTGGCCGATAAAACTCATGCGCGTCATGTGGCGAGATTGGGCCCGAACCTCTGCGCGGATCGAGGAATGAATAGCGATGCGCGATGTTGGCGCGGCTCACCATGCGGCGGAAAACCGTGCGCAGCCGCGGGTCGGCAAGCATCTTCTCCGCGAAAACAACGAAGGCCTCATGGACATCGTGCTCGGGTACGGCCGTGGCGATGCGGTTCAGGTAAGCCGTAGTCAAGCGCAATAGATCCCAACCTGAGTATATGGACGAGATGCCGTGAATTGGGAAAGCTGGACGACCGAGGGCATCGTCCGGCTGACACTCGGCGACTTGAGAAAACAGGAAAGTCCCGAACGTGCGCTCCTTTTAAACGGCGGTTTCAGCGCGTCTCGCCGGCAATCCACGGCACCCCGCGCCCCTACAATATGCGCTGTTTCGCGCTATTGTGGCCCGCAGTAATTGCACATTCGGTACTCCTGTACCGCTTTTCCTTCCCATTGCGTCCAAAGGAGTAACTCCCATCTTCCTTTTTGGGAGTTTGAGTGGTACAGGTAGGTATGGAGACGGTGCCCGCCGCCGATTTGCTCGCCCACAAAGTTCAGCCACTCGGGCTGCGCCCTTTGCCGGGTGCCGATCATCCAATCGTCAGAGTCAAAAATCTCCGCAAAGACTACATCACCGGCCGCGGCCGTTTGACCCTGTTCGACTCCGTCACCTTCGAAGTCGCGCAGGGTGAAATGCTCGCCATCGTCGGCCAGTCCGGTGCCGGAAAAAGCACCCTTTTGCACATGCTCGGCGCGCTTGATACCCCCTCCGCCGGGGACGTATACTGCGCGTCAACCCAGTTGCGTAACCTCACCCCTGGACAGGCAGCCACGTTTCGCAATCGCGAAGTCGGCTACGTCTGGCAGTTTCATTACCTCTTGCCGGAATTCACCGCGCTGGAGAACGTTGCCATGCCCCTGCTCGCCAGGGGAAAGTCGAAGGCCCTGGCCTTCAGAACCGCGGAGCAATGGTTGAACGAAGTCGAACTTGGCGACCGGCTCATGCATCGCTCCGGAGAACTCTCCGGGGGCGAGCAGCAGCGCGTCTCCATCGCCCGCGCCCTGGTCACCCAGCCGAAGCTGCTGCTGGCCGACGAGCCCACTGGCGATCTCGACAGCCTTACCGCGGAAATGGTCTTCAATCTCATCAACCGCCTGCACCGGCTGCATCGCCTTACCTCGGTCATTGTGACCCACAACCTGGCGCTGGCGCGACGCTGTACAAGAGTCTTGCGGCTCGATAAGGGCCGTCTGGAAGAAGTTTCTCCGCTGTCGGTCTGATTTACCGGTCCGGCGACGGATAATTGGAAGCAGGGTTTGTAAGGAACGGGATCGCGTCGAAGGCTGGAAACTGGATGGTTCCCCGCCGATCTCGCAAAGTGGGATGGATGCGGACGAACGCACCAGCCTCAGGGTCGCCCGGCTTTGCCCCTGGATTTTTGGCACGGGCGGCGGTCCGAGTCTCAGTTGTACCGAGACTCACAGGAAGAAGAGTCCCGATTGCCTCCACCGGCGCCGGCACAACGACCGGCATCCTGGACAGCAAACGGAGTCTCTCAAGAGGAAATATGTTCGAACGCTATACTGAAAAAGCGCGGCGCGTCATCTTCTTCGCCAGGTATGAGGCCAGCCAGTTCGGATCCCCATACATCGAAACCGAGCACCTCCTGCTCGGCCTCCTGCGCGAAGATAAGGCACTCACCAACCGCTTTCTTCGCTCGCACGCCTCGGTTGAATCCATCCGTAAACAAATTGAAGGCCACACCACCATTCGTGAGAAGGTATCGACTTCCGTCGATCTCCCCCTCTCCAACGAGTGCAAGCGCGTGCTCGCCTACGCCGCAGAAGAGGCCGAGCGCCTCTCCCACAAGCACATCGGCACCGAGCATCTGCTCCTCGGCCTCCTGCGCGAAGAAAAATGCTTCGCCTCGGAGATCCTCCACGAGCGCGGCCTGAAGCTGCTCGCCGTCCGCGAAGAGCTCGCCCGCGCCACGCAGGAAAAGGCTCCGCAACAGCAGCGCAACCGCGAATCTTCGCTTCTTGCCGAGTTCTCGCGCGACCTCACCCAGGCTGCCATGGATTCTCAGCTCGATCCTCTCGTCGGCCGCGATCAGGAACTGGAGCGCGTGGTCCAGATCCTCTGCCGCCGCACCAAAAACAACCCCGTCCTCATCGGCGAACCTGGCGTCGGCAAAACCGCCATCGTCGAAGGCCTCGCCCAGCGGATCTCCGACGGCGACGTTCCCAGCTTCCTCGCCGACAAGCGCGTCCTCGCTTTGGACCTCTCGCTCATCGTCGCGGGCACCAAATACCGCGGCCAGTTCGAAGAGCGCCTCAAGACCATCATGAAAGAGCTGATGGAAAATCAAAACTCCATCATTTTCATTGACGAGCTGCACACCCTCGTCGGCGCCGGCTCCGCCGAAGGCTCCCTTGACGCCGCCAACATCCTCAAGCCCGCCCTCTCACGCGGCGAAATTCAGTGTATCGGCGCAACCACCCCTGCTGAATACCGCAAGTCCATTGAGAAAGATCGATCTCTCGAGCGCCGCTTTCAGGCCGTCAAGGTCCCTCCACCCAACGAAGAAGACGCCATCAAGATCATCAACGGCATCAAGGATCGCTACGAGAAATTCCACGCCGTCAGCTACACCGACGAAGCCATCAACTTCGCCGTAGCCCACTCCAACCGCTACATCTCCGATCGCTTCCTCCCCGACAAGGCCATCGATCTGATCGACGAAGCCGGCGCCCGCGTGAAACTCCGCCAGACTTCCCTGCCCGAGGAGATCACCGAAGTCCAGAAGCGCATCAAGTTCATCGTCCATCGCATGGAGAACGCCATCGCGAACCACGAGTTCGAGAAGGCCCGCTTCTACTCCGACGAAGAACGCAAGGAACGCGACAACCTCCGCGCCCTCCGCGACAAGTACCACCTCGACGACTCCACAGCAGGCATCGTCGGCCGCGAAGACATCGAAGACGTCGTCAGCCGCTGGACCGGCGTTCCCATCACCTCCATTAAAGAAGAAGAAACCCAGAAGCTCCTCCGCGTCGAAGAGGAGCTCCACAAGCGCGTCATCAGCCAGGACAAATCCATCTCGGCTCTGGCTCGTGCCATTCGCCGCTCCCGTGCCGGGCTCAAAAATCCCGCTCGGCCCATCGGTTCGTTCCTCTTCCTCGGACCTACCGGCGTCGGCAAAACCGAAATGGCCCGCACGCTCGCCCAGTTCCTCTTCGGCAGCGAAAAATCCCTCATCCGCTTCGACATGTCCGAGTTCATGGAGAAGCACTCCGTCTCCAAGCTCATCGGCTCGCCTCCAGGATACGTCGGCTACGAAGAAGGCGGTCAGCTCACCGAGCGCGTCAAGCGTTCGCCCTACTCCGTCGTCCTGCTCGACGAAATCGAGAAAGCCCACGCCGACGTCTTCAATATCCTGCTCCAGGTCTTTGAAGACGGCCAGCTCACCGACGGCCTCGGTAACACCGTCGACTTCAAAAACACCATCATCATCATGACCTCGAACATCGGCGCGCGCCACCTCCAGCGCAAGCAGGGGCTCGGCTTCCAGAGCGACCGCGAAGACCTGGTCATGGAGAAGATCGAAGACCTCGTCAAAAACGAGGTCAAGCGCACCTTCAACCCCGAGTTCCTCAACCGCATCGACGAGATCATTCTCTTCCAGTCCCTCACCGATGCCGACCTGATCCAGATTCTCGAGCTCCTCGTTCAGCAGCTCAACACCAACCTCGCGCAAAAGGCCATCACCATCTCCGTCACCGAAGACGCCAAGAAGTGGATTCTCGAAAAAACCCTGGTCGACCGCAGTTACGGAGCCCGTCCGCTCCGCCGCGCCCTCCAGCGCTTTGTAGAGGATCCGCTCTCCGAAGCCCTCATCGCAGGCGGCATCAGCGAACGACCCGCCTTTCTCGAGGTCTACCTCGACAATAACCAGCTCTTCTATCGCCCCGTCGTCAAAGAAGGCGAAGACAAAGTCAGCGAAGGCATCCTGCTCGTCAGCTAATTTAACTCGGCCCGAAACGAAAAGAGGCTGCAGATCACTCTGCGGCCTCTTCTTCTTGCCTAAATCACACATAAAAATGTGTGATATGCTACACATACGAATTGAGGCGAACGATGGCGACAAATCTTGCCTTGGACGACAAACTCATTAACGAAGCTCGCCGCATCGGCGGCCACGCCACGAAGAAGGAAGCCGTAACCGCCGCCCTCGATGAATACATTCGCCGCCGAAAGCAACTTGAGATTCTGAAGCATTTCGGGACTATCGATTTCGATCCCGACTACGATCCAATCGAGCTCCGCCAGCGTGACCGGGAACGAATGCGCGAACGAATGCGCGGAAAATGAAAATCCTCATTGATACCTGTGTCTGGTCCCTGTCACTTCGCCGACGCAAGGAAATCCACTTCAATGCTGACCAACGGCGCATGCTCCCCGAGTTCCAACGAGCAATTGGAGAGAACCGCGCTTCTATCGTCGGGGTCGTCCGCCAGGAAATCCTGTCGGGCATTCGCGACAAGGCTCAATTTCTGAAAATTCAACAGCTGCTCGCGCCATTTCTTGATGAAGACGTTATTCCCATGGACTATGTAGAAGCTGCCAGCCTTTACAACCTCTGCCTCGACAAGGGGGTGCAGTGCGGATCAACTGATATTCTTATCTCCGCGGTTGCGAAGCGAAAGAATTTTACCGTCCTGACATATGATCAGGCTCTGATTCGATGTCTAAAAACGCTGAAGATTCCCCATCTTTAGCCAACCCCGCCCTATTCCACCCGCGTCGCTGTCAGCTCCACCTGCAACTTCCCCTTATCGTCCAGATCGTCCGACGAGAAAACCACCGTTGGCTTCCCAATCGGAATCAGCACCGCCGAGTCCCACTTATTCTGCCGAATTACCGGATCGTTTCCCACGGTACCCGTCATTGCATTGGCCTGCGGGGCCAGGCTGCTCACCTCCGCCGTAAGCGAGAATCCAAGCTTGTCTCCGACTTCCTTCACCTGCCGCACATCGACGCTCACGCCCACATCGACGTACTGAAACTGTGTAGAGCCATCGTGCGTACCGGTCGCAATCGGAATCCTCGACCCCGTGCGTATCTGCTGCGTCGCCCCGCGCCCCGTCACAATGGTTGCAAAATAGCTCCGGGAGTTCGCCACCTTTCCCGCATCGTTCATTTCTTCCAGCGTGAAATTCAGCCGGTAATAATGCTCGGGTTCGCTCGCCGCCTTCGTTGAGCCCTGATCGGCTCCCTGCCCCACCGCGCAAACCGGCCCCATCGCCATCGCCAGAATGCCCACCACAAACGAAAATCTTTTCATAGGTCCTCCATCCTCTCCTTGCAGACGTCCCTATTGCCTATTCCCCATTCCCTATTGCCTACTCCCTGCTTTTGTCTTCCAGCGGCTCAATCTTCAAGTCGGAGATCGTGATCGGATCCCCAAGATGCTTCTCCGCCTCGATCACCTCTTTTTTCGCCGCCGGCGACCCCTGCGTCGCAAATACCACCAGCGCCCGCTCCTCCGCAGTCAGCGCCCGCGGCGCGGGAAACACCTCCAGCTTCGGCAACCGGTGTGCGCTCGCCGGCTCCAAGGCCAAACGAACGCTGGGTGCCCCACCCTTTCCTGACGCGCCATTCGTCAGGAAAGGGTGGGATCCTACCGTGCTCACCCCAGGAAGAATACCCGGCACCCCCGGAACCATCGGCAACCACGCAATCTCCGCAACCCGCGGTCCCCGAACCATCCACGCCGCTCCAACCGAGGCCATCACCACTAAACAAGCAGCCGCAGCCCACGCCCAAATCCGCCTCCGGCCCTCAATCTCCCGCGCCCGCACCATCACACGCGCCAAAGAAACCCGCGTATCCGGAACCTCGACCCCCTCCGCATAACTCCGCAGCGCGGCATCCATCAACTCCTCCACGCGCTCATCGCTCCGCATATCG
>Ga0181531_10001419_pt1 | contig 15136 bp, 11 predicted proteins | sample PEATcosm2014_Bin_38_FD_119743 | JGI IMG/M metagenome (GOLD analysis project Ga0181531, IMG submission 119743) | Peatland microbial communities from MTU Mesocosm Facility, Houghton, MI, USA - PEATcosm2014_Bin11_10_metaG | ecosystem: Environmental > Terrestrial > Soil > Wetlands > Peat | place... | reverse complement strand
CAATCCTTGGTGCGTGCTTCCTGGCGTCTATTGTTCGATGCCGCGGCGATGGTTCGATAGAAAACGGCAAAGGGCCACACGATATATCAGGTTATTGAATCCTGTTGACACCAGTCCATCCGACAAGCCAGACATTTTATTTTCTTTCTTGGGCAACTCGCACATCCCTTTGCGGAGACGGCTCCTAAGTCTCAAGAATCCTCGAGCAATCCTCGAGGACACTAGTTTCTTCAACGCGTTCTTTTCCAAGCAGTCTACGCATAGCCACGCGCGTTATGCCGAATCTCTGCGCCGATCGAAATTCGTGCTTTGTCCGCGCGGGGGTGGGACCAGTTCCATCCGACTCTTCGAAACTCTCCGCGCAGGGCGTGTGCCGATCATAATATCGGACCAGTGGGTGCCTCCCGATGGTCCGGATTGGTCAACCTGTTCGCTGCGGGTTCGAGAACGAGACATAGCAGGAATCGGACAACTGGTTTCGGATATGGAACCGCGTTGGCCGGAGATGGCTGTGGCGGCAAGACAGGTATGGTACGACTGGTTCGCGGATGAGGTGCTGTTCGACCGTATCGGGGATGCGATTGCTGCAATCATCGCCGAACGAACGGTTCCGGAATTTGTAGCACAACGTATTCCGAGCCCGCCGGAGTGGGAGTGGCGATTACGCCGCGGAATCCGTCATGTGCGATCGTACTTTTCCGCGAGCCGCACGGCCCAACACGAAAATTCACTGCCCGTGGCCCAAAAACTTCCGAGATCACACGGAATCCGCGTGGTTGACTAAGGGCAATGTCCACTCCCACGCTACGCCGGAACAGATGAGAAGGCACGATGTCAAACCGGGCATTACAGGGTGGGTTCAGATCAATGGCCGGAACGCCCTCGACTGGGATCAGAAGTTTGCACTGGACCTCTGGTATGTGGATCACCAGAGTTTCAGGCTCGACCTGCGTATTCTCGCAAGAACAGCATGGCTCGTGATCAAACGCGAGGGGATTGCGAAAGCTGGCCACGTCACTATGCCAGAGTTCCCTGGCGCACGAATCAAGCAGGAAAAAGGAAATGCCTGATGTGGCCCAAACCACCGCGGTTTAGTGCAGACACAGGAAAGCCCCACATCGCCACCCACTTTCGACCTGACGTCGAAGGATTACGTGGAATTGCGATCCTGCTGGTCGTGTTGTTTCATTGCGGAGTTCCCGGTTTCGCCGGCGGTTTTACGGGCGTGGATATTTTCTTTGCGCTATCCGGATATTTGATTACGAATCTGATTGTAAACGAAATCGAGCGGACGGGTACATTTAGCTTTCGCGAGTTCTACGCCCGCCGTGTGCGGCGGCTGCTGCCAGCCTCGGGGTTGGTGACTGTTTGCACGCTGTTGCTGGGATTCGCCGTGTACTCTCCTCTGGAACAAGCCGCCCACGCCAGCATGGCACGTTATACCTTCGCGTACATCAGTAACCTTCTGTTCATGCGGGACGCGGCCGATTATTTTGCCCGGGATGTTGCAACCAATCCCTATCTGCAGACCTGGTCTCTGGCCGTGGAGGAGCAGTTCTATGTTTTTTGGCCAGCCGTAATCGCACTGACGCTTTTTCGTGCGGGTACGCGACGGAGGGCGGTCATCGCCCTTGCGGTGCTGTGTGTGACTTCCTTTGGCCTTTGTTTGTGGTGGACACACATACAGCAGCCGTGGGCATTTTTCGGCTCGCCCGCGCGAGCTTGGGAGTTTGGATTGGGCGGTCTTGCGAGTATGGTGCGCAAGCCAGCGCTCTTAGCTCACCTCAAATCAATAAAATCCCTGGCGTGGATCGGGTTTGTCGCTGTTCTGGCGGCCGGATGCTGCTACTCGGCGCAGATGAGTTTTCCCGGATACGCGGCCGTCGTACCCGTGGTTGGCACGATCGCCGTTTTGCTGCCCGGTGCAACAAGCGTGAAGCCCAGTTTGCAGCTTTTTCTTGGCAACCCAGTTCTGCTGCAACTCGGAAGGCTTTCTTATTCGTGGTATCTGTGGCACTGGCCAATTTTGATGTTAGCGGCCGTACGGTTCCCATCGATTACGTGGCGCGGCAAACTGCTTGCAGCCGGCGCGGCTCTGGCGCTTGCCGAGCTAACATTTCTGTTTCTCGAGAATCCCATCCGCTTCAACAAGTTTTTGTTCGCGCGACCCGGGTTGTCTTTGAGCCTCGTGGTGCTGATTCCGCTTATGGGAGTAACTGTAGCCCACTTCGCAGAACGCCAATCGCTTCTCGAACTCGGATCTGCGCAACAGAGCCGGTTGCGATTCGCCACGCAAGACGTCTCGCCTCTGCGGGGCGCTCATTGTATCGCCCAGCCTGGTGAAGCAAAACTGCTGGAATGCGATTTTGGCAATCTTACGTCGAGCACAACCGTTGTGCTGTTCGGCGACTCCCACGCAGAACATTGGTTCCCGGCTCTAGAGCCCGTAGCCGCTAAGAACGGATGGCACCTGATCACGATGGTTAAGTCTTCGTGCCCAGCGGCACGCGTGGACGTTTACAACTTTGCCCTGAAGCGCATCGAAGGCGAATGCTCGAGTTGGCGAGAAGCGGCCTTGTCCCGCATCGCGCAGTTGCATCCATCCGCGGTGCTTATCGGCGAATCGGTTGCATATATGGTTGGATTGAAAAAAGAGGTAGCAAGTCACCCTCTCTTGACGTCAACACAGTGGGAAGGGGGCATACGCTCAACATTCCAGTATCTTAATTCTCGCGGTCTGAACACAGTCGTTCTAGCTGACGTTCCTCATGCTGCGTTTAATGTGCCTACCTGCCTTTCGCGAGCGGCAGCCCACGGATGGGCGATGGAAGGGTGCTTGCTGCAACGCAACGTTTCGCTTTACAACGATGTGCGCCACGCGGAGGCAAGCGCGGCTGACAACTTCAGCAGCGTGCGAATCGTCGATTTCAGCGACAAGCTGTGCTCGGGTACCGTCTGCCCTCCGGTGATTGGCGGCCAAATCGTATACAGAGATACTGACCATCTTACTGCAACCTTTGCGCGCACTTTTGCTCCGGAGCTTGCGTTACGACTCGTCCCTTTGGTGGGTCGCTGACATGACCATGGACACAGCCGAGACATTTGACATTCCGCATGTTGACCAGATATCCCGTAAAGTTCGAGCGGGCGCGAGCTGGTCTCTGGGAAGCTTGATCGGCAAACAGTTGATTGCGCTGGCCGCGACCGCTATCCTGGCGCGCGTTCTCTCCGTTTCCGATTATGGTCTGTTCGGCATGGTGGTGGCGATCACAGCACTAGTACAGTCCTTCGCGGATCTCGGTCTATCCTGGGCAACTATTCAACAAAAGGAGATCACGCGGTCGCAAATTGATTCTCTATTCTTTATCAATGTGTTTTCCGGCCTTTTGCTATGGGCAACCTGCGCATTTTCCGGCAGGTACCTGGTGGCTTTTTATCACCAGCGGGAGCTTGCGGGAATCGCCAGTCTTCTGGGCGCATCATTCTTTTTTGCTGGTTGCTCCGCGCAGCCGCGAGCGTTGTTGCAGCGCCAAATGCGTTTTAAGGAAATTACGCTTTCCGATCAGTGGTCCACGCTCGTCGGGGCGGTCTTGGGTATCACAGCTGCGTTGAGCGGGCTCGGATATTGGGCGCTGGTGCTTCAGATGGTCACTCAGCAGTTCGTGTCTGCCGTGCTTCTACTGGCGCTGGGCGATTACCGTCCAAGATTCCCGCGCACACTGCATGGCCTCGCTGGTTTGCTGAGTTTTGGTGGATATATAGCGGGTTACGGAGCCATCAACTATTTTTCCCGCAATCTCGATAATGTATTGGTGGGGCGATTCTGCGGGCCGGAACAACTTGGATACTATTCGCGAGCCTATTTTCTCATGACCTTGCCAACCGTATTGGCTTCGGGAATGCTGGCGGGGGTGATGATACCTGCGCTCTCGGCTTTACAGCATGATCACCAACGAATGGCGTCGGCATTTTCGCGCTCGGTGCGATGGATCGGCTTGCTGGGTTGCCCAGCTGCGATCGGGCTCGCGGCCTGCGCACCGGATTTTGTAAGGTTCGTCTACGGGTCAAAGTGGATGCCTCTTGTGCCCATACTCCTTTGGCTTTGCCTCGCTGGAGCTCTTCAACCAGTGCAGACGGCGGTAGGTTGGCTTTACGTGGTAACCGGCCGCGGCCGTGCGATGTTTCTTATCGGACTGGTCACGAGTTCACTGACGGTCGGTGCATTTCTCGTGGGAATAGGTTATGGCGCTGTCGGCGTGGCGCGGGCGTACGCGCTGGTCAATACTTGCCTGGCTTTACCAGTCATGTTCATCGGACATCGGTTGGCAGGCCTGCAGTTGCGGAAGACCTTAACCGGAGTGGCCCCGATTCTATTCGCTGCTCTAGTTATGGGCCTATGCGTGTTGTTCATCCGCTTACTGGGTCAGAGCATAGATTTTCGGGCAAGGCTGGCACTGGAAGTTGCCGTAGGAGTCGGGGTCTATCTCCTCTGCATACGGGTTGGAATACCGAGCATGTGGTACGAGATGGCGCGACAACTGCTGCCGGGTGTTTCGGCGGTAGTAGAAGCCAACAGTTAACGTGGCAACGAAACGCGCAAAACCTTTATTTGCATGGTATTCGAATACATACCTCTATCGGTCCGAGGTTTTTATTTATCAACAACTTTCGGGTATGCGGGTAGCTGATGTCCAGGTACTTACCCAGTGGACAGTCAATCTTCAGGAATTTCCGGTATCGTCAATCTACTGCGCAGAGAGTTCCTCCAGCTTAGCAGGCAAGATCAATAACGCGGTAGTTCGGCGGCTACAGCCGGTTCGCAACCGTTTCACCTTGCCCTCATATGTTGTTCGACGACTTCGCAGGCAGATAAAAACTAGAACCCCCGACCTCATCTACTGCATATTCGGTTGGAATGCGTCCCAACTACTCGACGTACTCGATTCAGATGGCTGTCGCGGAGTTCCATTTGTATTTTTGGCTGGTGGCTCTGACATCAACGCTGCTGCGTCGCTGGGGCCGGAATACCTCAAGAGGCTGCGTGGAGCATTTGACCGCGCTGCTTTGATCCTTTGCGGATCTCAATTTCTCATGTCGAAAGTCCTCCAGGCGGGAGCGCCTGCGAGCAAAGTGAGACTACACTACATAGGTCGGACAATTCCTACCAGTAAGCAGATGTCAGACTTATGGCAACGTGATGACTTTAAAATTCTCGCGGTTTCGAGATTATCTCCTGTTAAAGGAGTACGGCATACCGTTGCGGCGTTCGCAAAAGTGTGTGCTGAGATGCCGAATTCCATCCTGGAAATCATTGGCGAGGGTGAAGAGATGGAAGCTTGTAGAGACTTGGCTAAGGCCCTCAACGTCTCCCAGCGTGTCCATTTTAAGGGTAGTCAGTCTATCGCAGATGTGTATACCGCAATGCGAAGCGCCGATCTCCTCGTGCAACACAACGTGCGGACAGCCGATGGACAGGAGGAATCGATCCCTGGATCTACCATTGAAGCATCCGCTCATGGTTTGCCCGTAATTGGTACCAGATCGGGCGGCGTCAATGAGATCGTGGTGGACGGCGAGACTGGGCTGCTTGTTGAGCCTGGCGACGAGAACTCCATGGCCGAGTCGATGTTGCGATTGTATAGAGACCCGGAATTGCGTTCACGCTATGGACGAGCAGGCCGGGAACGCGCCAAGCGACTTTTTGACATGGAAAAGCAGAACAACAAACTCGAGCAAATGCTGTTGGAAGTGTGTGGTCACACTTCAATCGCTCCAGGAATGCACACGCAACCGCTTCTCTAACTCGCTCATGAACATAGGATTCGTCTGCCACGAAATACCGCCGGGCCCTACCGGGGGGATCGGCATAGTCACCGCTGAACTGACGCGGGGTCTCATAGAGTTGGGGCATTGCGTTCACATCGCTTCCGTGGACAACGCCGCACAAAAAGACAGCTGCGAAGTTGTTTCACCAGGACTCACGATCCATCGCTTGGCGCGCGGCCAAGGTCGCCTCCGCGGTTACCTCAGTCGTCTCAGGATATTTCTACTCATTCGCAAGTTGGCAGCTGAGCGAAGGATTGACATCATCGAAGTGCCCGATTTTGAAGGATGGAACGCGGGGTGGGGGCGCTTGCCAGTAGCTGTCGTGGTGCGCCTCCAGGGCTCCGTGACGTATTTCGCCAGCGAAATGAATGCCCGTCCCCGCCCCACAATGAAATTCTTGGAACGCATGGCGCTTCGCCGAGCGGACCACGTGATCTCCGTCAGCCGTTACACAGCCGACCGCACAGCGGCGGTGTTCGGCCTTAGTTTGTCGCCGACGATAATTTATAACAGCGTTATTTTACCGGATAAGGCAAGGGCGAAGAACGATTATGGCAGTGGCGATCTTGTTTGTTACAGCGGAACTCTCGTTCAGAAGAAAGGTGTGTTTTCCCTGGCGCGGGCGTGGCGATTGATCAAACAGCGTCGCCCGAACGCAAGATTGATAATGATTGGCAGGGATGGACGGCATGGGGCTCGTTCTTCGGTTGAAGTGATCCGAGAACTGGCAGGAAGCGATGCAGATTCGATCGACATTGTAGGTCACAAGGCCAAGGCGGACGTGGAAGCTCTGCTGAGCACCGCCGATGTTGCCGTGTATCCTTCCTATAGCGAGGCCTTCGCGCTGGCACCGATGGAGTCAATGGCTCTCGGCGTTCCCACGATCTACTCAACACGTGCCAGTGGACCTGAACTTATGCGGCATGGAGTCGATGGTTGGTTGTGCGATCCGGATAACACAGAACAATTAGCTGACCAGGTCGCGACGCTGCTTGAGAATGAATCTCTGCGACATAGGTTGGGTCAGGCCGGGCAGCTTCGGATCCGTGAAGCCTTTTCGTATGACACATTTCTACAAAACAATATGGCTGTTTATCAGCGGTGCATCAAATAGTGCGATTAACTCTCAGAATTGGCGATGGTAGCCAGTTCCTTCTTAACGGTCGTACTTCTCTATCGCGCCATTGCACATCCTATGATTTTAATTGGTAACAGGGCCTCTACCGCAATCAGCAAACCAACCACCTCGAGCGGTACGGAGGCCATCGCGCCGATCCCAGGAAGTGCCGGATGAATCGCTCCGTTCTAATCGTGACACCGTTCTTCGCACCGCAGAATCATGCGGCCGTCTACCGTGCTCACAAGCTGGCTAAGTATCTTCCCCAGTTTGGTTGGAAACCAGTCGTTCTCACTGCGGATACACAGTACGAATATAACGAAGACCCCGGCTTGCTCAGTGACCTTTCGGCTGAAGTGGAGATTATCCGCGCACGCTATATCGAGCCAACATTGAGAGGTGCACGAATGGCGTTTGGAGGGCGCGACCGCACCTTTAAGGGGCTCAAAACCGAGTCTACTGGCCGGAATCAGACAAACTCACAAAGTAAAAAGCCGATCGCTATTCGTACCTATCATTATGTATTAAGAAACTGGCTTCATTCCCCCGATGCTCACTGGACCTGGGCTAAGACGGCAACCTCCATTGCAAAGAGGGTCATGAAAGCGCGCGGCATTCGTCTTGTGTTCACCACCGCCCCACCACTTTCCTCATTGCTGATTGGCGATTCGTTGCACAGGAATGGGGCCGCTTGGGTAGCCGATTTTCGCGATCCTATCGCGTATACCCAGCAATTAACGAGCGAGGCCGCACGAATCCACCATCGGCAGAGAGCAATTGTTCGTAATACTCTCGCAAACGCCGACGCGATCACGCTAGCAGCTTCAAGTACCGTCAGCATATATCGGGACATGTTTGGAATCAGCGGAGTGGATCCCGTCTTTATCCCCACAGGAATTGATCAGGGCGTTTTGGGAGACCAACGCCCCACCTCAAGTGAGGATCGGCCCTATCTGCTCTTTGCCGGCGAAATATTACCCGAGTTCGATACAGTGTTTTGGGAAGCGTTCGCGAAGGCGATACAAAATCCCCCAGTAAAGAACAAAGGCATCAAGGTCTTGATTGTTGGTACTCTCGCTCTGAATCGCCCGCGGCTGGCTCCAGTTCTTGAAAAGTTTGATCTCTGGCAGCACGTCGAATTCCGGGATCAAATCCCGCAGCGCGACGGATACGCACTGTTACGGACGGCGCTCGCTGGACTCTTGGTTCCAGGAATTCATTCACGCTGGTGGACAAATGCCGCCAAAATGACTGACTACATAGGGATGCGTAAGCCGGTCCTCGCTGTAGTGCCGGACCCATCTGAAGCGCGCACGGCCTTAACTCGAAGTCGCCTGGGCATTTTTCTGGACGGTAACCCAGAGGAACGCGCCCGGACCCTTTCTGATTTCCTATTGGGAAAGCACCCCAGGCCCGCACCGCATGAATCCGAATGTGAACGGTATACAGCCCACCGGCAAGTCCAGTCGTTCGTGGAAGTGTTCGAATCGGTTTCGGCCCGAGGGTGAAGGTTCTGAATAATGAAGATGCTAGCTAGATTCACCTTAAGGCTCCTGCAGCTATGGATTGCTTGCGTGTTGGGTGTGGCGCTAGCGCCGAGCGTGTTTGCCACAACTTATTACGTTTCATCGACTTCCGGAAATGACAACAACGATGGTCAAAGCCCCAGAAGCCCTTGGGAACATCTGTCGAAGATTTTCCTGAAGGCATACTCTAAAGACGGGTTCCGCCCTGGCGATAGCATCTTGTTGAAACGCGGAGACCGGTGGGATGGGCAAATTCGCCTGCAAGCGAATGGCACCGACCAGAGGCCGGTTACCATCGGCGCTTACGGGCGGGGGCCCAAGCCGTTGCTGTACGGTGATAATCCGCAATTGCGATGGAAGAGCATCGAGAACCACCCGGGAATTTATGCAGCGGATATGGGCAACGGAAGTGTACTCGGATCGCTGTTCGTCGAAGGGAAAAGTGTACGAGCGATTTATCCTGTCGGACCATTGAGCCGTCGCGAGTATATGGAGTCTTTTCTCACTGACGTGCAGTCCGGGACATTTGCAGGGCAGTTCGACGGTCGATTGTGGGTTCGGATGAACGACAACCACCTGCCGAACAACACCGTACGCGTGTTTCGATCGGCTGGAGTCATGCTTGCGGATTCCAGTTATATCCAAGTCGAGAACCTGGAGATCCAGCGCTTCTATACTGGAATAGACGTCACCACCTCGTCATCCGTGAGCATTCGCCACAACGACATCCAGGATGTGCTCGGAATCGGAATCTATCTTCGATTGGAGGATCGCGACTGTCTGGTCGAAAGCAACACGATATTCCGAAGCGGTAACACGGCTCTCTATGTTTTGAAAGGCCGCGGTAACACCTTCCGTGACAATTGGGTGTCGCGCGTGGATATGACGGTACTTGGGCTTAAAACGGGTGGCGACAAAATGGGCGTTGGACTGCAAGAATCGCTCCGCACCTTGGTCGAGTACAACTACTTTGCTCGGAGCGGGGGCATGGATTTCTATCACGAGCAAGGCAGTATAGTTCGCTACAACTTTCTTGACCGAGTGCGATCCGCAGGCTCGCCACACGGTGACAATATTAGCCTTTACGGAAATATTTATAACCTGGGCGGGTTAGAGGGAGAAAAAGGATCCACTGGCATAAACGTCGGCATCACGGGCCCGGGGACGATAGCGGTATTCAATAACACCATCTTTAACGCCCGGGCATATTCTTTAATGGGATCGTCCGACGATGGCGGGAAAATTATATTCGCTGACAATGTCGTAGCCTCGATCAGCGGCGACAGCGCGATGACCAGGTTCGGAAGTAATGTCACATCCAGTCATAACTGTTTTTTTTCTTCTGGCGAACCCTCGTTTAGCCATTTCCGAACAACGTTTTCTTCTCTCGAAACGTATCAGGCAGAAAGTGGCCTCGACCGGGATTCGATTTTCGCCGATCCACAATTTCTCGACACGATGCCGGCGACGCCGCTTGGTTTTCACCTGAAACCCAATTCAGCATGCAACTCTCCCGCTTCAAATGTTGCAGTACCGGACTCGACGAACGGCCGCACCTACGATCATGATCGCAAGCTTGAAAGCTCTCCGGTCATGGGAGCCCTGCGCGTTGACCGAGCAGCGAGTTCCTCGGCTCCCTTCAAGCAGTCGTGTACATCTGGCTGCCTCAAGCACATCTTTAAAGTTGGGAGTGGAGTTTATCTTGTCCGAGTAAAATTCGATCCGCGGGCTCTCGATCAGAAGACAATGTTCCGCTTCGCATTGAACGGGAGGAATGTTGCAGCGGAATTCGATTCTTCCACATTACTGAACTTACAAAACGAACTTTTCCGTGATTTTCTGGTGCGCCCCGATGGTCCGTTCATCACCTTCGAAGCCGCGCCCGGCACCGACAGCCTGCTTGTCGCCGCAGTCGACGTTTTCGCATTCGATAGCGCACACGGAAATGGACTCCAGATTATACCCTGGTGATTCCTGGGATCGGGACGATGGGAATTACGATCAGTGCCCTGTGCCACCGCTTCGTTTGCGGCTAACCGAATGAAACTGTTTCGTTCCACGTGCTGATTCTTGCCAATTGTCCCCGGTAACCGCCAACCAGGGATCGTGTGAACATGCGAAAACCGAGCCAGATCATTTTGTTCGCGTTCGAGTACCCTCCGGTCTCCGGCGGAATCGCAAGGCTTTGCGCGGAAATCGGCAAAATATTTGAACGTGAGCATATTGGCACGCTGGTCCTTACGCAGGAATGTTTGGCAACGCCGCCTGATACTCGCTTGCGTCAAATTCGGGTTAATCCCCGAAGAGGTGTCCGTGAATGGCGGGCATTTCGATGGTTGCGCAAGCAGAGACGCGACAAACCTGGGATCCGCCAGGAAATAATCTGCGGGGTCTGGTACCCCGAAGGGCTCATTGCTTATCTCGCTGGTGTCCGTCCGTTCGTTATTCTCGCGCACGGAGCGGAACTCCTACCACCTACAAGTCGGTGGCGAAGGTCGCTATGGAAAGCGTTACAGCGATTTGTGTTGGAGCGGGCGAGCCTAGTGATTGCTAACAGCAAATACACAAAGGATCTAGTCTCCCGCGCGGCTCCCAAAGCCCAGGTGGAAGCAATACCGCTGGGAGTCGATACAGATCGCTTCGCAGCCGGGGATCGTGAATCTGCCAAAGAGAAATTTGGCGTGACCGCGAAGCGGGTTCTATGCACAGTGTCACGCATCGAAAACTATAAAGCTCACGACACCGTTTTGCGAGCGATTTCCAAACTTGAACTGGATGAGCGCGAACAATTCGTATACTTGATCGTCGGCAACGGCCCACACGAACAGGAGCTACGAACATTGGCTGTTGAACTGGGAATCGAATCCCTGGTTCGCTGGATTGGATTTATTTCAGAGGAAGAATTGCCCCAGGTTTACAGCGCTTCCGACCTGTTTGTACTCTGCACTAGACATGCGCCCGAGGAGCGGGCGGTTGAGGGGTTCGGCCTAGTTTTCCTGGAGGCTCAGTCTTGTGGTATCCCGGTAGTCGGAACACGAACCGGCGGAATTCCGGATGCAATTCGCGAAGGGCAGAGTGGATGGCTGATCGAGCAGGACGATACGCAAAGCCTTGCCAATATCATTCGTAACCTCGTGCATTCGCCAGAATCATTTCACGCTGTGGGAAAGCAGGCTCGTGAGCGCGTTCTTCGCGCGGGCACTTGGGAGGTCTACGGTCGACGTTTGTCTTCAGCCTTGAAAAATAGAGGCATTTTTCATGGGTAAGCTCGCAACAAAGGCGGGTTCCAGTTGTCGGATTCCCTCGCTAGACGGTTTGCGTGCCGTTTCTATCTTCATGGTCGTGGTTGGACATGTGAGTGGAACTATCAAGGCGTCCGGCTACAGCACTTCCATGCTCCTCAGCTTTCTTGGACAAGGCCGCCTTGGGGTTTCCATTTTTTTTGTCATCAGCGGTTTTCTTATCACAATTCTGCTTGCGCATGAGCAGTCCGCGACGCATTCCATCGACTTGAAGGATTTCTATATACGGCGAGCGTTTCGGATCTTTCCTGGTTTTTACGCGTACTGGATGGTTGCACTATTCCTGACGTTATTCGGGTTCATTCACGTGACACGCGCTGAACTAATCAGTGCAGCCATCTATGTGTGGAATTACGTTCCGCGTAGCGCGGATACTTGGTTTCTTGGACATACATGGTCTTTGAGCATTGAAGAGCAGTTCTATCTGATCTGGCCGGTAATCTTGAAGTGGGCGGGTCCCAAGCGGGGGAAATGGATCGCCCTTCTCATAGTCATTAGTTCTCCATTCATCCGCGTGGGATCGTACTACCTTTTTCCTTCCACCCGGCCGAGGATCGGAATGATGCTTCAGGGGCGAGCGGATTCGTTAATGATCGGTGCTTTATTGGCGCTGGTATCTTTAACTCAGGAAGATCTTACCATCCTGAAGCGAGTGACGCGGTCATGTCTGATTCCGATTGCATCCCTATGTTTTATCGGAGTCGACTCACTGCTAACCCAGAAGTTCAAGGGTGCGTATTCGCTCTCAGTCGGGATCTCGTTGCAGAATGTAGTGATCGTCCTTCTGATCGCGCATGTTGTGTTTTACGACAAGACCGCTCTTGGGAGAATCCTAAATAATCCCGTGGTCGCGCACGTCGGCATCATCTCCTATAGTTTGTACCTTTGGCAGCAGCTATTCCTGACTCCAAAGAATACGACGCTCACGGGAATATTCCCACTGAACCTTGTATTTGCTTTTCTGACTGCTGAACTCTCCTACTACTGTCTGGAAAAACCCTTCTTGCGTTGGCGCAAGCGTTTTTCTCGTGTCCCAGGTGGTGTGCGGTCAGTGGAGACAAGCATCGAAGAGCAGAAACCTGAACTACTTATAACACCGGTGTCCGCATGAGAACGACATCTGCCGCAGACCGAGAGAAGCAAGGAATATCGGTGGTAGTGCCTACGCTGAATCGTGGGTCATATTTAATCAACACACTGCACGATCTGCTGGCCCAAGAACACCGACCGCTCGAGGTCCTTGTTGTCGATCAATCAAACGGTGAGGATCGGGCTCTGCTGAGTCTGGTCCGCGAACATCCCAATGTGGTTTCTTATCACAAAGTTGCATTTCGCGGCCTGCCGCTTGCGCGAAATTATGGGTGGCAGCGAGCACGATACGAGGCAATTATTTTTGTTGACGACGATATCCGGTGTGGCCCTTCACTGGCTACCCAGCATCTCCGAGGATTGTCGCAGCCGAACATCGGAATCGTGGCAGGCGCAATCGACGAGGGGGTGTCCTCAAAGAAAAATACCCGCCTAACCGGGCATTTTAATTCGTGGACCGCGACTCCCGTTCGCAGTTTTGAATCGACCACAGACTGCTTGGTTCGGCACGCTGCCGGCTGTAACTTCTCGGCGTGGCGCGCAGTGCTTGAGGCGGCAGGAGGATTTGACGAAGCCCTTGCGGTTGGTGCAGCGCTGTATGAGGAGACGGAACTGTGTTTGAGAGTTCAACAATGCGGACTGGACATTTATTTTAACGGAAATGCTCGCCTTCAGCACTTAGCCGCGGAAAACGGTGGATGCAGGGTTCCGGATCTCCCCAGGTACATCTGGTCGCTGGCACATAACCGCGCCATATTGATCGAACGAAACTTGCGATGGTTTAAAGTCCCGGTTGCCTGCTTCAGACTCTTTCTACTCTTCATCTCGTACGCGATGGCTTACCAGTCGCTCGATGTGTTCCAACCGGGAATGGCTGGACTTTTGACTGGCTTTCGCGCCGGGAAAAATCCTCCTTCGTGCGGCAATTATAAGGTGCGCGCTTGAAACGACTCTGGCTCTTCTGCTTTCCCCTGCTCTTCCTTCCCAATGTTGGCCTTTCACATCAATCTACCTTCGGTGTGCTCGAGGTATCTGACTGGCTGATCGTACCCTTCATCACTCTGCTGCTTGTTGCTCCGTCCGCGAAATATAGTCAACAAGTCTCGAGAGTCAATCCGCTCTTGTGGGGCTTTCTAGCCTGGGCGTTATTGTCAATTATTTCAATTCATTTTCGATATGAGTATCTGGACGTTCTTCCTATCCTTATCGGATCTGGCTTGAAGCTCACCAGACTCGTACTCTATGCAGCGGCCAGCATAATGATTTCCAGCAAGCTTTCAGACCCCACCGTGCGCAAACAATGGCTTTGGTCATTACTCGCCGCATTGTTGATTCTGAGTATCGGACTATTGGCAAGCAGGGGGGATTCCGGTGCCCAACCAAGCGATGCTCTGGAGGGATATAAGTCATATAATTCTATTATTGTGTCAATTGCTATCCTGTGTATATATACATCCGGATTGTGGATCGATAATATCGGCGGTCGCAAATGGAATCGCTGTGCGTGTATAGTCGTCGTGGTTGCCGTCTGTTCCGTACTCTCATCGAGCTCGCTCACCACTCACGGGCGTGGCGGGTGGGTAGCTTTCGCTGCGGGCTTCGGATATATCCTGTGGGCGAGAACCCGAAATGTTAAAATCTTGGCTATCGTCACCATCGTCGGCGTAGCATCTCTCACGGCGTACGATACTCTTCCCACTTTTAAGTCGTTGGTGGATTTGACCTTCTCGCCCAGCGACCTGTCGACTCCTCTGTCGGTGGATGACGGGGACCGCGTCTCGACGTGGGTACATGAAGCTCCCAAGTTGGTCGATGCCCCTGTATTGGGTACGGGCTTCTATCACCGGGGAGGCGCCTCTTCCTTGTGGTCCAGCGGATCGCATAATTTTTTCATTCAAATGTTCTTAGAGACCGGTGTAGTTGGGGGCGTCCTCGTAATTCTTATCTTTGCGCTACTATGGCAATTAGCCGGACTTTCTACCTCCAGTCGAAGCCGAATCACCCTTGCCACGCGTGCGGCGATAACCACCGCGATCGTAGGGGGGATGAGTGGCGAGTACTACTATGGCGGTGTAGGTGTACTGACGCTCTTCGCCACATTTGCGATTGTTGGCTCGCTACCCACCGGGAGAACCGTGCTCGCAATCGACAGCGCGGGCGCGCAACCGGCGCGATGGCGGTTAGCGCAGTGATGCCGCTGATCTCGGTGGTGATGCCGGTGTTCAACGCCGCCGATACTCTGCCGCTCGCTCTCGCGTCGCTCCAGGCACAGACTT
>Ga0181531_10001417_pt1 | contig 15146 bp, 16 predicted proteins | sample PEATcosm2014_Bin_38_FD_119743 | JGI IMG/M metagenome (GOLD analysis project Ga0181531, IMG submission 119743) | Peatland microbial communities from MTU Mesocosm Facility, Houghton, MI, USA - PEATcosm2014_Bin11_10_metaG | ecosystem: Environmental > Terrestrial > Soil > Wetlands > Peat | place... | reverse complement strand
GGACGGGCCGCAGCGCTGAGGACGAGGCCCTCGACACCTTCACCGACGATGTCGTCAAGTCCGCCTTAGAAGAGCTCCCGGAGGCCTTCCGGATGGCCGTGTTGCTGGCGGATGTGGAGGGATTCAGCTACAAGGAGATCTCGGAAATCACCGACGTGCCGATCGGTACCGTGATGAGCAGGATCCACCGGGGAAGAAGGGCGCTCCAAAAGACGTTGCACGAAGTAGCGGCGGCGCGTGGCCTCGTGGGCAGCACGACAGGTGGATCGATCGAATGAGGAGGTGCGCGAATGGGTGAGGGGGGAGGCGCACGCAGGGATGGCAGCGCCGTTTACGGCAAGAACGTGGACTGTGACGAGGCCGTCCATCAGCTGTACCACTTCCTCGACGGCGAACTCACCGAGGAACGCCGGCTGCAGATCGCCGAGCACCTCAACTATTGCGCCCCCTGTGGCGGTGCGGTCGAATTCGAGGCGGAGCTGAGGATGGTGATCGCCAATCACTGCCGGGATCACGTGCCCGAGAGCTTGATCCGGCGGATCGCCAACGCCATCGACGAAGAAAGTCGCCAGCACGACGGGCACTGACATCACCGCCAAGAGGGAAGGGCGGGCTGTGCCCCCCGGCATGGTCGATTGGGACCTGGCCCAGCGGGTGGCCGCGGGCGCCCTCACCCTCAAGCCGGCGCCGGCCACCTATCGCTCCTCCGCGCTGCAGGCGCAGTTCGACGAGCTGACGGCCCGCGCCGAGTTCCTGGTCAGTGAGGCCACTGGTCTGCACTCGGCCCACGGGGCGGCGCGGGCGAGGGTGACCGATCGCACCGAATGGGCGGTGGCCAACGTCCGTTCCATGGAGCGACTGGTGGGGCCGGCTCTGGCCAAAATCCAGGAGAGCGGCGCCGGAAAGAAGGCCGGAAAGTCCACGCTCACCGCGGGGCGTGTCATGAGCGGGACCCAACTCGGACTGATGCTGGCCTACATGTCCACCCGGGTGCTCGGCCAGTACGACCTCCTCATCCGCGACGAGCAACCCGAGGAACAGGACATCGTCTATTACGTCGGGCCCAACGTGGTGGCGATGGAAGAGCGGCACGGATTCGTGGCGAGCCAATTCCGCCTCTGGTTGGCCCTGCACGAGGTCACCCACCGGATGCAGTTCACGGCGGTGCCGTGGCTCCGCGACCACTTCGTGAACCTGGTCGGCGAACTGCTCGAGCCCCTGCACACCGATCCTTCGGGGCTGACCGACACGCTGCGGCGGGTCATGGTCGAAGTGCGGTCCGGCAAGAACCCCCTGGAGGAGTCGGGGGTCATCGGGATGCTGGCCACCCCCGAGCAGCGCCTGGCGCTCTCGAAAATCTCCGGAATGATGAGCCTGCTGGAAGGCCACGGCGACGTGACCATGGATCGGGCCGGCGCGGCCGAGGTGCCGGGCGCCGCCACCTTCTCCAAGGTGCTGCACGAGCGTCGGGCCAATGCCCGCGGATTCACGAAGCTGATGTCGCGCCTATTGGGCCTGGAGGCCAAAATGCGCCAGTACGCCGAGGGCGAACAGTTCGTCGAATCGGTGGAAGCGGCCGGAGGGCCCGAACTGTTGGCCCGGGTGTGGCGCGGCCCCGAATGGTTGCCCACCCTGGCCGAGATCCGGAGCCCCGGTGAGTGGGTGGCGCGGGCCGGTGGCGCGTTGGCGTGAGCGGCGTGGCCGGTGACTGGCCTCTGCTGGTCAGCGAACTCGTGCCCCGATGCAGCTTCCCACCCCCGGGTGCGGCGATCGACTGCGCCGTCTCCGGTGGCCCGGACTCCCTGGCTCTGCTCGTCCTGGCCGCCGCGGCCGGCTGTGTGGTCACGGCCATCCACGTGGACCACGGCCTGCGGGCGGGGTCGGACGCCGAAGCCGCGGTGGTCGCCGGCGCGGCGGCGCTCGTCGGCGCGCGCTTCGTGGCCGAGAAGACCTCCGTCGGCGCCGGACCGAATCTCGAGGCCCGGGCCCGGGCGGCCCGGTTCGCCGCGCTGCCTCCTGGAGTGGCCACCGGGCACACCATGGACGACCAGGCCGAGACGATCCTGCTCAACCTCCTCCGGGGCTCGGGCGCCGACGGTCTGGCCGGCATGGCCCCCGGCCCCCGGCACCCCCTGCTCGGGTTACGGCGGCAGGAGACCCACGCCGTGTGTGCGGCTATGGAACTGGACCCGGTGCGGGACCCGAGCAACGACGACCCCGCCTTCCTCCGTAACCGGGTCCGCCACGAGCTGCTGCCGTTGTGCGCCGACGTGGCGGGGCGCGACCCCGTGCCGCTGCTGGCCCGCCAGGCGGGGTTTCTGCGCGACGAGGTCATACTGCTCAACGAGTTGGCCCGCGAGGCGGCCCCCGACCCTGCGCAGGCCCGGGCGGTGGCCGCCCTGCCGGTCGCTTTGGCCCGGCGGGCGGTACGCCAATGGCTGCAGGCCGCCGGGGGATCCTGCGACGGCGGGCCGGCCTATCCGCCGTCGTCGGCCGAGGTGGAACGGGTCATGGCGGTCGTGGCGGGGCGGGCGGTGGCCACGCAACTCTCCGGGGGCCGCCGGGTCTCCCGGCGGGGCGGGCGGCTGTCGGTGGAACCGCACACCTCGGATAGTGTCACCCCGGTGATCCGCGATGAGCCCGGGGACGCCGTTCCCAGTTGGGCCGAGCCACAGGTCGGGCCGGTGCTGGTCGACCAGGCCCGGTTGGCGGCGCGGGTGGCCGAGCTGGGGGCGCAGATCACCGCCGACTACGCCGACGACCCGCCGCTGCTGGTGGCCGTCCTGAAGGGCGCCATGTTGTTCATGAGCGATCTCTGCCGGGCGATCGCCCTCCCGGTCGACGTGGACTTCATGGCGGTGTCGTCCTATGGCAGCGCCACGCGGACCTCAGGGGTCGTGCGCATCGTCAAGGACCTCGATTCCGAGCTCGAGGGGCGCCATGTCCTCGTCGTCGAGGACATCATCGACAGCGGGTTGACCTTGAACTACCTGCGCCACTATCTCGCCGCCCGTTCACCGAAAAGCGTCGAGGTGTGCGCGCTGTTGGTCAAAGACGGCGAGCAACGGGTGGAGTTGGACCTGCGGTACGTAGGCTTCCACATTCCGGCCTCCTTCGTCGTGGGCTACGGGCTCGACGTGGCCGAGCGGTACCGCAATCTCCCCGGCGTGTATCTCTACGTCGGGTCGGACGACGAGGAGCAGTGATGGGGAACCGACAGGACGATGCGATGAGGACAATGCGATGAGGAGAACCGGGTGACGGTAGACGTCGAGCGAGTACAGGCAGCAGTGACCGAGATCCTCATCGCCATCGGTGAGGACGTCGACCGCGACGGGCTGCTCAACACGCCTCGGCGGGTGGCGGCCATGTACGAGGAGCTCTTCTCCGGCCTGCACGACGACCCGGGCCGGCACCTCGAGGTCACCTTTGCGGCCGAGCACGACGAGATGGTCATGGTCCGCGACATCCCGTTCGCCTCGCTGTGCGAGCATCACCTCGTCCCGTTCCTGGGACGGGCGCACGTGGCGTACATTCCCGCCGAGGACGGGCGCATCACGGGCCTGTCCAAGCTGGCCCGCCTCGTCGACGGCTACGCCCGGCGCCTCCAGGTGCAGGAGCGCATGACGACGGAGATCGCCGACGCCATCGACAAGGCGCTCTCGCCCCGCGGCGTGCTCGTGGTGATTGAGGCCGAGCACCTGTGCATGTCCATGCGGGGCGTGAAGAAGCCGGGCACCATGACCGTCACCTCTTCGGTACGCGGCCTGTTCCGCTCCGACGTCGCCACGCGCTCGGAGGCCATGCAGTTCATCCGGGGCCGGTGAGGCGGCCACGGTGACAGCGGTCCCGGAGAGCCCCGATCCCGACCGGGCGCCCATGGTGCCGTTCACCGCGCACAACATGGTGCTGGCGGACGGGACGTTGAGCATTCCCGGTGAGATCCTGCTGGAGGAGCATCCGCTCCCCCGAGCGGTGCTCCGCACCCTCGACGCCTTCTTCCCTGCCCGTCGCGGCGGCGAGTTCTCCGTCGTCGACCTCGGGTGCCTGGAAGGGGGTTACACCGCCCTCTTCGCCCGGGCCGGGTTCGCCGCGCTGGGCATCGACGGGCGGCCCGCCAACGTGGCGCGCTGCGAGTTCGGGCCCGGACAGCTGGGGCTGCCCGATCTGCGTTTCGTCTGCGACGACGTGCACAACCTCGGGAATTACGGGAGTTTCGACGCCACGTTCTGCTGCGGGTTGCTCTACCACCTCGAAGACCCCATCACCTTCTTGCGCACGGTGAGCCAGTTGACGCGCCGGGTGCTGATTCTCCAGACCCATTTCGCCACGGACACGGTGCCCGAGCGCTTCCCCAATCTGTCCGAGCTCACGACGCACGAGGGCGTGCGGGGCCGCTGGTACGCCGAGCATCCCGAGGACGCCACCGAGGAGGAGATGCTCAGCCAGGCCTGGTCCTCCATCGGGAACAGGCGCTCGTTCTGGGTGGAGAAGCGCCACCTCCTCCAGACGCTGATCGACGTGGGCTTCGCGCCCGTCTTCGAGCAGTACGACTCCCTCTCCAACGTGGTGGAGGACGACTACATCGCGCAGTGGGGCCGGAGCCTGTTCGTCGCCGTGCGCACGTAGAGGTCCCCGAACCGGCACCCGTTCCCGCGGCGGACTCCCTGCCCTACGCTGGCCCCCAATGCCAATGCACCGGCCCGGGATCGACCGCCCTTTGGTCATGGGCGTCCTCAACGTGACCCCGGACTCCTTTTCCGACGGCGGCCGCTACCTGGACACGCCGGCCGCCATCGCCCACGGGTTGGAGATGGTGGCAGAAGGCGCCGACATGGTCGACGTGGGGGGTGAGTCGAGCCGGCCCGGGGCCGAGCCGGTCCCCGAAGAGGTCGAGCTGGAGCGGGTCATCCCGGTGATCAAGGCCCTCTCCCCGCGGGTGCGGGTCTCGATCGACACCGTCAAGCCGGCGGTGGCCGCGGCGGCGCTCCGGGCGGGTGCCTCGGTGGTCAACGATGTGTCCTCCTCGCTGTGGGAGGTGGCGGCCGCCGGGAACGCCGGATGGGTGGCGGTGCACATGCAGGGCACCCCGGCGACCATGCAGGCCGCCCCCCACTACGACGACGTCGTGTCCGAGGTCTTCGGATTCGTCCTGGACCGGGCGCGCCAGGCGCGGGCGGGCGGGGTGCCCCAGGTATGGGTCGATCCGGGCATCGGCTTCGGCAAGACGGTCGCCCACAACCTCTCCCTGCTGCACCACCTTCCCGAGCTGGTGGCGGCGGCCGCCGACGCCGGATGTGCGGGCGTGCTGGTGGGCACCAGCCGCAAGCGGTTCCTCGGCCTGCTGGCGGCTCCGCCCGGGAGTGGCGAGCCGCTCGGGGTGGACGAGCGGATGGAGGGTTCGTTGGCCACGGCCGCGCTGGCAATGGTGGCGGGGGCCGCCGTGTTGCGGGTGCACGACGTGGCGGTCACGGTGCAGGCCGCCCGGTTGTATGGTCCAGCAGCATGAAGGGAAAGTGGGCAGCGGGAATCCCGCCACGGAACTTCACCTGGGTCATGAAGGATCATCTGGCCATAAGCGAGCGGCCCGGAGGGTACGCCCCCAACCACCGCAAGGTGCGCCGTCGGGAAGAGATCATCTGGCTGCGCAACCAGGGATTCGGGCGGGTGATCTCCTTGCTCCCCTCCCCGCACAATCTGGCCGCCTATGACGACGAGGGCCTGGCCTGGTCCCACTATCCGCTGCCCAAGTCCGGCGACCCCCGCATAGTGCTGGCGGAGTGCTTCTCGGACATCGACGCTTCCCTGGCCGCCGGGCTGCGCGTGCTGGTGCACCAGGACGAGCTGGGCGACCGGGTGATGGGGGTGGTGGCCGGGTACCTGGTGTGGTCCAAGCGCCTGCACAGCCAGCCGCAGGCGGTGGCGCTCATTGAGCACGTGTGCGGGCATGCCATGGGCGAGCCGGGCCGGGAGCTCCTGGCGACCCCGGAGGGTCCACCCCGGCGTTCCGCCGAGTCTTGACCGGGTCTGCGCCATGACCGAACGCGGCCCCGGAGGGGACCGGATCGAGATCCGGGACCTCCGCGTCGTCGGTGTGCACGGGGTGCTGCCCGAGGAGCGGGAGCGGGCCCAGCCGTTCTCTCTCGACATTGTGGCCTGGGTCGACATGGCGGCAGCCCAGCGGAGCGATGCCCTGGCTGACACGGTCGACTACGGCGCCCTGGCCCAGACGGCCGCCGATGTGGTCGGTCAACGGTCCTTCCAGCTTCTCGAGGCGTTGGCGGGCCGCCTGGCCGACGCCCTCCTCATCACCGATTCCCGCTTGGAGGCGGTGGAGGTGACGGTGCGCAAGGTGCGCCCCCCGCTCGCGCTCCATGTGGCCTCCACCGGGGTGCGGGTACTGCGCAGCCGATAATCCGCACCCGATAACAAGGTGGACGCGGTAGTTCTCCGGTGAACCTGCCCGCGGGTATAGCAAATACCGTATAACGGGCTAACCGAGCTATAGAGTGCCCTATGGACCAGGTGCTCAACCCGTACAACCCGGGATCGGGAGCCCGCCCCCCCGAGCTCGCCGGCCGGGCCACGGAAGTCCGGGAGCTCGACGTGGCCCTCCAGCGCCTGCTCCTCGGGCGGAGCGGGAAAAGCCAGCTCGTTACGGGTTTGCACGGCGTGGGGAAGACGGTTCTGTTGTCCGAGTTCGCCCGGGTGGCCGCACGCCGCGGCTTCATCCACGAGCACATCGAGGTGGGCGAAGATGGCGAGCTCCCCCTGCGCCTGGCCGTGGCCCTGCGCAAAGCCGTCCTCAAGCTGGGTGGCAAAAAGAAGGTGAAGGGCGCGCACCGGCGGGCGCTCGGGGTGCTCAAGGCCTTCGCCCTCACCCTCCCCGACGGGGGGTCCCTGCTCCTCGACGTCGAGGTCGTGCCCGGGGCGTCCGACTCGGGCGACCTGGCCAGCGACCTGGGCGGCCTGTTCGAGGAGGTCGGCCAGATGGCCCGGGCGCACGACGGCGGGGTGTTCCTGACCATCGACGAGATGCACCATCTGCCGGCGGCCAGCCTCGAAGCCCTCATCGTCGGCCTGCACCTGGTCCATCAGATGGGCCTTCCCGTCGTGGTTGCCGGGGCCGGCCTGCCCTCGTTGCCGGCGGTGCGCGGCGAGGCGCGGTCGCACCTCGAAACCATGTTCAGGTTCCGTCCCCTCGGACCGCTCACACCCGACGAAGGGGCGGACGCCCTGCTCGTGCCGGCCGCGGCCGAAGGGGTGGGCTGGAAATCCGGGGCGTTGACCCGGATATACGAAGTCACGATGGGGTACCCCGCTTTCATCCAGGAGTTCGCCCAGCAGGCCTGGGACCTGGCCGAGGAGGGCTCCAAGGTCATCCGGCTCAGCGATGTCGAGCGGAGCATTCCCCTTGCCACCGCCGAGCTCGATGAGGGCTTCTTCGGCGTCCGGGCGGGAAGGACCACCCTGCCGGAGCGGGCCTACCTGCGGGCCATGGCCGAACTCGGCCCGGGCGTGGTCAGGTCGGGCGAGGTCGCCGCGCTCCTCGGGAAGAAGACGACCCAGGTCGCCCCGGTGCGGGACACCCTGCTGAAGAAGGCCCTGTGCTTCTCGCCCCGCTTCAATGAGCTGGCCTTCACCGTCCCCCTGTTCGACCAGTTCATGAAGCGCTGGATCCCGAGCGTGCCGTGGTGACCGGCGATCCCGGGGGCCGGGCACCGTCGACGGTCCGGCGGGCCTTCATCGGGCTCGGGTCCAACCTGGGGGACCGCCGGGCCGCCCTGCGCCGGGCCGTGGCCCAGCTGCGGGAGGGCGGGGACGTCACCGCGGTCTCCCCGCTCTACGAGACCGAACCGGTGGGCGGGCCGGCGGACCAGGGCGCCTTCCTCAACGTCGTGGTGGAGCTGGCCACATCCGACAGCCCCCGGCAGCTCCTGACCCGCTGCCAGGCGTTGGAAGAGGCGGCCCACCGGGTGCGCACGGTTCGCTTCGGCCCCCGGACCCTCGATGCTGACGTCCTGTTGGTGGGCGATCTCGTGGTGGACGAACCCGACCTGGTCGTGCCCCACCCCCGCATGTGGGAGCGCCGTTTCGTGCTGGCGCCCCTGGCCGACCTGGCGCCCGATCTGGTCCCGCAAGAAAACCTGATTGCCGCTGGTGGAAACGTCGTCCATGCAGGTAGGCTGTAGTCGTACGTTGTTTCGATCGTCTGTAGGCGAACGGCACCCGCAAGGGGCTGGAACGCCGAAGGAGGTTTCGTGCAATCCATCCGCATCATCGGCCCCGGGCGGGCCGGTACCTCCTTGGCTGCCGCGCTTTCGGCGCACGGTTGGGACGTGGTCGGCTTCCTCGGCCACCACGACGACGTGACCGACGCCGCCCAGGGCGTGGACATTCTGGTCATCGCCACCCCGGATGACGCCGTGGCGCCCACGGCGGCCGCCGTGGCACCGCAAGCCGGCACCACGGTGCTCCACCTCTCCGGTTCGCTCGGGCTCGACGCCCTGGCGCCGCACCCGCGCCGGGCCGCCCTGCACCCGCTGGTGCCCCTGCCCAATGCGGCCGTCGGCGCCACCCGGCTGGCCTCGGGGGTGACGTTCGCCGTGAGCGGGGACCCGGTGGCCCGTCTCCTGGCCCTCTCACTCGGGGGGCGGGTCGTCGAGGTGGCCGACGCGGACCGTGCCGTCTACCACGCCGCCGCCTGCATCGCGGCGAACCACGTCGTGGCCCTGCTGGGCCAGGTCGAGCGGGTGGCGGCCTCGGCCGGCCTCGACCTCGAGGCGTTCTTGCCCCTGACCAGGGCGGCGGTGGACGATGTGGCGGCGCTCGGGCCGCGGCTGGCGTTGACCGGCCCGGCGGTACGGGGCGATTGGGACACGCTCAGCCGCCACCTCGATGCCCTGCCGGCGCGGGAACGGCCCGGCTACCAGGCCGGGGCCGCCCTGGCCACACAACTGGCCCAGTCGCCTACGTCGATCGTCCCGCCCGCGCCGGTCATCCCGGCCGCGGTGTAGGCGGTGCGCGTGCACGTGGTCGAAACCGCCGCGGGCTGCCGCGAGGCCCTGCAGGTGGCCCGGGACGCCGGGCGTGCCATCGGGCTGGTGCCCACCATGGGGGCCCTGCACGCCGGGCACGTCTCGTTGATGGCCCGGGCCCGGGCCGAATGCGGCACGGTGGCCGTGAGCATCTTCGTGAACCCGCTGCAGTTCGGCGACCCCGAGGACATCGCCCACTACCCCCGCACGCTGGAGCGGGACCTGGCCGTGTGTGCCGGGGCGGGGGTCGACGTCGTCTTCGTGCCCACGGTGACCGAGATGTACCCCGACTGGCCGGCTCCGGTGGCGACCACGGTGTCGGTGCGGGGCGTCAGCGAGGGTTGGGAGGGCGCCTCACGTCCCGGGCACTTCGACGGCGTGGCCACCGTCGTCACCAAGCTCTTCTCGATCGCCGGACCCTGTCGGGCCTACTTCGGCGAGAAGGACTACCAGCAGCTGGCGGTGGTGCGCCAGCTGGTGGCCGACCTCTCTCTGCCGGTGTCGGTGATCGGCTGCCCGATCGTCCGGGAGCCCGACGGCTTGGCCCTGTCGAGTCGCAACGTCCGCCTCTCGCCGGCCGAGCGCCGGGCCGCCGTCGTCCTCTCCCGGGCCCTGGCCGCGGGCCGGTCCCTACTGGCGCAGGGGGCCTCGACCTCCTCGACGGTGGCCGAGGCCATGCGCCGGACCGTGGAGGTGGAGCCTCTGGTGCACCTCGACTACGCCGTGGCGGTGGGTGCGTACGACCTGGTGGCGCGCGAGGTGGTCGAGGACCCGGGCGCGGTGCGCCTGCTGATCGCCGCCGACGTGGGACCGGTCCGCCTCATCGACAACTGTGCCGGTGCCGTGCTGGCACCCGCGAGCCCGGCGTCCCAGGTCGCCGGGGCCAATGGGGCTGACCCGGCCCGCGGGCGTCAGCTGGAAAGGATCGGTTGAGCGATGCGTCGCCGCATGATGAAGTCGAAAATCCACCGGGCCACCGTGACGGGGGCCAACTTGCACTACGTGGGTTCGGTCAGCATCGACACCGAGTTGATGGCGCTGGCGGACATCCTCCCCTACGAGCAGGTCGCCGTCCTGGACATCGACAACGGGGCCCGCTTCGAGACCTACGCTATCGAAGGTGAGCGTGGACAGATCTGCCTCAACGGCGCCGCCGCCCGGCTCGTCTCCCCGGGGGACAAGGTCATTCTGATCACCTATGCCGAGTACGACCGGGAAGAGCTGGCGACCTACACGCCGAGAGTGGTGCATGTCGACGGGCGCAACCGGGTGATCGACGAGGCGTCGGCTCGCCTCGACGCCCAGTTGGCCCTCACCGAACCGGCGTGACCGACCCGGTCCGGCCGGGACCGTTCGACGTGCTGGTGTTGGGCAGTGGGGTGGCCGGCCTGTCGGCCGCGGTCCGGCTGGCCCGGCTGTTGCCCCACGGGGCCTCGCCGACCTCGTTGGGTGTGCTCACCAAGGGCGTCCTCTCCCAGTCGGCCACGCGCTGGGCCCAGGGGGGCGTGGCCGCCGTGCTCGGCGGCGACGAGGATTCGACCGATCTGCACCTGGCGGACACCTTGGCCGCCGGGGCCGGGCTCTGCGACGAGGAGGCCGTCCGGGTCTTGGTCGACGAGGGCCCGGCCCGGGTCCACGAGCTGATCGCCCTCGGGGTGGAGTTCGACCGCGAGGCCACCGGCTCGCTGGCCCTGGCCCGCGAGGGCGGGCACTCCCGGCCCCGGGTGGTCCATGCCGGCGGCGCGGCCACGGGGGCCGAGGTCGAACGGGCCCTGGTCGACGCCACCTATGCCACCGCGGGTGCGGTGTTGGAGGGCTGGTTCGCGCTGGACCTCCTCGTCGAGCACGGGCGTTGCGTCGGGGTGACCGCGCTGCCGCCAAGGGGTCCCGCCGTGGAGGTGCGGGCCACCCACGTGGTGTTGGCCACCGGCGGGGCCGGCCAGCTCTTTGCGGTCACCACCAACCCGCAGGAGTCGACCGGCGACGGTGTGGCCATGGCCCTGCGGGCCGGCGTGCCGACGGCCGACGTCGAGTTCGTCCAGTTCCACCCCACTGCCCTGCACCACCCGGCCATGCCCCGGCCGCTGCTGTCCGAGGCCCTGCGGGGGCACGGCGCCCTGCTGCGCGACGCTTCGGGCGAGCGGTTCGTGGACGAGTTGGCACCGCGCGACGTGGTGAGCCGGGCCATGGCGGCCCGGATGGCCGCGCAGGGGACCGACCACCTCTGGCTCGACGCCACCGGGCTGGAGCGCTTCCCGCAGCGCTTTCCCACCATTGCGGCGTCGTTGACCTCCATCGGACTGGACCCCGAGTCGGACTGGCTCCCCATCGCCCCGGCCGCCCACCATCTCTCCGGTGGAGTGGTCACCGACCTGTGGGGCGCCACCGCGCTCCCGGGCCTGTGGGCGGTCGGCGAGGTGGCCTGCACCGGCGTGCACGGGGCCAACCGGCTGGCGTCCAACTCGCTCCTCGAGGGGATGGTCTTCGGGGCCCGGCTGGCCGAGCGCATCGCCTCGCCCCACCACGACCCCGAGGCCAGTGGCGCCCTGCGGGCCGTGCTCGGGGGCGTGCCCCTCGACGGCATCGGCTGCACCACCTTGGCGGACGTGCCCCTGCAGTGGGGGGCCGACGTGGCGGGAACGCCCGCGCCGGGGGGGGAGCCCGATGTGGCCAAGCTGCGGGACTCGCTGCAACGGACGATGACCGGGGGCGCCGGGGTGGTGCGCAGCGCCCAGTCGCTTGACGCGGCCGCGGCGGATGTCGCCGACCTGGTGACCGCGCTCGGCAGCCGGACGACGTCGGTCGCCGCGGGAGAGCTGGGCAACCTGTTGCAGATGGCCGATGCGCTCCTGGTCTCGGCCCGGGCCCGGACCGAGAGCCGGGGCGCGCACTCCCGCAGCGACTTCCCCGAGACCGACCCGCGGTGGCGCCGGCGCCAGGTGCACGGTCACGCTGCGGTGCGGTGAACCCCGCCCCCGCCGGCGCTCCCCCGGCCCCCCTGCAAGCCGCCAGCGTCACCGAGGCCGCCGTGGTCACCGAGGCGGTCACGCGGGCCCTGGCCGAGGACCTCGGGGCCGATGGCGATCTGACCGCCGCGCTCGTGCCCGAGGGGGCGGTGGCGCACTTTGCGCTGCGGGCCCGCCAGCCCGGCGTCCTGGCCGGCCGGGCCTGCGCCACCGAGACCTTCCGGCAGCTGAGCCCCGGGTTGCCGCTGATCTGGCACGCCGCCGACGGCAGCGTGCTCGAGGCGGGCCTGACGGTGATGGAGGTCACCGGCCCGCTGCGGCCGATCCTGACCGGGGAGCGCACGGCGCTCAACTTCTTGGGCCGGCTCTCGGGGATCGCCACGTTGACGGCGCGCTACGTCGCCGCCGCCCATGCGGGCAATCCGGCGGTGCAGGTGCTCGACACGCGCAAGACCACCCCGGGACTGCGCGCGCTGGAAAAGGCCGCGGTAAGGGCCGGTGGCGGGGTCAATCACCGCTCCAGCCTCTCCGAGGCGGTTCTGGTCAAGGACAACCACCTGGCCGGGGTCACCATCACCGAGGCGGTCGCCCGCGCCCGCGCCCTGTGGCCCGGCCGCCCGGTGCAGATCGAGTGCGACGAGCTCGGGCAGGTGGTGGAGGCGGCGCGCGCCGGGGCGGATGCCGTGCTGCTCGACAATATGGACCCCGCCGCCGTGGCCGTGGCGGTCACGACGGCCCGGGCCGAGGCGGCCGGCCCGATCGTGACCGAGGTTTCCGGCGGCGTGACGCTGGAATCGATCGGCGACTACGCCGCCGCCGGGCCGGACAGGATCTCTGTCGGGGCGCTGACCCATTCGGCCCCCGTGCTCGATCTGGGGTTGGATCTCATCTGGCGTGGTGACGCACCACAGGGCGAGGGGGACTGAGGATGCTGCTGGTCATCGACGTGGGCAATACGGAGACCGTCATCGGGCTGTACGCCCGTGACGAGGCCGACGCCGCGCCCGATCCCGAGGAGAGCGTCGGGGTGGGCATCGGCACCGAGACCGATCCCAACGCGCCCCGCGGCCTCACCCATCACTGGCGCCTCTCGACCGTCAGCACCCGCACGCCCGACGAGCACGCGGTGCTGCTGACCCAGCTCCTCGATCTCGAAGGACTCGACATCGCCAGCTCGGTCACCGGGATCGCGGTGAGCTCCTCGGTGCCCCACGTCACCGGGGAGCTCCGGCAGATGGCGCAGCGCTGGTTCTCGCAGTTGCCCTGCGTGGTGCTCGGTCCGGGGACCAAAAGCGGGATGCCGATCCTCTACGACAACCCCAAGGAGGTGGGCGCCGACCGGATCGCCAATGCGGTCGGGGCCTACGACCTCTACGGCGGGCCCTGCGTGGTCATCGACATGGGCACGGCGACCACGGTGGAGGCCATCAGCGCGGCCGGGGAGTACTTGGGGGGGGCGATCACACCGGGGGTGGCGATCAGCCTCGAGGCGCTGTACCAGCACGCCGCCGCGCTCCGGCGGGTGGAGATGGTCGAGCCCCGCCACGTCATCGGGCGGTCCACCGTCGAGTCGATCGAATCGGGGACCCTCTACGGTTTCGCGGCCCAGGTCGACGGGTTGGCCCGCCGTTTCATGGAGGAGCTGGGACCGTCGACCGTGGTGGCCACCGGCGGGCTGAGCGCGCTCATCGCGCCCCACTCGGACACCATCGAGCACGTCGAGCCCTGGCTGACCCTGCACGGGCTCCGCATCGTCTACGACCGCAACGTGGTGGCCCGGCCGGCCTGAGCCCGTGGGCGCCGCCTGCTGAGGGGCCCACCTGAACGGGCACCTTCGTGCCTCCTCGGAGGCTCAGGCCGGCCCGAGTATGTTTTCCGTGATGGAGGGGGTGGTCCGGTCCGCGGAGCCGGAGGCGGCACCGGCCTTTCCTGACAAATTTGATCGCCCTGGCGCAGCCGGCCGCTCGACGCGCCGGTTCTCGGTGGCGTCGATCGCGTTGCTCCTCGTGCTCTTCGTGGTGACGGCTTTGGGCTTCTATCTGCGCCTTTGGATCATCGGACACGCGCCGATCAACTCCGATGAGGCCGTCGTCGGACTCATGGCCAAAGGCATCCTCCACGGCCACTTTTCCGCCTTCTTCTGGGGGCAGTCCTACGGCGGGGTCGAACCGTACGCGGTGGCCGCGGTGTTCTCGGTGGCCGGCCAGTCCGCGTTCGCGCTGACCTTGGCCCCCGCGCTTCTCTCCCTGATCGCCGTCGTTGTGGTCTGGCGCCTCGGACGCCGGCTCTTCGGGAGGGCGCCGGCGCTCGTGGCCGCCGTCCTCGCCTGGATCTGGTGCGAATCGTCACTGTGGAATGCCACACGCGAATACGGCTTTCACGAGGTGGAGCTCGTCCTCGGCCTTCTCGTTCTCCTCCAGGTCGTGCGGATCAGGGATGCCGCGCTTGGTGATCGGGGTGATCGGGGTGATCGGGTGGTCGACTGGTTCGTGGTCGGCGCGCTCGTCGGCCTCGGATGGTGGGCCGCGCCGGAAATCGTGTACTTCGCGGTGCCAGGGGCGGTCTTCCTCGTCATCAGCCTGTGGCGTCGCCCGATAGCTGCCGTGGGCGCCCGCGTGGGCGTGGCGGTGGGCGGGTTTTTCGTCTTCGCCTCGCCCTGGTTTGTCGCCAGCTTCTCCGACCACTTCGCCACCTTGCGGGCGTCGGGAGGCACGCCTCTGCCTGGCAACGGCTACCCCGATCGCCTGTCGACGTTCTTCTCTCACGTGCTCCCGATGATCCTCGGGCTACGGGTCGAGGGTGCGGGCGTATGGGAGGTATCCCAGAAATTCGGCGTGGCGGTGTACGTCGCCTTGCTCGTGGCGCTGGTGGCGTCGCTGGTCCTCATCGCGTACCGGGTCCCCGCGGCGCGACCCTTGGCCGCCGTTGCGGTGGCGTACCCGTTGCTCTACGCCGCCTTCCCGTCCGCCTGGTTCTGGAACGACGGGCGTTACGCGATCTCGCTCACGCCCGTGGTCGCTCTGGTACTCGTGGGGGGCTTGTGGACCGCGGTCTCCGGCGCCGTGGTTCGATGGGCGTCCATCGTCGTTCTCGTGGCCGCGACGGCGAGCACGCTCGTCGCGTTCAACGACGGCTTCGGAGC
>Ga0181531_10001416_pt1 | contig 15159 bp, 10 predicted proteins | sample PEATcosm2014_Bin_38_FD_119743 | JGI IMG/M metagenome (GOLD analysis project Ga0181531, IMG submission 119743) | Peatland microbial communities from MTU Mesocosm Facility, Houghton, MI, USA - PEATcosm2014_Bin11_10_metaG | ecosystem: Environmental > Terrestrial > Soil > Wetlands > Peat | place... | reverse complement strand
CGTCGGCGTAGCGGATCTCTCCGGCCTGCTCGCCCCAGCGGACATCATTCCCGGTCAGACTGACGTACTGAATGGCATTGCCTACGACCCGCAGCATGATCGGCTGTTCGTCACGGGCAAGAACTGGCCGAAGCTCTTCGAGATTCGCCTGATGCGAAAGGGCGATTTCCCACCTTGAGCGTGCTCGCCTCCTGCCTCGCGTCGCGCATATCCCGATCACCGCGAAAGCGCGCGAAAGCGCGGCGAAGGGGGCCCGCAGAGCAGTGCGCACTTGCCGTTGGATAAATGCAACAACACAGAGGGCTATCCAAACTCCGCGGCATTTCTCCCGGTATTTTGCTTCCGCGCGTGCGAAAACTAGCTACGTTAGCCCTGTAGTCTTTTTGCTACGCAGTTTTGGCAAGAACGGATGACGGCGTCAGGGTTACGACGGGTCGGGCTTCGTGCGCCGAGCCTCGACCGAAGCGGGAGTTCTCGACAACCGCCGGGTGGTCCTGCGTGTCGAGGGGGCTGCGGAGAGATCACGGCATAGCCCTGGCTGATCGCGGTGCGGGATTTCTCCGGAGGCCCGAGCCGGAGCCTGCGCCGCGCGAGCGTCAGCGGCTTTTTTCGGCGTCGCATGCGGGAAAACGAGCCTCGCCTTACTCCCGGCGCGCGCCTTTCGGCGGCGATCCCACAGAACCGCCGGTGTTGTATATCAGCCACTTCATTGAAATGTGTAAAAAGGTGTAGTTATACTCAGATTCATAAGGGATGCAGACGGTCCGCCACACAACCCGACAAGGGCGCGCGACGGTCTGTATTTGTTTTAACCGTTACAAGAAGTCAACGAGCGCGATCGATCGACGGCAACACGTCGACAGGCGTTTTCGTTGGGAGGACGATACATGCTCAGTTCACCGTCTCTTTCAGAGCGGGTACCCAATGCTCTCGTGAGATCCGCTGTCCGCACCGCGCTGATGTCGGGCGCAGTCGCCGCCACCTTTGGTGCGACCTCCGCACAGGCGCAGCAGCCCGCCCCTGCCGAAGCCAGCGGCGAGACGCAGCTCACCGAGGTGGTCGTCACAGGCTCTCGCATCAAACAACCGGCGCTCGAAGCCGTGAGCCCGGTCACCGTGGTGAGCGTCGCAGACATCCAGCAATCCGGCGCCTCACGCATCGAGGACTTGCTCAACACATTGCCCCAGGTCACGGCCGACCAGGGCAGTGCGCTGGCCAACGGCGCCACAGGCGTCGCGAATTTGGCCCTGCGCGGACTGGGTCCGCAGCGCACCTTGGTGCTGATCGACGGCCGGCGCCTCATGCCCGGCGATCCAACCTCCGGCGGCAACGCAGCGCCCGACGTCAACCAGGTCCCGACGGCGCTGGTTGAAAGAGTCGAGGTGCTGACCGGCGGTGCATCGGCGGTGTACGGCGCCGACGCGGTCGCGGGTGTGGTCAACTTCATCATGAACGACCACTTCGAGGGTGTGCGCATCGACGCGAACGCGAGCATGTACAACCACTCGAACCACGACGCCGACGCCATCGACCCCGACCTCACCGCGGCCGGGTTCGGCGTCCCGACGGGCTCGGTCAACGACGGTGCCAACAAGGACATCACCGCGATCTTGGGCAGCAATTTTGCCGACGGCAAAGGCAATGCCGAGGTCTACATGGGTTTTCAAAGGACCACGGGCGTGCTCGAGGGCACCCGCGACTTCAGCGCGTGCTCGCTCACCTCGTCGGGGCCGCATCGGGTCTGCGGCGGCTCGCACACCGCGGCGCCGGCGCTCTTTCTGCTTGGCGGGAATTTCTACGGCATCGGGGCCGGCAACACGATTGTCCCCGCCTCGTCGCTTCCGGCCGGAGGTCTTTACAACTACGCGCCGGCGAACTATTTCCAGCGCCCCGATGACCGCTACACGGGCGGCGCATTCGCCCACTACGACGTCACCGACCACGCGCGCGTCTACATGGAATTTCAGTTCATGGACGATCGCACCTCGGCGCAGATCGCGCCGAGCGGCGCCTTTTTCGGCGCCGGCACCGGCGTGACAGCGGGCATTCCGGACGCGAGCTGGGTCGTCAATTGCTCCAATCCGTTTCTATCGGCTTCCGAGCTCACGGCGTTCTGCGGGGGCAGCACGGCGGGAGAGGCGCACTTGCTGTTCGGGCGGCGTGACGTTGAGGGCGGGAATCGCATCGATGATCTCGGCCATACGTCCTTTCGCACCGTGCTCGGCGTCAAAGGCGAGATCAACGATGCCTGGAGCTACGACACCTACTTCCAGAACGGCATCACCCGCTTCTCCGAGGAGTATCTCAACGACGTCTCGAAGAGCGCCATCTCGAACGCGCTGCAGGTCACGACCGTCGGGGGCAAGCCGGTGTGCATCAGCGGCGGCAACTGCGTGCCGTGGAACATCTTCCAGCTGGGCGGCGTGACCCCGGCGGCCGTGGCGTATATCTCGGTCCCTGGCGAAGAGAAGGGCGACACTCAAGAGGACGTCTGGGAAGCGTCGATCACCGGCGATCTCGGCAAGATGGGCGTGAAATCGCCCTGGGCAACGAGCGGCATCGGGGTTGCGTTCGGCGCCGACTGGCGGCAGGAGAAGACCGAGTTGGAGCCCGATGAGGAGTTCATCACCAATGATCTCGCCGGGCAGGGATCTCCGACGCTTCCGACCGTCGGCTCATTCGATGTCTGGGAGGGCTACCTCGAAGCGAACGTGCCCATCATGGAGGATCAGCCGTTCGCAAAATCCCTCACTGCCAATGCGGGCTATCGGTATTCTGACTACAACCTGTCGTTTGGCTCGACGAATACCTGGAAGATCGGCCTGGAGTGGGCGCCCGTCAGCGATGTCCGGGTGCGGGGAGCGTACAACGTCGCGGTTCGTGCACCGAACCTGCAGGAGCTCTATCTGCAGCAACGCGTGCAGCTCGACGGCACCGAGGACCCCTGCGCCGGAGCGACCCCGGGCCCGTCCCTGGCGCAATGCGCGAGGAGCGGCGTGACTGCGAGCGAATACGGCAACATCACGCCGAACTCCTCGAGCCAGTACAACGGCTTGGTCGGCGGCAATACTCACTTGCGGCCGGAAACGGCAGACACCGTGACGTTCGGATTCGTGATCACGCCGACGTTCCTGCCGCAGTTCGATGCGACTATCGACTACTACGACATCCGCATTAAGAACGTGATCAGCAGCTACGGCGCCAACTTGATCGTGAACACCTGCGTCGATACGGGAAATCCCCAGTACTGCGACCTGGTGCATCGCTCACCGGACACGGGCGCCGGGGCCTCGGGATCGCTGTGGATCGGCACCCTCGGCTACATCACGGACGGGACTTTGAACCTCGGCGAGCAAACCGCGCAGGGCATCGACCTCAACATGGATTACCGGCTCGACGTGGGGTTCCTCGGCAAGCTCACCTTCGCGCTCAACTCCAATTACGATCTGCACAGCAAGACGACGCCCGTGCCGGGCGGCGGTACTTATGACTGCGCGGGATACTATGGACCGGCGTGCGCCTCGAACGGCGGCGAGGGACCGGTGCCCCACATCAAATCGAAGTTCCACCTCAACTGGAACACCCCGCTTCCGGGGCTCGATGCCTGGCTGAATTGGCGCTTCATTGGGCCCGTCAAAGTGCAGAACCTGAGCCAGAACCCGCTTCTGCAGAACCCTGTGCTGGTCAGCGGGACCAGCACGGTCCCGGCGCTCAATGGTATTGGCAACCAGATCCCCGGCTACAGCTACCTCGATCTGGGCGTCTCGTATCAAGTGCTGAAACAGACCAGCGTCCGGATCGGCGTCAACAATGTGCTCGACAAGGACCCGCCGATCATTCAGGAGTACTACGAAGGGCCGCCGTTCGTGAACGGCAATACCTTCCCCCAGGTGTATGACTGGGGCGGCCGCTACCTGTTCGTGAACGTGACCGTGGATTTCTAAGAACAAGAATCATCGCCGATACGAAGGCGGGCTTCGGCCCGCCTTTTTTTTGCGCGCGCGGGCTGCGCGGCGGAAGGTTGCGCGGGGAGCTCGGCCTCCCAGGCTTTCTCGTTGCGAGTGCGCTCCCGGACAGGCATATTGCGCGCACCATGGTTGCCGTCCCCCCCGTTGACAATCCCCTCATCGGCCATCTGATCGACGGAGCGGATAAAGCCGCTGCGGCCGGGCGGCACGGCGAAGCACAGCGCTTGCTTGCGGAAGCTAAGGCCGCGGCACCGGAGCATCCGCGGGTATTGAGCGCGCTCGGCTTGTACGCCTTGAAGAGCGGCGATTTCCCCGCCGCGCGGCGCTACCTCGACGAGGCGGTCGCTGCGGATCCGCGCTCCGCCTCACTCTGGTTTCATCTTGCGCTGGCATGCCGCGCGCAGGGCGATGCGGGTGCGGAGCTCATGGCACTCGACAAGTCGCTGGCCCTCGATGCCGAGTCTTATCTGGCGCTCCTACAGAAGGCCTCGCTGCTTGAACGGCAGGGCAAGCCCAAGCAAGCCGCTCAGGTGTACGTCTATTTTCTGCATTGCGTACCGCCACCCGCGCAGCGCCCGCCCGCCCTGCAGAAGGCGGTCCAACAGGCCCAAGAGGCCGTGGCTGCGGACAAGGCCGCATTGGGTGAGTTCATCCGCGAGCGGATCGCTCATGCACGGACGCAGCACGCGGGAGCGCGGCAAGATCGATTCGAGCATTGCCTGGAGGTGCTCCTCGGGCGCCGCCGGGTATTCACGCCCCAGCCCACTTTTATGCATTTTCCGCATCTGCCGGCGATCGAGTTCTACGACCGAGAGGATTTCCCCTGGCTCGATGAGTTCGAGGCGGCCACGGACGCGATTCGCGACGAGCTTCTGCAGGTGCTCGCGCAGGGCTCGGAAGCACAAGAGATCGTACCTTATGTCGATTATCCGGACGGCGTTCCGCCCGAGCAATGGCGAGAGCTGAATCGATCGCTCCAGTGGGGCGCGTACTATTTGATCAAGGACGGCGTTCGGCTCAACAGTCACCTGGCGTGTTGCCCGAAGACGGCGGCGCTTCTCGATGCGGCGCCGCTCGCCGATGTTCCGGACCAGGCGCCCACGGCGTTCTTTTCGCTCCTCAAGCCGCGGACGCGGATACCGCCGCATACCGGCGTGACCAACACGCGCCTGGTCGTTCACGTGCCGCTGGTGATCCCGCCCGGCTGCGGATTTCGCGTCGGTGCGGAGACTCGCGAATGGCAGCCGGGGCGTGCGTGGGTCTTCGACGACACCATCGAGCACGAAGCCTGGAACGAGAGCGACGCGCCGCGTGCCATCCTCATCATCGATATCTGGAACCCGTTCCTCACGGAAGCGGAACGCGCTCTGGTGAGAGCCGCCACCGTCGCGGCGGCCGATTTCAAACGTGAATAGCGCAGCCCGTCGCATCCTCCCGACGCTGGCGATCGGCCTCGCTTCGGTGCAAATCACCGCAGGCGCGGAGGATCCCTCCGTGGCGGATCAAGTGCGACGCTGCGCCGCCGAGGCCGACAGCGTGCATCGGCTGGCCTGCTACGACCGGGTGGCGACTGGATTGTCGCTCTCGGCGGCTCCGCACGCACAGCCCGGCGCCACCCCGGGAAGCGTCCGCACGCCCACCGCAAGCACGATGGAAGGATCGAGCTCGGCGAACGCAGCGAAGACGGCGGCGCCAGGCGCCGCGCCGATCGATAGCACGGCGCCCCAGGCGGCGGAGTTCGGAGTGAGCAATGGGCCGCTCGAGGCGAAGCGGCAAGTGGGCAAGCCTCAGATGATGACGGCGGTGGTGGCGCAGGTCACGGTGCGGCCACACGGAGAACTCGTCGTGAAGCTCGACAATGGGCAGGTCTGGCAGCAAAACGAAGCGGTTGCCTATTTTCCGTTGAAGGCGGGCGACAAGGTCGAGATCAGCGTGGGCGCGTTGGGCTCATACGTGCTGTGGGCGCCGTTCAGGCGCGCGACCAAAGTCACGCGCGTGTATTGATGACCCCCGACAGCAATCCCGAATTACTCGTGCGACTCGCGGGCCAGGACCTTGAAAAAGAGGACCTGGCCGCGGCGGAAGCCAAATGTCTTCGCGCGCTCGACATCGATCGGGAGTACGCGGGCGGTTGGATCGTTCTCGGCATGATATTGCAAGCCAGGGGGCGGCATGACGAGGCCGTCCGGGTGTTCAACTCGCTCGCCCTGAAGGATCCCGGGTCGGCGGAGCACTGGTCGAACCTCGGGGTCGCGTTGCGCAGCGCAAAGCGAGTCGATGAGGCGCTCGCGGCGTTCGAACGCGCGATCGCACTCTCGCCTCCACCGGCGCGCACGCTGTTGAACCTGGGTCTCGTCCACAGTGCGCGGCTCAACTACGCCGCCGCCCGCGCGGTGTTGAGTCGTGCAGCGGAGATGGCGCCCACCGATGCATGGATTCGTTGTGCGCTCGCGCAGTGCTGCTACGATCTCGGCGACTTCGACCAAGCGCTGCGCACCCTCGAGCATTGGCCGAGATTCGACGGTCTCACCGCCGCGAGCCTGGCAGAGATCGCCTATTTGCTGATCATGATGGGCGAGCGCGAGCGCGCCGAGCCCGCCATCGAGTGGCTGCGCGCGAATCCGCCCACCGGCGGGCGGCCCGCGCTCACGTTGGTGAACGTGTTGGAGCGCATCAATCAGCTCGACGCAGCACGCTCGGGCCTTGGGCGGCTGAAGGGCGTGATGACGGCCGCGGAGCAAGCCGATCCGGACTTTCTGCTGGCCCAGGTCGTGCTCGCACAACGCGACGATCGCCACGAGGAGGCGCGCCGTCTGCTGTCGTCGGCTCTCGAAAGCCAGGCGGACTTCGTGCGCAGTCACGCCCTGCTCTTCCCGCTGGCGCAGTCGCTCGATGCCCTGGGGCTCTACGATGAGGCGATTGCGACCTTGGCGGAGGCGCATCGCTCACAGGCCGCGTACCTTGAGGCGGCCCTCGGCAAAACGCCGGCGGATGCATCGCCCACGCTCTCGCTCACCCAGCGCGGCATCGACCCCGAGGAGCGCGGCTCGTGGGACGACAGCGGCGCGCCGGCGCGAGCGGACAGCCCGATCTTCGTGGTGGGTTTTCCGCGCTCCGGCACGACGCTGCTCGAGCAGACGCTCGATGCGCATCCCTCGCTTGTTTCCATGGACGAGCAGCCCGCTCTGCGCAAAGCCGTGGATCAGGTCGCCTCGTTCGATATCGCCTATCCGGCGCAGCTGGGCAAATTGAGCGCCGCCCAGCTGCAAAGGATCCGCGCCCAGTACTGGAAGCAGGTAGACCAGAAGATCAGGCTGCACCCGGGACAGCGACTGGTCGACAAGAACCCGTTCAACATGCTGCGCCTGCCCTTGATACGGCGCCTTTTTCCCAATGCTCAGACGGTGCTCATCGTTCGGCACCCGTGCGACGTGCTGCTCAGCTGCTACATGCAATATTTTCGCGCACCTGATCTCGCCATGCTGTGCCGCGATCTGCCCACGCTGGCCGACGCTCACCGGCGGTCCTTCGATTTCTGGTATGCGCAGTTACCGCTTGCGGGTGCGGCGACGTACGAGCTCAGGTACGAGAGCTTCGTCGCCGACTTTCCGGCCGAGGTGACGAAGCTCGCGCAGTTCCTCGAGCTCTCGTGGAGCGATGCCATGCTGGCCCCGGCGGAGCACGCACGGGCCAAGGGCTTCATCAGCACACCCAGTTACACCCAGGTCATCGAGCCGGTGAGCCCCAAGCCGATCGGCCGCTGGAGGCATTACGAGCGCCATTTCCGGGACGTGCTGGCGACCCTCGAGCCTTATCTCGGCCGCTGGGGTTATGCGTGCGAAGGTGCTGAGGGTTCTTAAGCCTAGCCAACGGGCAGCGCATCGAAGGCGACGGTGGTGCGGACCTCGGTGCCGTGAATGGCGTGGGTACCGTGCCACATATAGGACGGAAACAGCACCAGGAGACCCTCTTCTGGCTGTACCACATGCTCCGGCGTGGCGCCCGGCACCGGATAGCGAGGCTCACCGAACTTGAGCCAACCGGACTTCAAGTTCGTATCGCGGACTTCCTGGGGAACCGCCACGTAGTACGCGGAACTGATCCAGCCGTGCGGATGCAGGTGGTTGACGTGAAAGCCGTCTCGCCGCAGCTGCACCGACCAGCTGTCCGATATACCCACCGATCCATGATTGCGCGCGGTGAAGGGGTGGGCGGGGTCGTTGCCGATCTCCTCGAGGTACATCCGCAGGGGCTCCTGGAAGCTGCGCAACAGCGCCCTGATCGCCGGATCCGGATCGGCGGTGAGATTGCGGGTGGTCTGGCTGCCGTTGCGCAAGCTCTGATCGAGCGGATGCGACGTCAAGCGGTGCCGCGCTTGCAAAGCCGTCGCCGCCGCCTCATTCAGCTCGCGCATCGTGGCCCAGCCGGGCGGGGGATCGGGCCGAAACACTCGCACGAAACGCTCGTAGTTGAAAAGCTCCCGATGGATCGGTCGACCCAAAAGCCGGGCCGCGATCGCTTCATGGGCCAGCCAGTTCTGACGGTGGGGCTCGCGCGCGCGCTGCGCGCAAATGAATGGCCAAGCGTCATCGGGGCGTCCCCTCGACAACAACACCGACACGACGAGATCGAGTACTTCCGAGTCTCGCGGCAGCGCCGCAGCCGCTTCGAGCGCCTCGGTCTCGGCCTCCTTGAGCTGACCGAGCTCGAGCAGCACCCACGCGAGCGCAGCCCGGAATTGCGGCAGCGGGCCCCGGCTCGCCAACACCTCGCGAAGCCCGGCCTCCGCGAGATCGTAGCGGCCGGCACGCAACAGCACGACGCACAACAGATGCTGAAGCGGCAAATTGTCGGGATCGGCGCGGATCGCCCCGGTGAGCCCGCGCGCGAAATGCTGATCCGAGCGCATATATCGCAGGCGCGCCAGATTCGCCTGGGCATCCAGGTGGCCCGGGCGCATGGCGACCGCCCGAGCGAACTCATGCTCGGCTTCTTCCAGCCGATAAAGCAGCGCCAGCGCGCGGCCGCGCGCGAACCGCGTTTCAAACTCCTGAATCCCCAATGAGCTGGCGCGCTCAACCGCGTTCAAAGCCTCCTCCGCCCGATCCAGACGAATGAGCACCGAACCCAGATTGTGATGCGCGATTCCGGATTTAGGCGTCAAGTCGAGCGCCCTGCGGTAGGCAACCTCCGCCTCGAACAGGCGGTTCTGTTCGTTCATGACCAGACCCAGGAGCGACCAGGCATCGGCATCACGATCATCCTCCACCAGAAGCCGCCGGCATTCGGCCTCGGCTTCGGAGTGGCGCTTGAGCTCGGAGAGCGTCAGCGCGAGGTCGTATCGGGCCTTGCGCGCAGCGGGCACCGACTGCAATACCCGGCGAAACTCCGCCTCCGCCTCCTCCAATCGGCCGCGTCGACGCAGGAAATTGCCGATATTGACCTGAAAAAGATGGTTCGCGGGCTCGAGGCTGACACTGCGCCGCAGTAGCTGCTCGGCGAGATCGGTCTGTCCCATGCGGGCGCGCGCCAACCCCAACAAGTGGGTTGCGGTGGGATGCTCGGGCGAGGACGAAAGAACCGACAAGCAGGCCGCTGCAGCCCGATCCGGCTCATCTCGGTTCAATAGGTCACCCGCCTGAGACAGCAGGCCGGCGAGATGGGAGGCTGAATCGATCACGGCGTATTCCAAGTCTACCACGGCCGTGGCAAGCCCCCGCCCCCACGCGTTACGCTTCGCCCGCCGTGGGCAGCAATCTACAACTCGCCGAAGCGATTATGTTGGACCGCCAGGGTCGTTTCGCTGAAGCGGCCACGGCTTACCGCAGGGTGCTCGCCGTCGAGCCCCGCAATGCCGATGTCCTGCACTCTTTGGGCGTTGCGCTGGCGAAGATGGGCCTCCCCCAAGATGCGGTCGGATGCCTGGCGGCCGCCGTGCAGATCCAGCCGCGCAACTTCGCGTGGCAAATCAACCTCGGCAGCGCGCTGAGCGCGCTCGGGCGGCATCCCGAAGCCGTGGCGTGTTACGAGCGCGCGTCGGCCTTGAAGCCGGACCTCGCGGCGGCTCATCGCGGCCGCGGTCTCGCGCTGCTGCGCATCGGTCGGTTCGAAGATGCCGCATCGAGTCTCGAGCGGGCGCTACGGCTTGCGCCTGACGATGCCAACGCCCACGCTGACCTCGGCGTCGCGTTCGAGCGCGTCGGACGCAGGCAGGAGGCGTTGCGCTGCTTGCGGCGGGCGACACAGCTCAACGCCCACCATGCCGATGCTCATCATAATCTTGGGCTCATCGAAGCGAGTCTCGGCAATTTCACCGCGGCGCTCGCAAGCCTCGATCGAGCCCTGGCTCTGCAGCCGGATCGCCCTGCCGTTGATGCCGACCGTGGCAACGTGCTGCTCTCACTGGGACGGCCGGCCGAGGCTGTCGCGAGCTACGATCGCGCCATCGCTATCGCGCCGGAGCTATTCGATACACATTTCTATCGTGGCCTTGCGCTGTTGCAGCTCGAGCGCCTCGAAGAATGCATCGCCGCGTTTGATCGGGCCCTGACACTCAACCCGGATGCGGCGGAAGCGCACAACAACCGCGGCGTGGCGCTTGCGCGACTCGACCGGCCGGATGCCGCGCTGGAGTCCTTCAAGAGCGCCCTGCGTTGCAAGCCGGATCATGCGGAGTCCCATACCAACGCCGGCAATACCCTGAAGGGTCTGAAGCGCTACGAGGAGGCGCTGCGGAGCTTTGATCACGCGCTGTCGATCAGACCGGACGAGCCAATGACGGTCTGGAGCAAGGCGCTGCTCCAGCTCAGCCGGGGTGATTTCCGCGAGGGTTGGCCGCTCTATGAAGCGCGCTTCAGGCTGGCGCACCTGGCACCCCTGCAGCGACGCTTCGACATTCCCCGCTGGTCGAGCCGCGATCCGCTCGAGGGCAAGAGCCTGCTCGTGTATGCCGAGCAGGGTCTTGGCGATACGCTGCAGTTTTGCCGTTACATACCGTTGCTCGAGGCGCGCGGCGCCCATGTCGCGTTCGAGGTGCAGGCGAGCCTCAAGAACCTGCTGCGCTCGCTCGACATGCGCGGTGCGCTCATCGCCCGCGGGGAACCGTTGCCGCAGGTCGATTTCGCGTGCCCGCTTCTGAGTCTGCCGCTCGAATTCGGCACCGGGATGGATGACATTCCGGACGGGGTGCCCTACGTGAGCGCCGATGGCGCCGCGGTGGACGCCTGGAAATCGCGGCTGACCGCGCTCCCGGGCCTCAAGATCGGCCTCAACTGGCAGGGGAACCCCGAAACGGAAAAGCAACCGTGGGTGCGCGGCCGCTCGTTTGCGCTCCGCGAGGCGGCCCGGCTCGCGAGCCTCCCGGGTGTGAGTCTGGTGTCCTTGCAAAAGGGCGAGGGCGCCCAACAGCGCGAGCACGTGGCTTTCAAGTCAAAGCTCGCACAGCTGTCGGATCCAAGCGATCTGGGGCCCGGCGCCTTCGGCGATACCGCCGCACTCGTCAAGGCGCTCGATCTGGTCATTACCTCGGACACCTCGGTCGCGCACCTCGCCGGCGCGCTCGGCGCTCCCGTCTGGGTGGTGCTGCAATTCGAGCCGGACTGGCGCTGGCTCACCTCGCGAGACGACAATCCTTGGTACCCGACGATGCGTCTCTTTCGTCAGCAGCGCCCCGGCGACTGGTCGGAGGTGTTCGATCGAGTCGCGCAGGCCGTTCTTGCCTGGGCCGCAGATCCGGCAAGAACTCAAGGCTAGTGCGACCACATGCGCTGCAGATTCGAGATCACGTATTCGAGCTGCGTACGGTTGCGCCAGTCCATCTTGAGCCCTTCGAGCGCTCGAACCTCGCCGAGCGAATAGAGAAGGTCGCGCTGCATCTGATCCGGAATCTGACTCTCGATGAAGGTGATCATGACCAACCGCTCGCCCGAGGCCACGGGCAGCACTTGATGCACACAGGTGGAGGGATAAAACACGGCCTGCCCCGGCTTGCCCTTGATCTGTGCGGCTTCGGATCCCAGGTAGATCACAAGCTCACCCCCTTGATACGTGTCGGGATGGGAAATGAACAGCGTGCAAGAAACATCGCAGCGCATCGGCTGCTGCCCGCTCGCGAGGAAGGCGGTGTCCACATGCGGACCATAGTTCATGCCGGCTTGATAACGGCACAGCGTGGGTAGCGCCACTCGCTGGGGGAATACAAAATTTCGCGCCTGCTCGCTGCGCTGTAGGGCAGCCAGACCGATCTGCGCCGCCTTCTGGCCTTTGGGGTCATTGGCATCGGCGATGACGTTGTTCTTTGTCAGGTTGTGGGGATTGGTCGTCTTGCCGTCAATGAACTTGGCCTCGCGGCTCAGCTGTGCGATCAGCTCGACCTCGGCGGCGGTCAGGAAGTCTTCTATCTGCAGGAACATTTTCTGTCCTTGTGATTCTGCATCATCGGTGTCTCAAGTATAGTTGCGGCTCGGCCGCCGCACGGGTCAGTCCGGGTCCGCAAGGCGCTTCTGAACTCATTCGACATAAGCTACTGCATCGGTGGCTGCGGAGGAATCATCATGACGCACGCGCCTCTTCACTCCTTGATCGTCATCGGGGCGCTCCTTGCGATGACATCGGCCTTCAGTCAGCAACCGGACTCCGCGAAACCGGCTCCAGCGACGAACGCTTCCGCAGCCGCCCCCGCGGCGACTGCGGGCGCCTCATCGACGGCGGCCGATTCCTCGACCGCGCAGACGCCTGCCGCTCCCTCCACTCCATCCAATGACTTGATCAAGAAAGCCCGTGCGGCCGGCTATCGGCCGCAGGTCAGCAAGGGCGTCACCACGTTCTGCAAGGAAGAGGCGAGCCTGGGTTCGCATTTCCCGCAGAAAACATGCATCAGCTCGGACCAGCTCTCCGCCCGGCTCGAGATGGAGCAGCAGCAGCGTGACCAGCTCCGACAGAATTCCTTGACCGCCCCCGGGATCCCCAGCCACTAGCAGCAGTACAATGCGAAGGCGGTCGCCGGTGGGTGCGGTTCGCCGCGAGGCCTAGTCGCTCCATCTGCTGGCTTGGCCTCCGCCGAACCGGTCGATGGCTGCGAGCATCTCGGCGATGAGATGGCGCTCCTGGGCCGAGAGCTCGGGCCGCCAGACATCGAAGATCAGCACGATCCGGGGGGCGCCGCTCCGATTCCACGCTTCGTGCTCGATGCTATCGTCGAAGATCATGACTTCGCCCTCGCGCCAGGCGCGCGTCTCATTGCCGACGCGCAGGGCGCAGTCCCTCGGCACGATTAGCGGCAGGTGGGCAATAACTCTCGCGTTGGTGAACCCATGGTGCGGCGGGATTCGCGTGCCCGGCCGCAGCAGAGAAAATAGCACCGCCGGCGTCCTGTTCTCGAGTCGGCAAAGAGGTACCTGGCCGAGCGCGGCGAACGTTCGCGGACAGAGCGCGGCGTTCTGCGCCACCGGGGCCCCGTCCTTGACGAGGTAAAATGCACCCCAGTTCGGATTATCCATCAGACCGCGGGGGTCGAACGCCGGCCGGTTCGGGTCACGTTGGACATACGGCTCGAAACCGACATCCGCTTCGATGAGCGCTTGCGCCTCCGCTCGGATTGCCTCGAACTCACCCTCGAGCGTATCTACCCACGGGAAACTGCGGCGATCGAAGAACTGGACATGCGGCAGCTCGGGGTAGAAGAAGTATTTCGGCTGCTGCAGGTAAATCTGTTTCTTTCCCAGGAGCAACTCGACGGCGTGAACGAATCGCTCGGTGCCCGGGCCGCCGAGTCCTAAGCCCGCCAGTGCCTGCATCAGGTGTGCTTCGTACTCGCGGGCGAATCCCTGGCGCAGCGCCTCCACACGGCGAAGCTCCTCGCGCCATTCGGCCGACAGTGAGGGGATGCTGGCCGCGAGCTTGAGCCCGGCGCCGTAATACGCATCGGCCGCCCGCGCATCGCCCACTTTCGCCAGCAGATCCCCTTTCGCAAGCAGTGCGGGCAGATGTTTCGGGTCCAAGCTCAGAGCGCGATCAAGCGCGATATTCTCTTCGGCCGGGGCACCGAGCGAGCGGTGCACCCGGGAGAGCCCGAACCAAGCAGCCGCATCATCGCCGCCCTCCCGCGTGGCTCGATCGAAGAAGGCGCGTGCGCCGTGCAGGTCGCCGCGCTTCAGGGCGGCAAATCCGGCAGCAGTGGTATCCGCGCGATTGATCGGACCGCCCGACATGTCTCCAAGCTTAGCCTAATCGCGTGGAGCCCCCGGGAAAAAGGCGTTCGTGCGCCGCACGTATTCGGCATAGCCCGGGCGTCGCTCGCCGATGTCCTTCTCGAGAAGGGCCACACCCGAGACTCGCAGCAGCAGCACCGACATGAGCAGCGGACCCAAGATGCTCCAGCCCGCGTGCGCGCCGAGCGCTATCACATAAAACCCCCACCACACGGTGAAATCGCCGAAATAGTTGGGATGGCGGGTGTAACGCCACAGACCGCGATCCATTACCCGACCGCGGTTCGCCGGGTCCGCCTTGAAGCGGGTGAGCTGCCAGTCGCCCACCGCCTCGAATGACACGCCGACCAGCCAGAGCAGGACGCCGAGGACGTCGAGGCCGTTCAAGGGCGTGCTCGCGACGAGCGCTCCCAACAGCGGCAGCCCGATGATCCAGGCGAGCACGGCCTGCAGCAGAAAGACGAGGTACAGGCTCTTGAAGGAAAAGCCGGGCTCGTTGCGCGCCCGGATGGCCTGATAGCGCCGATCCTCCCCGTGCCCCCAGTTGCGCCAGGTGATGTGCCCGGCGAGCCGCAGCGACCAGATCGCGACCAGGGCCAGCAGCAGCGTGCTACGCGGGGATGTGCCGCCGCTCGCCCTCGCGTAGGTGATCGCGAGGATGAGGAACAGGATCGGCCAGAGGCTGTCGACGATCGACACCGTACGCAGCACGAGACTCAAGCCCCAGGTGAGGACGGCGGCCGCGGCGACGAGCCCCAGGCCCTCGAGGGCAAGCGGCAGATGGCTCATGCTGCCCGATGGCTCATGCGCGCCGGCGCGGACGGCTCACGAGCAGGGCTCGAGCCGCGCGCTGCGCAGCGCATCGAGCGCTTCGGCGTCCGCAGCCCGACGCTCCGCGAGCGGAAAGGTGATCTCCGCCTGGTAGTTCGAATTCGAGGCATCGCGCAAATCCGACAGCCCATCATAATGCACGAGGAGGTGGT
>Ga0181531_10001415_pt1 | contig 15161 bp, 10 predicted proteins | sample PEATcosm2014_Bin_38_FD_119743 | JGI IMG/M metagenome (GOLD analysis project Ga0181531, IMG submission 119743) | Peatland microbial communities from MTU Mesocosm Facility, Houghton, MI, USA - PEATcosm2014_Bin11_10_metaG | ecosystem: Environmental > Terrestrial > Soil > Wetlands > Peat | place... | reverse complement strand
GCAGCCGCCGCAGCGCCGGATAAATCGACCCCGGACTGTCGCTGTAGTGGCGCATGGCCGTTTCAGTGAAAGTCTTGCGCAAGTCGTAGCCAGCCTGGTCCTTCTGCCGCAGCAGCCCAAAGAGGGCAAATTCGAGTGTGGAAGCTGAATTCATAGTACGCTTCGTACTATAGTACGCCACGTACTATATGTCAACAGGAATTCCGCATGGCCAAGTCTCGCTTGCGAGGCCTGAGAGCTTAGCCGCATATTCCTCGGGTGGCCCATAAGGTCTCGCTTCTGAGACCTGGAAAAGAGCAACTCTTAATGCCGCATCACCGCACCCACCGTCCGAATTGTCCCGTGATAAAAGAACTGTCCCAGCCCCACCGTAAACAGCCAGCACCCATAAAGCGCGTGCTCAAAGCTGGAAGTGGCCAGCGATCCAGTCTCCGCATACCGCGCGGCAAACAAAATCCCGCCGGCAAACGTAAGCCCCACGGCCAGCCAGTTGCGAAAAACGATGTGCAGAAACGCAAACGCCGCCGCGCTTGCCACAATCATGGTCCACTTGCCGGGAAACAACGTCGCATACCGTTCGAAAAAAAAGGCCCGGTATAACAGCCCCTGCGGATAAACAGACAACACCGGATACGCCACCATGACCACAGCCCAGAAGACTGGACTCTCGCGCACAAAACTCCACTCGAGTTCAGGTGCAAATCGCCGCACGCCCAGCCAGATCGCCACAGCCGCCACCGCAAATATCGCCAGAATCACGCCGAGACGAGCGGGCAGCTGGCCGATATTCCAAAGCCGTGCGCGCTCAAAACGCGGATCGCGCAGCAACTGCCAATAAGCGTAGCCGACAACAACCCACAGCACCGGCAACGCCGGAATCCGCACCGGCGAGAACCGGTACGCCAGCGGCAATGCCACAAATATCATTAGAAACTCCACCTGCAATCCGCCCCGCGTCATCCCAGTCCTTCCTTGGCTACAGCCTATCTCAGCCGTCGCGGCAAGCAGTCCTTGATCTCGCCAGTCGTGCCCGCCGTTCCAAACTGGTGTGCGGCCCATAATGCGCTGGAATGCTACATCTTTCGTCCGCGTATAATCCGGTCCGAGGGTGAAGACGCGATCCTCTATTGCCGATAGATTCAATGTGCTTTGAAACGGTAACTAGCCGGAGAAGGATCGCACATCGGCTTGATGCAAAAAACATCATTTGGCGAGTTGTACCGCAGAGGGAGGCACGATCCCACCCAAGACACAGTGCGCCCGCAGCGTAAGCATCGCCTTCTGGGGGCGTGCCGCTCTTGCGTCCTCGTGGTGGATGCCATCTTGTTCGTGGTTTTATTTGCTTCTTGTCTACGTTTTCAGGGCTTGACCGCGGCTGCTCAATCCGCCCGGAATCCCGCCGGCGGCTTGCCCACCCTCACCACGGCACGTGCTGCGCACAGCCTTACAATCGTGGAAGCCAAGCGCGGCTATCCTGTCCATCTGCGCGGTGTAGTCACCTATTTCGATCCGGACTACGGCACCGGCTTTGCCGCAATCTTCGTCCACGATGCAACAGGAAGCATCTTTGTAAAGCAGCCTTCCGCTTTGGCGGGGAAACTATTCCCAGGGGCGCTAATCGATGTGACGGGCGTCAGTGGCGAGGGAGGGTTTGGTCCCGTCGTTGTCGATCCTCAGGTAAGTATCGTCGGACGTGCCCTGCTCCCGCCGAACCCTCCGCGCGTAAGTCTTCCACACCTCAATACTGGCGCCGAAGACGCCCAGTGGATTGAGGTCGAAGGTACAATCCACGGCGTGCTCGAATATAACCACAGCGTGACCCTTCGGCTGGAAATGCTGGATGGGCCGGTCAATGTCGCCCTCATCAGGGAGCCGGGTGCGATCTACTCCGGCCTTGTGGATGCGAAGGTCAGACTCCATGCAAATGCCGCTCCCACCATCAATGCCAACGGTCAGATGATCGGCGTCCACCTGATGGCGCCGAATCTTTCCGCGCTTGAAGTCCTGGAACCCGCTCCAGGCGATCCCTTCGCGCGGCCGATCATCCCGATCGACAGGCTGCTGCATTGGGACCAGTTCTCCACGTCCTTTCATCGCGTGCACTTGCGCGGAGCCGTCACCCTGCAATGGCCAGGTTTGTCGCTTTGCATTCGGGACGCGACCCGCGGAATCTGCATGCAGACGGATCAGGACACCCCTCTCGACGCGGGTAGGGTAGTCGACGTTGCCGGGTTTGTGGGAACCGCAAACAATGAGCCCGTGATCACCGACGCCGTATTCAGAAGCACCGGCGGCGGCCAGCCGGTAGCGGCCGAGCCTACAACCGCCGAGAAGGCTCTGATCGGAAAACAAGACTCCGAGCTCATCCAGATCGAAGGTCAGCTGATCGGTTACGATCTCACTTCTTCCGACACCACACTTCTGCTTTCCTCCGGTAAAACCCTCTTCCCTGCCATTCTGCCCAAGAGCCTCGCAGGACCCGAAGCGAGCCCGTGGAAGATCGGCAGCAGGCTGCAAGTCTCTGGCATCTGTACCGTCGGAATCGATGCGCAGAGCCATGTGCGTGAGGGCATCGCAGTCACAAAGTCCTTTCGGGTTCTCATGCGTTCGCCGGCGGACGTAGTTGTTCTCGAGCGCCCCTCCTGGTGGACGCCGGCTCATGCAGTTCTGCTGCTCGCCTTGGCGCTCACCGTCACTCTGTGTGTGCTTGGCTGGGTGGTTGTGCTCAGAAGGCGCATCGAGCAGCAGGCTGATCTTCTTCGCGAAAGTGAAGCCATGTTTCGCCATCTGGCTCTCCATGACGCCTTGACCGGACTTGCGACCCGCCTGCTGCTGCAAGACCGATTGAACGTCGCGATGGAGAGCGCCAAGCGCCGCGGCACGGGGCTGGCTGTCCTCATGGTCGATATCGACAAATTCAAGGACATCAACGATACCTATGGCCACCAGGCCGGCGACGAAGTCCTGCGGGTCACGGCAAACCGTCTCTTGCGGAGCGTGCGAAAGGAAGATACCGTCGCCCGCCTGGGTGGGGACGAGTTCGTCGCACTCCTTCCCGGTCTAACTCACTTGCCAATGGTGGAGGGAGTTGCCGCAAAAATCGTAAAGGCTCTGGCGCTTCCCATTCCCTTTGACGGACGCGAAGTGCCGGTTTCCGTCAGCGTCGGCGTTTGCGCATCTACCGCCGAAGATCTGCATGCGGATGCCTTGCTGAAGAATGCGGATGCCGCCCTTTACAACGCCAAGGCAAGCGGTCGAAATCGCTATCAGATGTTCAATCCGGATACTGTTTCCAGCGAAACGGAATGATCGGAAACGCAGCACGACTCGCAACGCCAAAACGCCGGGAAGAACTCCAGAATCAGGCGGTGCCCGTCAAAGATGACTCTTCATCACACGCTCTTTCGCTGCGTCGACCCGCACCTTACTCTGTAGCGCCTCCGAATAGAGATTGCACTGGGCGCGGCGAAGCCCCACAGCTTTCTCCACGCTACCATTCTGCGTGATCTGCACAAACGTGCCATCCGGTCCAAACTCCGGCCACTCCGGCAGTCCCGCTCCATTCGGATCACCCGTCTTCGCAAAATTCGTAAAGTAACTCTCCACCATATCGGAAACCTTAAAGTCCGTGTCCGCATAGCTGCCTGCCAGGTTTCCCGTTTTCGGATAGAACCCAAACACAAATCCCAAATCTGTCGAGTGAATCGCCGCCGGCTGCCCCGGAACCGCGTGGTTGAACTCGTACTGATATGTCGCGTGATGTGCCGCCGTATGCCACCGCGCCTCCGTCGTCGCCGGGCACCGGAACACCATATCCGCCGCAAGCTGGTCCGCCGCCGTTCCGTACACCGGATCGCTCGTCCCCGTTCCGCCATCCGCCAGCCCATACGCCTTCAGCACTCGCGGCGCGAACTCCCCACTCTCCCGAGTAATGTTCGCGCGCAGTTCATCCACTGAAGCCGTCGACTCAAACTCCTTCGTCGTCGTTCCAAACAGCAGCGGAATCGGCGACTCCTCGCCCGCCGCATACGCCGCAGCCGGATTGCGCGTCAGTACCCACCCGTCAACATCGGGACCAAACCGCTGGTGCGGCTCACGCGCTGTCAGCTTCTTGATCAACTCTCCCGCCGCGATCCCCCTTAGATACGCAATCTGTCCCGCGCCCTCCGGTGCGCCCATCGACGCAGCGAACTTCCTTCCATCCCCCTCAGCCTCTGCCAATGGTGTCGCCGGTGCAGTGAACGCTGCACCACTCTCCTGAATCGCCTTTTGGAACAGTCCCTTCGCCGAAGAAACCATCAGCATCCCGGTATCAATCGCACCCGCCGACTGCCCAAACACCGTAATATTCTTCGCATCTCCCCCAAACTGCGCAATGTTCGCAATCACCCACTTGAGCGCCAGTATCTGGTCCATCAACCCGTAGTTGCCTGACCCGTGATGCGCCGACTCGCTCGTCAACTCCGGGTGCGCCAGAAACCCAAACACACCCAGCCGGTAGTTCACGCTCACCAGCACCACGCCGTGGTCCGGCAGCTTCCCATCCGTGTAGAGTGGGCTCATCGCCGTCCCGCCCTCGTTCGCGCCCCCATGTATCCAGAACATCACCGGCAGCGGCTTCTTTGCCGGCCACTCCGGCGTAACCACATTCAGATACAGGCAGTCTTCCTGTCCAGTCTCCGCATCGTGCCGGTTCCAGCTGCCAAGGTCCGGCTGCGCGCAAGGAGCGCCATACGACTTCGCATCGCGCACCCCGCTCCACGGCTTAGCCGGCACAGGCTCGTGCCACCGCAACTCGCCCACCGGCGGCTCCGCAAACGGAATCCCAAAAAACTTCGCCCCTCCGCCATACCGCGCAAATCCCCGCACCAACCCGCCACTAGTCTTCACCACCAGCGGATCATCCTGAGCCACAGCCATCGCTGCGAACACAACGAAACACAAACCAAACGCAATCCGCAGCAATCCAAAAATCCGTTTCATCCCAACTCCTCCCGCCAACACAAAGCACCGCCAATTCTAACAACCGTCGATTGCTATCTCGTTGCTCACACCTTACTTTGCGGCTGCTCTCGCCCTCTTTCTCATCCGCATCTCCCTTTTCCGTCTATCCTGAAGATGCCAAAGCATGACCTTCGCCCACACCATCGGCAACAAGCGTTACACCTTTGCCGATCTACGCGATCTCCTCGCCAAGGCCACCCCTTTGCGCAGCGGAGACGTTCTAGCCGGCATCGCCGCCGAATCAGCCGAGCAGCGCGTAGCCGCCCAATTCGCCCTCGCCGATCTCCCACTAGCTCACTTTCTAAACGAGCAGGTCGTCCCCTACGAGACTGACGAAGTAACCCGCCTGATCGTCAACACACACGACGCAAACGCCTTCGCGCCCATTAGCTCCCTGACCGTAGGCGAGCTGCGCGATTGGCTCCTTTCCGACGAAGCAACCGGCGACCGCCTGGCCGCACTCACCCCCGGCCTCACGCCAGAAATGGCCGCCGCAACAGCCAAGCTTATGCGCGTCCAAGACCTGATCTCCGCCGCATCCAAAATCCGCGTCGTCACCCGCTTCCGCACCACCGTAGGCCTGCCAGGCCGCCTCAGCGCCCGCCTTCAGCCCAACCACCCCACTGATGATCCAACCGGAATCGCCGTCTCTATCCTGGACGGCCTGCTCCTCGGCTCCGGCGACGCGGTCGTCGGCATCAATCCCGCCGGCGACAATGTTGCCGTCACCACGCGCCTTCTCCGCATGATCGATTTGCTCCGCCATCGCTTTCAAATCCCCCTCCAGAGCTGCGTCCTGGCACACATAACCACGCAGATGGCCGCGCTCGCGCAAGGCGCGCCCGTCGATCTACTCTTTCAGTCCATCGCCGGCACCGAAGCGGCGAACCGCAGCTTCGGCGTCAATCTTGCGTTGCTGACCGAAGCCCATGATGCAGGACAGTCCCTCCAGCGCGGCGCCGCCTGCGCCGATGGCATCACCGGCCGCAACATCATGTATTTCGAAACCGGCCAGGGCTCCGCGCTCAGCGCCAACGCCCACTGCGGAACCGGTGGTTTGGGGGTCGACCAGCAAACCCTCGAAGCCCGAGCCTACGCCGTCGCCCGCCACTTCCAGCCCATGCTCGTCAACACCGTCGTCGGCTTCATCGGCCCCGAATATCTTTACGACGGCAAGCAGATCGCCCGCGCCGGCCTTGAAGACCACTTTTGCGGCAAGCTCCTCGGCCTGCCCATGGGAGTCGATGTTTGCTACACCAACCACGCTGAAGCCGATCAGGACGACATGGATTCCCTCCTCACCCTCCTCGGTGCGGCCGGCGTCAATTACATCATGGGCGTGCCCGGCGCAGACGACGTAATGCTCAACTACCAGAGCACCAGCTTCCACGACGCCCTCTACCTGCGCCGCCTTCTCGGTCTCAAACCCGCCCCTGAGTTTGAAGCCTGGCTCGCCGGAGATCACTTCCGCCGCCTCGCGCTCGATGCACGGCAGCCGGAGAGGCTATTGCAGCCGTGAGCGATTTTCTCAATTCCGCCGCCCTCGCCGCCAGTCTGCGTGTCCTCACCCCAGCCCGCGTCGCACTGGGACGCACCGGCGTGAGCCTGCAAACCCGCGACCTGCTCGACTTTCAGCTTGCCCACGCGCAAGCCCGCGACGCGGTCCATGCCCACCTGAACTCGGCGGCGCTGGCAGCGGAAATAGAAAGCGGAATTCGCCCCGAAGTCCTGCGCCTGCACTCAGCAGCGGCGAATAGAGCGCAGTATTTGCAGCGGCCTGACCTGGGGCGCAGATTGAATGAGGCCAGCCGCGCCCTTTTGGCCGAGCAGCCGACCGACGAGGTGGACTTGGCTGTCGTTATCGCCGACGGCCTTTCCGCCCTGGCCGTCGAGCGCCATGCCGTGCCGCTGCTCACAGAACTAACGCCAAGCCTCGAAGGCCGGCGTCTCGCCCCAATCTGCATCGTAGAACAAGGCCGTGTAGCCATAGCCGACCAAATCGGCGAAGCTCTTCACGCGAAAATCTCGATCATCCTCATCGGGGAGCGCCCCGGTCTCAGTTCTCCCGACTCGCTCGGCGCCTACATCACCTGGGACCCGCATCCGGGCCGCACCGATGCTGAACGCAACTGCATCTCCAACATCCGCGCGGAAGGGCTGAGTTATGCGCAGGCCGCCGCCCAACTGGCCTTCTATCTCAATGAAGCTCGCCGCCGCCGGCTTACTGGCGTAGCTTTAAAAGAAGAAGCGCACCTGCTCAAGGAGAGCTGAGACTTGCAACAGCTAGGGCGTTGGCTGATTCGCGGAATTCTGGTCCTCGTGGCTGTCGTTGTGGTTGCTTACGCGAGCGATTGGATCGCCTTTAAGCTTCGCGGTTCCCCCATGTCCAAAGTTACGATCAACCAGTTCCAGACTGTTCCGCTCAAAGGCACCAAGATTGAGTACGACTACCTCGGTTCCGCCGATGTCCCTTGTTCGCAGTCGCTCTTTCCGCAAGGCGGCCAAAGCGCCTGCTGGTTCCTGCGCACCAACCCGAATCAGTACACCCATCTTTGATTGGCTGATGGGTTTACCTCTCCGTCACATTGGCTTGTGATCTGACTCACGAAAATATTCCAAAATCCGGGCTAGCATCGGGCAATCCACAGCTCTTTTCGACGCCCTATGTATAGCCATACTCAAAACGAAAACGGCAGTTATAACACCCGCTGCCTGTACTGCTTCATGACAGTCGCCTCTGCCGTGGAGTCGGAAGAAGCGCTCAAAAAGCTCGAAAGCCTTCATATCTGTCCGGAAAGAGCGCTGGCAGACCTGCTCGATCGCGAAAAATCAATCCAGTCATCTGCTCGCTCCAGCGTTAACATGACCTGAGAGTCATTTGTCCGACGGCGCCGCCGCAGGTTTTTGCGACTGTGCCGGCTGTTCCGGTGCAACGCTTGTCTTGCCGTTTATCTGATCGATCAGCGCATCGTCCTTGGTCTTCGTAATGCTGCTCGCCCTCGCAAACTCCGCTTTCGCCTCGTCCACCTTCCCCATCGTCCGGTAGAGCCGTCCCAGTCGCCAGTGGACATCTACATCCTCCGGCGCCAGCCGCGCGGCCTCTTTCATCTCCTTGAGTGCATCCTCCTTGCGGCCTGCATCCGCATACAGAATGCCCAGGTCGAGATGAGCCAGCTCCCGGCCGGCGTCGATCCGCAATGCCTTCACCAGCAGCGGCTCCGCGGCCTCCGTATGATTCAACTGCATCTCGGTATCTGCAAGGTAGACCATGGCTTGTGCATGATTCGGATCGTTCGCCAGCTCCGCCTCAAACTCGCTCTGGGCCTCGGGATATTCCTTTAGCGTCCACAGAAGGTAGCCCAGTCCGAAGTGCGCGTTCGGTTCTTTCGGATTCGCCTTGACAGCCGCGCGGAACATCCTGATAGAGCCCTCCTCGTCTTTCATGTCGTCCAGCGCTTCGCCGGCCAGCATGTCCGCCTCGGCCGAATCTGAATTGAGCGATAGAATCTCGCGATATACCCCCATCACACATTGATTCTGCCTGGACCACAGGCAGCTATGCGCCAGGGCCAGCCGCACTGCCAAATTCTGCGGATCTTGAGCCGCTGCCTCTTTCAAAAACGGAACGGCTTCGGCATATTCGCCCAGCCCGTAGTGAGCCATACCGGTGAGGGTCAGCAGTTGTTGGTTTCCGGGCTGGGCCTTTAACAGCCGGTCGAACTCCTGGATGGCTGCTTTCAAATCGCCGTCCTTGAAGAGCGCCAGCCCCAGGTTGAGCCGCAATCCCGGAACTTCCGGACCGATCGACAGCGCCTTGCGGTAAAGCGGAACGGCTTCCTTGTAGTGCTCCTGGCGAGCTTCCAGCAGCCCCAGGTGAGCGTAAGCTTCCGGGGTCGATGGGTGACTCTTGAGGAGTGCCCGCCATTCCGCCTCTGCCTCGGAGATTTTGCCTTGGGCCTCGAAAACCAGAGCTGTCTGGCGCTGTGCGTTGGAGGATTCGGCCCCCTGTCCTGGGCAGGACGCCGCAACGGCCAGGACGATTCCCAGTTCAATGATCCTCTTCAAATCCGCTCCCGCTGGATCCATTCTCTCGCTGGAAACTGCTGTTCGCAATTGCCGGAACAAAAAGAAAAAGGGCGCGGCAGTTGTTGCCTGCCGCGCCCCGGTTGAAGTTTGAAACTTAGAACACGAACTTTCCGCCCAGCTCGAGTGTGCGTGGGTCCCACGCGCTCGTGACCTGACCGAAGTTGCCCTGTCCAAAGGATGTCTGGACTCCGTTGTATTCGAAGTGGTTGAAGGTGTTGAACGACTCGAAGCGCAGCTCGACATGCGCCCGTTCCGTCATAGCGAACGACTTGTAGAGCGAAGTGGTGAAGTTCACGCGCCCGGGACCGACGACCGAATCCTTGCCGGCATTTCCGAAGCCCAGGTTCGGGCCGCCCAGCCAGGATGGCACGGGAGCGGAGAACTGGGATGTGTTAAACCACTGCGCCTGGGTCTTGGTATAGCTGACCTTGCCGTTCACGTTCGGGCGAACGGTGTAGCCGCCGTCCAGACCCACTGGATCGTAATTAATGGAGAGGCCGGGCCCCTGGTTGGTGGGAATGACGCCGCTCTCATCGATGACGGTGCCTGCAACTTCCCATCCGCCGGCAATCGAGTGAATCAGACCGCTATCCTTCGCGAAGAAGGGCAGCTTGTAGACGTAGTTGGCGTTGACGATGTTACGGCGATCCAATGCACCGGATCCCTTGTCGTACTTCAGGTTCCAGGGATTGCTTACGCCGTCAAGGTCGAAAGTGGTGATATCGATCTCGTGCGAGTAAGTGTAGTCGAGTTCGCCGCTCAGGCCCCAGCGGTTCTGGACGCGAAGGCCCGTCTGGAAGCTGTTGTAGTTGCCGTTGCTGGTGTTCTCCTCCTGGTTTATGCCCGTATAGCCCTGATAGGTCCGGTAGATGTTGGCGTTGGGCAAGCTTCCCGCGTCGACGGCAGGGTTGCACGTGCCGTTGGGAAGCTGATCCGCGACGAGCTTGCAGCCGCCGTCGCCGCTGGCCGCCACGATTGTGGAAGGAGTACCAAGCGGGAAATTGTTGATATTCCGCTCGATATTCTGATGCCAGGCTATGTTGCCGACGTACTGGACAACCCAAATCAGCGAAGGCCTCAATTCATGCTGCACGCCAAGGCTGAACTGGGCAACCGCGGGCGCCGGATAGTTCGAGGCCAGATTGGTGACCCCGGCGGCAAAAATAGGAACTCCGCCGCCCGAGGAAACAGAGGTGCCCGTAAGGAAGTTCGACCCTGGAGAACTGAACGTAGAGTTGTTCAGGCCGAGGTTATAGGCGAATGGCGGGTTGGTGGCTGCGTTGTAAATGTCGTTCCCTTGCATGCGCTCGTAGAAGGTGCCGAAGCCGCCGCGGAGAACAGTCTTACCGTTGCCGAAGAGATCGTTGGAGAATCCGACCCTGGGCTGGATCGTGGCGTAGTCAGGCTTGACAAGTCCCTTCGGGTAGCCGTTCTGTCCTGCAAGACCCATGCCGTTCAGGTAATAGGTCGCACCGTTGAGACCCACCAGGCCCTGGCTTGTTGCACTGATGGTTCCGTCGGCGTTCCAGTTCGGAGTTTCGGTCGACTGGTAAGAGTTGGAGTTGAAGTTGGCGACAGCGTTGCTGCGCTCCCACGCGTGTGGCAGCGCGTCCCAGCGAATACCTAGCTGGAGAGTCAAACGCGGTGTCACGTGCCAGTTGTCCAGCAGGTAAACCGATGGAGTCTGGTTGACGTAGTGGCGGATGGGTACTGCCTGGAACTGCGAATAGCTGCTGGTCAGACCCAGCAACATGTCGATGATACTGTCGTTCGAGAGGTTGCCCACGTTGAAGTCGCCTTGCTCGTCGCCGAACAACTGCTGGTTCTTGGTGTAGCGGTTGTAGCTGAACCCGTACTTCGTGGCGTGCTTACCCATGGTGTAGGAGATGTCCACCTTGGGCTCATAGTCCCGGGCCGCGTTGTGCCATGGCGCTGAGGCGGTGTCTTCCGTCGTCTTGTACGGGGTGCCGAAACTGACACCGGGGAGCGCATTCCTGGTGATGGCGAAGCTGGAAGTGACGGGATTGGCCGCCCACCCGCTAGGAAGCTGCGCATTGGCGCTGTTGATGATGTTGATCACGTTGCCGTCATAGTTGAAACTGGCTTCGACCAGCAGGTTGGGATTGATGGTGCCAGTCAATTTCACAGCCGCACTGTCTGAAGGATTCTGGAGGGTGCTGGTGATGGTGTTGTAGCTCGTCCCGTTCCAGCCCAGTTCCGGGTCCGCGTAGCCTTGCGAAACCTGGTCGGCCATGTAGTGGCCCAGTATCTGCCACTTGTCGTTGACCTTGTGATCAATGCGGAGCACATCGTCACGCACGTCGATCGGGTTGGAGACGTTGGATACGTTGTAGCCCGGCGTACTTGCCCCCGCTGTGGGCCCCGGAATGACACCCGTATTCAGATACAACACGGCATTCGGGTCGAAAAGCCCATGCGGAACAATCGGCATGCCTGAGCTGTCGACTGCAAATCCGCCTGGGGTTCCCGGCTTTGCGCCCGGTACCAGTCCCATCCCTGCCAGCGTCTTTGCGTAAGCCGAGCCAGCAGGAACGTTCGGAACTATAAGAACAGTGCTCGCGGCGAATGCAGGCGCCTTGTAATGCAGGTCCGTGCCCGCCTTCGGAACATCGGCCGGATCCAGTGCGGGATTGTTCGAAGTGCCGGCGCCTGACAGAATCTTGCGCCACTCTTCGTTCCAGAAGAAGAACGTCTTCTGCTTGCTGGTGTTATACGTCTTGGGAATAAAGATCGGCCCGCCCGCGTTGAAGCCGTAAATGTTGTAGTGAATGTCGGTGAGTGAATGCGCAATTGGGTTCTTCGCGTCGTAATCTGGCGTGCGGTTGAACTCCCAGACTTCCCCGTGAAACTTCTGTGTGCCGCTCTTGAGCGAGAGGCTCATAGTGGCGCCCGAGGAAATGCCGTAATCCGGCGGGTAGTTTGAGGTCATCATGTTGAACTCGCCAATTGCGTCCTGCGAAGGCATGATATCCATGCCGCCGGCGCCGCCGCGATCATCAGCCTCGCCGCCGTCGATCAGCCAGATGTTGTGGCTCTGACGAAGGCCGTTTACGCTGATAGTGAAGCTCGCTGCCACTGAGGTTGGCGTGTTGCTATCGGGAAGCGCGGAGCTTACGCCCAGGCCCAGAGCCGCCAGAGCTGCGAAGTTACGGTTCTCGGTTGCGATTTCGCTGGTCTGCTCGGAGCTGATCAGGGTGCTGACCACGTTCGAGTCGGCCTGCACTGCCAGCGCGTCTGCCTCGACCGTAATGGTCTGAGATTCAGCGCCCACCGTGAGCTTGACGTCGACGCGCTCGGTTGCGGAAACGTTAACGACCACGCCATTTTGCGCGTACGTTTCGAAGCCCTTGGCCGTGATCTTCAGATTGTAGTTCGCGGGGTTCAAACCGGGGATGTCATAAAGCCCGGTCCCGCCGCTTACGGTTGTGTGGCTTTCACCAGTGGCCGGATCGGAGAGCACGATCTTCGCTCCCGACACCACCGCTCCCGTCTGGTCTGTGACGATGCCGGTGACTTCGGAATTGGCCTGCGCGAATACTCCCGCGCATGCCAGCACCAAGAACAGCGGCAACAGGATGAACCTGCTCATAATTTGTCTCATGTGACCTTCCTTTTCAAGTTTCTTGCTGTCTCTTGTTGGTGCTTCACTCTTTGCCTCGTGGCAAGAATGAAGCAGGAACTGGAATTTGGCTCCCGGAATGACGGTTGGCGTCTGAATTCCTTCCGGCTCTCTTCTCGCACGCCAGCCAAATCCAACACCATCAGAGGTTATTTCCCCTTCATCGCCCTTCCACCGTAGCGGAGAGCTGAACGAACTGCCGTCGCCTGGAACAGATTTGCTTAGCTTATTCATTGAGTCTGAGGCCTGGGCTGCAGACTCTCTTTGAAACACGCGAATTGTTGACTTTCAGAATCGATCGTCTCGCTTTCCGATCCTCGATTCGCCGACCCGTCTTTCCGGCAATCAAAGCGTCGCCACTCTGGTTTGCCGCCGGCATCGCTTGCACCGGTTTGCGGGGTTCTCGCTTCGTTTCGTACCTTGCCGCGATGATTCCGTTCAATCCCGGCACTTCCTCGGCTCAGATCCTCTGCCGGTCTTTTGAGCGCGATTCCAATGCTGCAATCCGCCCAATTTCTCCGTGGTTTGGAAGAACAAATCTCGCGTTCTCCACATTTCGGAATCTTGCGGCTTAGACGTTTGAAGAAATCTGCTCAAACGTTTAAGTAAAACGTGCCCGATATCCTGTTCGCTGAGCCGGGAGCCATTTAATGCCTAGGGAAAGGCAGTTGTCAAGTCAAACTTTTGATTCATGAATCCGCTTCGCGCCTTCCGTGCAAAATATGCCCATAGCGGCGCCTGTAAACCCCTGCAATTAATCTATTTGCAATCTGAAATCGTATACATGTCTTGAGCGCTCCGCAGAGGACTCGTTGTTCGGAAATTGACCGGTCCACTCGGATTTTTCAAAGAGTTTGTAGTAAACCCATTTACTTCTGCCCCGCACACCGCTCTATATCAGACGCTAACTCGGTCCTGGCCCCTACTGCAGCCGCGCAACATCGCGCAGTTGGCGCGCCGTAGCCTCCAGAAAGGTCTCCACGCTCGTTTCTGCCGGCAATTCCAGGCCGGATTTCGCCTGGATCGCCGAAGCAATCCGCTGCGCAAGCATTCTCCGTGTGGGAAGGTTCATGTCCAGCCGCCGCGCAAAGAACCCTTCCAGCACCTCCAGGTCAGCCGCCGAAAGCTTCGCAATCCCGCTTGCCGGCAGGGTCACCGTCGTGTGTGGCTCAGGAATCGGCGACGCCGGAGCAAATATCTGCGCCGTAAACGTCCGCGATCCCGACTCACCCCACAATGGAGTCTCCGGGTCTTTGTCCCTCACAACCAAAGTCCCCGCAGCCAGGTCACCCAGCCTCTGGTGCTGCCGCGTTACAAATATGGCAATGATCCCGATGCCATAAAATCCCGGCAACCAGTCCACATAGCGCACCAGGTTGCGCGCCATCGACTCAAACAGCCCAATCGCCCGCCCCGAGCGCTGAATCACCCGGATCCGCGCAACCCGCTTCCCCGGCGTCCTTCCGTTCCAAAACGCCTCAAACAGCGTGAAATAACCCCAATTGAAAAGAAATACAAGGAAAATAACGATCGCGATCGTCCATTGTTCCGACAGTCTCCCCAACGCGTGCATCGCCGGCAAAACAATCACCCCAATAAAAATCAGCGCCAGCAACGCCGCCGCCCAGATCAACGAGTCCACCAGCACCGCGATAAATCGGCTCCCAATGCCCGCAAGCGGCATCTCAATGCTGACCAGTTCGGGCGTGTCGATATTAAGATGATCGAAGCTGAACTGGTCTACACTTTCGTCCATGGTGCAAATCCTCTCCAACCAGTGGATTCTCAAGCGGCGGCCCTATTGGGATCGTCTCTCGTCTCTATTGTCTCAATCCGACGCAAGCGGCCTCGGGCAGCTCTCCCGCGCGGAACTGCAGGAACTCGCCCTGCTCTACCGTCAGGTCGCGGCCGACCTTTCCGTGCTCCGTCAGGACTCAACTGCGCGCAATTACGCTATCCATGTGAATCAGTTGCTGGCTCGCGCCCACCATATCATCTATTCCGGCCGCAAGACGAATTTCCTCACCCTCTTCCGCTTCCTCCGCGACCAGTATCCAGCCATCTTCCAGAAGCAGATCGGCTACGTGCTGGCCTCCGTGATCTTCTCCGTCGCCTGGGGCGCATTGGGCGCCGTGCTCACCAACGCGCGTCCGGAGTTCATGCACCACTTCGTCGGACCCGCAATGATTGCCACCATGGAGCGCCATGAAATGTGGACCCACTCCATCATAGGCGTCGAGCCCATGATGACCAGCGCCATCATGACCAACAACCTCACCGTAAGCTTTGTCACCTTTGCGGGTGGAATCTTCTTCGGACTGGGAACCTGCTTTTCACTCTTCAACAACGGCATGATGCTGGGAGTCATCGCCGCGGCCTGCAGCCAGTATGGCATGTCGGTCTCTCTGTGGAGCTTTGTCGCGCCGCACGG
>Ga0181531_10001413_pt1 | contig 15184 bp, 13 predicted proteins | sample PEATcosm2014_Bin_38_FD_119743 | JGI IMG/M metagenome (GOLD analysis project Ga0181531, IMG submission 119743) | Peatland microbial communities from MTU Mesocosm Facility, Houghton, MI, USA - PEATcosm2014_Bin11_10_metaG | ecosystem: Environmental > Terrestrial > Soil > Wetlands > Peat | place... | reverse complement strand
ATCTGGGAAGATGTTGACGGCCAAAACGGATCATTTTCCGGCACGGCTATTCTCACCGCTCCTAGCACCTATTCCGCCGTTGAAGACGAAACCTTCGTGACACTAACCGCACCGTTCCTATCGCTGGGAACGGCGGTCAGCGGTGGCTTCACAATCATTCCTGCCGGGACCGGCACTATTACAGTCGGTGCGAACACCAGTGTGTTCGTAACTAACGGTGAGCAAATCTTCTCAATTGTGCCGACCACCAATTCGGGTCCGGACGCCATCCTGGCTACGCATACAAACGTCGTCCCGGTCGAATAAGGTCCATTTTCGCGACCGAAAAAGGCCGGAGCGGTTGGGCCGGCCTTTTTCATTTCATGGGGAATAATTCGCAGCGGGCTAATAGGCCCAACGCATCAGGATTGCGCCAGTGGTGTAACCAGCCCCGACAGTGATCAACAGCACCAGATCACCTTTGCGCAAGCGTTTCTGCTCTAGAGCATCCATAAGAGCCAATGGAATTGTGGCGGCGGTAGTATTTCCAAAGTGGTCTATATTCACGAGAATTTTTGAATCGTCCACGCCCAAGCGCTCCTGCATGGCCTTGATGATGCGCAGGTTCGCCTGGTGGGGAACCACCAGGGCGAGATCGCTGCTCGTGAAGCCATTGCGCTCGAGCACCTGAAGCGCTAACTCGCTCATTCGCCGCACCGCGTATTTGAACACTTGCGCGCCTTCCTGGTGAACGTAGTGCATCCGCTTCTCAACCGTTTCCAGCGATGCGGGATTCAGCGAGCCGCCGCCCGGCATGTAGAGATTGCAGCCGCCCGAGCCATCTATGTCGTGTGCGAAGTCCAGAATACCCTCGGCGTCAGAGATAGCGGGTTCGACGAGAACCGCTCCGGCTCCATCTCCAAAAAGAACACACGTGGCGCGGTCTTTGTAATCGAGGATGGAGGTCATCACGTCGCTTCCGATGACCAGAGCTCTTTTGTGGGTTCCACTAGCGACGAATTGTGCGCCCACCGTGAGTGCGTAGGCAAATCCCGAACAAGCAGCAGAAAGATCGAAGCCCCAAGCATTTTTTGCGCCCAGGCGATCCTGAATCAAGCAAGCGGTGGCGGGGAATAGCATGTCCGGAGTGACGGTCGCCACGACGATGAGGTCGATTTGATCGGGTTGCACGCCCTTTGCGGCGAGCAATTTTTTCGCAGCCTCAGTGCCGAGATGCGAAGCTGCAACACCCGGGTCCGCATAATGCCGTTCGCGGATGCCAGTGCGCGTGCGAATCCATTCGTCATTCGTGTCCACTCGTTTTTCAAGGTCAAAGTTGGTTACTACACGCGGGGGAACATACCCGGCAACTCCCGTAATCTTGGCGGCGAGGCGTCTGCCCATTCAGCTTCTCCAGGATGAAATCGATAGCTCGCGATTGTATGCAATCAGTTGTGCGCGTGACAAGCAAAACACGCTCGCCTCATACATTTGCAAGGGCAGCACTAAGATACAATTTCGAAGCGGTAGGTGATCTCTGCGGTCTTTCGCAACATGGCTGCCACGGAGCAGTATTTGGACTGGCTTAGCTCGATCGCGTCGCGTACGGCTTTGTCTTCCAGGTCGCCAGCCAGCCGATAAACCATTTCGATTTTTGTCCACACGGCCGGCGGTTCGCTCGCACGCTCTCCGGTAATAACAACTTCCAGCGACGCCAGCCTCTGGCGCTTCTTGGCCAGAATCATGACCACGTCCACCGAAGTGCACGCTCCCAGCGCGCCTAGAAGCATTTCCATGGGGCCCGGGGCGGTGTTGTGTTTTCGATCCGCGTCAAACGATACCGAGTGTCCGGAAGGCAACTTCGCTATGAACTCTTCGCCTGCAATCCACTTGACCGTCGCTGTCTGCACATTATCTCCTCATCCAGAATCGCATGAAAATGTAGCTGGAACTGCGTCGAGACTCAAGTGAAGCGTCCGGCAGTTATACGCATGGCTGAAGTTAAGATCGAAGAGACGCTTGGTCGTCGACACTGGACCCAAAGGGCACGACGGAAGACATGTTCGGCTCCTTCCTCCCGACCGTTGAACCCCGGGCAACGCTGCCGGTTCCTCGCGCAAGTCCAATTTGCACAATGGCTGCTGGAGCCTCCTAACACTGTTGCGGACCGGATTTGACACGCTAAACTAAGTGTGAATTGAGACTACAGCCCACCAAGAGAACATTCCAGCTACTATTCATAGGCTTGTCAGTTCCTGCCCCGAGGGGAAGTGCAAGGCGTCGTTGCGAACAATGTCGAGTCGGATGGGGAGGCCCACCATGAACGTCTACCTTGTGTTGTTGCGTCGAATGGAGAGAAGTGAGAAACGTCGAGAGCCCGTTTCCTTGGAGCCAACTTTTATTGCAAGCCTCGCAGAATCGAAGAATGTGCAGCTGCTCGACCTTATCGTCTGCGCTGGAATCGTCGATGCGGCGTTGTTATGCCGCGCTTCGGATAACTCGACTATAGCGCGACTGTTGGATTCACTTGAGGGCTGGCACACAGACACCTTGCTGGCAAGTTCGCACATGAGGCACGAATCAACTGTCGGCGGGGGGAAATAGCCTTCATCCGACAGGTATAAATCTCTGAGGATGCATTATTTCCCCAGGTGGAATGGTTTGCACAGTTTGGAGCGATCCTTTGAACACGCAGCGTTAATCGGGAGTTCGAGCGATTACAAATTAGGCTCGAATCGGAATGACGGCTTTGACGGACGTTCCCCAATGCCCAGAAGTGATTTCTAATCGCCCGCCAAGCTCCTCGATCCTGCTAAACATGGACGCCGTGCCTATTCCCGGTTTCACGTCGTCTCTCAGTCTATCCAGTATCTCCGGCAGAATTCCGCTACCATCGTCGCTGGCTTCTACCGACACCTGGCTGAGTTCTGTTTGAATTAGGATCTTCACGTTTCGGCTTCCGGAATGGCGGACGACATTTAACAGGCACTCTCGGATTACGTTTAGTAGGGCACTCTCAGAGGCGCGAGATATCGGTGGCATTGCTGTGGGTATATGGAGCTCGACATGGATTCCACTGCGTTCCCTAAAGCCGTCGACATAAGCCACTATCGCGGCTCGAAAACCGAGTGTTTCAAGCTCCGGCGGATATAGTACGTGAGCAATCGTTCGTAGTTTTTCCATAGATGCCGCGGTCATTTCCCACGCTTCAGAGAGCAACTTTCGATCCGTAGAGCGCACGGCGGAATCACGGAGACGGCCGAGGATTAACCTTACCGCGTACAAGTCTTGTCCAACATCGTCGTGCAGATCACGGGCGATGCGCCGCCTTTCCTGGTCGTGCGAACGCAACAGTTGGCTTGAGAGTTGCTCTATTGTTTGGGAAGAGGATCGTCGGTCCACAAACGAAGTCAGGATGGCTAAACCTTGGACGACCAGAGTAGCTGTCGCAATCGCGATCGCACCTATTGTTGAGATATGCACCATGTGCGGTACCTCCCGCCCTGGCGGGGAAGGCAAGAAGGTAGTCGCAGCCATCGCGCAGTAATGCAGGGAGGATATGGCAGCGCCCACTACTAAGGCGCCCGCGATCTTTCGCCAGCCGCGACCACTTGTCTCATCTCGAAACCGGAATCCACTCCATAACCCGATGAGCGAAAACAGTATGGCGAGAATTACGGCTAGACCCGCGAGTCGAAGGTCGTATCGGTACTCTGCCGCCATGCGCATCGCGCGCATACCGACGTTATGCACGGTTATGATCGCCAATCCAACCATTACGCCAGCGAACATAATTTGAGTGACTCCGGTCGTTTTCCGGCTCAAGATGAAGAGTGAGACGCCCGCAGCCAAAATTCCAGCCAGGAGTGAGAGCAGTACGGTCGGCCAGTCATAGTCTACCGGGACGGGCAAGCTGAAGGCCAACATCCCTGTATAATGCATCGACCAAATACCTACTCCGATCGCGATGCTGCCGCCCGTCAACCAGGCTGACCGCGTCCAACTGCTAGCAGCAGCTATTCGGGGCGCCAGATCCAATGCGGCATAAGCTGCCGACATCCCGATAAACACCGATAGCGCCACTAGGATGTAGCTATACGACACGGTCATCGGCATGGTTTTCTGGGTGAACCCCGAACAACCATCGCCAGCACCCCCGATGTGTGGCTGACGCCTCCGGTCTGGCTCGTTCAGAATGGAAATACTTGCGGTGCCACTATGGTCGGCAGTCCCGATTCTGAACTGTCCTTTTCATAATTCGACCAATTTCTGACGAATCGCAAAACGAAGTAGATCACAGAAACTCTTACAGTGCAGTTTCTGCATCATGCGATTGCGGTGGACTTCGGCTGTGCGGGTGGAGATTCCAAGCTGGTGGGCCACTTCCTTATTGCTTTTTCCGTGAGCGAGAAGCCTCAAAACATCGATCTGCCGGCCCGTCAGGGGCACGGCCGTCGATCCTCCGTCTGCATTAGGCGATGAGGCTGTTTTGATTACATTTCCCGACTCGTGTATATAACTCTGCGCCATCGAGAGTGCGAGGCGAGGCGAAATAAAAGTCCGGAGGTGTCGGATTTCATTCACTGCCGCGAGGAGTTCTTGGTCAGAGTCCGACTTCAATACGTAGCCGAGAGATCCCAGGAGCACTGCCTTCCGAGCCATGTCGTCGGAACAGTGCATCGTGAAAATGAGAACTTGAGTCTCGGGACATTCCGTACGGATGATGGAGGCCGCTTCTAGCCCATCCATAATGGCCATCGTCAAATCGAGGATGGCGAGATTCGGCTTTTGTTTCTTGCTTAGCTCAACCGCTTCACGCCCGTCGGATGCTTCGGCGCAGACAACGATTCCGGTCAGAGACTCAAGCAAAGTGCGGACACCGCGTCGCACGACCGCATGATCATCTGCTAACAAGATGCGATACGGTTCAGCCGAAGGCATCATTAATTACGGGCCTCTCTAGAGAGAGTGGTCGCGACCGGAAGTTCGACACGTACGGTCACACCTTGTCCCGCCCCCGATTCAATGAGGAATGTGCCGTTCATTTGCTTCACGCGCTCACGCATGCTCGCAATTCCAACCCCTGGAGTGGTGGTTGCCAAGGCTCCCCCGGTGATTCCCTGCCCCCTGTCGGCAACTTCCAGAATCAACCGCTCGTTCTCGAATGAAACACATACGGTTGCCAACTGGCTATGCGAATGGCGATCGACATTCGAGAGGCATTCTTGCACGATGCGAAATATCGCTATTTCGCATCCGCGAGGAAAGCGGCCGAGATCCGCCGGCAGTTCAGCCCTTACCGAGACCTCGATTCCACTGCGCTCAGAGAATTTGCGAGCATACGATGTTATCGCCAGGGGCAATCCGACTTCTTCGAGATGTGCTGGGTGGAGCTTGTAGGACAAAGCACGCACTCGCTGTATCAAGTCGTTGTTAAGTTCTAAGCCCTCATTAATAATACTGACTACTCCACTGTGGTTTTTGGCCGTCTTTCTCCTTAACTGCCCGAGATTTAGTCTCAATGCAGCGAGGTCTTGGGCCAGGCCCTCGTGAAGGTCCAGAGCGATGCGGCGTCTCTCCTCATCTTGCAAATTGATTAACTGAGCAGACAGCAGGCGCAGATTTTCCTCGGCTCGGCAGGTTCTCCGATAGGCCAAAGCGTTTTGAATTGCGATAGACGCAACCTTAGAAATTCCTTCAACTGCCTCGACATCGGAGGATAGAAAATCGCCACCACGTTTGTTGAGCAGGGCGAAGAATGCAATCACCTCTTCTTGATTGCCCAGGACGGGGACGCATAGCACGCTTCGCAATCCGAGCGGAATGTAAATATCTGGAGATATCAATGGATCGTGAGCGGCGTCATTGGTCAAGTATGTCCTCTTGTTGGCTAGAACCCATCCCAGCAGCCCAACGCCAGACGGCCATGCGACGCCCTCTTTCCTCGGTCCCGATCTATCAAAAAAACTGTCACACGTTAATTCCTCTGCACTGAGTAATCCCGCGGACGAACCCTCCGATCCCACTAACATCATAGATTCATAGTTCAAGTGTTCGAGAATGGCGTCCAACTCCAGCGTTTTGGTCAAGGTTTTGGCGATGCGAAAGAGACTCCGGATCGTTGTTTCTTTCTCGCGCAAGGCTTCCTCGGACTGCCTACGCGCAGTGATGTCCGCCACCATGCCGATTATTCGCAACATCTTGCCTTGTTTGTCGAAGAAGGCTCGCGCGGTATTCTCCACCCAGATCACGGAGCCGTCACGCCGCACGATGCGGTATTTCATGTTGGCAGTCGCATTTCCGGGGTTGAGGACACCGAGATTGAAGTTCTGGAGGTCGTCTGGGAAGATAGCGTCTAGAAATTCTTTAAGAGTGGAATGTGTGGGTTCGTCAAGACCGAGAATATCTGTGCACTCCTCTGAGCGCAATACAACATCGGTCGCTGCGTCCCACTCGAATGCGTACATCTTTCCGGCTTGGGTGGCCAACCGCAAGCGCGCTTCGCTTTCTATGAGCGCTCGTTCTGCCTCGACCCGTATGCTGATGTCCTGGGTCATTCCCATCCGTTTGATGACTTGATTGTCGGGACCTAGAATTGGTTTTCCCCACGTGTAGAAAGTCCGTTCGCGGCCTCCGGAAATAATGAATCGCGATTGGTACTCGTATTCGTGCGCAAATTTCATCCCCCCATCGATGACAGTGCGCACGGCCTCACGGTCGTCGGGATGAAGAATTTCCCAGAACAGGTCTTCCGATGGTTTTGCCCTCGTCGGATCGATATCGAGCATCCTGCAGAGATTGGCGGACCAGGCGTCCTCGCCTGTGACTAGATTGTGTTCCCAGCTTCCTAGGCGTCCGATCTGCTCTGCCTCGGCTAAGAGAGCCTCGCTCTTTCGCAACTCTTCAAGATGCATTTTTGCATCGAGGGATTTTTGAGAGAGTTTACGTCCCCGCAACCAGGTGATGAGTGCCCGACTAAATTCCTTTAACATCGCTGGGACTTTCATTAACAATTAGCCCTATTCCTCATGCCTCTGGTCAAAGGATAGCGGACCAGTTCACATGCTCTGCGCATCGGGCCGACACATAGCGTGGAATTCGCCTAGAAGATAGGAAAGTAGTTCTTGATTGCGTAAGTGTCAAGTTATTTACAATAAGTATTTACTCGGATTCGACGTTACGCACTTTTACGAGCCGCAAGACGGTACATGATTGGCAGCCAATCATCGCTCGAAATCGGGCAGATCCGACGACTAGCAGAGTGTCATCTGCCGTCGTGAATCTGGCACCGTTTTGATACGAAGATTCCGCCCGGAGAATCTTCACTGAGACCAAAATGGAATCCGCTCTATCGGAGCCGCTGGGTGGCAAATCATTAAGTAAAACTACTTGCCGTGTGCTTTTTTCTAGGACCATTCATAAGTATAACCACGTAGATTCCAGAACCCAATAATGGTCAAGCTCGAAAAACACAAAACCATGTTGTGCGTTGGTTCCCTCCACAGGTAGCAAACGGCTCTCGAATTCCAGATTTGGGAACTCCGCCATGGATTTCGTTCCGCTGTGAACTTACTTCAAGTGATTCATAGCCTCAAAGCGTATAAGTTGTTCACAAGTCACGTGTTCATAGTTGGCACAGCAAGTGCTGAAGCGGTATTGACCTCGCTGCTTGTTCAACGTTGACGGTCAGCGCAATTTGAGATTGCGAAAGGTGTTCCTTCTCGATGCCGTCTTCGAAAAAGCACGAAAGGAGGAAATCATGCGAACGCGTTTTATGAATCTCTTCGGCATAGTTGTGCTAGCGGGCATTTCTTCAGTCGCAGCAGCACAAACGGTAGCGACCAATTCTCCGTCGGGACACGAAATCGCCGCAACACGCGAGGCAACAATACAGGAGGAAGCAATTGACCGTATCATCGCACGCGAACGCGAGGAGATCAAAGTCATCAACTCTTACGATCCGATTATAGAGACCTATGTCCAGGTGTATAGCCAAAAAAGAAATGGCGACCGGGTTCTGTCGCGCGATTATTACTACCTCGGCCAAGCGGAACTTTCCGACAGAAAGCAGTTTGGCTACCGTTCCATGCTCGCTCGCAAAGATCAATATCCCAAGAAAGGTTTTGTAGACTCGAGTTTCAATCCTTTGGGATTTGTTCAGATGGTTTACATAGACCAAACCGGCTTCGACAAGGAACATTACCGATTCCATTATGTCGGTCAGGAATTTCTGGGCAACGTCCGATGCGTAGTATTCGACGTAGAGCCACTTCAAAAGGCCTTAACCGGAAGATTCTCCGGCCGTATTTGGGCTGAAGACAAGAACGACACGATAGTTCGGTTTAACGGGATCTACTTACCCGTTTCTCACAGAGGGCATTTCAACTCGCATTTTGATAGTTGGCGATTGAACGTCCAACCAGGGCTTTGGCTGCCGGCTTACGGATTCGCCGAAGAAACAGACTTACGAACAACGAAGCTACAGATCAAATACGTCAACGATCTTGACCATCTTCGCTTTAAGGCTCAAACACGATTCTGGGGTTACGACCTGAAGGAGCCGAGGCGTCAACAGGAGTTTAGCGATTTGATAGTGGATGCACCAACGCGCGTAAACGACAGCCTTACTGTCAGAGAAGGCGATCAATCTCCCGTGCAAGCCCAACGCCAGTGGCAGAGCCAAGCTGAAAACAATGTGCTTGCCGCGCTTGAGAGAACGGGCCTGCTCACCCCCGCTGGAGAGGTGGAGAAAACTCTCGACACTGTTGTGAATAATTTGGAAATTACAAACAATCTTGACATTGAACCTGCCGTGCGTTGTCGAGTGCTGACTACAGCCACTTTCGACCTGTTTGCGGTGGGGCACGTAATCGTGATTAGCCGCGGCTTGCTCGATGTCCTTCCTGACGAGGCCACGCTCGCCACGATGCTCGCGCAAGCTTTGGGGCAGATTATTGTGTCGAAGTCGCATCCCGACCAGTACGCGTTCTATGACATTGTGCAACTACCATCCCTTGATGCTCTGAGACGCTTTTCGTTTAAGTTGAATGATCGGGAGCGCGAAGCAAGCAGTGAGAAGGCTGTGGCTCTTCTTCGCAACTCGCCCTATAAGGACAATCTCGCCAGTGCTGGCCTTTTTCTGAAGGAGTTTGACCAAGATTCGCGGAATCTGCGCGCTCTAGTTGCTCCGCACCTGGGAAACGGCGTCGTTGTTGTTTCCCAATTGACCAGTACGGCGCCGCCTCTGCAGCCTGAAAACCTGAGTCAGATTGCCGCACTCCCCCTGGGGGCTCGTATCAAGCTTGACCCCTGGACCGATGAAGCGGAGATTATCAGGGCCAGGCCAACGCCCCTTGTATCAGCCAGAGAAAAAATGCCGCTCGAATTGACTCCTTTCATGCCCTATCTGACGCGTTATTCCAAGCGGGCGCTTTCTGAGGAATCATCCAAGGTCATTTTTAATGAGAACGGTTCTCCGTCACCCCCGGGCCCTAACAAATAGTTGAAAACTGAAACCATAACCAAGTTTTTTCGAACCAACTCTCACTCGCAACCCTCCACTTGAATCGCTGGCTGCGCACCCTACCCCTTCCTGCGCAGCACCGATGCCGGCGGCAACACCATAACGTGCGCTGTGCCAGTTGCCGGGAGAAAAACATGAGAGTCGCCCCGATTCTGAAATGCCTACTAATTCTCCTGGTGTCAGCCGCCCCGATCAGAGCGCAGGAAACAGAGGGAGAACCACGAACAGCGCTCAGCTACGGACAGCCCCTTTCATCAGGTCGACTGTTCCTGGACGCCGACGTAGGGATTCGCGCTGAACTTGGCTTTCTACCGCCCTCCAGCGATTTTGGAATGTCATTTGAAGCTCCCGCTCATCTGGGAATACCGATAGAGATACAAGGGGCCGCATCCTTTTCTCCTGACAAAAAGAAGATTACCCACGACGGACATTCGATTGCCGCGACCGGTAAGGCAATCTTCTGGATCAATCCGCGCTTAGGTGCGTTCGGTGAAGCAGGATATGGCCGTCTATGGACTTCACAGTTTGATGAAGGCGGAGGGATTACGCCAACCCTCGGCGCAGTCATCCGCACTCGTTACGTGTACCCCGGAAGGCTCTACATCAGTTACTCGATTCCAACTGGCTGTGTATGGGCCACGCCTACCAATCCTTGTAAGCTGCAATCCAAACGGCTTCAAGGTTTTACGTTCAGACAGGAATTCCAATTCCGACCGCATATTCGCTGGGGAGTTGAAGCGGGCGTTTACCACTACTGCGCACAGGGCAATCCAGAGGACCCAGCCGCTGGGCGCGATTGTCTCTGGGCTGGCACGGAACTCGTATTCGTACGTTTCCAGTTTCCAGGTTGGCGAAGGAGCGGGGCGTACTGATTTCAAAAGGAGAATTATGACGATTCAATTAGGAATATGCGTCCCTTTCGTTTCGGTATTGATCTTGCTTCCGCCTTTTTCAACCAGGGCGCGAAGTCTGGCCGCGATTGATGAGTCGGTTACGCGATCGAAGATAACGTGGAACTCCCCTGACCAAAAGCCGAGGCAAACAGAAGCCCGCAATCTTGAAGAGTTGGAGAGCCGGACACCTATCGAATATGAACGCCGTGGCACGTTTGGTCGAATCCAACACTACGTAAGCACACACAAAGAACTCTTGGCCTCTGACGTCCTTCTCTTCTCGGCATTATCAGCCGACGCCATCAGTTCCGTGCATTGCGTCCACATGGCAAATCTCTGTTATGAAGGGAACCGCATCTTGCCCGATCGTCCCAGCGACTTCGTTATCTGGGGATACTTCACCGGACTAGAAACAATATACATCACCGCTAGTCATTTGTGGTGGCATAAGCATCCAGATTCCCGGTGGCGTCATATTGCATGGGTCGCGCCCATTGCTTACTCGATTTACGAAGTACCTATTGTGCGATCCAATTGGGACTATGCTCCCGAGAAAATCCAGCGATTGCGGGAAGCTCGCGCCAGGGTCTCTCGTTAGAGAATCACAATGAACCGGGACCCTACCATCCTGTATCTTGAAGTTCAGACGTATCTAGAGATAGTCGTCTCCGCTGCACATCATCCTTTTATCTCTTCTCTTGTTTCAGTTGCTGGCGAACGTCTCCGGGCAAAGCTACCCAATCGGGCAGATGCTTCCCATATCGGTTATTACTTATCGGTTAATGCGAATTGCTTTTTCATATACTTCTCTGTAGAAAGAATCGCGACTTTACCGGCCTCCTGGGGCTCGACAAGAAACAAGGACGACAACCTCGGAAGCGCATCGACAAGCGCGGGGGAACGCTATGTCAGGTAAAAGTACTTCTGTCTTCGCACTCGAACATGTACGCCGGATGCGTGGGGGCGCACAGTCGCAATTGCTTCGCTGTTCGGATGGAGAGTATTACGTGGTCAAATTCCAAAACAACCCGCAAGGAATCAGGATACTGGCGAACGAACTGTTGGCAGGGATTCTGGCAAAGAGACTCGGCCTGCCCGTGCCCGAATGTGCCGTTGTAAAAGTGAGTGCTGAGCTCATCCGTCACTCAGAAGAGTTGGTAATTCAACTAGGACGTGGGCGCGTCCCCTGCCGTTCTGGATTGTGTTTTGGCTCGCGCTATCCGAAGACTCTCGCTGCCAACGGGACTTGCCTGCTCCAAGTCCAAGATTTGCTGCCGGAAGGACACTTCCGCGGGGTCACCAATCTCTCGGATTTTGTGGGAATGCTGGTCTTCGACAAATGGACAGGCAATACCGATGACCGCCAAAGTATTTTCTTTCGTAACCAAGGGCAATTTCAGTTCACGGCTTTGATGATCGACAACGGATTTTGCTTCAACGGACAGGAATGGAATTTCCCCGATGCCCCCAGGCGGGGCATTTGCGCTCGGCGCTTCGTCTATAAAAACGTTAAGGGAATCGAGGCGTTTGAGGAGTGGACCAGCCGACTTGAGCACGACATCGATGAGAGTTTTCTTAGGTCTGCGCTTGAAGCAATACCGCCTGAATGGTACGAACGCGACGAACATTCTTTACTTCAACTCCTCAAGTTACTTAATTACCGACGCACGAAAGTACGAGACCTATTATGCGCAACGGCCCTTAAACTCCCGGAGTTCTTTCCAAATTGGACTTGCGCTCCGTCAGAGTCAAGAGGACCAGTTGTCGGCTTAGGGGCGAATCCCGCCTTAGCTTAGGTCTTCAGTAATTAATGGTCTGCGTCCGATTTTCATTGACTCTTGAAGGAGCTAGCTGAGATGGCTTCCAATAACGGACGAACTCACCAGTTCATCAAATTAAAAATTCCATTGAGCGTATGGGCTGTGCTCGCACTTGCGATGGGAGTTTTCTTCGCGCTGATGATAGTAGGCTCTAGCGAATGAGGGCATCGGGGCCGCCGAGCGAGACGAGCAGGCGGCGCAACTTTGCGCGGTCTTCCAGGCCGATGCCGGTCATTTCGAAACCAGCTTGCTGCGAGCGAACGAATCGCACAACCGCTCGCATGCTGATGGAACGCAAGCCGGCGGGAATTTTCAGCGTAGCTTCGGTTCCAACCGGAATTTGGATGTCGCCGGTGAGCAAGCCACCGTCGAGACTGAGCACGCTAATGGCGGAGGTGAATTTTCCGCGAGCGGAAGTGATGGTAGCGGGCACGGCGCGCGGAAGACGAACGCGACGGTAGCGGCGTTGACGCACGAAATCACTGTCCGTAACGGGATCGAGCGGCGCAAGTGGCAGAGCTTTGAGATCGAGCCCCGAGCCCGGCAGAAAAGCTTCAATCCATTCCGGGTCGAGTTTCATTAAGGCTTGCGCAGCGGCCATGCGAATTTCTTCCGGATAGGCCCAGCCAAAAGTCTTGCGTGACTCCAGGTAACGCCGCAGGTCTTCGACAGCGACGGAAGCGCGCATCCGGCCCAGCGCTTCGATAGCTTTGACGCGCAGATATTCCGAGCCGGGAGGCAGGGCTTCTCCATCGGCAAGGCGCAGAAGCTTTGGCGCAGTTTCAGTGTCGCCGCACAAACCGATTTCGTCGAGGGCCAAGGGGATGATCATGGTGTCAAACAATTCGAGCGAATCGGCAAGGAGCTTGCCGCGCTCGGGCGCACCGGCAATGGATAGCTGGCGCACGATGGCATCGTGAAAGCTGCGTCCGCCGTCGCGAAGCCGGGGTGGAAGGAGTTCCTCGACGGCCTCTGGCTCCATGCGGCTGAGGAGGCCGACGACGGTGGCAGCTTTGGCAAGCACTTCGTTTTTTAGAATTTCTTTCAGATGCCTGGTGCAGGGCGAGCCTACCAATTTTGCAAGCGCGACGATGCTTTCACGCTCGGTGCGGCGGCCGGAGCGCGCCAAGCGCACGGCGAGATGTTCAGAAGAAGTTTGCGGGACGCGCATGAGGACGTCAACCAGGCCTTCGGGCATCTGCTCGGCGGCGAGGGCTTCCTCGATGAATTCCGGGACGCGATTATCAATACCAACTCGCGGGCGCAAACTTTGGACCCAGCTGGGGCGCGATTCCTCGAGATCGGCGAGGGAATCAAGCGATTGCTGCATCGCGCGATAATAGCGGCGCGTGGCCGATTCCTGACTGAGGCGGACGAACGCAGCGCTCAAAAGCGTCTGAAGTTCGGAATCTTTTTCCGCAGCCATCTGCTGGCCGATTTGGACCAGAGCGTCCTGCAAACGCTGGCTGGCGGCTTTGCTGAACAGGTCGGCAAGCTGGCTAAGTCCGATGGCAGCTTTCTTGCGAGCTTCGGAGTCTTTGTGGCGAACGCATGTGGCGTATTTGAGGAGGATGTCTCCGGCTATGTTCGCTTCACCGCGGCCGAGAAGTTCTTCGACGTATTGATGCACGTTGCGCGGAGGAATACACCAGGCTTCGCTGGACATCAAAACTTGTTTTTTGCCGGATTCGGGGACGGCAGCCCAGAACTGGCGGTCGAGTACGTCGGCGTGAGACTCCACCGCTATTCCGGCGCTGGCCATTTTGTCTTCGCGCGAACGGAGGAGCTTTCGCAGGGTGTCGAGTTCATGGCCCATACGGTCGAGCATCTGGCGCACGGCGTTGACCTGCACTTCGCCACGCTGGTAGCGATCCATGGCGAATTTGATGGCCAAATCTTCGGCCAGACGCAGGAGCATGGCCTCGTCTACTTTTACAGAGGGGGATTTTGCGGCTACGGTGGCCAAAGCTTGGCGCAGAGTTCCCTGGGCGTTCTGCGGCAAGCCGGCAAGTTTGTGTTGCCAGGACTTTTGATCGAGCTGGGGAGTCTTGGAGTTCTGGGCCTCGCCAAATTGCACGAGCAGCTTGAGCAAGCTTTGAAGTTCGCCCTCTTCCAGCCGGGAGAATGCGCCGGTGACATCAGATCCAGACGGCGTTCCAGGTACGCCGGTTCCACCGACTCCCTGATTAGCGGAACCACTGTGGGCGCCTTCTGCGGCGGCGATGAGCTGAATCATTTTCTCGGGACTTCGAAACCAGTCCTGGATCATGTCAGCGTCAGCGCCAAGAGTTTTTGCGGTGAGGGTAGCGGCAACGCGCGCTTCGGAAAAACCTGAGTCCTCGGCGACGAATCGGATCTCGTTCACGCGAATGCCGGAAATATTTCTATTTCCGAAATACAGCTCGAGGCGCTCGGAGAGAGGGCCGGCCTTAGGACCAGTCTCCATGAAGGCTTTCACCAGATTTGAAAAGTCATCGCGTGTGACGCCGGTGGTGAAGCCGATGCCGGCCACGCCTGAGGTTGTGAGCAAGTCAGCAAAGCTGCGTTCCGCGGGAGTTGACTCTAAAGGCACGCCATCGAGCAAGAGCTGAGAGCCCGAAGCCCCCAGCAAGAGGCCGCCTTCTCCCGCAGCGTTCACTGCATCCTGAAGCTCGGTCCAGGCGGAGTCAAACTGCTCGATGGAGCGAGAATGGTCTAAACCATAGAGCCGAGAGTACTTAAGGAGGATATTCAGGCTGCGAATAAACGCACGAGCATTCGCCTCTCTGGGGTCGTTGGATAGTGTCATTTCAAGTTGAAGGCCAGAACAAGAGGCCGCCTTCAAACAGCGTACTAGGACTACGGTCCAGGGAAATGGTACGAAAGGGCTAGAGGGGTACAGTGCAGATTGCGGTGCGAACGAAGATTCTGTCTCCGGCAATTTGCCAAGAGACTTCACGGGAGCCCACCGAGCGGTCGAACATAATATT
>Ga0181531_10001412_pt1 | contig 15194 bp, 11 predicted proteins | sample PEATcosm2014_Bin_38_FD_119743 | JGI IMG/M metagenome (GOLD analysis project Ga0181531, IMG submission 119743) | Peatland microbial communities from MTU Mesocosm Facility, Houghton, MI, USA - PEATcosm2014_Bin11_10_metaG | ecosystem: Environmental > Terrestrial > Soil > Wetlands > Peat | place... | reverse complement strand
GAAAGATCGGTATCGAGCAGGAGGCCGGTCATGCCAATGACGGCGTTCATCGGGGTGCGGATCTCATGGCTCATGTTGGCCACGAAACGCGATTTGGCCTGGACGTTGGCTTCGGCGAGTTCCTTGGCGCGGCGGAGTTCGCTTTGCAGTTCGATCTCGCCGGTCACGTCGTCCGCCACGGTGACGAAGAATTCGACAGCGCCGTCGCGGTCGGGCACGGGGGCCAGGCGCATGCGGCTCCAGAACGCCCCGCCGCCACGGTGATAGTTGCGAAAAAGAATTTCGAGGGGCTTCTTCTGGAGAAAGGCCTGCTGCACCTGAAGAATGGAAGCGGGATTGGTTTCAGGTCCGTAAAGAAGGCTGAGATTGCGGCCCACTACTTCGTCGGAAGAAAAGCCCGACATGCGCTCGAAGGCTGAATTGCAGTAGATGATCAGGCCCTCATCGCGGCTGGGGTCGACGATGGAGACGGCACTGTTGATAGAGGACAGGGCGCGATCGCGCAGACGGACGAGTTCGGCGTTGCGGCGGCCTTCGCGCCGGGCGCGGGCCGCATCGAAGAGTCCGCCGAGACCTATGAGGAACTGATCGAGTTCCGGAAGAATGGCGCTTAGTAACGAATAAGCGCCGCCGCTGAGGGCGAGAGCGCCGACGATTTTGCGGCCGTGACGGCCAGGCAGCGCAATGCAGCCTTCGCCCGCTTCGGCTTCGCCTGAGAGAACGCAGCGCCGCATCGCTTCCAGGAGGGCAGGCTCGGCATCCCCGGCGACGATGCGCAGCGGGACCGGAGCGCCGGCTATATCGGGTTCCACGCGTAGTTTCCCCAGAGCGCCCGACACACTGCCGGTCAGGCTCACCGCTTCCTGGAGCAGCGCGGCGAACATCTCGGAGGATTCCGCGCCTCCGATGAAGCGGTGTTGGGCATCGCGCAGGGCGTCGTATAGCTGACGGCGGAGGGAAGTCTTGTCTTCGCCCGAACTTATCTCATGCGCATAACGCGCGTTGCAGAGACGCTGCTCCATCCGCTCGCTGACAATTGCGGCTAATTCAATGAGAACCTGGGTCTCGCTTTTCGTGAATTCGGCACGCGGCTCGGTATCGACAATGCACAAAGTACCTAAAGCAGACCCGTTGCGCCTTTTTAACTGGGCGCCCGCATAGAACCGGACTTTGGGATGGCCGGTTACCGAAGGATTGTCGCTGAACCTGTCGTCCAGCAGAGCGTCCAGCACCACGAGCGGGTGTTGCTGGACGATGGCATGGGCACAGAACGAGAATTCGCGAGGCGCTTCGTGCCCCTCCAGACCGACGCAGGCCTTGAACCACTGCCGGTATTCGTCGGTCAATGAGATGAGGGCCATGGGCGCCCTGCCGATGGCGGCGGCCAGTCGGGCGATGCGGTCGAACTCGGGTTCGGGGTCCGTCTGCAGAATTTCGAGACGCTGCAAATCGCGTAACCGTTCCTGTTCGTCGTGCGGATGGGGCGGCGGCAGCATTAATTTTTCAGTTCGTCAACAAGTGCCGGAACCGGCGGGACGGAGGAGCGGGCAAATAATCCGCGCACCCAGAGGCTGGCCAGTTTCAGGTCGTGGCTTGCGGATTCGGTGGCGCTGTAGAAGGTTTCGCCGGTATAGATTTCGTCCTCGGAGCCATGAGGGCCGAACATGACGCGGGCTTCGGTGATGAGTCCTGCCTTCGATGTGAGGTAAAGAGACTTCCAGTCGGGTGGCAGGGATTCGATCTCCCGTCTGGATCTGGGTTGCACGCCAACGAGAAACACATCCCCCTTCAATACGGAGAGGAGGCCGGGCAGGAAAGTGTACAGGAACTCGCCCGAGCGGAAGTCCTCGGTATCGAAGCGAATCACTTCCACCGATCGCCAGGACGAGGGATTGTCGTCGGCAGGGATATCGACGCCGTGACGTACGGCGAAGCGGCCGCGGCCCGTGATCCTGAGATAAAGGAACACCGCCAGCAGCAGCGGCCACAGGATGAGCAGCAGAAAGAAGGCGATGAGGCGGTCGCGGAGACGCTGCCAGACGCGGCCGCGCCTGCGCTCGAGAAGGCTGCCGAGGAGAAACGTTTCGGAGATCAGGACGGAGGTGCCGAGCCGGAGGTTCACGAGGCGATTGCGATCGACGATGACGGAATCGAGTTCGAGAGCCTCACCGATATAGGTACCGGGCGTGACCATGGAATTGACGACAATAGACTGTTCGTCGATGATGCAGTTGGCGCCAATGACGGCGGAAGGTCCGATCTGCGCGCCTTTGCCGACACGGCAGTTCTCACCGAAATAAACGGGCGGAGTAATGACGGCAGTAGGGTGCAGCGCTACGTTGCGGGAGATCCATACGTGCGGGTCGGCTATGCGCCCTGCGATCATGAGGCCGTCGAAGGCGCCATCGAGCGCGTCGCGTTGCGCGCGGAGGAAGTCGTCACCGGATTCGATGCTGAGGCAGACGTCGACCTTGTATGCAACGGTAGCTTGCGAAAGCGGAGCGCCGGGGATGAGGCGGGCCCAGCCGGTCCAGACGCCCCGATGGAATATCTGGGCGCCCGCCGGGAGCAGGGCGATATCGAAAGAGGGCAGGCTGGTTGCGGAAGCGAGCAGCACGTCGTCTTTTTCACCCGCGGCGATGCCGGCCGCGACGCGCAGTGCGTCTTCGGCGGAAGGTGAGAGGTGGTAATGGAAGGAGCAGCCCCAGCGGGCCCCATCGCCAAAGCGGGCTTCAATTTTTTGAGGCAGGTGGCTGAGAACGAATTCGATGCGCCGGACGCCGTGGCGCACCAGCGCTTCGATGACGTGCTGGAGGAAGGGGCGGTCCGCCAGGGGTAAAAGGGGCACGGGCAGGTACTCGTCCAGGCCGTGAAAAGCGGGATTCTGCCCGGTTGCGATGAGGATAGCTACCATTGTTCTCTCCGTGCCTGCTCTCTCCGTGCCAGATCTCTCTGCGCGATGAAGCGTTCCGAGAGGGCCCGGACGAGGAAGATAAAGTTCCCCACAAAGTATCGACGCCACATACGGCGGGGCTCCTGGGCAAAGCGGTAAAGCCATTCCATGCCGATTTCGCGAATCCAGACGGGTGCGCGGGGAATACGGCCGGAATAGAAATCGAATAACCCGCCCACGCCCATCGCCAAGCTGACGCCGGTTTGGGCGAGGTTGTCGCGGATCCATTTTTCCTGTTTGGGGACGCCGAAGGCAACCAGCAGAATGACCGCTCCGGAGCGCCTGATGTCTTCCAGGACGGCGTCGGTTTCAGCGGCGGTGAAGAAGCCATGATGAAAGCCGAGGACGCGCGTGGCGGGGTGGTGTTCCGCGATCCAGCGGGCAACGTCTTCCGGCACGCCGGGCTTGCCGCCCAGCAGATAGAGCCCGAGGTCTGCGTTGGCCGAGTTGGCCAGCGCCCCGCAGAGTTGGGGAAAAAGATCGGTACCGTTCACGTTCTGGCGGATATTGCTGTTCAGGATTTTCCCCGCCAGCTTGAGGCCGATGCCGTCGGCAATGACAATGGCGCTGTTGGCGAGGAGATTCTTGTAGTCGGCGTCGTGACAGGCGATGTTCACGCAATCGGCATTGACGAAGCATAGCTGGCTGGGATGAGGATTCCGGGCGCAGTGGAGAATGCCCGCGACGGCTTCTTCCATGGTCAGGTTATTGAACGCGATGCCCATCAGTTCGATGCGCTCGGGGGCTACGGTGACGCCTTCGCCGTAAAATGCGGCGGGGATGGCGCGGAGTCCGATGGCGAAATCTCCCCAGAGGGACTGGGTGTCGAGGTATTCGGAATCGGCGTCGGATTCGCTCCCCCAGGCGATGTTGGCGCGCCGGCGGATCCACCAGAGACAGATGAAGCCGGGCCGGGTGTTGAAGCGCCGCCAGGCCGCGCGGTCCGCGGCCGAAACGTCACCCGGAGACACGGCGCGAGGGCCGACCAGGGACATGTTGCCGCGGAGTACGTTCAGCAGTGCGGGCAGACCGGCAAAGGGTCCGGACGAAAACGAAATCTCGTTGAAGGTGCAGCCCCAGCGGCCGAGGCGAGGCGTGCGCAGCACTCGCCCACCCCGTGCTTTGACCGCAATATACAGGATGACAAGCAACGGCGAGAGCACCGCCAGAAGCAGCGCCGCGAGCAGAAGTTCGAGAGACCGCCGGGCGCCGGAAAGAAGCTGGATCCAGATGAGCCAGCCGTTGCTCTGCACCAGATGGTTGAGGCGGCGGCGGCGGATGGCCTTAGCCGAGAAGCGTCCCTCGAACTGCTCGATGATGCGCTGCCGCTCGGAGGACATCAGTAAGCGCCTTTTCCGAATAAGATGGCGGGCGCGGTCTTGAGGAGGAGGAGAACATCGAACCAGATGCTCTGGCTTTCGATGTACTGAACGTCGAGTTCCACCTGCTGGTCGAACGGGATGTCGCCGCGGCCGCTGACCTGCCAGATGCAGGTGAGGCCGGGCTTCACATCGAGCCGGCGGCGGTCCCGCAGCGAGTAGAGCGCGACTTCGCGGGGCACGGGTGGCCGCGGACCGACCAGCGACATCTCACCGCGGAGCACGCACCAGAGCTGCGGCAGCTCATCGATGCTGGCCTTCCTGATCAGGCGGCCGATCCACGTGACGCGGGGATCTTTTTTCATTTTGAAGGTGATGCCGTTGCCGTGATCGTTGGAGGCAAGCAGCCTATCCTTGAGGGCTTCCGCGTTGGCGACCATGGAACGGAATTTCGGAAAGGGAAATTCGGCTCCCCACTGTCCCACGCGTTTCTGCCAGAAGAAGACAGGGCCGCGATCGGTGAGTTTGATCATGAGAGCGACGGCGAGAAACAGCGGCGCCAGCAGAACCATCATGACCAGCGCGACCACGATATCGATGATGCGCTTGGAAAGATTGGCTCCGCCGACTACCAGCTTCCATAAATATTTCTTGCGCGCATACTTCAGGCGAAAGCGAAGAGAGTTGCCGGTAGCTATGCCATAGCGCTGATGCAGATCCTCCAGCAGGATCGTTCGATGAGCCGCCGGCGGGCGGGCGACAGGCCGTAGATCAGCCTCGATAGCAGTGACGTAATTTTGTGACTTGTTCATCACGTTACTCATTTTACATTAATTATAATGTAATTTATGTTACTATTGGTTGGAACGGGTGAATTAATTTGTCTCCTGCAGATACGACTCTCCAGCCGCGAGCTGAGAACGATGCGGAACGGGCTTGCCGGGTCTTAGTTGTTGAAGATGAACGGCATATCGCCCGGCTGCTCGACCACATCCTGACCAAGGAAGGCTACGACGTGGAAGTGGCGCACGATGCGGAGAGTGCTCTTGAAACCATCGAATCCTTCGAACCCGATGCATTGCTTCTCGATATCGGTCTGCCGGGCATCTCGGGCCTGGATTTTTTGCGTCAGATCCGGCTGGACAGCCGCTGGGCCAAGCTTGCGGTGCTGGTGCTGAGCGCGCACTGGTTTGAGCACGACGACCCTTCCATTGCCGATGCCGGCGCAACCGCGCAGTGTCCGAAACCGATCGCCCCGTCGAAACTGCTGCGCAAGTTGCGGGAATGCGGGATGTCGCCGTCTGTAGTGGAGTTGCCGCTTGCGGTTTAGAAAGATTTGACAGTGCACGCCACTTCCACGCAGCGTAACACGCAGCAAAACCCGGTGCTCGTTCCGGCTCCGAAACCATTGCCGCGAAAATTGTTGAAATCGCTCTCCCCATTGAAGAGCGTACCCGGGCTTCTGCTCGAAGCGGTGGATCAGGGCGGAATCCATGAAGTACTGAAGGGACAGGCCGGGAAACCTGCCGTCAATCGTATTGCGCAGTTTTCCATCGAAGGAATTCCGGATGTCGAACTGCGGCTGAGCGCCCCGGACGGGATGGCCTTCGAAATGGCGGAAATGGCTCTGCGGGCCGTGCTCGACCGTGTGGAGGTGGAACGGCGGGAGGAATCGCTGCTGGACGAACTCGGGGCCAATTGGGAGAGTTTGGAGGCACTGTACGAAATCAGTACCGACGTGTTGCGCTTCGGCGATGTCATAAGCGCGCTGAAACGACTGATCGACCGCTTCGTTTCTCTGCAGGACGGGCTGCGCGCCTGTCTGCTGATCGGAAGACATGGGCGGCTGGAGCGGCTGGTATCGCAGCTGTCCCGCTCCGATTCACAAGAGCCGGATGAAGGGCCAAGTCATTATGAATGGTCGGATCTGGGCCCGGTGGAGGCGCCGGTTCGGGAGAGCCGGGCAACGGTGATTACACAATCGCCGAACTGGGCGGCGATTGGGGGCGAAATCCCGTGGCGGACGGCCAGTATGCTGGCGGCGGCGCCTCTCACCTCCCGCAGACAGAAGGTGATCGGGCTGGTGATGGTGTGGCGGGAGGACAGGCGCTACGTCTTCGACGCGCCCTTTTCGCGGCTGCTGGAAGCGATTGCGTTCCAGGCATCCATGCTGCTCGAGAGCGACAGGCTGAATCGCGCGATGCGGGAAAACGAACGCCTGGCGCAGGAAATCGAGATTGCGTCTTCCATTCAGCAGACGCTGTTGACGGGCCGCCCGCCGGTGGGCGTGCCGCGGATTGAAATCGCGGCATACAGCGCCGCTTCACAACAGATCGACGGCGATTTTCACGATTTTCTGCGGCATGGAGACGCAGTGGACGTCGTGATAGGGGACGTGATGGGCAAAGGGGTTGCGGCAGCGCTGCTCGGCGCGGCCACGAAGAGTCAGTTTCTTCGGGCCATCGCGAACCTGTCTCTGCGGGGAAGTACCCCGTCACCCGTGGCAATCGTGCGCCGCGCGGCTTCGAGGCTGAGTGAGCGCCTGATCGCGGTGGAGCGTTTTGTCACCCTTTGTTACGCGCGGTTCGATCCGCCGCGCTCCACGGTGGAGTTTGTGGATTGCGGCCATACGGGAATCCTGCTGCACCGGAAACTCACGGGTGAGTCGATGTTTCTGCGGGGTGACGATCTGCCGCTGGGCATTTCGATGGAATCCAAATTCGAACAGCGGTCCGCGCCCATTATGACGGGTGACACGTTTCTGCTTTTCTCCGACGGAGTCACGGAGACGCGTAATACAGAGGGCGATCTGTTCGGTGAAGAGCGGCTTATCGAAGCCGTGGAGACGTTTTGCTCGCTCGGCCCCGGCATTCTGGTACAGCAGATCCGCAAAGCGGCGGACGAGTTCAGAGGAGACGCGCCGCAGGCCGACGATTTTTCCTGCGTGGCCGTGCGCCTGGGGCCGAAGCCCGACGGCGAAATTCCGGAGCGGAGCGCGGCGGAGTTTGCCTGCGGACTCGGCGAGTTGCAAAACCTCGGCATCTGGCTCCGCAACATCGCGGAGCGCGCGGGAGTGGAACCGGAGCGGTTGGCGCGCCTGGAAATGTCGTGCCACGAGGCTTTCGTCAACTGCGTTAAACACGGCTCACCGGGGGAATGCGCGCATCCGGTTTACCTGGAAGGCACGATCTTTAAGACTCATCTGCAAATAGAAATTCGCCATCGGGGACCGGCTTTCAATCCTCTGACGATACCGCCGCCATCTTTCGACGGATCGAGAGACGGAGGGTTTGGAACCTTCATCATCATGCGTTCGGCGGACGCGCTCGAGTACCGGCGAGACGGCGATATCAACGTAATTTCCTTTTCTCAATTCAGCGGATCACATAAATCATGGAATTAACTGTAGAAAACATCGGCAACGTTTCAATAGTAAAGATACCGGGAGAGACGCTCGACGCGGGCAGCTCAAAGGAGTTCAAAGCCGCGGCCGCACCGATGCTTACACCCGGGGCCAGGGTGATTTTCGACCTTGCGGGCTTGCGGTTCATCGATAGTTCCGGACTTGGGGCGTTGCTCTCCTGTCTGCGGCGATTAAACGGAGTGGGTGGGGATCTTAAACTGTGCGGAACCAGCAAGCCCGTGCGCGCTCTGTTCGAGCTGGTCCGGATGCACCGGGTTTTCGAACTGTGCAATACGTCGGAAGATGCTGTCCGGGCGTTCGAGCAGAACGCGAGGGCGAAGGAAGCGTAGTGGTCGAGGTCGCGCAAACCGGCAGACCGGAAACCTTCGTTCTACCCGAGGATTCGGGCGCCGCCCTGCGGAGCGTCCGGGGTGACGCTGGCCTGCGGCTCGGTTATCTGATCAGCCGTTATCCCGCGATTTCACACACATTTATTCTGCGCGAGGTGCGGGAGTTACGGCGGCTGGGTTTTCAGATCGAAGTCGCTTCTGTTAATGCGGTGGACCGTCCCGGCGCGCAACTCGCCGGTGAGGAGCGCGAGGAGGCCGCGCGCACCTGGTACGTGAAGGCGCAGGGAGCGGGCGGGGCTCTGTCGGCGAATTTCAGGACTCTGGTGACGCGTCCGGGCGCCTATCTGCGCGCGGCATGGTTCGCGCTGGGTCTGGGCGGCCGGGATATCCGCGGGACGGTGCGGTGCGCGTTTTACTTCGTGGAAGCGGCCATGGTGGGGCAATGGATGCGGCGGCGCGGTCTGCGGCATCTGCATGTCCACTTCGCCACGCCCGCTTCGAGCGTCGGGCTGATTGTGACGCGGATGTTCCCGTTTACGTTTTCGATTACGGTACACGGGCCGGATGAGTTTTACGATGTGCCGGGCTACCAGCTGGAGCGGAAGATTGTGGCGGCGCGGCTGCTTTGCACCATCGGGCTTTATGCGCGCAGCCAGCTGATGACACTAGCTCCGGCGGAGCACTGGAGCAAGATTAAAGTCACTCCGTTAGGCGTGGATCCCGAACTGTTTACACCCGCCCCGTTCCGCGCGAATTTCGACACATTCGAGGTGATCTGCGTGGGCAGGCTGGTAGCCGCAAAGGGGCAGAGAGTTCTGATCGAAGCGGTGGCAAGGCTTGCCGCGCAGGGCCGGCGGATCCGGCTGCGGCTGGTGGGCGACGGCCCGGACAGGGCTTCGCTGGAACAGGCAGTGCGGGACCTGAACGTCACCGCGTCGATTGTCTTCGAGGGCGCCGTGAATCAGGACCGGATACGGAATCTGTATCGCGAGGCGCATGTGTTCGCGCTGGCGAGTTTCGCGGAAGGGATTCCGGTGGTGCTGATGGAGGCGATGGCGATGGAAATTCCGTGCGTGACCACGTGGATTACGGGGATTCCGGAGCTGATCCGGGATGGCGTGGACGGATTGCTGGTGGGTCCTTCCGACGAAACGGGACTGGCCGGGGCGATCGCGCGGTTGATGGACGATACCGAATTGCGAAAGCGCGTGGGCGCGGCGGGTCGTTCCAGAGTGATTGAGAAATACAATCTGCGGAAGAACGTGGAACTGCTGGCGGGCGTGTTCCGCGAGTACCTGGGGGACGCCCCATGATTGCCTTAACACTTGTGGGTGCGGTGGCCGCGATCGTGACGCTGCCCGGATCGATTGAGCTGCTGATGCTGACCTGCGCGGGAATGATGCGGCCACGGGTGCGGCGCGCGCAGGCAGCACAGACCGGTGGCCTGGCTCTAGGCATCGTCGTGCCGGCGCATAACGAATCGGAGAATATTGCGCGCGCGGTGCGGAGTTTATTAAGAGCCGACCGCGGTGGCATTAGGCTGACCGTTGTGGTGGTGGCGGACAATTGCGCCGACAACACCGCCGAGGTGGCGGCGCAGGCAGGCGCGCGGGTGTTGGTCCGGTTCAACGACAAGGAGCGGGGCAAGGGTTACGCGCTCGATTACGCCTTTCGAGAGCTGATTCAGGAGGATTTCGACGCCTTCATCGTGGTGGATGCGGACAGCGAAGTGTCGGGGAATTTCCTGACGGCCATCGGCGACGCGTTCCGGGGAGGCGCCGATGCCGCGCAGTGCCGCTACCTTGTTCGGAACAGCGGCGATTCGGTTCGCACGCGCCTGATGAATGTGGCGCTTTTCGGATTTAATGTGCTGCGACCGCGCGGGAGAGACCGGCTGGGACTTTCCGCGGGAATTTACGGTAATGGCTTCGCTTTATCCGCGGATACCCTGCGCAGGGTGCCTTATACGGCTGCCTCGGTGGTGGAAGATCTGGAATACCATCTGGCGCTGGTGCGCGCGGGGGTGCGCGTGCAGTTCGTCGACTCCGCCGCGGTTTATGGGGACATGCCGGCGGCGGGGGCGGGCGTGAAAACGCAGCGCGCGCGCTGGGAAGGCGGCCGGTTCCGCATGATGGCGGAGAAAATTCCCGCGCTTACGGGGGAGATTTTGCGCGGCCGCATCAGACTTGCCGAGCCGGCGCTCGATCTGCTGCTGCTGCCGCTTGCATTCCATGTGTCGCTGCTGCTGGTGGCGCTGCTGGCGCCCGCGCCCCTGCGCGAGATTGCGCTGGCGGGCCTGGGTGCGGTGGCGCTGCATCTGTTCGCCGCGATTCTGGTGGGCGGAGGAACGACGAAAGACGTGGCGGTGCTGGCGGCGGCGCCGTTATATATCGTTTGGAAAATCCTGCTGATTCCGAAATTGTTTGCCACCTCGCGCTCCGGCGCCGCGTGGGTGCGAACGGAACGGGCGAAGGAGGAAAAAATCCCGTGACGCCTGACATCTCGGTGATAGTGGTTTCCTTCAATACGCGCGATCTGCTGCGGGAATGCCTGACGGGCCTGGCGAGAGAATGCGAAGGCATCCGGGCCGAGATCTTCGTGGTGGATAACGTTTCGAGGGACGGATCCGCCGACATGGTGGAACGCGAGTTTCCCGATGTGAAGCTGATCCGCAGCGATGTGAATCTGGGCTTCGCCGCCGCCAATAACAAGGCGTTCCCGCTTTGCGCGGGGCGCTATATCGTGCTGCTGAATTCCGATGCTTTTCTTCATCCCGGAGCTCTCCGGCTGGCCGTTTCGCACATGGATGCGGAGCCTGCAACGGGGTTGGGCGGCGCCCGGTTAGTGGGGCGCGACGGCGGCTGGCAGCCTTCGGCCCGCTGCTTCCCTTCCCCGCTGAGCGATCTGCTGACGCTGACCGGTCTTTCCGCGCGGTATCCCGAATCGCGCTTCTTCGGGCGCTTCGACCGCACATGGGCCGACCAGAACGCCGCGGCGGAAGTGGACTGGGTTCCCGGCGCGTTCGCGATTATTCGGCGCGATGTGCTGGAACGGGTGGGCTATTTCGACGAGGCATTCTTCCTTTATTACGAAGAAGTGGATCTGTGCCGGCGGATTTTGTTTGCGGGTTACCAGATTCGCTACTGGCCCGACGTGACCGTAATTCATCTGGGCGGCGAATCTTCGAAAACGGTGCAGACGCTGCAGATGTCGAAATCCGGGTCGCAGCTGGCGCTGTGGCGTATGCGCAGCGCGTTTCTTTATTACCGGAAGCACCACGGGATTCTGGCCTGGTACATGAAGCAGCAGGAAAAGCTTTGGCACCGGCTGCGGGCCTGGAAAAACGGCGCCGACGCGAAGGGCGAGGAGTCGCGCATGCTGGTTTCGCTGCTGGATCGGGCATGGTCGGAAACATTGGGCGGGACGGTATCGCCGCGGAGGCCCTGGTGATGTTCGAGAATATCCGGGAAGACTGGCGCACCTACGAAGGGGCCCTTTCACGACAAGGGCTTTGGGTGATGGCGGTTTACCGGTTCGGGCGCTGGCGTTACCAGGTAAATCCGCGGGTGCTGCGTCTGCCGTTGTCCTTTATTTACCGGTGCCTCAAGCTTCTCAGTCAGATTCTGACGGGAATCGATCTGCCCTGCGAAGTAATTATTGGAAAACGATTTTGTATTGAGCATTTTGGCGGCATTATCGTGAGCGGCGATGCGGTTTTCGGGGACGATTGCACGATCCGGAACGGGGTGACGGTCGGGCTGCGGCGCACCGGGCAGCGGGGAGCGCCGGTTTTTGGCGATCGCGTCGACATTGGCGCCGGGGCGGTGATTTTGGGAAGTATACACGTGGGGGACGACGTGAGCATCGGAGCAAACGCGGTTGTATTGCAGGACGTACCCGCGGGGTCCATCGCGGTGGGCGTACCGGCGCAGATCCGTCCGAAAAAAATGAGCGCGGCGCGATGAGGGGCGTAAAGGTAGGACCGGCGGTTCCGGCTGTCGTTCGGCCTTGTAGGGCAGCTTGGCAAGCTGCGCGCCGGTTGTTAACCGGCGCTCGTCGGCCTTCGGGCCGACGCAGGTTGCAGGGCGGGTTGACAACCCGCCCGCAGGTTAACAACCTGCCCCACATGGCGCTGCTCGGGGCTCTGTTTCTGGCTTCGACCCTTTTCGGGCAGGACAACGACAATTCGTTCAGGATCCGGACCAAAGAGAGCACGATCAGTTCCACCGACCTGATCAAGCGCTTCGAAGGCCCGCGCGTCGCGTCCTACACGTTAGGCGAGGGCGACGAAATCACGGTTGAAATCTGGAGTCATCCGGAGCTTTCCGGAAAACACGTGGTGGGACCGGACGGAAAAATCACGGTTCCGGTTTCGGGCGTGCTGGCAGTAGCGGGGCTGACGCGCGAAGATGCGCAGACAGCGATTACGGGCGCGCTGGGGAAGTATTACAGCGATCTCGCGGTGACGGTGCGGGTGGACAAATATACGTCTTACCGCATCTTCATCCTGGGCCGGGTCAGTACGCCGGGCGCCCTGCAGTTCGAATCGCAGCCGACCCTGCTGGACGTAGTAACGCGCGCGGGCGGACTACCGATCGGCGGCGTTGGAGCGGATAAAGCAGGGCTGGGCCGGTGCGCGATTATCCGGCGCGACGAAATGGTATGGGTCGATCTCAAAAGTCTGGTGAGCCGGGGGAATTTGTCGCTGAATATCCGCCTGTCGCGCAACGATCTGGTTTATATGCCCGACGCGGGCGATCAGTTGATTTACATGTTGGGAGAAGTGCAGCATCCGGGCGCTTTCCGGCTCACTCCCGATATGTCGTTTCTGGACGCGTTCACGCAGGCCGGCGGTCTGACGGACGACGCATCGCGGACGAAGATCGAAGTGATCCGCAGTTCCACGGGAGTGCACAGAGAAATCGTCTTCAACGATCTACTGGCGGCGCCGGCGAAGGTCAACGTCGCGATGGAAGAGGGCGACATTATTTTTATTCCGAAAAGCAATTTGGCGAAATTCTCGTATATTTTGCAAAAACTTAGCCCGGTAACGGGCTTTGCGCTGCTGTCGACAGTTCTTAAATGACCGCGACGGAACAAATTCCGATGGAAACGCGGGACCCCGCGCAGTCCGGCGATGAAGCCAAGAAGAGCTTGCCCGCGCCCGGCGGAGGCGCCATAAGCCTGACACGCAGCCTGCGGAGGCATCGGATGCTGGCGGTTTCCGTGGCGTTTTTCATCGTCGCGGCAGGCCTGCCGGTGGCGTGGAAAAAGGGAATTCCCGTTTATTCGACCACCGCGGTGGTCTACATTTCTCCGCATTTTGTCGCCAATCTGCAGGATGGTAAGGAAATCGAAGCCAAATCGGACAACCAGTATCACGACTACATCCAGCAGAACGCCAAAACCATTAACCGCTACGACATTGTGTTCGACGCGCTGCAAAGACTGGGTCCGCGCAAATCGAGCTGGCTGGATCCGCCGGGCGAGACGGTGGAACACGCCGCGGAACGGTTGCAGGGCGCACTCACGATCGTGCCGGTGCTGGACACCTATCAGATCACGGTTTCACTGGAAAGCACGCGGAAGGCCGGGCTGGCGGACATCGTGAACAGCGTGGTGAACGGCTTCATCCGCAGCGCTAAGTCCGAGGAATTCTTTGCCAGCGACGAGCGCGTCAAGAATCTGACGGTGGATCGCACCCGGCTGGAAGCGGAGATCGGGGAGAGGCAGACGCGGCGGCTGGAACTGGCGCAGGAACTGGGCGTAAGCAGTTTCACGGAGAATTTCGTTAATCCCTACGATCGCCTGCTCGTGGGAGCGAAAGAGGCGCTGGCTTCGGCGCAGCGATTGAACATCGACGCAATGGCGCAAATGGGCGCCGTCACCGAAAAAGATCGCAAGGGCGGAGGCGAGGCACTGCAAGCGGAAGCGGAGACGGAAGCGAGGCGGGACACATCGCTCACCAGCCTCGAGGCAACGCAGAACGCGCGGCGCGCACAGTTGATGAGCGCCATCAGCGGTCTTTCGGCGGAACATCCGGGAAGACGGGCGGCGGAACGCGAACTGAAAGAAATGGACGAGGAAAGACAAGCCGTTACCGCGCGCCTGGTGAAGTCCTGGTCGAAATCCATACTCGATCTGCGCAATTCGGAGGCTTACAAAACCGACCGGGTGGTGCGGCAACTGAACGCCGAAGTGGATCGGCAGGCTTCGCAGGCCATGTATTACACGAAGAATTATCAGGAAGGCGTGCAATTGGGCGTCGAGATTGAAGCGGCGCGCAAGCGCATCGACAGCCTGCAGGAGCGCATCGATTTTCTCTCGCTCGAAAAAAATGCGCCAGGATTCGTGCGCATGTTCTCGGCGGCGCGGCCCCCCAGCCTTCCGGTAAAGGGCGGACGGCGCAAGCTGTTCGGGATGGCGATGGCGGCGGCACTGCTCTTCGGGCTGGTGGCGCCCATGGCCGTAGACTTCATGGATCCGCGCCTGCAGACGCCGCGCAGCGTGGAAACCGTTCTCGGATTTGCACCCATCGCGTGGATGTTGCGGAAGGAGGAGGCCGGGCAAGAGTTCGCGCATGAGCAGGTGCTGCGGCTGGCCAGCCGGATTCTACAGGATCAACAGAATAATGGCACGCGGATCTTCGCGTTCACGTCGGTCAAGGCTCGCGGGGGAACCAGCTCGATTGTGATGCAAACCGCCGCGGCAGTGGTCCGGCTGGGCGTTCCCGCGCTGGCAGTTGAGGCGAACGCTTATAGGGCGGACCCACGATACCGCACCAACAACTCGCGCGGGCTGACCTTCGTGCTGCGAGGCAATGAGGATCTGGAGGCGGGCGTCGTTCGCGGTGAGGGCGAGATGCCGGACTACATTCCGCTGGGCGATGTGGAAGAGCAGAAGAACCTTCCGGATATTCAAAGGCTGATCGACATTCTGCGCGCGTCCGCGGAAGCTTACTCGGTGGTGTTCATCGATCTTCCGCCGATTCTGGTTTCGGTGGATGCGGAATTCATTGCGCGCGGAGCCGATGTGGTAGTGCTCGTCGTCGAAGCCGATACGGTAACCAAGGATGAACTGAAAAGGGCGGCCGCGTGCCTCGAGCGCATCAAGGTGGCGGCGGTCTCGGCCGTGATGAACAAAGTCTCGATCGATGCGGGCGATGGCTT
>Ga0181531_10001411_pt1 | contig 15194 bp, 13 predicted proteins | sample PEATcosm2014_Bin_38_FD_119743 | JGI IMG/M metagenome (GOLD analysis project Ga0181531, IMG submission 119743) | Peatland microbial communities from MTU Mesocosm Facility, Houghton, MI, USA - PEATcosm2014_Bin11_10_metaG | ecosystem: Environmental > Terrestrial > Soil > Wetlands > Peat | place... | reverse complement strand
GGGATTCGAACCCTTGATACGGCTTTAGACCGTATAACGGTTTAGCAAACCGCCGCCTTCAGCCACTCGGCCACCTCTCCAATCCGCGAAAGCCTTATTTTACGGGCTTTCTTGGGTCAAGCTGCGCGCGGTTCGCGTCGCCGCGCGGCGCTTACCGGCGATGCTGTATACGCTAAAAATAAGACCTCAACCGGACGTTTCCGCACGCGGAAGATTGCTTTTGCTTGCGCGGCGCAAAACCAGGCCGCTTGCTTTCTCGGCCATAGCCCGGGTATGGCCCCGGGTCGGCCGAAGTTGACCCCCTCTGGCCGGTTCGTTAGCAGGAAGACGAGCTTCCACGACGCCGTCGCAACGGGCCATGAACCGGAAACAAAGGCGGGCTTTGGGTCATTCCGGCGCGGGACCGTCGCTCGATGCCGGCGCCGCTGCCGCGGCAAAACTCGCCAAAATGTTCGCCGCGGCGATCGCCCATCACCGCGCCGGCGCGCTGCTCAAGGCCGAACGGCAATACCGGGATATTGTGGCCCTTTTTCCGCGGCACGCGGAGGCGGAAAGCCGCTTGGGCGCCGTGCTTTTGGCGCAGGGTAAAACCCGGGAAGCCATCCCCCATCTGGAGCGCGCCGTCACTCTCGAGCCCGCGCTGTTCGAGGCGCTGGGCAATCTCGCCCAAGCGCACATGGCCGCGGGCGCAGCGGAGTTGGCGATCCAGGCCGCCAGCCGCGCGTTTGAGATCAAGGAAACGCCGCAGGGCCGGACATTGCTCGCCGCCTATCTGAGCACGGCACGATTTACGGCCGACGACAGCGGCCGCATCGGCCAATTGGCGTTGCGCGCGCTCGCCGAAGCTTGGGCGCGGCCGCGCGACCTCACCGGCGTCTGCATTAACCTCATCAAGCTCGATCGCGCGGTGAATGACGCCATCACGCGGGTCAATGCGGCGTGGCCCGCGCGCCTCTCCGCCGCGGAATTATTCGGCGCGGCCGGACCGCGAGCGCTGTCGCAGCATCGGCTGCTCGGCGCGCTCCTCGCCTGCGATCCGCTGGCCGATATCGGCCTTGAGCGGCTTTTGACGAATGTGCGTTACGCCATGCTGGCGGCCGCCGTGGCGGACGAGGCCTGTCACGAGGATTGGGACGAGCACCTGCTCGGATTTTACGCTGCCGTGGCTCGACAGTGCTTTATCAACGAATATGTATTTTCGATCGCCGACGCCGAAGCCGGCCAAGCGCTGCAACTTCGAGCATCGCTCGAGGCTGCACTGGCGACGGGACGGCCGTGCGCCGCGCTGTGGGCGATCGTCGTCGGCGCTTATTTTCCGTTGCACGGTTTGTCGAATGCGCAGGCCTTGCTGGGACGCGACTGGCCGAAGGCCGTTGCCGCCTTACTCGAACTTCAGGTCAAGGAGCCGGCGCGCGAGCGGCAGCTCGCGGCCACCATTCCGGTCCTCACCGGCATCGACGACGCGGTCTCGCGCCAGGTGCGGCAACAATACGAGGAAAGTCCCTACCCGCGCTGGATCAAGGCCTTGCCGCCCGGACCGCCCGCCATCGCCGACCGCGCGCGCGAGCCGCGCCGCGATGTTCTGGTCGCGGGTTGCGGAACGGGGCTCTCCACCATCGAATTGGCGCTGCAGGCGCCAGGCGCGCAAATCCTGGCCATCGATCTAAGCCAGGCAAGCCTCAGCTATGCCAAGCGCATGGCGGAAAAATTCGGCCTCGCCGCTATCGAATTCGCCCAGGCCGATATCTTGAATGCGGCGTCGCTGGGTCGCAATTTCGATTTCATCGACGCCTCCGGCGTCCTGCACCATATGGCCGACCCTTGGCAAGGCTGGCGCGCCCTGCTGTCACTGTTGCGTCCGGGCGGCACCATGCAGGTCGGCCTCTACAGCGATCTGGCGCGCCGCAACATCGTCGCGGCCCGCGCGCTGATCGCCGCGCGCGGCTATCGGCCCATACCGCCGGATATTCGGCGCGCACGCGAGGAGATTGCCGCTTCCAGCGATGCTTTGCTGCAATCGCTCACGCGGGGCCAGGACTTTTTCACCACCAGCGAATGCCGCGACCTGTTATTTCATGTGCAGGAGCATCGCGTCGCGCTGCCCGGGGTCAAATCGTTCCTGACGGCGAACGATTTGATCTTTGCGGGCTTTATTCTCGACCCGACCACGGCGCGAAAATTCGCGGCGCGCTTTCCCGCGCGGGCTGCGCTGACCGATCTCGACCGCTGGCACGCCTTCGAGACCGAGATGCCGGACACCTTCGCCGGCATGTATCGATTCCAAGTGCAAAAGCGCCCGATGCCCAGCCGGGGCTGAAGCGAACGCGATCCGCCGCTAGATCGCAGCGCGGCGCAGAGCCTTTTTAAGCCGCGATGGCTCGCACCGTGGTTTCGTGATTGCCGCGCAGCCAATCGCGCGCCGCGCGCTGCGCCGCGGCAATTTCGGCGTCGGACATCTGACTGGCGACCTCGCGCCGCAGCCGGATGGCGTCGATGTTGCCCTTCACCGCCGCAAGATTGAACCACTTGTGCGCGGCGACCAGATCGACGGCGGCATCGCGGCCGACCGAATACATCATCCCGAGCTCGAACAGCATGTCGCCGGTGGCGAGCCCATTGCCGAGCGCCGCTGCGTTGCTGTCGAGCATTTCAAAACGAGCCATGGTGCAGTCCCCTGTTTTTTCGCCTCTCGGCCGATCCGCTGTCGCGGCTTCGCCGGCTCCTTGTTCCCAGCCGACAAGCGGATAATCGTCAGAACATTTGAATGGTGGTTTAACTAATGCGATGAATCGAATCTGAACTGCGATCCATGATCTACGGGCTTGCAGCAACACGCCGTTAAGCAATGCAGGGCTCGCAAGCGGCGCGGCATCGTGCTCCACCTGCGGAACTATGCAATAGCCGCGGCGTTCAATACCCTTCGGGACCGGAACATCGAACGATCGAGGACGCAATGAAGACCTACCGGATGACGGCGGTCGCGCTTTGGCTTGCGGCAATTGGGTTTTTCGCCGGGCCTGCCTTCATTGCGCCGGCCTTCGCCATCGACCCCTGGGGTACGTGGTATACGGAAAATAACGAAAGCCAGATCCGCATCACCAATTGCGGCGGCGCGCTGTGCGGCGACCTGGTCTGGCTGGCGGAGCCGATCGACCCGGCGACCGGCGCGCCAAAAACCGACAAACACAATCCCGATCCCGGCAAGCAAACCCGGCCGCTCATCGGCACGTTGATCGTGCTCGGCATGAAGCCGAGCGGACCCGAGCAATGGTCGGGAGACCTCTACAATGCCGGGGACGGCAAAACCTATACCGGCTCTTTCACCCTGACCGGGCCGAACACAGCCGCGTTGAAGGGCTGCGTGCTGGTCTTTTGCAAATCGCAGACCTGGGTCCGGGCGAATTAGCTCAACTAATCTTTAGCGCGCTGGCCGAATAGCACCGCGCGCACTTTCGGGTCGCGCGGGTCGACCGCCGAAGCCGCCGTGACGCGGATCGCGAAGGCGCGTTTGACCGCCGGCCGCGCGCGGATGGTTTCGAACCAGCGCGACAAATGCCGGAACCGGGCGAGGTCCTGACCCTGCCGCTCGGCGAGCCGGACCCAGCCGACGCAGGCGATGTCGGCGATTGAATAGCGGCCGGCCAGAAATTCGTGTTTTTCAAGCCGCGTGTTCATCACGCCGTAAAGCCGGTTGACCTCATCGGTGTAGCGCGCGATCGCATAGGCCATCGGTTTTGGCGCATAACGGCGGAAGTGGACGGCCTGGCCCGCCATCGGGCCGAGCCCCGCCATTTGCCAGAACAGCCATTCTTCGACAGCGACCCGCGCGCGCTCGTTACGCGGATAGAGCTTTCCGGTTTTGCGGCCGAGATATTGCAGGATGGCGCCCGACTCGAACACCGAGATCGGCAGCCCGCCCGGGCCGGTGGGATCGACGATCGCCGGTATGCGGTTGTTCGGCGAGATTGCCAAGAAAGGAGCTGAAAATTGTTCGCCCTTGGAAATGTCGACCGGCTTGACGACGTAAGGCAGCCCGCATTCTTCGAGCATGATCGAAATTTTCCAGCCGTTCGGCGTCGGCCAATAATAAAGCTCGATCGGCCAGCGGGCCTGACGCTCTCCGGGGCCGCGGTCCGCTGTTGGGTGACCGGCGCTCCCGCCAGGATATTGCGTGCGCGCGGCATCTCGCGACAAACCAATCCCCTCAAACGAGAACGGCGCCGCGGATTGGATCCACAACGCCGATCAGTTGGCTATTGCCCACACACCGAGGGCGTCGGCGAGATGCCGGATGTGCAACTCCCCTGGCGATCGGCCAGGGCGAGGTCCGGGTTTCTCTTCTCGTCTCGCCGATCATGTCCTCTTCTTCGGACACGATCGCCAAGCCTGCACTTCCGTCCCGCCGACGCCCCCTGTCTTTCACCTGGGCCGGCCCGTCTCGGAAGATCGAGGATCTACCTTCGACATCGGCCGGCCCGTGTGACGCGATCTTCGACACATGCGATGCCGAAGACCGATTGCGGCGTCGATTACTTCTTCTTCTTAACCGGCTTCTTCACTTTTGCTTTTGCTTTCGCTTTTTTCTTCTTCGCCATTGCTACCCTCCTAGCTTGAGTGGATGGCGGTATCAGTGCAGTCGCGAATCGATCTGCACTACGACCGCATTACTACAGTGGAAGAAAAATAACAGTGACTCCTCTTAATTTTGTGTGTAAGCGCCGCCGCCCGCCGCAACATTCGACCCGCGCGGCCGGCACCGGTGCGACGCGGCGTCGAATAAAAATTCGCTGCGAAATTTTGCGCGATAATTTCGCCGCGACGCAAAAGAGTCGATGAAATGCCGCTTTCCGTGACGTTCGATTTTTTTATTTGCCGCCGCCGCGCGTGCGAATGGCGTCTTGCGCGCATCTCTTCGGCAACGCGATGGCGCCGCCGGCGGCCGTCTTCGCAGTGCGAAAAAATTTATGCACCGGGCGGCTCTGCCGGTGCATTGACGGGCTTAACGCCACGCAAATCGCGCGAATCGGTGCCGAGCGATTCGCTTGCGCGTCGGCTTCGGCGGTCGCAGCGGAAGATTTTCGCGTCGGTCGCGAAGCGCAATTTCGTCATGGCGAGCGCGGCGAAACAATCCAAGCGGCGCCGTCGCGCTGGATTGCTTCGTCGCGGAGCCTGTCATCGGGCCGCGCTTCGCGCGGACCCGTTGGCTCCCCGCAATGCCGGCGCGCGTGCGCGCGTACCGGCAAGGAACTTTGCGCTCAGATGCCGAGTCGAAGTTTTAAGAGTTCGTTGACGGCTTGCGGATTGGCCTTGCCACCCGATGCCTTCATCACTTGGCCGACAAACCAGCCGATCGCCTTTGGGTTCGATTTTGCGTCGGCGACTTTGTCCGGATGCTTGGCGACGATGTCGTCCACCAGCTTTTCGATCGCGGAGAGGTCGGTGACCTGCTTGAGGCCGCGCGCTGCGACGATCGCGCGCGGGTCGCCGCCCTCGGTCCACACGATCTCGAACACATCCTTGGCGATCTTTCCGGAGATCGTGCCGTCGGCAATGAGATCGAGGATCGCGCCGAGCTGGCGCTCACTCACCGGCGACCCCGCGATATCCCGGCCTTCCTTGTTCAGGCGGCCGAACAGTTCGTTGATCACCCAATTGGCGGCGACTTTGGCGTCACGGCCCTTCGCCGCCGTCTCGAAATAGTCCGCGGTTTCACGCGCGGCGGCAAGCACGGTTGCGTCATAAAGCGAAAGCCCATAATCGCCCACGAAACGCACCCGCTTGGCATCCGGCAGCTCCGGCAGGTTCGCCCGCAGCTCCTCGATGAAATCCGCCATCAGCTCGAGCGGCAACAGATCGGGATCCGGGAAATAGCGATAATCGTGCGCCTCCTCTTTGCTGCGCATCGATCGCGTCTCGCCTTTGACCGGGTCGAATAGCCGCGTTTCCTGCTCGATCCGGCCGCCATCCTCCAAAACATCGATTTGGCGGCGCGCTTCGCAATTGATGGCCTGACCGATAAAATTTATCGAGTTAAGATTCTTGATCTCGCAGCGGGTGCCGAGCTCCGCGCCAGGCTTGCGCACCGAGACGTTGACGTCGGCGCGCAGATGACCTTTCTCCATGTCGCCGTCGCAACTGCCGAGATAGCGCAGGATCAGGCGCAGTTTCGCAACGAAATTCATGGCGTCGTCGAACGAACGCAAATCCGGCTTGGAGACGATCTCCATCAATGCCACGCCGGAGCGATTGAGATCGACCAGCGATAGCGCCGGGTGGCGGTCGTGGATGAGCTTGCCGGCGTCCTGTTCGAGATGCAGCCGCTCGATGCCGACGGTGACGGTCGCGCCGTCCGCGGTGTCGATGACGACTTCGCCCTCGCCCACGATCGGCGATTTGTACTGGCTGATCTGATAGCCCTGCGGCAAGTCCGGATAGAAATAATTCTTGCGGTCGAACACGGACCGTAGGTTGACCCGCGCGTTGAGACCGAGCCCGGTCCGCACGGCTTGCCGAACGCATTCGGCGTTGATCACCGGCAGCATTCCCGGCATCGCAGCATCGATGAGGGAGACGTGCGAATTGGGCTCGCCGCCGAATGCGGTCGAGGCGCCGGAAAACAGTTTGGCCTGCGAGGTGACCTGTGCATGGACTTCCATGCCGATGACCACTTCCCAGTCGCCGGTTGCGCCCTTCAAAAGCTTGGTTTTCGCCGGTACGTCCATCGCGCGGTCGAGCCGTCTCTGTTCGCGGAGCGGTTACGCGCTTCCGCGGCACACGGCAAGATCCGTCCCGCTTTCGCTGCACCGCGCCGCAATCCGATGAGGGCGATGGCGCTGTAGATTTAGCCGCCGCACTTTGCGGTGCAGAACGGGCTATAGCACGGCAGCACCGCGACCAAGGTCCCGTTCACGCACAATTGCTGTCGGCACCACATCAACTTCGGGTCGCAACTGAAGGAACAGATCGTGCCGTTGGCGGCGGCCTTCTTGTCGAAGAGGCAAGCACCCGGCGGCAGCTTCATTTCCTTAGCGGAAGCTGCCGAAAAGCCCGCTGGCAACGCCACGGCGGCGGCCAGCAACACGACCTTTACTACTGACAATACACGCATATTAGTCCCCCCATCCTGGCGAGAGCATAATGTTACATTGTCGAATTCGGCGCAAGCCGGCGCGGCGATACCGTACTTGTGTGATAAGATGGGGGGCCGTCCATCGAGCCCTACATCGATCTCCCTTGGGGCCAAAACCTGGAGCGCAAGGACCATGGATACCGCCGTCGCCAAAGACCGCTCGGCGCGGACCTCGGTGCAGACCTCGGTGCAGCCTTGGGCTGCGGCACTGATGGAGCCACGCGCCCGCATCGGCCTGATCATTCCATCGGTCAACCGCATGACCGAACCGCAGTTCAATTATTACGCGCCGCAGGGCCTGGGCGTATTGGTGGCGCGCGGCCGGGTCGCGGGCGGCCCGCCAAGGACGGTCGCCGAGTTGACCGGCGAAATCGCGCACGCCGCCGGCACGCTGGCCGACGCAAAACCCGATCTCATCGTGTTCCATTGCACCCACACCTCGATGAAGGAGGGTGCCGACGGCGAAGCACGCATTATCGAGTTGATCCGGCGCGAGACCGGCATCGAAGCGTTATCGACCTCGAGCTTGGTCAACGACGCGTTGCGCGCGCTCGGCCTCAAGAAGCTCGTGGTGCTCAGCCCCTATATGTCGAACGCCGACATCATCCGTTATCTGAGCGCGGCCGGTTTCACCGTCGTGGGCGACATCGCGTTAGAATGCCAAAGCCCCGCCGATTTCGAGGCGGTGACGCCGGAGCGCTGGCTGGAACTGGCACAGGAGCACGACACGCCGGACGCCGACGGCATATTCTTAAGCTGCACCAACACCACCCAGATCGAGGCGGTGGCGGCGATCGAGGCGGCGTTGGGCAAGCCCGTGGTCAACAGCAATCAGGCCGTATTGTGGGGTTGCCTGAAGCGGCTCAAGGGCAAGCTCGGCAACGAGACGGCGCTGCCGCGCGATCTCGGTAGACTGATGAATGACCTTGAAGCTTGATCGGATGGCCAGTTCCGACCGTCGGCTCTTTTCACCGGCAAGATATCGCTAGGCCCCCTCGCGCCAGATGCCGAGCGCTTGCTGCGCCGGCCGGTCCGAGATCGAGAACAGCACCGACTCCTTTTGCGCAGTGTGGGCATAGCGTTTCCACGACGGCACCACAAAGACGTCTTGTGGGCCCCATTCGAGCACTTTGCCGTCGACGGTGGTGGTGCCCTCCCCCTCGGCGCAAACGAAAATGGTGCCATCGGTCGAGCGATAGGGTTCGCCGTTGAAACCTTTCGGCAGCATGGCGAGGTTGGCGCCCATGGTCGGCAGCACCGGACCGCCGGTGACCGGATTTGCATAGCGCACGCGTGCGCCGTGGCGCCTGTCGATGTCGCCGGCTTGCATCATGCGCTCGACGATCGGGCGGGTGCGGGCATAGGTGTAGTTGATGACCGGCGTCCGACCCATTGTCGCCGTGCCGTCGGGCAGAACGCCGGAAGCGTAAAACGACAGTGAATCGCCGTCTTGGCGGGTGGTGGCTTGCGTCGCCTCGTCGGAATGCTCGGCAAAGGACGCTTCGTAAAAGTTGACGGCGGGGAAATCCAAAACGTCGAGCCACAACATCGGCTTTTTCGACGGGTTACCGTGGTCGTGCGGTGCCCAGTTTGCGGTGATGACGAAGTCGCCGGGCGCCATGAAAGCCTTTTCGCCCTCGACCGCGGTATAGGCGCCTTCGCCGTCGAGCACGAAGCGAATGGCGGAAGAGACGTGGCGATGTGCCGGGGCGATTTCGCCCGGCATGATCATTTGGACACCCGCGAACAGCGTGTTGGTGACGCGGGATTCGCCGTGCAGAGCGGGATTCTCCAGGATCAGCACTCGACGCTCGGCCTCTTCCGCGGTGATCAGACCGCCGGACTCCATCACCAGGGCTTTGACATCGGCGTAGTGCCAAACATGCGGCTGGCAGCGCGTCACCGGCTCGTCGGTGACGACCGATTTCATCACCTTCCACAGCGGCGCCATGTCCTTTTTGGCGATCCGGTCATAAAAGGCGTCGCGCACCGCTTCGATATTGTGCTTCGGACTGGGTTTGCCGTTGATGTCTTTCTTCGCGACGGCGACCGCCAAATTTTTCGACGACATGACGTTCTCCTCAAGAATCCGGGTAGTTTTGGCCTTTATAGCCAAAGGCCGCGGCTGCGCCTATAGCGCCTAACCGAGGAAGCTGCGGGGCTGCCATGCCGCCGGCGGTTCCGTTCCAGCGGTTCCGTTCAAGTATTAACGTTGCCGCCGTCGACCGCGATGGTCTGGCCGGTGACGAAGTCGGAATCGGCACTGGCGAGAAAGACCAACGCGCCGAGAAGATCCTGCGGCTGCTCGTCCCGTTTGAGCGCCCGCGAGGCTACCGCGCGGTCCCGGGCGGTCGCAACGTGACCCGGATTTTCCGCGATCACCGTATCGCTCATGGTGAAACCGGGCGCCAGCGTGTTGACGCGGATACCATGCTCGCCAAGCTCGCGTGACAACGCCCGGGTCATCGCCATGATGCCGCCCTTGGACGTGACATAGTGCAGCATCCACGGCACGCCGCGATAGGCAGTGCCGGAGCCGATATTGATGATCTTGCCGTAATGCTGCGCGATCATATGCGGCACGACATGCTTCACCAGCAAAAATGGTCCGCGCAGGTTGATTGCCATGACGCGGTCCCATAACGCCGCGTCTATCTCGGTGCATTTGGTTTCCTGCAGCGGCGCGAACAAAGCAGCGTTATTGACCAGAATGTCGATCTTGCCGAAGCGATCCATGGTTTGGGCGACAAGCGACTTCACCGCACCCTCGTCGCTGACATCGGTGACGCAACTGGCCACCGAATTAGCGCCGTGATCGCGCGCGATCGCCGCCGCGACCTCGCCGCCGTCGGCGATATCGGCGATCATCAAGCGCCCGCCTTCGGCGGCGAGCGCGTGCGCGTAATGCTGGCCGATGCCTTTGGCGCCGCCGGTCAGGATGGCGACGCGGCCGTCGAGGCGCGCCATGTTTATTTCCCAGCCCTGTCTATTTGCCGCCGAGCCGGCGGACGAATTTCTCGAAGCCGGCGAGCTGCTGCTTGACCAAGTCGATCGTCGGCTGATCGGTCAGCGCCAGCGTCTTCTCGTCGAATTTTTTCGCCGCGAAATTAACGAGGACCTCCGGCTTGCCGAACATGAACGCATCGATCGCCGTGAGCGACATGCGCAGGTGGTATTGCATGCGCCCTCCGCCGAGCAAACCGCCCGAGCAGGATTGCAGCGCCACCGGCTTGTCCTTGAACGGCACCTCCTTGAGCCGAGAACACCAGTCGATGGCGTTCTTCAACCCGCCGGGAATGCTCCAATTATATTCCGGCGAGACAACGATGACGCCATCGGCGGCGCGGATGGCGTCGGACCAAGTCTCGACCTCGGCGGGAATACCGGTCGCGTTCTGGATATCGAAATTGTAAATCGGCATTTTATCGAAAGCCGGCGCCGGCTTGATCAACATTCCGGCGGGCGCCAGCGCCGGCAACGCGCGCGCCAACGCGGCATTAAAAGAGCCCCGGCGCAGGCTGCCGCAGATCGTGATGACGTTGACGGGCGTGTCGGCCATGTCGAAAATTTCCTTAAATGACGCGACGATTTCCTAAAGTGGCGGGTTATGGCTTACGAACTCGGTGAATTCAACAGCGCCGGCGCGACGATGTCCTTCCAGCTATGCGGCGGCGATTTAAGCTCGCCGTGCCGGGCCATGAAATCGGCGATGGTCTGCACGCCGTAAATCGGACTGCCGAAATCATTCTTGATGTCGGCGATCACCGTTGCCATGGCGGCCAAGCCGAGCGCCTCCGACGGCTCGTGGGTCAGATAAATTTGCGCGGCGCGACGCGGATCGTCGCGGATGATGCGCGCGGCCTCATCGATCGCCTTTTCGACAATGTCGGCCATTTGCGGCTGCGCTTCGATATAGGCCTTGGTCGCGGCCATGATGAGAAAAGACGATCTGCCGTTCACCACGTCCGATGAGTTGAGCACGGCATGAATGTTGGCGTCGCGCAGCGCCAGCTGCGTGAACGGCGGCGACGCGAAATAGGCCGCCACCTCGCCGCTGCCGTCGACCAGCGCCGCAATGGCGTCGGCATGCGACAGCGCCACCGCCTGGTCGCGCAGCCGCGTGAACTGGCCGAAGATTTTTTCCGATTGCAGCTCCAATAAATACATTTGCGGCGACGTCAGCGTCGGCACGGCGATCCGATCGCTAGGCTTGAGGTCGGCGACGGAGCCGACGTCAGGCCGATTGCTGAGCAGCGTCAGCGGCAAAGAGGTGATGCCGGAAATCGCCACGATCCGGTTCGGCGCGTCGCCGGCCTTCGCCCACGCCGCTAGCAGCGGCGCGGTTCCGAACGGCCCCATGTCGATGGCACCCGAGGCAATGGCGTCCTGCAACGGCGCCGCGCCCAAAAAACGCTGGAAGCTTGGCCGCAACTCACGGTGGACCGCACGGCCGTATTTTTCGATCAGCTTTAAATCCTCGCAGATATAGACCGGCAGGAACGCCAGCCCGTAACCGATGCCGATCTTGACGGGCTCCTGCGCTTGCGCGCGTGCGAACGTGGCGCACAATGCCAGCAACGCCGCAGCAAACGCCGCCTTGATTCGCGGCCGCGTTTTCGCCCGTGGCGAACGCGCGTGATTGAGCCGGCGCTGCATCGGCGTGCTCGTTGCTCAGACGGCTTTTTCGTCGGCGATTGGATTGCGCAAAATCCCGACGCCTTCGATTTCGACCTCGCAGGTGTCGCCGTTTTTCATCCAAACCGGCGGCTTGCGCGCATGGCCGACGCCGGACGGCGTGCCGGTGAAAATGACATCGCCGGGTTCGAGCGTAATCCCCTGCGTGATGTAAACCAGCATGTCGACCACCGGAAACATCATGTTGTCGGTGTTGTCCGACTGCATCACGGTGCCGTTAAGCCGGCTCTCGATCTTGAGGCCCTTGGCGGCATCGGGCAGTTCGTCGGCGGTGACCAGCCAGGGTCCGAAGCCGCCGGTACGGTCGAAATTCTTGCCCATGTCCCATTGCGTCGTCTTGCGCTGAAATTCGCGCACCGATCCCTCGTTGCCGCAGGAATAGCCGGCAATGCAGGAGATCGCGTTAGCGGCGGTCAAGTGCTTGGCTCGCTTGCCCACGACCAAGATCAACTCGGCTTCGTAATCGAGCGTTTCCGACACTAGGGGCCGTACGATCGGCTGGCCGTGCGGCACCATCGAGGTGAGGCCGCGGTAAAAGATCGTGGGAAATTTCGGAATGTTGTCGCGCTGCGAGCCTTCTTTGACATGTTCGAGATAATTTAAGCCAAGACAAATGATTTTTCCGGGATGGCCGACCGGCAAAGCGTAGGTCAGCCCCGCAAGCGGTTTCCGCGCGCTCGACGGCGCGCGTTTGGCAAGCTCGGCAAGCGATTTGGTGTCGCCGTTAGTCTTTGCCAGCCAGGCGCCGAGATCGCTCGGAGCGCCAGCGTCCGCAGCCTGCAAATCGACCGCCTGATCGCCCTCAACCACGCCAAGATGCGGGCCTCGCTCCCCTTCAAATGCAACGATTTTCATGTTTTGTGTTTCCTCGATGCGGCGATTTCTTCGCCGGGCCGGGACTATAGAGCCTAGCCCGGATCGCGCCAACCGCCGCGCCTATGCGCTTGCGGTAGAGCGCCATGCGCGTCATCACGGCGCGGATCGCGCGAGCAAGCATGATGTTCGATTTCAGAAAATTGGCACTGTGAATAGTCTAGACTGACAATAAATCCGGCCCTCGATCGTGGCCGCCGCCGTATCATTGTGAAGACGATTGCAGGCCCATGACTGGCGCACCTATCATCACTCCCGCACCCATCATCGAAATTGTCGACGCCAGCAAATCCTTCGATAACGGTCAAAGATTTGCCGTTCGCGACGCCACGCTGCGAATCGAGACCGGCGATTTCGTCGCCGTCGTCGGGTCCAGCGGCTCCGGGAAAACGACGCTTCTCAAATTCATCAATCGGCTGATCCAACCCGACCGCGGCGCAGTGCGCGTCGAAGGGCAGGACGTGACGGCCGTCGACGCGCCGGTTTTGCGTCGGCGCATCGGCTACGTGTTTCAGGGCGTCGGACTGTTTCCGCATATGAGCGTGGCCGAAAATGTCGGCATTACGCCAAAACTTCTCGGCTGGCCGGCGCCGGAGATTGCGGCGCGCGTCAAGGAACTCCTCGATCTCGTCGAATTGCCGCAGAGCTATATGTCGCGTCAGCCGCTGACTTTGTCCGGCGGCGAGCGGCAGCGCGCCGGCGTGGCGCGCGCCATCGCCGCGCGCCCCAAAATCGTCCTGATGGACGAGCCGTTCGGCGCACTCGATCCGATTACGCGTGACAGCGTCGGATCGGCCTATCGCAAGCTGCATGACCGCTTGGGCTTGACCACGATCATGGTGACTCACGACATCCAGGAGGCCATGCTGCTTGCCGACCGCATCGCGGTCATGAAGGCCGGCCGCATTCTCGCTTCCGATACGCCGCACGGGCTGACCGCGGCGGCTCAAGACCCCGACGTCATGGCTTTGATGGCGATGCCGAAACAACAAGCCGAACGCATTCGCCTGATCATCGAAGGCGCGACCGGCCGTCATGAATGAACGCATTACGAGTGCGTTTCAACTTTTGCCGGGCTACCTCGCCCAACACGTGCTGTTAAGTGCGGCAGCATTGGCCTTTGGCGTCACGCTCGCTTTGCCGTTGTCGGTCGTCGCGGCGCGTCACGCCCGCATGCGCTTTCTCGCGCTGGCGGCGGCTAGTCTGATCCAAACCATTCCCGGCTTGGCGCTGCTGGCGCTGTTTTATCCGCTTTTGCTCGGACTTTCGGCGTTTACCAAAATGCTGCTCGGCGTCGGGGTGCCGGCGCTGGGGTTTTTGCCGTCGGTTTTGGCGCTGACGCTTTATTCGATGCTGCCGATCCTGCGCAACGGCGTGGCCGGCTTGACCGGCCTCGATCCGGCCGTCATCGAAGCCGCCAACGCGGTCGGCATGACATCGCGCCAGCGCTTTCTGCGCGTCGAGGCGCCGTTGGCGGCGCCGGTGGTGATGGGGGGTATTCGCACCGCCGCGGTTTGGACCATCGGCGCGGCCACGTTGTCGACGTCGGTCGGCCAGCCCAGTCTCGGCAATTATATCTTTTCCGGCTTGCAGACCGAAAATTGGATTTTTGTGCTGTTCGGTTGCGCCGCTGCCGCGGCCTTGGCGCTCGTGGTCGATCAGTTGCTGGGCTTGATCGAGGACGGCATCGCGCAGCGCCGGCCGCTGCGTATCTATCTCGGCTTGGCCGCCGTGGCCGCTGGCACAATCATCGCTTTGACCTCGCTTGCCGGCGGCAAGCCTAACCTCTATCGGGTCGGCGCCAAGAATTTCGGCGAGCAATTCATCCTGGCCGAGCTGATCAAGCGGCAACTGGAGGCTGCAGGAGCTTCGGCACAGCGCCGCGACAATCTCGGCTCCGCCATTGCTTTTCGCGCGCTCGCCGGCGGCGATATCGATGTCTATGTCGACTATAGCGGAACGTTGTGGACCAACGTCCTTGATCGCCGCGATGTGCCGCCGCGCGAGCTCATGCTGCCGGAATTGACCCGCGCGCTCGCCGAGAAGTATGGCGCAGTGCTGCTCGGTCCGCTCGGATTTGAGAACGCCTACACGATGACGATGCGCCGGGATCGAGCGGCGGCGCTCGGCATCACCACCATCGGCGACCTTGCAGCCCAAGCGCCGAGGCTCGCGCTCGGCGCCGACCTGGAATTCTTGAGCCGTCCGGAATGGCGCACGCTCAAAAATGCCTATGGACTAGATTTCGGCGCGCAACGCTCGTTCAACCCGACATTTATGTACCGCGCACTCGAAGACGGCAGCGTCGATGCCATCTCGGCCTTTTCCAGCGACGGCCGGATCGCGGCTCTAAACTTGCTGGTGCTTGCCGATCCGAAGCACGCGATTCCGTCTTACGACGCGGTGGTCTTGATTTCGCCACAGCGGGCGAAGGACTCCACGCTTATTGCCGCGATGACGCCGCTGCTCGGCAAGATTTCGGTCGAACAAATGCGGG
>Ga0181531_10001408_pt1 | contig 15206 bp, 12 predicted proteins | sample PEATcosm2014_Bin_38_FD_119743 | JGI IMG/M metagenome (GOLD analysis project Ga0181531, IMG submission 119743) | Peatland microbial communities from MTU Mesocosm Facility, Houghton, MI, USA - PEATcosm2014_Bin11_10_metaG | ecosystem: Environmental > Terrestrial > Soil > Wetlands > Peat | place... | reverse complement strand
GTGCGCCATCTCGAGGACGGTTTTGCGATCGAATTCACCCGGCTGCAGCACCCGGATTTCCTCGAAGAGAACGTGACCGGCAGCCAGGCCGCAACGGCGCCCAAAAGTCCTTAAGCGAGTCCGTGAACGGGGCGAGTGTTGACGCCCCGGCCGATCATGCGTGCAAGAAATTCGTCACCAAGGGCGCCACGGCCTCGAGCCGTTCCACTTGCGGAACATGACCGCAATCTTTGATGATTTCGATCCGGGAGTTGACGATGCGATCAGCGAACTCCTTGGCGTAGACCGACGAGATCAAAGCATCGTCGTCGCCCCAGATGATCAAGGTATCCGCCTTGACCCGGTGCAAGCGCTTCTTGAGACCCTTGTCGGGGATCGGCCAGACGAACTTTCCGGTCGCGCCCAATGACCAAACCAAGTCGGCGATGCCGACCGCGATCGCCTTGGGGTCGTCCGGCATTTTGAGCGCCGCCTGCACGGCCGGCGAGCCGAGGTTTTTATACAGCGTCGCCACCAGCTTCTCCGGCGGCATCAGCATGTAGGGCGCGACCGGGGCATCGTCGCGCCATAGGCCGATGGGATCGAGCAAGACCATCTGGCTCACGCGCTCGGGCCGGTGGGCGGCCAGTTCGCAGGCCATCATGCCGCCGAACGAGGTGCCGACGATCGGAACCGAGCCGAGATCGAGCGCATCGAAAATCTCGTCATAGATCAAGACCAAGTCCCACAGGCTGTCGACCGCATGGATCGAATCGCGCGCCGTCTCCCCGGTGCCCGGATGATGCGGCGCGTAAACGGTGTAACGCTCGGTCAGTCCCTCGACGAACGGGTCCCAGATCGGGCCCCCCGCCGCGTGCAGATAAACCAACGGCGGCCCGCTGCCCGCGGTCTTTACCTTGGCTTCGAAGTTACAGTGCCGTATCGGAATCGTCTTGATGCTGGGCGTAGCCATGTTTCACACCGGACCTGAATGACGCATTTGCGAAAGAAAGTTGCTGTGGGCTCACGCGGCGTTGGCGCGACCGCCGGCGCGGCGGCCGGCGTCGTCTGTCAAGCCGTCGCAAACTCCCGTTGTTTAACTGTTCTGTTGCGCAAGCGCTTCGGCCACCACGGGTTCTCCCATTTTTGGTCTTCCCAGATGGTCTGCAGATGCGGCAGAACCTCGCGGCCGAACAAATCGATATTCTTCTTGGCGCGGCCGTGCGGCATCGATCCGAACTGCAGCGCCACCATCAGATGGCCGACATTGAGCCGCTTGGCCATGGCCTCGAGCTTGTCGCGCACCGTGGCCGGGCTGCCGACGACAACAAACTCCTTCTCGATCATATCCTTGGCTTTGAATGGCTTGAGATCGATCGACAGGTCGCCAATTTGCAGGAAATTTTTCCCCGAGACCAGCACGTTCAGCAGACTCTTGTAGTCGGAATAGCCGGGCGGCGCGATTTGGTAAGTCGGCTGGTGCAGCAGTTTATGATAGAAGTACTCGACATGCTTGGCGTATTCCTCCTCCGCCTGCCGGTCGGTTTCGGCGACGCCGACGAGCTGCAGAAATGAGGCGCGGTAGGGGTTGGCGTCCTTGCCTTTGGCGGCGGCGCGCTCCCAGAACCGGTCCATCACATTGTCCGCCGATTTGCCGCCGAAGTAGCTGAGATAGGCGAACGGCAAATTGCGGTCATGGCAATAGTCCCAGGTCGACGAACTCACGGTGCCCGGCACCAATAGCGGCGGATGCGGATCCTGCACCGGCCGCGGCCAAAGATTCACTTTCGGCAGCTGGTAATGCTTGCCATTCCAGGCAAAAAATTCCTTCGCGGTCCAAGCCTTGAGCATCAGATCGACGGCTTCGCGCCAGCGCTCGCGCTGCTCGATCGGGGTCACGCCATAGCTGATATTGGCGTCACAGCCGAGCCCGAGCGGGATGCCGGCGACGAGGCGGCCGCCGCTGATGCAGTCGAGCACCGCGTATTCCTCGGCGATGCGGATCGGCGGCGAGGTGGCGGCGACGGTGGCGCCCAGTTGCACCAGCGCGACATGGTCCAGGCCCTGGTCGCGGGTCATCTTGGCTAAGATGGCGCCGAACAGGTTCGGGTTGCACATAAAGCCGTAAGGATTCTGGTGGTGCTCGTTGGTGCCGATGCCGTCGAAGCCGAGCTTCGCCGCCAGCATCAGTTCGTCGATCGACCAGTTGTAATAATCGGTGACCTTGTTGGCGTCGCCGTATTCCCACCACGGCGCATCGACCCAAGCCGACGCCAGGCCCCTCGGAAAGTCCTCGGGCAAATCCCGGTACGGCATGAAATGGAACATCGTGACCTTCATGGTCGTCACTCCCTTTGTTTTTCTCGTCGTGCGAGAATTCTTATTTTGTTTTATTTGTTCGAATGTCGAACATTGCGGGGTGGAACACCTCCGCGGCCGCTTAGCGTCGATCTTATAAAAAAGTATTATATCGCGAACTTTCCCAGAGGCGTCAAGGCAACGCCGCCGGTGACCGCGAGTCTCGCAGAATCCATGGCCGTCTCGCGCGCGACACGGCGCTACCCAGACGCGCAGTCTTTAACGCGCAGCCCTGGACTATCGTTGTCGCGAAGGTTATTGTAACGTCGATTGTTGCTCACCTGAACTCTCAGGTTTCGGGCGAGCGCAATTCAGAAATGAAAAAGACAAAAATAAAGCGTGCCGCCCAAGATGGCGCGTGAGGGAGTTGACGAAGGCCTAGAGCCTTATTCCAGAATCTGACCTCGGGAGGAACATATGCCGTCCAACAGGCGGACTAAAAAGCCAATTGTTGTTGCCGCGGGTTTGTCGCGGCGAACTTTTGTCAAGCAAGCGGCCGCCGGAGCCGGTGGCTTGGCGCTTGCGACCCGCATGACATCGGCGTTCGCGCAGACCAGTGACTCGCTAAAAATCGGCTTCGTCAGCCCGCGCACCGGTCCGCTCGGGGGCTTTGGCGAAGGCGATCCCTACGTGCTCGGCCTGGCTCGCAAAGCGTTGGCGGGCGGCCTGACGGTCGGCGGCAAAAAATTCAATGTCGAGATCATCGATCGGGATTCGCAGTCGGATCCGGCCCGCGCCAGCCAGTTGGCCAAGGCGCTGATCAACACCGACAATATCGACATGATGTTGACGACCTCGACGCCGGAAGTGGTCAACCCGGTGTCCGATGCCTGCGAGGCGGCCGGTGTGCCTTGCGTCTCGACCATCCTGCCGTGGGAAGCTTGGTATTTCGGCCGCGGCGCCAAGCCCGGCGAACCTTCGCCGTTCAAGTGGACGTACCATTTCTCGTTCGGCGTCGGCGAATTCGCCAAGGCCTATATTTCGGAGTGGGGCAACGGCCAGGTGCCGACCAACAAAAAGGTCGGCGTCATGTACCCGAACGACGCCGACGGCAACGCGTTGCGCGAACACATTATCCCGGCCTTTCAAAAGGCCGGCTATACCGTCGTCGATCCGGGCGGCTACGCCGATGGCACCACCGACTACTCGGCGCAGATCGCGAAATATAAAGACGCCGGCGTGCAGATATTCACCGGCGTGCCGATCCCACCGGATTTCGCCACCTTCTGGCGGCAATCGGCCCAACTCGGTTTTGCCAAGACCGTGAAGATCCAGAGCATCGCCAAGACCGGCTTGTTCCCCTCGCAGATGGAAGCGCTGGGCTCGCTGGGCTACAACATTGCGAGCCTGTGCTACTGGCATCCGACATTTCCCTATAAGTCGCCGCTCACCGGATCCACCTCCCAACAGCTTGCGGACGGATATGAGAAGAGTTCGGGCCGGCAATGGAACCAGCAACTCGGCGGCACCCAGTCGCTGCTCGATGTCGGCACCGAAGCGCTCAAGGCCACATCGAATCCAAAGGATAAAGCCGCGCTGTCGAAGATACTGAGCAGTTTCAAGGTGACAACCGCGGTGGGCGTGGTCGATTGGAGCAAAGGGCCGGTGCCCAATGTCGCGACAACCAATCTGCTCGGCGGCCAATGGATCAAGGCCAAGCCGGACAGCAAATACAAGGTCGACATGGTGATCGTGGACCACGCCGGCGATCCGAACGTACCGATCGGCGCTAAACTCCAGCCCTACAGCTGAGCCGGAGGACCATTGCCAGTCACGGCCGCGAGCAGCGTCGACGGCGGCCTGCTCGTCGGCACCGGCGTTTACCAGCACTTTGGGGCGCTCACCGTTCTTGACGGCGTGAATTTTTCGCTCGCCGCCAATGAGGCCGTCGGCATCGTCGGTCCGAACGGCGCCGGTAAAACGACTTTGCTCAACGTGCTGGCGGGGGCCTATCGCCCTTCCGCCGGCACGGTGCATTTCAAGGGAGCGGATGTAACGACGTTCGACGCCGCGCAACGCTGCCGGATCGGGGTCGCGCGTTCGCACCAAATCCCGCGACCTTTCGGCGGCATGACGGTATTTGAAAACTGCCTGGTCGCCGCAACAACCGGCGGCAGCTTGTCGGGTCAGCGCGCTTATCGCTGTTGCGTCGACGCGATCGAGCTTTGCCAAATGCTGCATCTTTGCAATCGCCCCGCTGAAACGCTCGGCCTGCTCGATCGCAAGCGCCTGGAACTGGCGCGGGCGCTGTCGACCGGGCCGCAAGTGCTGCTGCTGGACGAGATCGGCGGCGGCCTCACCGACCAAGAGGCCAATAGCCTGGTCGAAACAATTCATGAGCTGCGGCAGCGCGGCCTCGCCATCGTCTGGATCGAGCACATCGTGCATGTCCTCCTCCGCGTGGTCGAGCGCCTCGTCTGCATGAATGCCGGGCGCATCATCGCCGACGGCAAACCCGAAGCCGTGATCGCCGACGCCACCGTGATCGATGCCTATATCGGCACCCGAGGCACGCAATGACGCTCTTGGCCGTCGAGCGATTGGATGCGCGGCACGGCCTCCTGCAGGCGGTTCGCGGCGTCGACCTCGAGGTCGCCCAGGGCGAGACTCTTGCGCTGGTCGGCGCCAACGGCGCGGGCAAGACCACCTTGCTGCGCACCATCGCCGGCGCCCACCGGGCCGCCGCCGGTCGCATTTTCTTCGAGGGCGCCGATGTCACCGCCGTCCCCGCCTATGAGAGGTTGCGCGCGGGCATCGCGCTGGTGCCCGAAGGCCGCCGTCTGTTCACCGACATGACGGTCAAGGAGAACCTTCAGGTTGCCGCCGCCCACGGCCGGGCAGGACCTTGGACCCTCGATACCGTTGTCGAGGCCTTCCCGCTGCTGCGGCAGCGGCTCGCCAGCCGCGCCGGCAATCTATCCGGCGGCGAGCAGCAAGCGACCGCGATCGGCCGCGCGTTAATGACCAATCCAAAGCTCTTGCTGCTCGATGAAGTATCGCTCGGCCTCGCTCCCATCGCCGTCGATGCGGTGTATCGTTCCCTTGAGACGCTGATCGCCGGGGGCGCCACGATCGTGCTGGTCGAGCAGGATATCGGCCGCGCGCTCGCCGTCGCCACGCGCGTGGCTTGCCTGCTCGAAGGCCGCATCGTGCTCGAAGGGCCGGCCAAGGACATGACGCGCGAGCGGGTCACGGAAGCTTATTTTGGATTGCGGCGGGTGCAACAGGCGGCCTCATGATCTGGCTCACGCAGTTCATCAACGGCGTGCTCCTCGGCGGCTACTACGCACTGCTGGCCTGCGGCCTGTCGTTCATGTTTGGCGTGATGCGGATCATCAATCTTGCCCATGGCGACTTGGCGATACTCGCCGCTTGCCTCGCCTTTGTGTTCGCCGACACGACCGGCATCTCGCCCTTCGTCGCCCTGATCGGCGTGATACCGCTGATGGCCGGCATCGGCTGGCTGTTGCAACGCACGATGCTGGAACGCAGTTTGCGGGCCGGCTTACTGGTGCCGCTGCTCACCACCTTCGGCCTCGCCATCGTGATCGAAAATGGTTTGTTCGAATATCTCGGCGCCGACTCGCGTTCGCTCGCACCCTATATCGGCGACTTTGCCTATGACAGCTGGGCGATCACCGGCAACATTTATATCGGCTCGCTCGCAGCGCTGATCTTTGCCGTCGCCGTCGTGGTGTTAGGCGGCCTCAAGCTGTTCTTGGGCCACACCTCGCTCGGCCGCGCCATCCGGGCAACGGCAGCGGATCCCGATACCGCCGAACTGGTCGGCATCAATGCCCGCGCGGTCTATGCGATCGCCGCGGCCATCGCGGTGGCTCTGGCGGGCCTAGCGGGGGTATTTCTCGCCATGCGCGAGACGTTCAGTCCCTATTCGGGACCGACGCAGCTGATCTTCGCGTTCGAGGCGGTCGTGATCGGCGGCATCGGCTCGCTGTCGGGGACGCTGGTGGGCGGTATCGTGCTCGGCGTCGCCCAGACCTTCGGCGCGCAAATCGACCCGCAAGGCTTTCTCATCAGCGGTCACGTGGTATTCCTGGCGGTGCTCGCGGGACGGGTCGGTCTTGCCGGAGTGGTCAACCGCGGCGGTTTTCGCCGATTTCTCGCCGGCAAATCATGAGCAGCCCTTTCGGTTTTGTCGTCGAGCGCTGGACTCGCCTGTCGGCCGTCTCGAGCATCGTCGCCGGCTTGGTCATCGTCGTCATGGCGTTCGGCCCGTTGCTGTTTTCCGCCAACATCGTCGACAGCCTCACAACACTCTTCATCTACATTATCCTGGCGGCGATGTGGAACGCGCTCGCCGGCTATGCCGGTCTGATCTCGGTCGGACAGCAGGCGTTCTTCGGACTTGGCGCTTATTTCGCCATCCAATTATCCGATCACGGCGTCGAAGTTTATCTCGCGCTCCTCCTCGGCGCGCTGATCGCGGGCCTGTTGTCGCTGCCGATCTCATTGCTGATGCTGCGGCTGCGTGGCGGCGAGTTCGCCATCGCCATGTGGGTGGTCGCGGAACTGGCGCATCTGCTGGTCGCGCTCGACCCCTTGGTGAACGGCGAGACCGGCGTCTCGCTCCTCGCCCTGAATGCGTTCAGCCCGCAGGCGCGCCGCGACGACAATTACTGGATGGCGCTCGCCGCCATGGTCGGTTTGCTGGCGCTGTTGTTCGCCCTGCTGCGCGGGCGGCTTGGCGCATCGATCCGCGCCATCCGCGACGACGAAGATGCCGCCCAGTCCGTCGGCGTGGGCGTGCTTGCGGGCAAGCGGATCATTTTCTTTCTGGCGGCATTCGGTTGCGCGCTGGCCGGTACCTTGTGGCTGGCGACCTTGGTATCGTTCCAACCGGCGACGAATTTCGGCATCCAGTGGACCGCCTATATGATCTTCATGGTGCTGGTGGGCGGGCTTGGCACCTTCGAGGGACCGATCCTGGGCGGCATTATTTTCTTTCTGATCGAATATCTCTTCGGCCAGACCGGGGTCTGGTATCTGATGGGATTAGGCGCGGCGGCGATCTTCTTTGCGTTGTTTCTACCGCGGGGTTTGTGGGGAACGATCGAGGACCGGCTCGGCATTACGCTTCTTCCGGTCGGCTATCGATTACGGCTGCCCGGCGCCGGGACGGAGCCGGAGGCACGCCACCCAACCCGTTCCGGCGAGAGCGTCACCGGCGGGTAAACGCGCGGCCGAAAAATTGCAGGTCGCGACGGTGGAGTGCTACCGCGCAGGCATGCCGCCTCGCTCTTCTCACCGCCAACCCGCCACGATCGCCGCCGCCCCATCGCGGCGCGCGCACGCGCAAAAGCCCGCTGGCAGTGGGTTCGGCGGCGCTTGCGTACAATTTGATTTAAAATAGAATAGATATAATTTTATACAATAGTATCACAGTATATCTTTGAATTTTACGGCGACTTGACGCGTTATTACTTCAATTTGAAGCACTCAATTTAGCCGCGGCGCAAAAGCTTTGTGCGAAACGTGACCCCGACGAGATGGGAAGGGGTTGCCATGGGTTCGCGGAGGAAGGCCATCGTCAGGCGCGGCGTTGCGGCGAGCGCGATCGCGCTGTTGTTGTTCACGTCACCAAAGACCGGCACGGCCGGCGAACGCGCTTTGTTCATCGCGCTCGGCGACACCGTGAAAGCGCCGATCGGCTGGGTCGAGTTCTGCGTCGAATACGATCCGGAATGCAAAACCAAACCGTCGGCGCCGCGCGACGTCGTGCTCTCGACGCAGGCGTGGAAGGACTTGGCGCGCATCAATCTGTGGGTCAACGGCCATGTCAAGCCGATGACCGACATGGATCACTGGGGTGTCGTCGAACGGTGGAATTATCCCGACGACGGCTACGGCGATTGCGAGGATTACGCCTTGGCGAAACGCAAAATGCTGATGCAGGCGGGCTGGCCGCGCGAGGCGCTGCTGATGACCGTGGTGCGCGACCTGCACGGCGACGGCCATGCCGTCCTCACCGTCAAAACCGACAAGGGCGAATACATTCTGGACAACCAGCGCGACGACATTTTGCTGTGGTCGGAGACCGGCTATCGCTTCGTGAAACGCCAGTCGCAAGCCGACCCGAACACCTGGATTTCGCTTGGCGATCCGCGCGCGGCGCCGCTTACCGCCACCTCGCGCTGAACAAATAAAGGAGCTACGCGACCCCGGTCACGTCCCCACCCCTCCCCGTCCCCAGACCGGGTTCGCGCGCGGCCGGCTCTCCCCCAGGAGCCGGCCGCACCTTTTTTACGGTGGCGTCTGGGCGTCAATTCAGAGCCGACAGCGAGACGGCGGCGAAGAATGCCCGCTTGGATGTGATCTTCCATTTCGCGGCTCACTTATCCGGGTCAGCAATCGCTGGGAGGCGTATTGCCTTGGAAGCGGTCGGCCATCCAATCGGCTGCGGCATCCGCACTGTCGTAGCCTATGAAGCCGTGGCTAACGCCCGGCATCAAAAGCGATTTGACTTTGCTGCCCGCTTTGCAGAGCCGGTCCCTATAGGCTTGCGTGACCGCTGGCCGAACGAGACCATCGGACAATCCCTGCGACAGGAACAAAGGAATGTCACTCGGAAGAACACCCGCCGTGTTCTGCACGAGGAGGGATTTCCAAGGTTCTATCGTGGCCGGGTTTTTCACGGACAGGAAAGTTTGCGCTAACGGCGCGGACATCTTCTCCCGGATGTAAAGGTCGAACGCTCCTTCAATGCATTGATTGGCAAGCGCATCGACGATGGGCATCGCCGCAGGTTCAACCACTTCATTTATGGGAGCGTTGAAAACCCTGGCCCATGACCACATCGTCATGGCCGTGAGGTTGCGGCCGCCCACCGTGCTGAGATCGTCGGTCAGCAGTGCGGTGAGGTCTGTTGCCGGCGCCGCGGCGGCGACGCCGACGAGCTGCAACTCCGGCGCATAAGATTTGGCGATCATTCCGGTAAACAAGGCCGCCTGGCCGCCCTGCGAGTGACCCCAAACGGCATAACGGGTGGAATTCTCCAGTCCCGGAAACGATCGGGCAGCCCTTACCGAGTCGATGACCGCGCGCGCTTCGCTGTCTCCGACAAGATAGGGGTGTGGGCCGGGCGTACCGAGGCCGGGATAGTCCGTCGCCGCAATCGCGTAGCCGTTCTCCAAGAGATGGCGACTCCCTGCGATTTGCTGAAAGGCGAACAGCGCCAGCGATGGCGCACAGTGTGGTACGACGCCAGTGGTCGGATGAGCCCAAGCGACAATGGGCCATCCACCAGCCGGCGCGTGTCCGGCGGGAACTATGACAATTCCCGACACGGCAATCGGCGTCCCGTCTGGCTTCGTCGAGCGATACAGCACCTTGTGAGCGGTCGCTCCCGCGGCTGCCCCGGGCCTCGGCTCATGGCGAATCACGCTGCCGATCGGCCCGGCGATTTCGCTGTCGATTGTGTGGTAGAAAGCGTCCTGGGCTTTCGTGGGCGGAGCGGGGAGCAAAAAAGAGCAAGCTCCCGCGAATATAAACGCGCAAACCCGGAGTTTCTTCGCTAACGATAACATGACCGCCACGGAGTTCCTGATTTTTTCAAATACACCTGGGCCCTCCCCCGCAGCGACCCGCAACTTTTTTGCTTGCCCTCACCTGTCGGGGAAATTCATCGGGGCGAAGACGAGGTCGAGCGTCTTCCAGATTTTATATTTTTCCGGCGGCAGCATGGTGTAGGGCTGGCATTTCTCCAGCGCCCGAATTGAGCTTTCCATCAGCGCTCGCTCTTTATGCGAGGCGATGGTTCCGTTCAATTTCGGCGTCGATGCCAGCGTGCCGTCGATGTTGAACGAAACCCGCAGCGATATTGAAGTCTTGTCGCCGAAGCCAAGTTCGCCGGGAAGAACCGAACAGGTACTGACGCGTTCACGGAACGCCAAGGTGAAGTCGTGCGCGGCGGTGGGGGCGTCGATCGGCGGAGCTTCGAAACCGCCGCCGAGCGCGCCGCCAAGAAGCGCGAGCCGCGCCACCGTTTCCTCGGCATCGGGTTGATCCGGCGTCTCGGCCGGGTCGGGTTGCGGCGGGGACGGCTGCGGTTCGGATGTTTGGGCTTTCGCCAATTCTGGAGGGGCCGTGTCAGGTTGCGCCGTCTGGGGATGGGCGGTCTCGGGCTGCGCCGCCACGGGCAATTCCATGGCGGCTTTTACCGTCGCAGGCTGTGCCGGCTGAGGCTCTGCCGTCTTGGGATCCGTCTTTTGCTGAGGGCTCGAAGGCTGCGGCGGCGAGGGTGCGGCCGGTTTTCGCGGCTCTTTCTGCGCGGCAATGTTCGCACTGTTCGATTTAAGCGGCACCTGCGAGCCGGAGACCGCCGCGTCCGACGGGGTGCCTTCGAGTCGTGGCGTTTCCTTCGGCGGCACGATGTCGACCACCATCGCATCGGGCGGGATCGCGGGTGGTGGCGGCGGTGTCTGCTGGGAAGAATTGGCACCGATCACGAAGAGCAGCCAAAGGATCAAGACCGAGCCATGGCCGACCGCCGAAATAACAAATCCGGGGCGAATGAACCGCTTCAGTCTGGTCATACCGATCGCATCGACAAATACACCGCCGCGGGCCATGATACGGGCTCCTCCGGCAGTTTGTCTTCTTTATTGGCTGGGCGCGATTGCGGCGTTGCCGGCGATGGCCGTGACGTGGCGCATACCTGGCATCGCGGGTTTGTAGGAGCGATGCTCGTGCTACCAGCCGCGCGCGACCTGGACGCCCAAATATTCGCTATCGCGCCCCCCTGCCCGCCGGATCACATCGCTCACGTCGAAATGCACGGCTTCGATGGCGAAGGAAGCGGCGGACGTCACGGCCCAATCGATGCGTAACTGTTCATAGGTCCCGGTGTAGCGGCCAGGTTGTCCGGCGGTGCCCGGCACCGGGATATCGCCCTGCAGATATACCGCGTCCGCTGTGGTTTGCCGCCACTGCGCCGCGACCGCCAGCGTGAGTTTGACCGCAGCGGTCGGGTGCAGCGTTAGCGAGGGTTTTAGGTGGATGAGGTTGGTATAACCGGTATAGCCCGCGAGCGAGAAATAAAATCCGTTCGGAAACAGCGGATTGAAGGCTTGCAGGACATTGTCGTTCGGGTTTTTGTCGCCGGAAGCGGCGTCGAATTGCACCCCAAGCCGTGGCGACCAGCCGATATCGGAAAAGGTGTAGCCCGACAGCGAGCCGACCGCCCAGGCCCGGATATCTTCGCTGCCGATGCTCCCGGTCTGGCTCATGACTTCGATATCGCCATCGAAATTTTTCACGTTGGCGGCGAAGCGAACGTCGAAAGAGTCCCGACGCTCATTGCCGACAACGCTCAGATACCTGGCGCCTTCTTCGGTGTAGCGCGCATAATAGCCGGACAGCGTCGCGAAGCCGAACAAATCGCGCTGCACCCTCACCACACCGAACGTGTTGGCCTCGCTGCTGTAATCGACGAACGGCTGTTCGCCCTGGTCGGGAATCTGAACCGGATGGCTGAAGAACGCGATGAATTTCCATGGGCCAAATTCATAATCGCCCCAGGCCGCATCGAAGGATTGGCGCACGTTCGGCCCGTCGCGGTCGGACACAAAACGTTGGAAGTCGAAGTTCATTTGTTGCCGACCCAGACGTACAAGCATCGTGCCGCCGCCGAGGGGCTCGGTCAGCGTCACAAAAGCCTGTTCCACGCCCAGAGCATCCTGATCGGGGGGTGCGATCATGGTCTTCCAGGGGGCGAAGTCGCTCTGAATTTGAGCGAACACTTGCACTTGGTCGGCGATGTGAAGATCGGCGTGTGCCTCGGTACGGCTGATCAGATAGTCGTTATTGCGATTGGGCAGGATGCCGAAGCCCGCCGCATCATTGGCCTCGAAACGCTCGCGAAAATCGGCACCGAGCGACAGGTAGGTTTTGGGATCGTAGGGCGACAGCGGCATATATTTCAGATTGTCGAAAAGCTCCCTGGGCACGCGCGGATCGGCGAGAACCGACCAGTCCTCCTCCCACCTGTTGGCGAGGATCGCGGGCCGTGTCGGCGGCGTGCCGGCGGCGCCGTCGCTTTGTTGGGCATGCGCAAGTTGGGGGGCGAACAAAAATACCAAGGCCGTCATCAACCGCACGCGCCAACGCGCGGTTTGGCCAAGCCTCGACGATGACGAATGCGATCGGTACGGCAGCACATCCATACGGCAACGCCCGCTTACGCTGGAGAGCCACAAACTTGCCGCATCGGCGCAAAACGCAACCTATTTGCCGACCGAGGAATGAATCTCGGCAACATATCCGCCGGGAAAGGCGACCACGGCCGCCTGGCGCCCGTCGGCGCTGTACGGCTCGACCACGACGCCGACACCGGCAGCCTTCGCCTTGGCGAGAGTATCGGAAAGATCGGCGACCTCGTAGCCGGTGATTTCACGTCCATAGGGATACGGCAGATGCCCATCGGTGACTAAGACAGTGAGCTTGCCGAAACCGGATTTGATGCGGACGCAGCGGTAGGTGTCGTTCGGCCTGCCGATTTCGATCCCCGGCGCATGGGCGTCATCGGACACCACTTCGCCCCCTGAGAAGGCGACGAAGTCGCGGATGAATTCGTCGGCCCGGCCGGCGGACAGATAGGCCCGGTTTTCGGGCACGGTTTGAAGCGTCGCGTAATTGGGCGCGGTAGTGTGCCAATACAGCTGCATATGCAGGCCGCCTGGCCATTCGATGATGACGTCGCGGCCGATGGGATCGGGAAACGGCGCCACCACAATATCCGCACCGTGTGCAGCGGCCGATCGGACCGCGGCGTCCATGTCCGTCACCAGATAGCCGGTGCGCTCGAGGCCAAAGGGATAGGGGATCGGCGTCGTGAAGCCGAACACCGAAAAAGTACCGACCGGTGTGAAGACAAATTCGAACGTCGTCTTGCTGGGCGTCGGTGTCACGCTAAAGGCCGCCGGCTGGGATTTTGTGCCGCCAAAGGTCGCCACCAGACTCGTGGTGAAGCGATCAAGATCCTCGGGCGTGACGTAAACGTGAGTCGAGTCGTATTGCGGGGCGACCGCGACGGAGGGCGACGGTGGCGCCGGCTTGTCCTCGGCCATGAGCGATCCGGCGGCCGCGCTGCCGACGAGCGTAGCGGCGACGGCAAGGATTTTGATGACGCCCATTTTGTGAACTCCCTGCTGACGGGCCTTTAGACTCGCACGCAAACTTGTCCGCAGCGAGCCGCAGTCCCTTTTTTACGCGTCCGTTGGCGGCAAGCCATCAGGCACAATGTCGAGTTTTTGGGAGCGGCCGAGTTTAGTGCCGATAAGCCGGCCTCGAATGCTGCATCGCAATAACTTTTGCGTAAACAAATGACTGTTTCAGTTCGCTAATTAGGCAGCTTGCCGAAAGCTCTAGCAACGTTTTTGTGAGTTGCTTGACGCACGAACTACGGTAAATAGTGCGGTGCAGCAAAGTATGCTATGGTGCGTGGGGTGACGCCGTGAAAGCCGTGGCCGTGCCGTCATTGGCCAAAGCCACGTTTAGCGACTGGGAAGTCCTTTTGCCATGATTGCGCTCGTTCGCATCGCGTTACAGCGCCCTTACACTTTCGTCGTGCTCGCCGTGCTGCTGCTTCTGATTGGCCCGCTGGCGGCTTTCCGCACGCCCGTCGATATTTTCCCGGAAATCAGGATTCCGGTGATCGCGGCGATTTGGCAATACACCGGATTGCAGCCGGATCAGATGGCCGGCCGCATGACGACCCAGTTCGAGCGCGTGTTGACCACCACGGTCAACGACATCGAGCATATCGAAGCCAATTCCTATACCGGTCTCGGCATCGTCAAAATCTTCTTCCAACCCGGCACCGACATCCGCACCGCGAACGCCCAGGTCACCGCGGTGTCGCAAACCTTGCTGCGCAATATGCCGCCCGGCACCACGCCGCCCTTGATCCTCAACTACAACGCCTCGACGGTTCCGATCATCCAACTCGCCTTGTCGGGCCAGGGCCAGACCGAGCAGTCGCTGGCCGATTTCGGCATCAATTTTCTGCGCACGGCGCTGGTGACGGTGCCGGGCGCCGCCATTCCTTATCCCTATGGCGGCAAGCAGCGCGAGGTGCAGATCGATCTGGATCCGGCGGCCATGCAGGCCCACGGACTGTCGGGGCAAGACGTCGCCAACACGCTCGCGGCGCAGAACCTGATTACGCCCGTCGGCACCGAAAAAATCGGAACTTTCGAATATGCCATCCAGCTCAACGACGCGCCGTCGGCGATCAGTGCGCTTGGCGACCTGCCGATCAAAACCGTCAACGGCGCCATGGTCTATATCCACGACGTCGCTCACGTGCGCGACGGCAACCCGCCGCAGACCAACATCGTCCACGTCGAGGGCAACCGCTCGGTCCTGATGATGGTGCTGAAAAACGGCGCGGTGTCGACGCTCGCCATCATCCAAGGCGTCAAGAACAAGTTGCAGGAGATTAAGCCGACGCTGCCGAACGGCCTCACCATCGCACAGATCGGCGACCAGTCGTTTTTCATCAATGCCGCCATCGGCGGCGTCATTCGCGAAGGCGTCATCGCCGCCGCGCTGACCAGTTTGATGATCCTGCTGTTTCTCGGAAGTTTTCGCTCGACGCTGATTATCGCGACCTCGATCCCGCTCTCCGTCCTCGGCTCGATTGCGACGCTGTGGGCGCTCGGCGAAACGCTCAACATTATGACCCTCGGCGGACTGGCGCTTGCGGTCGGCATTCTCGTCGACGAGGCAACGGTGACCATCGAGAATATCAATTGGCATCTCGAACAGGGCAAGGAAGTCGAAACCGCCATCATGGACGGCGCGGTGCAGATCGTGACTCCGGCTTTCGTCTCGATGCTGTGCATCTGCAT
>Ga0181531_10001405_pt1 | contig 15229 bp, 18 predicted proteins | sample PEATcosm2014_Bin_38_FD_119743 | JGI IMG/M metagenome (GOLD analysis project Ga0181531, IMG submission 119743) | Peatland microbial communities from MTU Mesocosm Facility, Houghton, MI, USA - PEATcosm2014_Bin11_10_metaG | ecosystem: Environmental > Terrestrial > Soil > Wetlands > Peat | place... | reverse complement strand
TCCGAGCAGCTGCTGCTGGAGCAGCTGCTGCTGGAGCAGCTGCCGCAGGTCAAGTACATCGCGCGCCGTATCCACGAGCGGCTGCCGCAGCACGTTCCCTTCGACGACCTGCTGCACGCCGGCATCGTGGGTCTGATTGACGCCATGCACAAGTTTGACGCCAGCAAGAACGTGCGCTTCGCCTCGTATGCCAAGTTCCGTATTCGCGGCGCCATCCTGGACAGCCTGCGCGACATGGACTGGAGCCCGCGCGACCTGCGCCGCAAGGCCCGCCGGCTGGAAGCCACCATGCAGAAGCTGCAAACCGAACTGGGGCATTCCGCCTCGGAGCCCGAGCTGGCCGAGGCCATGGGCATGACGCTAGAAGAGTTTCAGCACATGCTGGACGAGATTCGCGGCCTCGAAGTAGGCAGCCTTCAGATCGAGTCGCTGGAGGACGGCCGCGAAACCGATCTCAGCGAGACCATTGCCGGCCCCCCGGACCAGGACCCGCTCTCTCTTTACGTGCGGACGGAGCGCAGGCAGATGCTGGCCGCCGCTATCGCCGAATTGCCCGAGCGCGAGCAACAGGTGCTGGCGCTCTACTACCAGGAAGAGCTCACCATGAAGGAAGTGGGAGCGGTGCTGGGGGTAGGCGAGTCGCGGGTCTCGCAGATCCATTCCGTGGCCGTCGCGCGCCTGCGCGCAATGCTCTCCAACGCCCGGCAGAGCCAGAGGCGGGCGGCGGCGCTGCCCGCGCTCGGCCGCCACGGGGAAGACGAAGCCGAGGGGGGAAGCGAGTCATGGAAAAGGTCCTGAGCCAGGGAGAAATCGACGCCCTGTTCCGCGCCGCGCATGGCGGCGGTGAAGCCGAGCAGCCGGGCGGTGGGGCACAGGTCGAGTCCTGGGACCTGCATCAGGCGGGCCTGCTGGGCAAGGAGCAGTTGCACAGCGTCAGCCAGTTGCACGAGAGCTTCGCCCGCGACCTGACCAGCACCGTGGGCGGATATCTGCGCGACCAGTTCGACGTGGCCCTGGTGGCCGTGGAACAGCTGGCCTACCGCGATTTTCTCGCCCGCTTTGCCGACACCACCTACTGCGCCACCTTTCGCCTTCCCCCGAACCAGGCCAGCGGCATCCTCCAGATGGACTTGACCCTGGCCTTCCCCCTCGTCGACCTGCTGTTGGGCGGCCTGGGACAGATGCCGCCGGCCGCGCGCGAGGTCACCGACATTGAGGAGAGCGTTCTGGAAGGCATCGGCCAGGCCATCTGCGGCGAGTTGCAGGTGGTGTGGCAGCCTCTGGGTTTTCAGGTTGAGTTCGAGCGGCGGCAACCGGTGGCGCAGATGCTGCGCATCCTGCCTCCCCTGGAGAAGACCCTGACCCTGACCTTCGAGGTCACCATGAGCGACTCCAAAGGCATGTTGAATATCGCCTTTCCCTCGGTCGTCTCCAGCGCCCTGATGCGCCGCCTGCGCTCCGAGCTGGTGTATGAGCGTGCCCGGGGGCCGGCGGTAAAGCAGGAGAGCATCGGTCAGCGGCTGCTGGATTCGGCGGCGCAAATGGAGCTGGCGACGCCAGCCATTCCGGTGCGGCTCATGGAATTGCTCGCCATGCAGGCGGGAAGCGTCCTGCCCCTGCGCCGGCACATTGAAGAGCCCGCCATGCTGCGCATGAAGGGACGCGATTGCTGGCTGGCCCGTCCGGTCAGCAGCCGCAACTGCCGCGCCGCCCAGGTGCTGGAATACCTACCCCAACCGGAAGCGGAGGAACAGAGGAGCACGTCATGAGTCCACAGGCGGGGAGCAAATCCGAAACCTACCGGCAGATATGGAGCGAGAGCCTGGCGCTGCTGCTGTCGCGGATGGCGGCGGTAGAATGGCATGTACAGACCAAATCCCAATCCGATTCCGATGCGGCAGCCGCAGTTCCTGACGGCTACACCGCCTTCGCCCGCATACGGGTCGCAGGCGGAGCCGGACTGGCAGGGGAGCAATGCTTCAGCTTCGCTGCCGCCGATCTCGCAGCGCTGCTGGGGATTTTTCTGGGCGAGGAAGTCACCCTCGCCGGTGAGCTCGACGCCACGCAAACAGAAGGGCTGGAGGAGCTGGTGCGGCAGTGGACTGGCCTCGCGGCCAGCGCCCTGAAGCCGGAATTCGGAGAAGTCAGCTTGCAGGTAACGCTGGAAGCTGCAAGCCAAGCCCCAACCGGCGAGGCCACGCGGTTGCAAGCCGGCGACGGCACGCGCTCCATCGCCGTCGCCATGCAACTGGACGACGCTCTCGTGAGGGCGCTGGAGCAACTCGATCCCCGTCCTCCGCTCGAATCCGCGGCTCCGTCGCCATCCAGCTCCCTGCTCAACCTGGAACTCTCATCCCCTGCGGTGCCGCCCCGGCAACTGGAGCGGGCTTCCCCGCAGATTGAGGAGTTGCTGCGCCAAGGCAACCTGGAGTTGCTGATGGACGTGGAGCTGGCGGTGATGTTGCGCTTCGGCAGCCGCCAGACCACATTGCGCGAGGTCCTCGACCTGGCCACAGGCGCGGTCCTGGAACTCGACCGCGAGATCCAGGAGCCGGTCGACCTGGTGCTGAATGGCCGGGTGATCGCGCGCGGCGAGGTGGTGGTCGTCGATGGCAATTACGGCTTGCGGGTCATCGAAGTGGCCTCGCCGCAACAACGGGTCAATAGTCTGTAGAAAATCGTATTCACCACGGAAGCGCGGAGAACACGGAAAAGAAAGAAAAGAAAGAAAAGAAAAAATGAGAAAGGAAAAGAAGAAACAATAAGAAATTAAGAAGTAAGAAATAAGAAATAACGGCCTCCGGAGCTGTCATCTGCTTTTTCTTGATTTCTCCAATTCCTTTCTTTTCCGTGTCTTCCGTGCTTCCGCGGTGAATTCGCTCTGAGGAGCAATGAAAAATGTCTTTGTCTCTGCGTACGGTATTGCCCGGCAACTCGCCGATCGCCGCTCTGGCGGCGCTGCCTACCTGTGCTGCTCCCTTTTGCCCGCGGCCTCCCACCTTGTGGCAGCGCTGGTGGGCCCGTCATGAAGGCGTGCGGCTCGACGAGCGCTGGTATTGTTCGCTGGAGTGCTTTCAGCAGGGATTGTTCCGCCGGCTGGAGCAAGCGGCGTTGGCCAGCCCGCGCAACCCTCCCCGGCCCCACCGGCTGCCCCTGGGATTGATTCTGTTGTCGCAGGGCGAGATTACCGGCCAGCAGCTGCGCGAAGCGCTCGCCCGCCAGCGTGCTGCCAAAAGCGGCAAGCTGGGCGAGTGGCTCATCGAGATCGGGGCGGTCGGCGAAGCGGAGGTCAGCTCCGCGCTGGCTTCACAGCAGGGATGTCCGCTGTTTCCGCTGGAAGGGCCGCAGGCGGTGCCGGACAAGATGTATTGGCCGGACCTGCTGACCGAACGCTATCGTGCAGTGCCGGCGTTCTACAGCACGGCGCAGTCGGGCCTCTATGTCGGCTTTCTGGAGCGGGTGGATCACGGCTTTCTGTTGGCGCTGGAGCAGGTGCTCGGCTGCCGCACCCAGCCTTGCATCCTCCCCATGTCCGCCTACCAGAAGCAATTGCAGTTGCGCGCCCTCAGCGTGGAAAGCCAGACCATCGTAATCCATCAGCGCCAGAGCGGCGTCGAGATGACCCGGACCATCGGCAACTACGCCGGGCAGGTGCGTGCCGAGCGCTGCACGGTAGTCCGTTGCGACGATTGCCTGTGGACCAGGCTGGAGTCGGGCGGCGGCTGCCATGTCGACTTTCTCTTTCGCCTGCCCACCATCAACTAGCGTCTGACTGCCACCGACCAGGTGGCGTGCGCAGCGTGCCGGGTCCGTCGCTGCCGCCAGGTCTAAAGCGTCAGCGCGCGCCCGCCGATGGAAACCACAGGTCCCAATATGAATTTCGCGGCTCCAGTTCGCCTGCTTGCCCCGCCGCCGGTCGCAGTGAAGCGGGAAGCGGATCCGAATCCCGCTCCCCGTCCCGGCAGATCGGCGGCACTGGTTCTGCCTCTGCTCACGCGTTCCGTGCCTCTGTTGACGTTGTTACTGCACGACAGCGCGGTCGATCTGGAGCTGGCCGGCGCGGTGATCGGCCTCGACCCAGGATTGGCATTCGGCACGTTACAGTTGGCCAATCGTGATCGCGGCGAAGGCGACGATCCCATCTGGCAACTTCCCCTGGCTGTGGTCGCCGCCGGCAGTGAAGAGTTGCAGCGGTTGCTGCAGCTTGCTCCCAGAATTGAGGTCAGCGGCGAGGCGGGCAAGACGGGCCGGTTGTCGAGGCTGGCGGAGAGCGCCGTGGCCCGGGCCTCGGTTGCGCACCTGCTGGCCCGAGAGCTGGGAGGCGCGATTCCGCGCAAGTCATATCTCGCTGGATTGTTTTTTGAACTTCCGGACATGGCACGGCACACCGCGCCGGCGATTTCCCAGGCGGCGTTGCTGCCGGCTATGTGTCATACCCTGTCGGCTGCCTTGGTAAGGGCTGCCATGGCGGGGAAGGCCGACGACCAGGAGCCTCCGCGCGACCCGCTGCTGGCCATTGGACTGATTGCCGATGGGCTGCTTACGGCCATGGCCGAGCCCGCCTCTTTGAGCGCTTCGCTGGAGGAACTGGCAGCCGGGCCTTTCTGGCACTGCTGGACGGCGATCGATGCCGGGCAGCGCACTTTTCTGCTGGGGCACTGTTGCGAGCTGGCTCGATGGGCCAGGGCGAATCTGCATGGCATGGATCCGTGGGAGTTCATGGCGAGGCTGGAACGCCGCAACCCGTGGGAGTGACTATGGCAGAAGAAGGCTTGCGTACACTGATTGTCGACGATTCCTCGGTGATGCGGAAGATTGTGGCCCGCGCGCTACAGCAGGGCGGAGTCTCCATCGGCGAGATCCTGGAAGCGGGCAACGGCGCCGAAGCGCTGGAGATCCTGCGCCGGCAGCGAGTGGACCTGGTGCTCAGCGACATCAACATGCCGGTGATGGATGGGCTGGAATTCGTGCGCCAGTTGCAGCAGGTGGAAAACGCCAGAGGCATACCCGTGGTGATGATCACGACGGAAGGCAGCGAGTCGCATGTTATGCAGGCCATCTCCTGCGGAGCCCGAGGCTACATTCGCAAGCCCTTTACGCCGGACCAGATGAAGCAGCATGTGCTGCCGTTGTTGCAGAAGGGATAGGCGGTCACCGGCAAGGTCACTATTCACCACGGAAGCACGGAGATCGCGGAGAAAACCCAAAATAACTTCGCGTCCTCCGTGCTGAAGCCGCCCTGAGCATAGTTGAAGGTGGTGAAAACATCTCCCCTGGCAAACCGCCTAACCTACGTCGCACCTATGGCTCATTTGGCTGTCGAGAAGGCTGAGGCGCGCCCGTCTTTCTTCTGACCTCTAGCCTCTAGTCGCTATCCCCTGACAATTGCCACCGACCACAGCTCCCACCCCCTTTCTTAACCCAATCTAATATCCCTCCCTGCTAAGTGCTTGAATTCCGCCTAGCCGCCGCTCCGCTTTGGCTTCCGCCTTGCATTCGTATCCACGGAGCGAACCTCATGGACAGCGGACTTTATGCAGCCTGTGCCGGATTGGTGGCACGCACGCAGGCGCTGGATGTCGCAGCCGCTAATCTGGCCAACGCCAACACCAACGGATACAAAGCGCAGGTCCCCACCTTTCGCTCGGTGCTGGCCAGTGCCGGCGCCAGCGTGAGTTCCAATCCCATCGCGCAGGCGGTCAATGATTTCGGGGTGCTGGGAGACAGCCGCACCAATTTGCTGCAAGGCAGCCTGGAACATACCGGCAGCGATCTCGATTTCGCCCTGCAAGGCGAGGGCTGGTTCGCGGTGCAGACGGGCAACGGCAAGCTTTATACCCGCAACGGAAACTTCCATGTCGATGGCAACGGCCACCTGGTCACCCCCGACGGAAACCCGGTGCTGGGCGCGCAAGGGCCTATCACCATCCCAGCAGGCAAACTCGATGTGAGCAGTGACGGAACCATTTCGGTGGACGGCGCCCTTGCCGGTCAGGTGCAGGTTGTGCAGTTCGCCTCGGGGACGGCGCTGACGCCGGCGGGCAGCAGCTATTTCTCCGCGCCCGCGGGAAGCGAACATAGCAGCACGGCGAACATCGTGCAGGGCGCGCTGGAGAACAGCAACGTCAACCCCATAAACGCGGCCGTCGGCCTGGTCTCGCTCCAGCGCCACGCCGACATGCTCCAGCAGGCGCTCACCGCCTTTCATACCAACTTCAACCGCATTGCGGCGCAGAACCTGCCGCAGATCTGAGGTCCCGACATGTTTCGCGCACTCTATACCGCGGCTACGGGAATGATGGCCCAGCAACTGAATCTCGACAACGTGGCCAACAACCTGTCGAACTCCAGCACCGCCGGCTTCCGCAGCCGCCGGCTGCAGTTTCAGGACCTCATCTACCAGAACCTGGTGACTCCCGGCGCGGCGGCAACGCAAAGCACGACGGTTCCCGCTGGCCTCCAGATCGGGTTGGGCACGCGTACCGCGGCCTCGGAGGTGATCCAGACCCAGGGAGATTTCGACAACACCGGCAATCCCCTGGACATGGCCATCCAGGGCGCCGGTTTCTTCCAGGTCAAGATGCCGGACGGGAGCATAGCCTACACGCGCGCCGGAATGTTCCATCTCGACAACCAGGGAAACATGGTGACTGCCGACGGCAACCCGCTCGATCCCCAAGTCACGATTCCCGCCGACGCACTGACCATAACGGTCGGCACCGACGGCACGGTCAGCGTCACTCAGCCGGGACAGACGCAGGCGCAGCAGGTGGGTGCGATACAGTTGGCGACCTTCCAGAATCCCGGCGGGCTGAACAGCGTAGGTCAGAACATGTTTCTCCAGACGACGGCTTCGGGAGATCCCATAGTGGGCACTCCCGGCGGCGCCGACGGCCTGGGGACCCTCCAGCAGGGCGTGCTGGAGCAATCCAACGTGAATATTGTGCAGGAGTTCATTCAGATGATCGTGGCCCAGCGCTCCTATGAAGCGAATTCGCGGGTGATCACGGCTGCCGATCAGATGTTGCAGCAGCTCAACAATCTGTCTCACTGATGGCTGATGGCCAGTTGCTAAGGACCATATCGTAAATGGTCATGACTTGTGTCAGGTCTCGACTTGAGTCGTGCCGCAAGGCCGCAATCAAGTTCGGGGCTTTAGCCCCTGCATGATCGGCCCTCAGGGGCTAAAGCCCCAAGTTTTGTTGAGTCGATTACGGCACGGCCGAAGCCGTGCCCACGCACAAATCGATTTGTGAGACAGGTTGTAAGGGCTAATTGCTAGTTGCTAATTGCTGTTCGGGGGGGGCACGGTGCGGCTCGGAAAACACTTCGCCTGGCGGCGACAAAATCTGTTGGTGCTCGCCGCGCTGGCGGTCATGGCGCAAATGGCATGGGCACTGCCCAGTCCATCGCCCATTCAGCAGCAGGCAGCCGAGGCTGTGGTCCGCGACATGAGATTGGGTTCGGGAAGCACTCTGGTCGGGCAGAACCTTGAGGTGCTGGCTCCTTTTACTTCGCTGCCGGCGGGTGCGGCGGTCCACGTCGTCTCGGCCAGGCCGGGTTTTTCTGCGGGCACCTGGATGCTGCGCCTGGACTGCGCTTCGCGGCGCGACTGCCTGCCGTTTCATGCCGTGTTGCGGATGCCGGAAAGCGATCGCCTGGTTCGACCTGACGGCGACCCGGGCGCGAAGCTCCCGAGCATCCAGCGCGGCCGCCAGTCAGGCCTTTCCACTGTGGCCCGCCGGGGCACTCAGATGGAGCTGGTTGAGGAGCTGCCCGGAGTGCGGCTACGGGCGACGGTAGTTTGCCTGGAGTCGGGCGGGTTAGGCGATCGCATCCGAGTCGAGAACCGGACGAGCCATCGCGTCCTGCTGGCTACAGTCGCGGGCCCGGGGGTAGTGAAGGTGGTGCCATGAGACTGGCGACGTTGGAACGGGGAACGCTGCGTGCCCTCTATCGAACGATGCTGCTTGCGGCGCTGAGCTGGAGCGTTGTCTTCGCCGGCGCCAGCAATAGCAAGGCAAAGAAGAGTCCGGCCCAGCCTCCGACCTCGCTGCAACAGTTTCTGGCCCGGGTCCAGGGCCAGCCGGTTCCGGTGGCGACCTCCCCCGGCAGCCTGTGGCCGCTTCAGGGCAGCACGTTCACCGATCTGGCGACGGACTACAAGGCTCACCGGCTGAACGATCTGGTCGTCATCAGCATTGTCGAGCAGACTCTGGCGCAGGCCGAGCACGATGTCACGGCACAGCGGGCCTTCACCTCCGGCTCAGGTGTGACTGCCATCGCCGGGCAGGTCAATACTGCGTCGTTCAACCCGCTCTACGGCCTGACCTCCAGCAGCAACCTGAAGGGTGGAGGCACCGCCAACAGCACGTCTCTGTTGCAGGCCAACATCTCCGGGCGCGTAGTCGCGGTGCTGCCCAATGGCAATCTGGTGGTCGAGGCGGAGCGCCAGGTCAGCTTCAACCAGGAAGCGCAGACCATCATTCTGCGCGGCGTGGTGCGGCCCGGCGACATCCTCTCCAACAATTCGGTGCCCTCGACTTCGCTCAGCGATCTGGAGCTGGAAGTCAAAGGCAAGGGCGTAGTCAGCGACGCCGTCCGGCAACCCAACGTATTCGTCCGGCTGCTGATGAAGTTGTTGAACTTCTGATGCTGATGAGATCAAGGCTCAAACTCGGATTGGCCCTGTGCTGGCTGCTCAGTATTTTCGTTGCGCCGATTTTCCAGGCGCAAGAGGCAACCACTCATCTTCCCATTCGCGACCTGGCGTCGATCGAAGGCGTGCGCGAGAACCCGCTGATCGGCTATGGCATGGTGGTTGGCCTGGCCGGGACTGGCGACCGTCAGCAGACCATGTTCAGCGTTCAAACCCTCGCCAACATTCTCCAGAAGATGGGAGTCCAGATTCCGGTGGCGTCGGTAAGCGTTAAGAACGTGGCTGCGGTCTTTGTTACCGCCTCGCTGCCTGCCTTCGCCCGGCCGGGAACGCAAATCGATGTCACGGTCTCTTCCATCGGCGACGCCAAGAGTCTGGAAGGCGGAACGCTGTTGCTGGCCCCGCTCTACGCCGCTGACGGCCAGGTCTATGCCGAAGCTCAGGGCGCGGTCACGCTGGGCGGATATACCGCGGGCAAGTCCGGCGCAAACTCCAAGCAGGTCAATCATCCCACCGCAGGCCGTGTCCCCAACGGCGCGCTGGTAGAACGCGATGCTTCCATCGACCTGCGCAAGCTGACCCAGATCTCGCTGCTGGTGCGCGATCCGGATTTTCGCATTACCCGCGACATGGCGGCGGCCATCAACCAGGAAGTGGGACATCCCATGGCGACCGCGGTCGATAGCGGGCGGGTGGAGTTGCAGGGCGTGCCCTCGACTGGCCTCTCGGAGCTACTGGCGCGGCTGTTGAGCCTGAAAGTCGAGATCCATCCCCGCGCCCGTGTGGTGGTCAGCGAACGTACCGGGACAATCGTCATGGGCAGAGACGTACGGCTGAGCGCGGTCTCCATCCTGCATGGCGATTTGTCGATTGAGATCGCCACCGACTATCAGGTGTCGCAGCCCTTGCCCTTCAGCAACACTGGGCAGACTACCGTCGTTCCGCAGACCACGGTGGAAAGCAAGGACGAGAAGGTCAAGCGCATCGAACTGGGCGAAGGCGCCAGCGTCGAGCAACTCGTGAACGGGCTGCAAGCCATTGGGGCGACGGCGCGCGACGTGGTTGCCATCTTGCAGGCCATCAAGGCGGCAGGAGCGCTGGAGGCCGACCTGGAGGTGATCTGATTATGCTGCCTGCCATCACCGGGCAAAATTCGTTGCAGTCCGCTGACAGTGGCGCCGCAGCGCCTTCGCCGAAGCTGGTGAAGGCGGCACATGAGTTCGAGTCCATTCTGCTGCAAAGCTTGATGGAGAAGATGAATAAAAGCTTTCTGGGGACGGCAGAGAGCCAGGACCCGGCGCACGATACGGTAAGCAGCCTGGGGACCCAGGCCATCGCCACCGCACTTTCGGCGCGGGGAGGGATCGGAATCGCCAGCATGATCCTGCGCCAGCTCCAGCGCCAGGCCCAGGCCGGCAGCAATATGGAACAAATTGCGCCAAAGGCGGCGGCTAATCCTGACCCAGGACCTGGCCGATAGGGATGTAAGGGAGGGACACGGGGAAATTTGCGCTCCACGCTAAAGTCGTCTCACGAATTGCCGATCACATACTTGTAAGGCAATACCGCAAAACGAGGTCCTGGAATGAGAATTGATCTGAACACGTCTTCCATGCCGGAGCTGGCCCGAAGCAATGGTGCGGGCGCGGCCCAGGCCGGGGAGCCAGTCGCAACCGGACAAGCCGGCGCTGCTGCCAATGCCGACGATGTAGCCAGCCTGTCGACCGGCAGCGATTCCGTACAGAAATTGAAGACCCAACTCGACACCGTTTCCGACCTCCGGCAACCGCTGGTTGACCGGTTGCGCCAGGCGGTCGCCGACGGCAGCTTCATCGTCTCTCCGCAGCATATTGCGCAGGCGATGCTGGGGAGCGGGGACGAGGTTCCCGGTAAGTAAGCCATAGCTCCCGCGAACGGCAGGAGGTGTTTTTGTGGAGTTCAGCACCGGCCGCCTGGAAGCGTCGACACGAATTGAAGAGCGTTCCTCCGGCCCGTCCGCCGAGGAGCAGCGGCGGCGCGCGCCCCGTCGTCGCCGGGAAAACCCTCTTGCCTCGACCGAAGAGGAACTGCTGACACTGACAGTGGGCGAAGATGAGCTGATAGCCGAAGACGGGCTGCCGGCAGACGACGACCGCGCAAGCCACCAGTTGGACGATATCGCCTGAGGGAGGCAAAACATGACCAGCGTTGCAGCAGCCGCAAATGGAGTCACAGCTGCGCCCGCCCCGACGGCCCAGGAGCTGGTGTTGCTGGAGACCTTGAAGTCTCTGCTGGACGAGGCCGTGCGCTCGCTCAGCGGCGGCGAAGCCTTGCCCCTGCTGGAGGTAAGCCGGCAAATCAACTTGACTGCGCAACAGATTACGGCGCTCGCGCTTCACATGGGCTGCCTGCCCTGGACCGCGGAGGCGCAGCAGCAAAGAAGGAAGCTGCTGGCGGAGCTGAATCAGCAACGCGCTTTTTGCCGCGCCATGTTGCGGCGCTGGCGCCGGTCCATCATCCTGCGGCAGCAACTGCTCGGCTTGCGACACGAGCCGGTGCCTTACACCGAATCCTTGACGATGGCTTCCGTGGGGAATGGGTTGGAGATGAGATGAGCAGCCTCAACGGCAGCATGTGGATTGCGCTCAACGCCCTCCAGGCGCAACAAGTGGGAATGGAAACCAGCGCCAACAACGTTGCCAATCTGAACACGCCGGGTTACAGCCGCCAGGTGCCGGTTTTGGAAGAAGCCCCGGCGTACGTTGAGGGCAATGTCGTGGTGGGCGGCGGCGTCGAGGTCGAGGGCATCCAAAGTCTGCGCGACAACCTGCTGGATCTGCAAATCAGCGAGGAAACCCAGCAGCAGGGCAATTCCCAGGCTTACGTCAGCGCGATGGACCAGGTGCAGACCCTTTTTCCCGACGACACCATGGGTATCGGCCAGCAAATCAGCGCCTTCTTCCAGAGCGTGAACAGTCTTTCCACCGATCCTTCCGACACCACCTTACGCCAGGGCGTACTGACCGCGGCCCAGAACATGGCCTCCTCCTTCAACAACACGGCCACCCAGTTGACCGATATCAGGCAGCAGCTGGACAGCCAGGTCCAGCAGCAGGCGCAGCAGGTCAATCAGATCACGCAGCAGATCGCGACCATCAATGCCAATCTGTCGAACGCCGGCGCCAATACCCAGGAATACGGCGCTTTCATCGACCAGCGCAGTGAACTGATTCAGCAACTCTCCGGGCTAATCGACGTTTCGCAGCTGAACAACGGCGCTTCTTTGACTCTGACTACCAAACAAGGAACAGCGCTGGTAGTTGGCGGCCAATCCTATGCCCTCAGCACATCCCTTGGCAGCGATGGAGTGCAGCACATTTTCTCCACGCAGGGCGAGGACATTACCGGGGAGATTTCCGGCGGCCAGCTCGGTGGCACTCTCGAAGCCCGCGACCAGACCGTCCCGTCCTTACAAACTCAACTGGACTCGCTGGCCGGCGGCATGGTCACAGCCTTGAACGACGCCCAGTCGAAGGGCACGGACATGTATGGCAATTCCGGCACGAGTCTGTCCAATCTGTTCGAGCCGATTACCGGCGCGGGTGCGGCAGCCGACATGGCGGTGGCCATCAGCGACCCTAACCTGATCGCCGCCAGCTCCGATGGCAGCCAGGGCAGCAATGGCAACCTGGCAAACTTTTCGGCAGTGGCCAATACCGATGTCTCCAACGGCATGACGCCCAGCGGCGGTTACGGCAATCTGGTTTTTCAGGTCGGCACCGCGGTCAACAATCAGACCAGCGAACTCGATGCCAGCAATGCCATGCTCCAGCAGTTGACCCAGCAACAGTCGTCGATAAGCGGAGTTTCGCTCGACCAGGAGGCCTCCAACCTTCTGCTGTATCAGCACGCTTATCAGGCGGCGGCCCAGGTCATCACCACCATCGACCAGATGTTTGAAACCGTCCTCAACATGGGAGCCGGCGCATGATCAGCACTCTCCAGCTATCGAACCTGGTGCTCAACGCGCTTGAGACTTCGGACGAATCCGAACAGGGTGCGCTCACCCAGTTGACCAGCGGACGGCGGGTGAATGCCGATTCCGACGACCCCGCAGCCGCCGCGCAGGAGGTCAACATTTCCTCCCAGATGAACGACTGCGACCAGTATCTACGCAGCATTACCAGCCTCACTTCCGAGTTGCAGACCGCGGATTCGTCGCTGAATTCCGTCGTCACCGCCCTGCAACAGGCCATCTCTCTGGGCACCGAGGGCGCCAACGGCACTTTGTCGGAGCCGGACCGCACCTCCATAGCTCAGCAGATCAAGGGCATATCGCAGGAAGTGTTCAGCGTGGCCAACCTCAGCTACAACGGCACCTATGTTTTTGGCGGAACCGAGACCACGCAGCCGCCTTACGTCCTGGACAACTCCGCTGCCGGCGGGGTCTCGTATAAAGGCAACGATGATGTGAACTCGGTCGAGGTAGCGCAGGGCGAGTCGGTTGCCGTGAACCAGCCTGGCAGCCAGTTATTTTCCGCCCCGGACGCCAATGTCTTCGTGGCGCTGGACGACCTGACCACCGCGCTCGAATCCAACGGAACCACGGACGACATTGGTGACGCCGTAACCCAGTTACGCAGCGCCTACGACCAGCTCACTTCTGCACGCACCTTTTACGGCAGCACCGTCGACCAGATTGTCGGCACCCAGGTCTTTCTCGACAGTGAGAGCGTGCAGCTTGCCCAGCAGCAGAACGGCACTGTAGGCATCGACATGGACGTCGCCGTGACCGACCTGACCAACGCGGAAGAATCGCGCGCCGCCACCGTGCAGGCCGCTTCCAGCCTGCAAGGCATGACGCTGATGGATTACCTGGCCAACATGGCGCGCTAGCTTCCCGCAGAGGCGAATCTGCATTTGGCAGTCAGGGATGCTCTGATTAAGTCCTGAGTTGAAAGGGCACGGCTTTCAGCCGTGCCGCAAGCACCGGAAAATCAACGGGGGCTTTAGCCCCTGCAGCAAGTTATTTCAGCGCCTTCCTGAATGCCCTAAGCGCTGGCGAATAGCGAAGACCCAACCACAACTCAAACCTGACCGGCTGCGGCTCAGGATGGTACGCTGTTGCGATCATGACTGCCGACGAAGTTATACATCTGATGCAACTCAAACCGCTCTCCATCGAGGGCGGCTTCTTCCGTGAGACCTATCGCTCGCGCTGGGTCGTCTCGGCGGAATACTTGCCCGACGGATTCCGGGGCTCGCGCTCTATCGGCACCGCGATTTACTACATGATCACTCCTGAAACTTTTTCCGCCTTGCACCGGCTGCCGGGCACTGAGGTTTTTCATTTCTATCTGGGCGATCCCGTTCTGATGCTGCAACTGCTTCCTGACGGAAGTTCGCAGTCGATCACCCTGGGTCCCGATCTCCGCAACGGTCAGCAGCCGCAGGTGGTAGTGCGAGGAAATATATGGCAGGGCAGCAGGCTTGCGCCCAGCGGCAAATGGGCGCTGATGGGGACAACCATGTCTCCGGGCTTCGACTACGCCGACTACGAAAACGCCGATCGCGAACAATTGATCGCGCAGTATCCCGGCGCGGCGGCGAAGATCAAGGAGTACACACTGTAGGGCCGCTATTCGCTCTTCGCTCTTCGCTTTTCGCCAGACCGGAGCCCCCGGCCGTAGGTTTTGTTTTGCTGTTAGCAGCCCTGCAAGTCCAAAGCAAAAGCATAAGACGTTCAAACTCGGAGCTCGTCGCTCGGAGCTAAAGGCTAAAAGCTAAGAGCGAAAAGGTGCCGCCTTCTGCCGCACCTCGTAGACGCCGGTCTTCATCTCGCGCGCAGGCGACGGGACAATCACCTCCGCAACCATCTCGCCCGGTTTGGAAAAGAAAAGGCGGCCGCTGTGGGCCGCCTGGATGGAGACGATGTCGTTCGAGATTACTTCTTCAAGGTGCGGATGTACCCGACAAGGTCTTTGATCTGGGCATCAGTCAGCTTGCCCTTATAAGCAGGCATCTTGCCTTTGCCATCGGTGATAGCCGCGGTGAGGTCAGCGTCAGACATGCCCTGCACGTCGGCGCCATTGAGGGGTTTCGCCCCCATCATGCTCTTGCTGCCATCAGCTCCGTGGCAACCGGCACATTTTGCCTTGTAGGTATCGGCTGCGGACTGTGCTGCCGCCATTGGCGGCAAGGCCAGGGCAAGCACAAAACTGAACAAAGCAATCCGTTGTAACCATTTCGTTGTCATTATTCTTAACTCTCCTTCAACGCTCCCCTTTAAGGGGGATTAGGATGGAACAAAAGCGCCGCTAGTGACGGCGAAGCTAATCTACTCCTCGGAACGAGCGTTCGCCAAGTGATTTTGCCGTCCTTGGGCGGGAACAAGTGCCGGTCCTGCGATTTTCCTCAGATCCCGTTACGAGAACAATAACCCGTGCGAAAACCCACTCTGGGAGGGTGATAAACCCCTAACGCAAGTTCTCAGCCCAACCCAGGGGTGTCCATTGCCAGGCCTAAGGTGCTGCTGCGGAATGACTTAACCGCAGCACCCAATGTCGTCGCGCTTTGGCATCTCCTGTGCCT
>Ga0181531_10001403_pt1 | contig 15237 bp, 11 predicted proteins | sample PEATcosm2014_Bin_38_FD_119743 | JGI IMG/M metagenome (GOLD analysis project Ga0181531, IMG submission 119743) | Peatland microbial communities from MTU Mesocosm Facility, Houghton, MI, USA - PEATcosm2014_Bin11_10_metaG | ecosystem: Environmental > Terrestrial > Soil > Wetlands > Peat | place... | reverse complement strand
GTTGGCGACGAACAGATCGTTCGCCCCGTCGAAGGCGAGCGAGGTCGGCGAGGACACCGCGCTCACGATCACGGCGGTGGCGGACGTATACGGCGGTGCGTACGCCGCGACGACGCTGTCGGCGCTGTCCGCAACGAACAGCGTCCCGGTCGGATCGATCGCCACCGCAACCGGCTCAACCGTATTGACGTCGGCGATCGTCACCACCGGCGCGCTCGCATTGGAGTACGGCGGTGTGTATTCGTTGACGAGGTTCTCACCGATGTCGGCGACGAACAGGTCACCCTGTGCGTCGAGGGCGAGCGCCGCGGGGCTGCTGAGTCCGCTCGTCACCGTGATCGGTGTTCCGGTATAGGGCGGCGCGTAGATCGTGACCGAGCTGCCGGCATAGTTGGCGACATACAAAAACCCCTTCGCGTCCAACACCATCGCCGCCGGCCAGGAGACGCCGTTGCTGATGGTGACCGGCGTACCGGTATAGGGCGGCGCGTATTCCGTCACCGTCGACGCGTTGGCGACGAAGAGGTCGTTCGCCGTATCGAGGGCCAGCGCGTCGGGAAAGGAAACGCCGTTCGCGATCGTCACGCTCGGCGCGGTCGCGTACGGCGGCGCGTAGACGGTCACCGTATCGGTCGGATCGTAGTTGGCGACGAACAGCGTCTGGATGTCATTCTTCACCGCGAACGTCGTGCTGCACACGGCGCCGCTGGTCGAACAGGTCGAATCGGAATAGGCCGCGGTCGCGGTGAACGTCTCGGCTTGGCCGTTGGTACCCGGTGGTGTGAGCGAGAACGTGTTCGGTGTGGTCGTGGCCGGATTGGCGATGGTGAAGCCGCTGCCGCTGGCGGAGGCGACGGCGAACGTCGGCGAGCCCGGACCGACGATCACGTTGCCGTCCGCGTCGAGCGCTTCGACGAGCAGCTTCTGCGCGGCCACCCCGTAGAGCGTGAAGCCCGCGCTTTGCGATCCGTGGACGGCGAGCGCCGCCGAGGCCACCTGGAGCGAGGCGGGGACGCCGGAGAGCGTCAGGTTCAGCGCATTGGCTTGTCCTTGCGCCACGGTGAAATCGCACTGCTGCGCCGCCGAGAGTTCGTTGCCGGTCCCGCTCGCCCCGTCGTATGTCGAGAGGCTCGCCACGTAGGAGCCGGGCGAGAGCGAGAGCGAGAGCGTACATTCGGTCGAGGCGAGTGTCGATGCGCATCCGGTCGAGGTCGGCGTGAGCCCGACGGTCTGACTGACGACCGTCGCGCCGCCGCTCTGCTGCGTCACCAGGAGCGTCATGCTCTGCGTCGCCGGCGAGACGTATCGCGGACGACGCGTCCTCGCCGCGCCGGTCGCCTTCGGGATGCGGATGCTGACGGTCACCTTGGCGCGCCCGTGGTCGGCGGCGGCGGCGTGCATCGGGGGTGTCGTCTCGCTTCGCGCGCTGCACCCGATGAGCACGCACAGAAGCGGCCAGGCGAAATAGCGCCGGGCAAGGAGGGCGGTCACGAGCCGACTGTAGCAGAGCGACGCCGCAAGCGCTCGCTCCTTGAACAACTCGTTACATTCGTGGAGAAAAGCAAAAGGCGAGCGTTTTCACGCTCGCCTCGGTCACCATGAGACCGCGCTGATCAGGCGGTCGCGGCGGTGCTCTTGATGCGGGTCGGATCGACCTTGACGCCGGGCCCCATGGTCGAGGTCAGCGTGATCGATTTGAGGTAGGTGCCCTTCGCGGCCGACGGCTTCGCGCGCACGATCGCGTCGAGCAGCGTCGCGAGGTTCTCGGCCAGCTGCTTCTCGTCGAACGAGGCCTTGCCGACGATCGTGTGCACGATCCCCGTCTTGTCGAGGCGATATTCGACCTTACCGGCCTTGATGTCGCGCACGGCGCCGGCGACGTTCGGCGTCACCGTACCAGCCTTGGGGTTGGGCATCTTCTGCGCGAGGATACGGCCGAGTTCCTTACCGACGGCGGGCATCATGTCCGGTGTCGCGACCGCGATGTCGAAGTCGGCGAAGCCACCCTTGACGCGCTCGATCAGATCCGCTTCGCCGACGATGTCGGCACCGGCGGCTTCGGCGGCCTTGGCTGCGTCGCCGCGCGCAAACACGATCACGCGCACCGTGCGACCGGTGCCGTGCGGCAGGTTGACCGTGCCGCGCACGTTCTGATCCGACTTCTTCGGATCGACCCCCAGGCGGACGTGGATCTCGATCGTCTCGTTGAATTTCGCAGTCGCGTTCTTCTTCACGATCGCCGCCGCTTCGGCGGGCTCGTACAGACGCTCGGCATCGAACGCCGAGACCAGGTTGCGGAACCGCTTACCGGGCTTACGCATTACTTGGCCTCCACGTTGACGCCCATCGACCGGGCGGTGCCGGCGATGATGAGCGCGGCGGCGTCGATGTCGTTGGCGTTGAGGTCGGGCATCTTGGCCTGCGCGATCTCGCGGACCTGAGCTTGCGAGAGGGTACCGACCTTGTTGCGGTTGGGCTCTTTGGAACCGGACTCGAGCCCGAGCGCACGCTTGATCAGGAACGACGCTGGCGGCGTCTTCGTGATGAACGTGAACGTGCGGTCTTCGTACACCGTGATGACGACCGGGATGATGAAGCCCTCTTGGGCCTTCGTCCGATCGTTGTACTGCTTGCAGAAGTCCATGATGTTGAGCGAATAGGGGCCCAACGCCGGACCGACGGGCGGCGCAGGTGTCGCCTTCCCGGCGGGAAGAGCAAGTCCGATCTTCCCGACGACTCGTTTTGCCATGAGGTGTCCTTTCGAAGGGCGCCGCGCGAGGCGCGAGCCCGTCTCCCCCGCAGGTGAACACGCCGGCCGCCGGGGTGGTACGGCCGGGCGCAACGCCTCAGTTTACCATGCGAGGGCGCCGGCGACAACACGCCTCGCGCCCACCAGAGCAAGCGAGCCGGTGGACCTTGAAGGTCGGCAACGGTACTTCGTCCGATGACGGAAGGATGCGCCCAGTCGCACCGTTCCTGGCCGCCCTGCTCGTCGCCCTGTCGACGCGGGGCGCGCTCGCCCAGGACGATTCGCTCTGCTATCAGCAGAAAGCGCCGCCTGCGCAGGCCATCGCCGCGTGCTCGGCGCTGATCACCGCCGGGACACTCAGCGGCCACGCGCTCGCGGTCGTCTACGACAACCGCGCAGTCGCCTATCTGCAGAGCGACAACGGAAGCGACGCCCTCGCCCTCGCCGACCTGAACGAAGCGCTCCGACTGGATCCAGGCTTTGCCAACGCCTACACCAACCGCGGCGACGCCTACGACGACGAAGGGAAGTACGATCTCGCGTTGGCGGACTTTGCGCGCGCGCTGAGCCTGGACCCGAACTCGGCGAGAACCTACAACAACCGGGGCGTGACGTACGGGAAGCAGGGCAAGTACGATCTGGCGCTGGCCGATTTCAACCGATCGATGACGATCGACCCGACCTTTGCCGAGTCGTATGCGAATCGAGGCACGCTCTACGATAGCCAAGGAAAGTACGACCTCGGCCTCGCCGACCTCACGCACGCGCTGCAACTCGAGCCGGACCTGTACATCGCGCTCAACGACCGGGGCGTGAACTACAACCATCGGCACCAGTACGATCTTGCGATCGCCGACCTCGACGAGGCGCTGCGCGTCAACCCCAACGGTGCGCAAGCATACGACAACCGTGGCATCTCCCATCGCGGGAAAGGCGAATACGCGCTCGCGATCGCCGACTACGATCAGGCAATTCGGCTCGACCCGACCTCGGCCTTCGCGTTCACCAATCGCGGGAACGCCTATCGCGATCAGGGCCAGGACGACCTCGCTATCGCCGACTACACCGCCGCGCTGCGCATCGACCCCAACCACGCGCTGGCGTACAGCAATCGCGGCTACGTCCTCGTGACCTTAGGCCGCTTCAACGACGCCGAACACGACTTCTCGAAGCTCGTGAGCCTCGACGCAACGGACGCCTACGCCACGCTATGGCTGCACATTGCCCGCATACGCGCGGGCATCGACGACACAGCCGAGATGGCCACCCGCGCCGAGCACCTCGACCTGAGCGTCTGGCCGGCGCCGATCGTCCGCTTCTACGCCGGCAAGGAGTCCGCGGCGCAGACGCTCACCGATGCGACGACCAACGACCAACGCTGCGAGGCACACTTCTATCTGGGGGAATGGCAGCTCGCGCGCCAGCGCTTCAACGACGCGCGCACGAACTTCCAGACCGCAGCGAACACCTGCCCGATCACCTTCATCGAGCACGCTGCCGCCCGAGGAGAGCTGAGCCGCCTCCCGCAGGAGCAGATGGCGCAGAAAAACGCCGTCGACCTGCTGGTGGCGCAAGCCGAGGATGCCAACAGCGACAAGAACGAGGCCCTCGCGATCGCCCGGTCGACGGCGGCGATACGTCTCGACCCGACGCGCGCCGAGGCGTACTACGAACGCGCCATCGCTCGCTACGCGAGGGGCGACCTCACCGGTGCCGTGGCCGACTACAGCAGCGAGCTGCGCCTCGACCCGACCGACGTGGACGGCTACTACGGACGCGCGCTCGCCGAGTATGACGACGGCGCGTACGCGGCCTCGGTGGTCGACTCCACTAGTGCGCTGCACCGCGCCCCCCAGCGCGAGGTTCTGTACGATACGCGCGGGCTCGCGTTCTTCGGCCTCGCGCGGTTCGCCGACGCCAGTCGCGATTTCGCGCAGTACGTCCTTCGCAAGCGCACCGACCCCTATGGCGTTCTCTTTCTCCACCTCGCCCGCATGCGGGCGGGCGTCAACGACGCGAGCGAGTTCGCGACCAACCTCGCCGCGTTGGGCCCCTCGTCATGGGCGAGCAGCGTGGAGATCCCGTTCTTCCTCGGAAGGATGAGCGCCGCACAAGCCCTCACGAGCGCGGCAGCGACCAGCGACGCGTGCAACGTGGACTTCTTCGTCGCCGAGTGGCGCCTCGCGCGCCACCAGCCCACCGCCGCCCGGCCGGTGTTCCAGTCGATCGTCCAAACGTGCCCGAAGACCTACTATACCACGAGCCTCGCCCGCGCCGAACTGCGGCACCCTGCGCCGTAACCTCTTCTTCGCCACCTCTGGAGACCTTAACCGGAGGACAAGCTACGGTGGGTAGATTCACGCCATGCACACGGTCTCTATCGACGTCGATGGCCTGCCCGCGACCTTTGAGCTCAACTTCGAGGACGCGACGTGGCAACATGACGGCGAGATCGACGAAGCGGAGTTTCCGCTCATCACGATCGTCAACGGCAAGCGCTACGAGCTCTACTCCGACGGTACGCTCTCCGAAGAAGAACTCGCCGAAAAGGACGCCTAACAAGCCGGATGGCTCGCGCCGCTAGGCGTGCCAAACGAACACGGCCGCAACGCCGCGATATATCCCGACGCCCGCGATCGTGCCGTCGGGCGCGATCGCGAAGGCACCGAGAAACCGCCAATCCGGCGAGTGCGGGAGTTCGTCGAGCAACTCGCCGTGGCCGTTCCGCCATCGAAACGCGTGATAGGTGCCGTCGCGTTCCTGCAACGTCCCGACAACGGTCCCGTCGTCGGCAACGTCGTAGGCGACGCTGCGGCGCGCGTGCGCGCCGATCACGCTGCGCTTGCCATGCGTATCCCACGCCAGCGCTTGCGGTACCGGCTGAACGTACGCACCGCCCATCGTCGGATGGTTCCAGTCGGCGTGCCCGGGAGGACCGCTCGCGCCGACGACGAGGCCGCCGGCATTCACCGCCAGTGCGACGCCCAGGCCGAGTTCGTGCAGCGCGCCGTTCGTCCAACGGATGGCGACGAAGCGCTGCAGCATCGTGTTGAGGTCGTCCGGCGCGAGGTGGCCGCCGAGATACCCGCGATAGCCGGCCGCGTAGCGCCCGCGCAGTGCGCTGATCGTCGCGCGACCGAGGACCGTGCAGGTCGGGCCGTCGACGATCAGCGCGTACGGCGCGAGCGCGCCGATGTTGTCGGCGAGCACGTCGGAACTGCCGGGACCGGTGATGTCGCGCGTGAGGGCGAGGCGCCCGTTTTCATCGACGGCGGCTACGTGCTCGTCGGGTTCGTCCCCCGGCACCGCACACGCGGCGGAGTCCCAAGGCACGGCCGTCCCGGCGGCAGTCCATCGCTGCACCTCGAACGGTTCGCCGCCCAGGTCCGGGAGCGCGACGCCGGTGGTCACGTATGTCTCACCGCTGAATCCGATCGCGACGTGCTCGATCTCGTCGGGCAGCGGGTGCTGCGAGAGCCGTTGCGCGGGCAGCGGGACGAAGGTCGTCCGCGTCCCGTCCGGCGCCCAGCGCACCGCCAGCGCCGGACGCCGCTCGTCGTGCGCACGCACGACCGCGACGACCGTGCCGAATCCATCGATTCCAACCGCCGCCATGTCCGCCTCCGGAGCGATCACGTATCCCGCGGGGAGCGCGAGCGCGCGAACCGTAGCGGCCGACGCCGCCGTAGCGACCGCGAGGACGAATGCCGCCACGACGGCCGATCGAAGCAGATGCATCGCCAACGCCTCTCGCCCATCGCCCGCGCACTCCTGCTGCCGCGCCCCCGCAAGTACTCGGGGGACCGCATTCCGGGCGGGCGTTAGGTGAGCGAAACCTCGCGCGGCGGGTGAAGCGGTGCCGTGATGGACGGGTCGAGCGCGAGCACGATCTTGCCACGAGTTTTCCTTCGCGCAAGCTCGGTGTACGCGTCACGGACCATCGTGAACGGATAGATCGCCGAGATCGGCATCACGATATCGCCCCAGGCGAGGGCGTTGGCAATGCTCGTCAGGGTCTCGCGGGGCTCCGCTTCGGCCGACCCGTCGGACTTGGTGCCCGCCTTCTGGGCGCCCGCGAAGTCGATGATCGTGTCGATGCGGTCGGCCGGCACGCCGAGCGTCACCGCAAGGTCGATGTAACCGCCACCGAAGAGGTCGATGAAGGCGTTCAGCCCTTTGGGTGCGGCAGCGCGCAACCGGTCGGCAAGCCCGTCGCCGTACGCCACCTGCTCGACGCCAACCGAGTGCAGGAAGGGCGCGTTCTCATCGCTCGCGATGCCGATCACGCGGGCGCCGGTACGTCGCGCCAGTTGCACCGCGAGCGATCCGACGCCGCCTGCCGCGCCGCTGATAGCGACGACGTCGCCCGGCTTCAACGACACGGCGCGCACCGCCGCGACGGCCGTCGTCGCGACGACTTGGAGGCTGCCGGCGCGGAACCAATCGAGTGCCGGCGGCTTCGCGATCAGCTGCGCCGACGGGAGGCGAACGTACTCGGCCTGCGCCGAGCGTTCGTGTGACCAGCCGAGAACCTCGTCGCCCGCGCGAAACTCGGTGACGCCGGCACCGACCGCATCGACGCGTCCGGCAAAATCCGTGCCCTGGCCGAAGGGAAACTCCATCGGCCATCGATCTTTGAGATAGCCTTCGCGAATCGAGATTTCGCCCGGATTCGTGCCCGCAGCGACCACGCGCACGACAACCTCGCCCGCCGCGGGTTGAGGTTTGGGGACCTCGACGATCGCGAGTTGATCGATCCCGCCGTAGGCGGAAAGTTGCACCGCTTTTGGCATAGGCGCGTGCCCTTCTGCCACTCGGCGAACGCCCCTTCAACGATCACGGACGATCGCTTGCTCCCTCCTACGACCGCAGATCGGCGCGCAACACCAAACGCGGTGACGGCTTTGGTAAGCGGTCGTCGAGCGCTGGCTCCGCACCGAGTGCATCACCGAGCGCCACGGTGTTGTCGGCGAGCGCGGCCACGTCGGCGGCAGTGCCCGACGGCAGCGGATAGCTCCAGGTCGGGGTTCCTTGCGTCGCGGTGACGAGCGCACCATACGGGACATCCGGCGCTTCGGGATCACGCGCGCCGTGGGCGTAGTGCGTGAGATAGTCCTTGAGCGCGCCCATGGTGCTGCGGAACCGCACCCAGCGCTGGTTCTCCCAGTCAGGTGCCGCGGGTTTCTGCGGCGAGAGCACGCTGGGCGCGCCGAAGCGCTGCACGAGCAGCGTCCCCGCCGCCGCGCCGCGTTGCTGCAAACGGCCCAGCACGGCCGGCGGCATGTCGAGGTTGAGGCCGCCTTCGTCCGCTCCCAGCATGACGGTTGCGATGCGATCGCGATAGCCCGGCAGGACCGTCTGCGTGTTGTCGGCCCAGTTTTGCGCGGCACCGAACACCGCCGACAAGAAGCCGACCACACCCGTGAAGCGCGTGAAGACCGGGAGTCGCCCCGCGGTATTGCTGGAGATCATCGAGACGTTCTTCGCCTGATCGGGGTCGGGCTGCACGCCGTCGGGCAGGCCGGCCAACGAAATACCGAAGGTGGGCCAACGCGGCAGCGGCGAGTCGAACAGCGTGATCGGGAAGTTGCTCGAGATCCCGCCGTCGGAGAACCACACGTGCTCGAGCGGCGGCGGTTGCCCGTCCGCGGTCGTGGTCGAGAAATCGGCCGCCCAGAGCGGCACCGACGAGAGCAGGATGGGAAACGCGAGGCTCATGCGCGTGGCGACGATCACCGGCAGATCGCCCATCACCGGCAGCGGCAGCTTCGGCCGGTGGCGTGCGAAGTGCTCCGCTTCGCGGGCGTTGTCGGGTAGGCGCGCCTTCTTGACCATCCAGTCGATCACGTAGTCGGGGAAGTACGGCCGCAGTTCGTCGGGGTCGAAGAAAAAGACACGCGTCGTGATCGGGAAATCGTACGGACGCCCCCAGGTGACGTTGGTCGTGATCATCTCGAGGTTCACGTCGGGGTTCGGACCCGGGGTGAGCTGCAGCGGGCCCGGCGCGTCGACGTCGCGCTTGGCGTCCCAGAGCATGCCGAACGTCAGCGGCGTCGTGGTGCCGGGGAGGCCCGCCGTGCGATCGAGCTCGTTCGAGAGCCAGGTGCACAGCGCACCCGGGTTGGCGCGATTCGTCTCGTCGACACCGGTCACCATGCCGAACTCGTTGGCATCGAGGCGATGGCGGAAGTCGAGCACGAGCGCGACCACGGCACCGAGCGACATGCCGAAGAGCAGCGTTGCGAGCGCGAGCACGAGTGCCGGCCACCACAGCCACGGTGCGACGTCGTGCTGCGAGCACACCACGACGAGGAACACCGCGCCCACGATCGCGCCGACGAACGAGGCGATCGGATACGCCCACGCCAGTCCCGCGAGCTTCGCGACCAGCGCCGGCTGGAAGCGCGGTCGGCCGGCGAGCGCCACGACGGTCTTGAACAGCGACGCCGTCTTCGCGCTCGGCACGAACAGGTTGAACAACCGGTTGTCCTGCGCTAGCCACGTCGGCACGTTCGCGAGCCGTTGGAACCCGGCGTCAGTGCCGGTCGCACAGCGGCAACGTTCAGCCGCCGCGGTCAATGCGGCTGCGATCGCACCCGCCGAGGTCCCGCCGACGTTCTTGAACACGAACGCCTTGGCGATCTCGACGACCGCCGCGGGATACACGATCCCACTGGTGATGCCGCCCTTCATGACGATATCGCAATACCGTGGCATCGACACACCCCTCTCGCCGCTGGTGACGAAACGTCGCCGCCTACGGGACGCCTGCTCGCTTCTCCTTCTCCTTCGAGCAACGGATGTTTCAAGCGTGGTCCCAGCATCGCGGGCGACACACAGCATGTATGTCCTCCGAGCGCGCCGAGGTGCTCCACCAGCTCGCCCTGACCTTCGCCCGCCAAGGCCATCGCTTCGCCGCCTGTGGCGCAGCACGGCACGCGATCGCGGCGTGCCCGCAGTTCCTCCCCGCGTACGTGACGCTCGGACGGGTGCGTGCGCAGATCGGCGATCGCGCCGGCGCGATCGAAGCATACGAACACGCCTACCAGCTGGCGCCCACCGACGATGTCGTGCTGCGCGGGCTGGCCGAAGCATACCGGCGCGCCAACCGGGCCGGCGAGGCGCTCGAGATGGCCAAGCGCGCCGTTGCGCGCGCGCCGGACGCGCCGGCCAGCCTGAACACGCTCGCGAACGCGCTCCTGGCCAACGATCAACTCCAACGCGCGGCGCGCCTCTATCGCAAGCTGCGCCGCTGCGCACCCGGCGCGCCGCACGCCGACCTCGGTCTGGGCGTGGTTCACGTTCTCGAGGCGCGATGGGACGCGGCGACCGCAGCGTTCGATCGCGCGGCGCGGGTGGCGCCCGACCTCGCCGAGATCCGCTACAACCGCGCCCTGCTCGACCTGCGCTTCGCCCGCTATCGTGACGGCTTCGCCAACTACGCCGCGATCGCCGAGACGGCGGGCGACGCACCTGGCTACTACTACCTGGCGGCCGACGTGCCGTTCTGGGACGGCACACCGCTGGACGGACGCCGGCTGTTGATCGCCGCCGAACAAGGCATCGGCGACCACCTCATGATGGCCCGCTTCTTTTCACGGCTGCCGGCGTTCGGCGCTGCCGTCGCAATCGAAACGCCGCCGCCGCTCGTCTCGCTCTACCGCCGCGCGTTTCCGCAACTCGACATCGTTCCGCACGAGCGGATGCTCGCGCCGAGCGCGATGGACGTGCACCTGCCGGTCATGCACCTGCCGGGCGCACTGCGCGTCGCGCGCGCCGCCGACCTCGCGATGAGCGCACCGTACCTCCAGCCCCATCCGCAGCGCCTCGCCGCAGTCCGCACGCGCCTCGTCCGCGATCGCTCCGAGCAGCACGTCGGGATCGTCTGGCGCGGCAACCCCGCCAACCCCTACGACCACCTACGAACGATCCCGCTCCCCGAGTGGGCGCCGCTCGCGGCCGTTCGCGGCGTACGCTTTCACGCGCTGCACGCCGGCACGAGCGCGTCGGAATTCGCAAGCGCGCCGTTCCCGCTCACGCCCAGTCCCGAGCACATCGCCGACTTCGACGACCTCGCCGCGCACATCGCCGTCATGGACCTCGTCATCACGGTCGACACCGCCGCTGCCCACCTCGCCGGTGCCATCGGCCATCCGACCTGGCTCGCAACGCCGGCGACCGCCGACGCGCGCTGGGGCATCGAGGGCGAACGCACGCCGTGGTATCCGACGCTGCGGCTGTTCCGTCAGACCGTCCGCGGGCAGTGGCGCCCGGTCTTCGCTGCGATGGCCGACGCCCTGCGCGCGCTCAGGTGACGCGGACGATGAGGACGGCCACGTCGTCGCGCCGGTGATCGTCGGCGAACTCCCGCACCGCATCCACGATGGTTTCCGCGATGACGCTCTCTCGCTCGTCCGCCGACGCTCGCACCAGTGCCTCGAGGCGAGCGAAGCCGAACACGCCGCCGCTCTCGTCGCGCGCCTCGACGACGCCGTCGGTCGTCACCACGATCAGGGTGCCTTCACGCAGGGCGACGATGCTCTGGTGAAAGAGATGATGCTGATCGTCGAAGGCGCCGATCAGCGGTGCAGTGACCTCGAGCATCACGACCGACCCGTCCGGATGCAAGAGGAAGACGTTGTCGTGCGCCGCGGACGAATACGTCAAGAAACGACGCGTCGGATCGATGAAACCGAAGAATACGGTCGCGAAGGAGGTCGTCTCTTCGTAGCCGTTATTGTCGAGGTAGAGCCGGTCGAGGTTGCGCAAGATGATCTCGGGCGTGAGCCCTTGGGAGGCGTACGCGCGCAACCCGTGCTTGATCAGCGCGGCGTGGACGGCCGCACGCATCCCTTTGCCGGCAATGTCGGCCACCGCGATGCTCACCGCGTCGTTGTTGAAGTGGTACACGTCGACGATATCGCCGCCGACCAGTCGCGAGGCGAGCTGGTAGGCGATGGCGTACGAGAGGCCCGGGACCGGGCGGTTGGCCTTGGCGAAGATGTGGTCGATGAGGGCGGCGGCGGCTTCTCGCTCGTCGGAGTCGGGGTCTGAGTCGGAGAAGGTCACATCGGCTGCTTCGCCCGCGCGAGCGCGAGGGCGTGCCGGAGCCGGGAGGGTGAAACCCACCTCAGGAGCGGTCGCGTCGCGCTGGGGCATCGAACCGGGCGTTCGCGCTTCATGCCCAGCCACCTTACTGGACGCTAAGCGGACGCTCGCCTCGCTCACGGAAGCTCCGCCGTACGCAGGGTGATGACGGCGGCATCGTCCCGGCCGCGCCCGCTGGCGAAGACGTGTTGGACGATGAGGCGCGCGAGGTTGTCGTCGGGCCGTGGGTAGGCGAAGCGTGCGCCCGTGATGAGGTCTCGCTCGCCCATGATCGGATCGCCGTTGTGCGCGGTGATGCCGTCGGTATACAACACCAGCAACGCATTCTTCGGCAGGGCGAGCACGTAGTCGGCGGCGCGATACGGGGACGACACACCGAGTGGAAGATCCGCGCTGGGCCCCTCCAAGAACCCCGACGCCCTCCCGTCGAGGAAGAGCAGCGGCGGCGGATGGCCGGCGTTGGCAAAGGTGAGCGTGTGATCGCGATGATCGAGCACGGCCACGATCGCGGATACGAGCGTGTCGCCGCCCAAGCTCAGCACCAGCTCGTTGGCGTTCATCAAAACGTCGGCGGGGGCGTGCGTCTCGCGAGAGGTCCGGAGAATGGCGTCGCGCACGGTCGCCATGGTCGCGGCGACCGACGAACCGCGTCCGAACACGTCCCCGATGGTCAGGACGTCGAGCTGTTCGGAAAGCGGTAGGACGTCGCACCAATCGCCGCCGGTGGCCACGCCCTCGGCCGCCACGTTGTAGACGGAAACGTTGGCATAATACCTGCTCGGCGCCGGCGCGCTCAGCACGATCATGCCGCATGCCCCCTACCGAAGCATCGCACTTCGCCTCAGCGTACCAGGCCTTCCGCGGGCGGCCCATCGTGAAAATCAGGGATTGGCCGCCGCCCCGGCGGGGCGGCACGGACGAGGAACCCGACGCTCTCCTTCCAACCCTTCGGGACCGAGAGTTACATCGAAAGGAGCAGCCGGCCAGCCAGTTTCCAAGCGCACGCTTCACCGGACCGACGGGCATCGTGGGCGATCTGGTGACCACCACGATCGCCACGTCCGAGGGCACCATCGGTGCCCTCGACCAGCGGCACAGCAACACCTGGACGGCGATCGCGTACCCGTCCGCGGGCTCGACGGCCGCCTACGGACCGGCGATCGCCGCGCACGGCTACCGCATCGTCGGTAGCTACAAAGCAGCCGGCAGCAAACAAAACCACGCCTTCGTCTACGACTCCGCGACCGGCCGCTACGAGACCATCGATCCGCCGACGAGCTTCTGCGCGCCGTACGTCTGCACCGAAGCGGTCGCGCACAGCAACGTCGGCCTGACCGCGTTCCAGGTGGTCGGCAACTGCGATGCGCCGGGCAGCGGTCCGGGCGGCTTGCTGCCGCACGCGTTCTTGTACGCGTCGACGACGGCGGGCTTTCGGAAGATCGACGTGGCCGGCGCGCTCGGCACCACTGCCTATGGCATCTGGCGCGATCCCGGCGAGGTTGCGGTCGCGGGCGGCTACACCGACGCGCACGGCACGCACGGGTACGTGCGCGGCCTGGTCAGCGGGAGGCTCGTGACCTACGACGCTCCCGGCGCGCTGATCACGCACTTCGAGGGCATCACCGGCGCGGGCGGCGCCGGCAACTACAACCTGGCCGGCGACTGGACCGCGCGCGGCGGCGGGGTGAACGGCTTTTGGCTACCGATCCGCGGCTGGAAGGCGGGCACGCCGATCGCGCTTGGCGCGGTCAGCGCGAACTCGGTCTACCGGCGCACCATCGTGGGCGTCATGCCGGCCCGGCCACCCGCCGGCTACCTCGTCACCGTCCCCGGCATCTGAACGCCGATCACGTCGTCGCCGGGGACCCTCGCATGTGCCGCGGCGGCGAGCGCGGCGCGGCGCACCAAGACGGTCCGCGCGTTCAACGACCCTTTGTCGGTGATCTCACCTGCGTCGAGTGCGGGCGGTTCGGTCATCAGCACCAGGCGCGCGATGACGGTCGCGCTTCCGCTCGCCTTCGTCGCGAGCTCTGCCAGCAGCGCGGCGGCGTGCACGCGCAACGCCTCGCTCGCAAACACGCTGGCGAGCGGTGCATCGGGCGGCACGTCGGTCGCGATCGCCCGCGCACGCGCCGCGTCGACGAAGGCGAGCGCGGCAATCTCATCGCGGTTCGGTCCCGAGAGCACGGCGTCGGTTAGCAGGCCGCCGAACGCCGCGACCAACTGCGTGCGCAGCGGCCCGGCGCTGACCCAGGTCCCGGTGGCGAGCTTGAAATCCTCGGCGATGCGCCCGTCGAAAAAGAAGCCTTCCTCCGGCCGCGTCTCGTCGACGAAGCGCAGCGCGTCGCCGATGCGATAGAAGCCCTCCTCGTCGAACGCGTCGGCCGTACGCGCGGGATCGCGGAAATAGCCGGGCGTGATGTTGTCGCCGCGCAGGCGCACTTCGAGCTTGCCGTCGACCGGCACCAGCTTCGCCTCGACGCCCGGGATCGGCACGCCGACGTAGCCCGGACCGGGCGCGAACCACGGCGCGGCAAGCGCGGCCGGGGCCGTCTCGGTCGAGCCCAGGCTCGTCGTCATCACGACCTGCTCGCCGGTCGTCGCGACCGCAAGCTCCTGCAGCGCGTCCCACAAGTGCGGCGAGAGCCCCGCGCCCGAGTAGAACAGCACGCGTAGCTGCGAGAAGAACTGCCGCGCGAGCGCCGGCTCGCGACGCAGCGCGTCGATCAGCAACTCGTAGCCCTTGGGCACGTCGAAGTAGATGGTCGGCGCGACCTCGCGTAGCGCGCGCACCGTTTCGCCGAACAGCGCCGGCACCGGTTTGCCGGGGTTGACGTAGAGCGTGCCGCCGTTGGCGAGCACGATCCCGACGTTGTGGTTGCCGCCGAAGGTGTGGTTCCACGGCAGCCAATCGAGGATCACCGGTGGCTCATCGGTCAGGAACGCCAAGAACCCTTGGATCATCCGCTGGTTCGCGCACAGCATCCGGTGCGTGTTGATGACGCCCTTCGGCGTTCCGGTCGACCCCGAGGTGAACAGGATCTTCGCGATGGTCTCGGGTCCGACCGCCGCGTGCGCGCGTTCGAGCGCGGCATCCGGCACGCCGGCGAGCAATGTGGCGAAGGGCGTGGTCGCGCGCGTCGGATGCGCGGCCGCCGAGGTGACCAGTTCGGCATCGGCCGTAACGGCGGCGTCGATCGCCTTGGCGTACGCCGCGCCGTCGCTCGCGTAGACCAGCCCTGGCGTCACCACCCCGAGCACCTCGCGCAACTTCCGGTGATCGGTCGAGACCAGCGAATAGGCGGTGGAGATCGGCGCGTACGGAATGCCGGCGTAGAGCGCACCTAGGCCCAGCAGCGCATGGTCGACGGCGTTCTCGG